>Ga0315284_10000953_pt1 | contig 40192 bp, 48 predicted proteins | sample YL17G09_16_MG_FD_203696 | JGI IMG/M metagenome (GOLD analysis project Ga0315284, IMG submission 203696) | Sediment microbial communities from Yellowstone Lake, YNP, Wyoming, USA - YL17G09_16 | ecosystem: Environmental > Aquatic > Freshwater > Lake > Sediment | place: USA: Wyoming | collected...
CCTTAAAGCACAAGGGACGACTATCTTGTTCGTTTCGCACCGCTTAAAGGAGGTTTTTGCCATTGCGGACCGGATTACAGTTCTAAGGGACGGAAGATTTATCGCCACCAAATCAGTTGCCGAAACCGACGAGAAGGAGATTATTCGGCTTATGGTCGGCAGGGACATCGGTGCTCTTTTTCCTAAAGATTCAACTTACTCCAAATCAACAATGCTGTCAGTGCAGAATGTGAATATTCGGACTTCGGCGAGCTCAGTCGAGCCGAATATATTGAAAGATGTTTCTTTTGAGCTGCACAAAGGGGAAATTCTGGGCGTGGCCGGTTTGATGGGTTCAGGAAAACGGCAGTTGGCCGAGATGTTGTACGGCCTGCTGCCATTGGACAGCGGTGATATTTTTCTTAATGGCCAACGATTAAATATAACAAGCCCGCAGCAAGCAATCGCTCTCGGGATTGGTTTTGTTTCAGAAGACCGTAAATCTGACAGTATATTTCCTGAACTGTCTGTATTGCACAATATGAGTATGGCTATTCTGAGGCGTCTGACCCGCTGGCGGGGTATCGTGCTTAATTTGTTCCAGGAGAGAAAAAGTTTGCAGGACTATACAGCGAGACTTGACATTCGTTACCAGAATCCCCACCAGAAAATTGGTTTTTTGAGCGGCGGTAATCAACAAAAAGTCCTTTTGGCCAGGGCATTGGCCGCCAATTGCAGGCTGCTGATTCTGTGTGAACCAACACGCGGCGTGGATGTCGGAGCCAAGGCTGAGATACACTCGCTCATAAATGAATTGGCCAAAAAAGGTGTGGCTATAATTATGATTTCTTCTGAATTGCCGGAAATTATCGGTATAAGCGATTCCTGTATTGTTATGTATCGCGGGAAAATCACGGGACATCTGAGCAAGGCTGAGATGACAGAAGCGAACATTATCGGCTGTGCCACCGGACAGGTGACCATTGGGCTTGAGAGATAAACTATGAACCAGGGATGGTTTTGGAAAATATGGGAAAGATTCGGACTTTTGTTTGTCATCCTTGCAGGGATAATCGGTCTTTCATTTTCCAGCCCGAATTTTCTGACGGTGAATAATTTTAAGAACTTTGTCAATCAGGCAGCGGTGGTGGCTATTGCAGGGGCAGGAATGACCTTCGCTATTGCCGGCGGAGGTTTTGATTTATCGGTAGGCTCGGTGCTGGCGCTGGCGGCTTGCGTGGGGGCAAAAACGCTCATTAATGGCAGTGTTGCAGCTTCTGTTATGGCTTCGATAGGTATAGGTACTGGTATCGGAATACTAAATGGTCTGATTATCACAAAACTCAGAGTGCCTACCTTTATTGCTACTTTAGCAATGATGACCATTGTTCGTGGAATAGCTTTGATTTATACAAAGGGCAGGGATATTAACATCATTACCGAACCCTCTAAAGAAGCGGTATACAAGTTTTTCGGCGGCGGTTACGTTTTTTCTCTGCCTGTTCCAATGCTGCTTATGGTGGTGATATTTGTTGTGTTTTACGTGATTCTAAGGCACACGCCTTTCGGACGCCACGTATGCGCTGTGGGTTCTAACGAAGAGGCAGCAATCAATTCGGGACTTAATGTTGACCGGATTAAGCTCATTGTTTTTGCCTTGGTGGGACTAACAACAGCTATTTCTGCTGTGATTCAGACCTCTCAGTTGATGGGAGTGAATGGGGGTACTTCCGGGCTTGGATTTGAACTGCAGGCCATCGCGGTGGTTGTCCTGGGAGGCACGAGCCTGAACGGCGGTCGCGGCAAATTGTTCGGAACAATGATGGGCGCTATTTTGGTGGCCATCGCCAACAATGGACTAAATTTACACAATACGCCGATTTTTTACCAGTATCTGGTGTTGGGTTTAATTCTACTGATGGCTGTTTCAATAGATGGACTGAGAAGCAGATTTTTCAGACCCGCAGGGACATGGTCAGAAAGGTAAGGTGAATGAAAACGAATAATTTCCGGCAACTGTGGGACCGGGCAGGAATATTTGTAGCTCTCCTGGCGATTGTAACCATATTTGCGTTTATTAACCCTGGTTTTCGCAAGCCGGCCAATCTGTCGAATATCCTGCAGCAATGTACACCCATCGGCATTGCTGCTATCGGGATGACTTTTGTCATTATCAGTGGTGCTTTAGACCTGTCGGTAGGCTCGGTGATGGCCTTGACCGCCTGTGTAATGGTGGGCCTGATTGATGTCGTCGGCTTTTATCCCGCCTTTTTGATTGCTATAACTTTTGGGTTTTGCTTAGGGCTAATCAATGGACTTATCGTTACCAAAATGGGCGTTCAGCCTTTCATTGCCACCCTCGGAACTTTATGGGTTTACCGGGCTTTTGCATACATATACACTCAGAATAAACCGATGCAGTCGGCAGATGCCGGTTTTGTCTGCTGGGGTGAAAATATTTGCTATGTCCCCAGGCTTTTTGTCGTTATGGTGTTGTGTTACCTGGCGGGTTATTTTTTATTATATCACACTCCATTCGGCAGATACGTTTTTGCCGTTGGCAGCAATCGCAGGGCTGCCATATTATCCGGGATTAATGTGGCAAGAGTAAATCTTTTCGTATTTGCATTGGTTGGTTTTTTCAGCGCTATGGCCGGGGCCGCTCTGGCAGTCAGGTTATGGTCGGCCAAAGCAGACACAGCTTTGGGATATGAGCTTATGGTTATTGCCACGGTGGTATTAGGGGGGACCAGTCTAAAAGGCGGCAGCGGTACCTTTGCAGGCACGTTTGGTGCAGCAATCCTTTTCACGGTCATCTATAATGCTATGGATATGTTTCAGGTGCAGAGCTACTGGCAAAAAATCGCCCTGGGCGGAATCCTGCTTTTGGCTCTTTCTCTGGACGGATTGCGAAGAAAATATACGGTTTAGCAAGTAACACTTTGCACCGCTGAACATTATAATAGAATGTAATGTTACTTTTGGAAGTTTTTAAGGAGAGTAAGTCAAATGAGAAAAGCAGGAAGCATCTGTAACTTATTAATTATTGCGTTGGTTATTGTTAGCCTGTTTTTTACAATTGGATGTAGAAAAAAGAATGAGCCTGAAAAGAAAAAAAAGGTCATTGGATTCTCGGTTGTGGATATGCAGCCGAACTTCTTTCAGGAAATGGAAAAAGGCGTTCGCGAGACTTGCCGGACGATGGGGTACGATTACAAATTTCACGACCAAAAGTATGACCCTGCATTGATGCTTTCCGGCTGCGAGAATCTCATTACTCAGGGCATTGACGCTTCAATTATTTCACCCTGCGAACCTTCGGCACTGGGGCCTATTGTCAAAAAAACCAAGAGTCGTGGAATCCCGGTTGTTATCGCTGACATTGGCGGCGGTGGTTCCGATTATGATGCTATCGTTATTTCCGATTGTTTCAACGGCGGTGTAATTGCGGCTGAATATATGGCCAAAATGTTGGAAAAACGTCCTAATGTTTCGAAAAAGGTAGGTGTATTGAAATGTATGCCAGGCCATGTTTACGCCGTTCGAAGAGGGGAGGGTTTCACAAAAAGAATCCAGGAGCTTAGGTTCGAAGTTGTATCAACGCTGTGTGCAAATGATGTTCGCGACCAGGGGTACCGTGTGGCTCAGGATATGATGACTGCGCATCCTGATATAAACGGCATTTTTTGCGAGAATGACCCGATGGCGCTGGGTGCGGTCCAGGCAGTTCGTGACGCAGGCAAGTCTGCTGTCGATGATATTTTGGTGGTGGGCTTTAATGCCGATGCCGAAGCTATCGAAGCCATCAAAGCCGGGTATATGGCCGCGACCATTCAACAGGTGCCTTATGAAATGGGCAAAAAATGCGTAGAACTGACTGACCAACTGCTTCAGGGTAAGCCATTGACGTTCAGCAATCCCCAGTTACGGGAAATCACTATACCTGTTCGCCTGATTACTCAGGAAAATGTTTCGGAGTATTTTCCTGGCAAATATTAGCTTTCGGTTACTCTGAAGCGATTATACTCAGAAAAGGCATGTGTGTTTTTTCATCCCACGCCTGTTTCGGATACTCTGCTGCAGGTTTTCTAACTCAACAGGTTCTTGAGGCTAACCAATACAACCGACCCAATCAAGAGCAGCAATCCCTGAACCATCAGCCTGCGCACTTTTGGAGACGACCCTTTCCACTCGCCAGTCACAATGCCCCAGACATTGCCAACAAGAACAGTGGTAGCCATCAATATCAGCCAGCCGACAGCAGCGCCTAATTTGCCCAGATTTGAAGCACCGGCTCCATAAGACATGATGCAGCCTATCCATATTGCCCCCATTAAAACCCCCCGGAACCAGTTTAAACCCGTGCCGGTATCGCCATATTTTTCCCATGATTTATTACGCAGAAGAAGATACAGACAATAGGAGGCATTAGGAATCGCGCCACCCAATAAAGTCAACAGCCAGATGGCATTATTGGCTACAAGAGAGGATGCCGACGGCCCGAGACTATTTTTAACAGCCGCAGCTATCGGCGAACCAAAATCAAAGGCCAGATTGAGCATAGCGCTTAAGACTCCGGAGGTTATACAAACCAGAAAACCTGTCTTAAACCGACGACGTGCATCCGATTCCCGGCCGGGGGTTTGCGGGGCCTTGTCGCGGGCCGCTCCAGCCGTTCCACATAACGCAACACCTGCAACAGTCAACAGCATTGCCAACAGAATCAGTACGCCGCCGGAGGTAAATACCCCCTTTGGGTCATGCACCAGCAGAGGAACCAGCGAGCCTGTAACCGCGATGAGCCCCATAATCACCGTGTATCCGACAGACAAACCAACCATATGCAGACCAAGCCCAAAGGTCACCGAACCAATTCCCCAGCCAAAACCCAAAAGAAACGTCCGCAGCAAAACCCCGCCCGGAACACTGTCATATATACCTACAAGGCCGGGTATCGTTAAGAAGCTGATAATCACAGGGAAAATCACCATGGCTGAAAGCGTATACAACAGCCAGGAGTTCTCCCATTCCCATTTGACGTTGAACTTGGCAGGAACAGCAAAACTGCCGTTTAATGTCCCCGAAATCACTGCAGCCAGAATACCCAAAAAGGCCGTCATATAACGTGTCCTCCAAACCTTGGGCAAGAAAAGTAATAAGCCGACTATTAGAACAACTTCGACATATCTACCTTATCGACTTTGCCCTGGTCACCTTCAATCCGCAGTATCGACTCGTCGATTTTTTCACAAAGACTGCCTGCCGTCCGGTACAGGGCTATGATATTTTCCATAGGCGAGCCCACCTGTATTGCATGAGTGGGTCCAAGGAAAAGCCCTCCTTTGGGGAACAATTTCAGACGTCGTTTCACTTCCTTCTCAACGTCTTTGGCACTGCCCCAGGACAAGGTTGTCTGCACGCATACACTTCCGCAGAAAATCAGCTTGTCGCCAAATCTCTTTTTCAGCACGCCAATGTCTGACTGAGGTGTTGTGGGTTGCACTACGTCATACACATCCAGTCCCAACTCTATCAATCTGGGTAAAAAGTCCACCACGCAGCCGCACATGTGCTCCATTACTTTTGCACCAAAACTGTGTACCATATCGAAATATTTTTTGTACTTCGGGGCAAAATGCTTCTCGAAGATTTTCATGTTGATTGTGGGGCCTCTCTGAGTGCCGAGGTCTTCGCCAATATGAGTAAAATCAATCAGACCGTCACCCGCTTCGAGAATTCTCTTATGCATTTCGTAGTAAAATTCAAATCTGGCATTCATAATTTCCAGGTAGACGGGATTGTCATCAATCAGGTCTATAAGCACCTGTTCCGGCCCTCGTGCCCGCCCGATGCCGTTTATAAAATCCGTGTCTCCGGCAGTTCCGCAGCAGACGGCAAATCCCTTGTGAAGTTCCTTAGCCTGGTCTTTTATAGTTGAATAATCGAACCAATCGGCTTTTGGGAAGTGCGACCGGTCAAGCTTATCAAGTGAATTAATCCCGGCAAAAGGCTGGTAGCAGGATTCAAGATACCTTCCACCGTCAAACTCAGCGTATTTGTACCGTTCGCCCCAGTAACCTTCGATACTGCCATCAGGAAAACTGCGTAATTCCGGGCCGCGGTAAACAGGTGCAACGTATCTGAAGTCATCGCCCACCACTCGCAATAGCTGCTCCATATTCTTTAGGCCGAAATGCTCCATAATCATATGGTTTACTTCCGGCGTTCCTTCGTGCTTGATGGGAATACGGTCATACCCTTTTCTGTTTACCGCACTTAACACTCTTTCTCGTGAATTCATAGTTCAGCCTCCACTTGTTCCTGCCGAAAATTCTGTGCTTCTTTATAAACAAGTGCTTATGCTAACACGACCGACACGCATAGGAGACGCCTAAAAAACAAAAAGCCGGCAAAAACCGGCTTTTTTAATAGCGGGGGCAGGATTCGAACCTGCGACCTCCGGGTTATGGGCCCGACGAGCTACCAGACTGCTCTACCCCGCGGTCATTACTATTAAAATACCATAAACAGCAATTACTATCAATAGAGATAAAAACGTAGTCATAAATTTTGTCGAATCTTTTCGGCAATTGTTTCAGCCATTCCGGTTTTATATTTATAGGCCGGCCATTGGTCAAAAACGCCGTCGCCGGTATTGCGAGGAATTATGTGAAAATGCAGGTGTTCGACAACCTGGCCGGCGGCTCTGCCGTTATTGCACAACAAATTATAGCCGTCGGATTTCATTCCAGCGAGCACGGCCTTGGCGATTTTGCCTATCCGGGAACAGACCTGGCCTAAGATTTCAGCAGGGCAGTCGTGCAATTTTTCAAAATGCTGTTTTGGGATTACCAGGGTATGGCCGTCACTTATTGGGCCTATATCCAGAAAGGCCAGGACAATGTCGTCTTCATAAATCTTTGTGACTGGAATCTGGCCTGCTGCCATTTTGCAGAAGATGCAGTTTTCCCTGTTCATTTGCGGTTGTTCTCCAAACGGAACAAACTACTGCTGTGAACCGGCCTCTTCCGACTTGGCACTGGTTTTTGCGGCCAATTCGGCTTTGGCTTTTTTGCGGGTGCTTTTTTTGGCGGCGCCTTTTCTCTTGGTTTTCTTTTCCTCCGGGGCTTGTTCTTTACCGACGAGTTGCAGCAAGGCCAGTTCGCCGTTGTCGCCCAATCTTCTTAATGCAAGCCGAATAATCCGTGTATAACCTCCCGCTCTGTCAAGGTATCGGGGGCCGATTTCGCTGAACAGCTTTCCGATTACCGTGCCTTTTCCGACGGCTTTGCCGTCTTCGTAGCTTACGATACGGCGGTTGCCGAGCATCGATATTGCCTGACGCCGGGCTGATAATGTGCCTTTCTTGGCTAACGTAATCAGTTTTTCAGCGAAGGCCTTTACTTCCTTGGCTTTTTGTATAGTTGTTGAGATTGTTTCGTGTTCGAAAAGCGAAGCAGCCAGATTACGGCGCACAGCTATCCGGTGTTCACTTGTTCGACTCAACTGACGTCCTGCGATTCTATGACGCATAAACTACCTCTTGTTGATTATTGTATCTGCATTTCGAGAGACAGACCTATGTCGGCGAGCTTTCTTTTGACTTCCCGCAAGCTTGTTTTGCCGAAACTTCGAATCTTCAGCAGTTCGGCCTCCGTCATTTTCGCTAATTGGCCGACCGTTTCTATTTTTGCCGATTCGAGACAGTTGCTGGCCCTTACCGACAGCTCCAGTTCCTGAATCGGGGTGTTTAATTTTTTGGTCAACCCCTCATCCGGAGCCTTTTCCGGTTTTTTCTCTGCTACCTGGTCGATAACAGTCTGGCTGCCTATCTCAAAGTACTGTACAAACGGGTTGATGTGCTTTCGTAATATCTTTGCGGCTTCCACCACAGCCATCTCAGGAGTGATGGTTCCATTGGTCCAGACCTCTAAAATCAGTCTGTCATAATTGGTTCGCTGGCCCACACGGGTGTCTTCGGTTGAATAGCGAACTCGTGTGACCGGCGAATATACCGCATCGAGCATTATTCTGCCTATTTCCTGGTCATATCTGTTTGCGGCGGCGATTTTTTCGGAGGCAGGTACATAGCCGCGACCGTTCTCCACCTGCATTTCCATTTCAAAATTTACGTCCTCTGTCAAAGTTGCCAGCACTGCATCCTTGTTCACCACTTCTATAGCAGGGTCTGCGACTATGTCGGCTGCTGTTATTACGCCGGCCTTGTTCGCCGAAACTTTCATAGTCTTCGGCCCTTCGCTGTGAAGACGAACAACCAGATTTTTGACATTTAAAACTATGTCGGTTACGTCTTCCATCACACCCTTTATCGAAGTAAATTCGTGGTTTACTCCTGCTATCTTTATGGATGTGACGGCACTGCTTTCCAAAGAAGACAATAGCACGCGTCTGAGACTGTTGCCGATGGTGGTGCCGAAACCGCGTTCAAAAGGTTCGATGTAGAACCGGCCGTATCTGTCGCTCGATACCGCCGTGTCCTTTTCAACACGGGTCGGCAATTCGAAACCACGCCAGGTAACTCGCATATAAGCCTCCTGTGAATAATAGCTTTCCACTATCTGCCATTGCAGGCAGAATATTACGAAAAAAATAACTCAAGGAAATTACCTTGAGCAAAATTCTACGATTAACTGCTCTTCGACAGGTATCTGTATGTCGTCCCGCGTAGGCAGTGCAACAATCGAAGCTTCGGGCTTTTCACGGTCCAGCTGCAACCAGCTTTGCGTAGTGAAGTTCGGGTTGCTTTCCAGTTGCTGTTTTATTTTCTTGATACTTTTTTCCGAGCCTTTCAGTGTTATTTTGTCGCCGATTTTTGTGGTATAGTCACCGATATTAACCTTGCGGCCATTCACATAAATATGCCCGTGAGCGATTAACTGCTTTGCTGCCTTGCGTGATGGTGCAAAATTCAGCTTGTATACCACATTATCCAGACGCCTTTCCAGCAATTGCAGCAAGACCTCGCCGGTATTGCCTTTTGTCCGTTCAGCCTTGTGAAAGTATCTCATAAACTGACGGTTAAAAAGTCCGTAGTATCTTTTTACCTTTTGCTTTTCACGCAGCCGGACGGCATACTCGCCGCTTCTGCCTCTTCGCCAGCCGTGCATACCCGGCGCCAGATTACGCTGCTTTTTTTCGATAGGGCACTTGGCTGTTTCGCACCGTATGCCCTTAAGCATCAATTTGATTCCTTCACGACGACATAATTTGCAGGATGAAACTAAATAGTGTCCCATTTTTTAGACATATCTCCAAAAAACTTATATATTACACTCGCCTTCGTTTTGGCGGCCGACAGCCGTTGTGCGGAATAGGAGTCACGTCCTCTATCGAAACGATACGCAACCCTGTCTGCTGCAGAGCGGAGATGGCAGATTCACGGCCTGAGCCTGGTCCTTTTACCCTGATTTCGACTTCTCGCACGCCGTTTCGAACAGCGTTTTCAGCACAACGTAATGCGGCCTGCTGAGCTGCAAAAGGGGTGCTTTTACGCGACCCCTTAAAGCCGACACAGCCTGTTGAGCTTGAACAGATAGTGTCGCCATTCGTATCGGTAATCGTAATTAACGTATTGTTAAATGTTGCTTTTATGTGTACGATAGCCTTGGCAACGTTTCTTTTGATTTTTCTTTTTATAGCCATTGTTAAAACGAATCCTCAAACAACAAAATCACTGTTTTCCCAAAATGGTTAACCTCTTGCTTCCTTTACGCTCTTCTTGCCCGCCACGGTCTTTCGTGGGCCTTTTCTGGTTCGCGCATTGCTTCGCGTGCGCTGGCCGCGAACCGGCAGCCCTCTTTTGTGGCGAATTCCTCTATAACAGCCTATATCAGCCAATCGAGCGATATTCTGCGAAATCTGTCTGCGAAGCTGACCGCCAATAGTATAATTGCGTTCGATAATCTGAGTTATCCGGCTGAGCTCATCTTCAGTAAGCTTATTGGCTTTCTTGCTCTTTTCTATCTTGGCCTCTTTTAGAATCTGCTCTGAGGTATGTTGGCCTATGCCGTAAACATAGGTTAGCGCAATCCATATCGATTTTTCAGCAGGAATATCAACACCGACTATACGGGGCATATCAGCTCCTTTTTTGACTGACTATTGAAAACTGCTAACCCTGTCTTTGCTTGTGCCGAGGATTTGTGCAAATCACCCGCACAACGCCTCTGCGACGAACAATCTTGCAGTTTTCACAAATACGTTTTACAGAACTTCTGACTTTCACTTTTATAAAAACCTGTTTAATTTCTGAGAACTATTCGGCCTTTGTTCAGGTCGTATGGCGACATCTCAACTGTAACGGTGTCGCCCGGCAGAATCCGAATAAAATGCATCCGCATTTTGCCGGAAACATGCGCCAAAATCTTGTGGCCGTTTTCCAGTTCCACTCTGAACATTGCGTTCGGCAAAGCCTCGGTCACCTTGGCCTGCACTCGTATCGTGTCTTTTTTTGCCATAACTGTCCTATGCTACTCTGCGAAGTAGCGCTTCGCTGCGTAGCACGAGTAAGCTTCCTGCTATTTTACCGTTAAAATTTCACAGCCGCTTTCCACCACTGCGATAGTATGTTCAAAATGGGCTGAGCATTTTCCATCTCTTGTTACCACGGTCCAGCCGTCTTTTAATGTTCGCACATCGCTGCTTCCCATATTTATCATCGGTTCTACCGCCATAACCATGCCTTTAGCCAGGACAATATCATTTGCAAGCAGCTCATCACTGACAAAATTGGGCAGCTTCGGCTCTTCATGCATCTTTCTGCCGATGCCGTGCCCGACAAACTCCTTTACGACCGAAAAGCCCGCTGCTTCGGCAAATTGCTGCATCTCTCCGGCTATCTGGCTCCATTTAACGGCAGGTGCAATTTTTCTTATCGCTGTGTCGAGAACGTGCTTTGTTACATCTATCAGCCTACGGTTGATTTCCGCCAATTTACCCATTCCGAACGTAACTGCAGCGTCCGCACAATAGCCGTTCAGCCTGGCGCCGAAATCGATGCTCACAAGGTCACCATCTCTGAGTCTGACGGTTTCGGAAGGTATCCCGTGAACCACCTGCTCATTTATCGAGATACAAATTGCTCCCGGAAACGCACCTTTGCCATAAGGGTTGACTACGTCCTTAAATAAAGCCTCGGCGCCGGCATCAGCAGTCATCTGCAAAGCTATGCTGTCCAGCCGAGCAGTAGTTATGCCTGGCTCTGCGACCTCTTGTAGTTTTGAAAGAACATCTGCTACAACAACACCTGCTTTACGCATCAATTCGATTTCTCTTCGGCTTTTAAGCGTAATGGCCATTTGTTTGCCGGTTCCAGGTATTCCGCTTAGACCGAAACCAGCGCATCCAGGTTTTCAAATATTGCAGCAGTCACCTCGTCAGCGCTTTTGTTAGCATCGATGTCGTAAACAGTGTTGTTATTTTTGTAATAAGCCACCACCGGCTCAGTCTGCTGGTGGTAGGTCTTAAGCCTGTTAGCTACCACTTCAGGGTTGTCGTCCGGCCGCTGCACAAGTTTTGAGCCGTCGTTATCACATATTCCTTCAACTTTCGGCTTTAGATTTTCAATGTGATAAACGGCACCGCACGCCTGACAACTCCTTCTGCCTGCCATCCGCCGAACGATTAACTGGTCGTTTATCTCAAGGTTCAAAACAGCATTTATTTTTTGACCGGCTGAAGCTAATGATTTATCAAGTTCCACCGCCTGGTTGACCGTTCTGGGAAAACCATCCAGCACAAAACCGCTGTCCGAGATTTTGTTTATTGCTCCAGCCATCATTTCAACTATTATCTTGTCAGGCACGAGTGCGCCGGCGTCCATATAACCCTGGGCTTTCTTGCCTAAATTAGTGCCCGCAGTTCTTTCCTGTCGTAAAATATCTCCGCTGGACAAATGTATCAGGCCATATTTGCCAACGATACGCTTACACTGCGTTCCTTTTCCTGCTCCCGGAGCACCCAGTAGGACTATTCTCATTATGAGTAAGCTCCTTTTATCCTGCCGCTTTCACTGAAGCCCTCGTAGCTGTGCATCAGCAGGTTCGCCTCAATTTTCTGTACAAGGTCCAGCGAAACACTCACCACAATCAGCAAGCCGGTGCCGCCCAGAAACGTTGTTAATTGCCAACTGATTCCGAGAGCCGAAGAGACAACCGTTGGGATAATAGCGATTATTGCCAGGAATGCTGCTCCGAAATAAGTCACCCTGGTCATTACTGTCTCAAGATATTCGGCAGTTCTGCGTCCCGGACGAAGTCCCGGAACAAAACTGCCTGAATCTCGCAGATGCTTTGCCATTTCCTTCGGCTGAAATTGCACCGTTACCCAGAAGTAAGTGAATAAAAATATCAATAACATATACATAACATTATAGGTGTAGGAACTGGGGCTCATTGTGCGTTCTATGGTGTTGAACAAAGCTGAGGTTTCGAGAGCTTTTATTCTCGCCAGTTGGCTGACTATCACCGGAGGGAATATCATAAAGCTCGATGCGAAGATTATGGGCATTACGCCTCCGTGATTGACCCGCAGCGGCAGGTAGTGTCTTTGTCCGCCGTACATCCTGTGGCCGCGCATCTGTTTGGCCTGCTGAATGGGTATTCGCCTTTGGCCCTGGGTTATCAGTATCGTGCCGGCGGTTACGAATAAAAATGCTCCCACCAGGAACAGTAGTTTTGCCGGCCCTATGCCGCCGGATGGTGCACCGACCCTCAGGTCGAGGTTTTGCAGCAGCATTCGCATTGCCCACGGCCCCCTGGCCACAATACCTGCCATAATTATTAAACTGATGCCGTTGCCTATGCCGTACTCGTCTATTTGTTCGCCGAGCCACATAAGGAATATAGTGCCCGCCGTCATACTTACAACGCCCATTATCAGGGCCTGTTGGTACATACCAGCGTATGTCAGGCCGCTGCCTCCCAGCATTTTCATATACATCAATGCCTGAATAACGCATATCGGCACAGTGAGATAACGTGTGTATTCGTTGATTTTTTTATAGCCGGTTTGACCCTCCATACGCAGCTTTTTCAAGGCGGGTATGACCTCGCCGAGCAGCATAAGAATAATCGAGGCGGTAATGTATGGCATAATCCCCATACCAAACAGGCTGCTCTGCCGCAGTGTTCCGCCGGTAAATATCTGCATATATTCAGCGGCTCTGCCCAGCGGGCTGTCGGTGTCTCTCGATTTGGTCATCTCGAGTATCTTTGACTGGTCGAAGCCGGGAACGGAGATATGATAGCCGATTCTATATATCATAAGCAGGGCTATGGTAAATAGAAGCTTGCGCCGCAAATCCGCAATTTTGAATATATTAGTTATCGTTCCGAGCATTTTATATTTCTCAGTATTTTTTCATTCATATTGTGGTTAATTGGATATTATTTTTATCGTTCCACCGGAGGCCGTGATTTTATGTTCGGCGTTTTTGCTGAACTTGTGAGCCGTTACCTGTAGTTTTTTTGTCAGTTCGCCGTTGCCGAGAATTTTGACCCTGCTTTTCAGTCCGTTAATCAAACCAGCATCTGATAACTGCTCTATCCCGACATCGGTGTTATCATCAAATCTTTCCAATTGTGATATGTTTACGGTTTCGTATCGGTTGGCGAATTTATAGTTGCTGAAGCCTCGCTTCGGCAATCTCCTGAACAGCGGCATCTGACCGCCTTCGGCAAGTATTCTCAAGGCTACACCCGACCTGCTGAGACAGCCTTTACTGCCTCGGCCGGAAGTTTTGCCGTGACCGGAGCCGCTGCCTCGCCCAACACGCTTACGGGACTTGTGTCTGCCGGCGATACAAGTTATTTCATGGTTCATCATTGTTCTATTGTCACCACCTTTTCATCGCTTTGACTCACAGGCTTACACCGCGAAGAGCAGCGATACTTTCTTTGTTTCTTAGTTTCAGCAAGCCATTCAGAGTTGCCTTGAGAACGTTTTTGGCGGATGTGCTGCCGTAAACTTTTGTCAGAACGTCCTGCACGCCTGCATATTCCAGTACCGCTCTGGCGCTTGAACCCGCAATGACCCCTGTGCCGGGGCTGGCAGGAACGAGGATTATCTTCGTAGCGCCGAACTTGCCAATGACCTGGTGCGGGATTGTTCGGCCAACCAAAGTTATTTTGTACAGGGTTTTTTTTGCATCTTTTACGCCTTTTTCAACCGCCATAGGGACCTCATTGGCCTTGCCATAGCCTATGCCGACCATTCCTGCGCGGTCGCCTATAACCACTAATGCCCCAAAGCTGAATCGCCGGCCTCCTTTGACAACTTTGGCACAGCGATACACCTTCACGACAGTGTCCTGTAAGGGCTGTTCTTCCTGAAAGGCTAAATTTGCTGATTTAATTTCCAAATTTTTCTCCGGATTCTGACAGTTCTTTATTTAGAAAATCAAGCCTGTTTTTCTTGCTGCTTCGGCCAGGGTTTTTACTCTGCCGTGAAATTTATATTGCCCTCTGTCGAAGCAAACGCACTTGATACCGACACCAATTGCCTGTTTGGCAATTGTTTCACCTACGATTTGAGCAGCCTTTTTGTTTCCGCCGTTGCTCAGCTGGTTACGCAGATTTTTTGCCTTTGTGCTTGCTGAAACCAGTGTTGCTCCAGCAACGTCATCTATAATCTGGGCGTAAATATGCTTGTTTGAGCGAAATACCGACAGCCGCGGTCTGTCAGGCGTTCCAAAAACCTTCTTTCGAACGTGATATTTTCGTCTAAGTACCGCTCTTTTTAACTTCTTAAGTCGCATAAACCTTAATTCTAAATATGATTACCTTATCAGTTGTTAATTTTTACGCACCGGTCGTTCCCGAAGTAAACGCCTTTCCGACCTTGCGTTTTACATATTCGCCGGCATAACGAACACCTTTGCCTTTGTATGGTTCCGGCGGCTTGGCTTTTCGTATTTCAGCGGCGAACTGGCCCAGAACGCATTTGTCAACTCCCGAAAGAGTAAACTTGGCCGGCGTTTCATCGCCTTTTGTTGCGCCTGTTTCAATAGTCACTTTTATACCTTTTGGTATAGGTAGTTCTATAGTATGAGCGAAACCAACCTGGAGGCTCAATTTGCCGCCTTGTTCTTTAACGTTATAGCCTGTGCCGTATATCTCCATCGACTGCTTAAAACCTTTGCTGACACCCTCTACCATATTGGCAATCAAAGCACGTGTTGTTCCGTGCAGTTCCTTGTGATGCCGGCTCTGCGGATTTTCATTTTCAACAACTATCTGCCCGGCAGAGTTGTCGACCTTCACTTTTATTCCTTCATTACAGTCAATCTGCAGACTGCCCAGCGGCCCGGAGACCTTTATGCGTGGGCCTTCCTGCTCGACTTTCACTCCTTTGGGGATTGCAACTGGTTTTTTTCCAATACGACTCATTAGCTTACCGTACAGAATATTTCGCCGCCAATCTTGGCCTGGCGGCAGTTCCTGTCACTCATTATTCCTTTACTTGTTGAAACGATTGCTATGCCCATACCGCCTAAAACTCGCGGCAGCTCGTCGACAGGTGAATAAATTCTCCTGCTGGGCTTGCTTATTCTTTTTATCTCGCTGATAACAGGCTCACCCGCAGGGTCATACTTTAGTGTAATTCTTAGTATTCCCTGTGTGCTGTCGTCTATACGCTCGAAATCAGTGATGTAGCCTTCCTGCTTTAGCACCGCTGCTATGCCTTCACATATATTCGACGCCTTGATAACAACCTGCTTTTGTCTGACTCGAACAGCGTTGCGGATTCTTGTCAGCATATCTGCTATTGGGTCGCTTAAACTCATAAATAAAACTCCACCTCAACCCTGTTAAATCAGGATTGCGACTTCCCGGTTAAATATCTACCAGCTGGCTTTTTTTACTCCGGGTATTTTCCCTTCGTTTGCTAATGTTCTAAAGCAAATCCGGCAAATTTTGAACTTGCGGTAAACCGCTTTTGACCTTCCGCAAAGCTCACAGCGAGTGTACTCTCTGACGCGAAATTTCTGTTTTCTTTTTGACTTGTTTACAAGCGCTTTTGTCGACATTCACACACTCTGAATAATTATTACCTTTTAACCATCTGCTTCTGTTTTTCGGAACGGCATACCAAGCAGTTCCAGCATTTTCTTCGCCTCTTCGTCGTTATTTGCCGTTGTTGCGAAAGTTATGTTCATACCCTGCTGAAACTCCACCTTGCTGGCATCTATTTCAGGAAAAACCGTCTGTTCGGTCAGTCCCATCGAATAATTCCCTTTGCCGTCAAAGCTTTTCGGGTTAAGACCTCGGAAATCTCTTACCCGAGGTATGGCAAGACTGATTAGTCTGTCCATAAATTCATACATTCGCACGCCGCGGAGAGTGACTTTCAGACCGGTCTTGTCACCTGCACGCACCTTGAAATTGGAAACGCTTTTTTTGGCCTTGCAGATAATCGGTGATTGTCCCGAAATCATCATAAGGTCGCCCCTGGCCAGCTCGAGAAATTTCTTGTCCTGGGTCGCCTTTCCAATACCCATTGAGATAACAATTTTTTCCATCCGCGGCACAGCCATAGGGTTCTTGTAATTGAATTCCTTGATTAGCTCGGGAATTATTTTTGATTTATATAAATCTTTCAAACGCGCCATTTTTATCTCGCTTCAGGTTTACCAGCCTGCCTGACGGTTCCTATTTCAGTGCCGTCTGCAGCGATACGTTTTTTGCCGCCGTTTTCCTTTATTTCATAGTGGACTCTGCTGCCCTTTGAGGTCTTCGGATTTACCGGCAGTACATTGCTTATATGTATCGGCTGTTCAATATTTATCCGGCCTCCCTGCGGGTTTTTCCGGGAGGGTCGAACATGCTTTTTGGCCGTATTATGTCCCTGAATTATGACCTTTTGCTCTCTGGGCATTACTCGCAGAACTTTTCCGACAGCGCCTTTGTGGTCGCCGGTCATAATCTCAACCGTATCACCTTTTTTTATGTGTAAAGCCATTTTCTTTTTTGTCCCGGATTTTGTTACACTACTTCACTTGCCAGCGAAATAATCTTCATATAATTCTTTTCACGAAGCTCGCGGGCCACCGCACCGAAAATTCTTGTCCCTACAGGGTTGCCTTCATTGTCAATCATCACCGCTGCGTTGCTGTCGAATCTGACATAGCTTCCATCGTCCCGTTTGACAGGACTTTTGGTCCTTACGACAACGCATTTGTGTACCTTCTTGTCATCTAATTGACAGGTCGGCAGGGATTTTTTTATCGCAACACAGATAATATCTCCTATATGGGCAACAGAACGGGTGAATTTACCTCGGGCCCCGCTTTTTCCGAGTACCCTGATGCACTGCGCCGATTTTACGCCTGAATTATCGGCTATATCCAACATTGTTTCCTGCTGAATCACTTCTGTTTGCCCTTTTATCTATTCTTTTGTTGCCTTTTCAACAAGCTTTACTAACCGCCAGCTTTTGGTCTTGCTGTAAGGCCTGCATTCGCAAACCTCAACAACATCACCGACGCCGGCCTGATTAAGCTCATCGTGAACGCCTAATATCGTTTTTTTCTTTATATATTTGCCGTATTTAGGATGTTTCACCAGCCGGTCGATGGCAACCTTAATGCTCTTGTTGCCGCTCTTGCTCGTTACCTGTCCTGTTAAAATTTTCAAGTCCTGTTCTTGCATTTTTTCCAATCGTCGCAACTGACAGTGAAAACCTTACTTCCTTTCACGAATTACCGTATTTAGTCTGGCAATATCGCGCCTCACATTAATCACAGCCTTGGAATTTTCCAGCTTCTCTGTAACAGCCTGTGCTCGCAGCTCGAACAAGTGTTTCTTAAGCTCCTTCAGCCTGTCTTCAAGTTCATCAAGGCTCATTTCGCGGTATTGCTGTGCTTTCATTTCACGATTTCCCTGATTACAACGTATGTCTTCTTTTGACAAACCTGCATTTTATCGGCAGCTTGTGTGCTACTCTGACCAGCGTCTGTTTCGCAACCTCTTCGGGCACTCCGCCTATCTCGTACATTATCATACCGGGTCTGACTCTGGCAGCCCAAAATGCTGTTTCGCCTTTGCCTTTGCCCATTCGTGTTTCCAGCGGCTTGGCGCTTATCGGCTTATGAGGGAATATCCGCATATAGACCTTGCCTTCACGGTGCAAATAATGCGTTGCTGCGACTCTGCCGGCCTCGATGCTTTGAGCGCTTACCCAGCTTGTCTCCAGCGACTGCAGACCGTATTCGCCGAATGCCACGAAGTTGCCCCTTGAAGCATTGCCTTTCATTTTGCCTCGCTGGCTCTTGCGGTATTTAACTCTTTTTGGCATCATCGCCATTTTTCAAATCCTTACTACTCAATCATCTTTTTTCATTTGCCGGCTTTTCTGCATTCCCCGCAGAAGGTTTTCTCGGGCCTCTGGGAGTGAATTTCCTTTCTCGTCTCGGTCTTGATGTTTCCGCACCTCCAGGTCTGTTGTCAGCCGATGGGCCTTCACCTCGCCTCAATGGGCGATGTTGCTGACCCGACCTTGCCTCTATTACTTCACCGTATTTGCCTTTGTAGACCCAAACCTTGATGCCGATGGCCCCGTATGTTGTTCTGGCAGTTGCTGTGGCGTAATCCACGTCGGCATCCAGGGTATGCAGCGGGATACTTCCCAGTTTTTGCATTTCACTGCGGGCAATTTCCGCTCCTGCCAGTCGGCCTCCGCACATAATCTTGACTCCCTTGGCTCCGGCGGTCATCGCTGTTTCACAATATTGCTTCATTGTGCGTCTGAATGAAGCCCGTTTGCTTAGCTGTTCGGCAAGTGCTTCAGCTATCAGAAAAGCATTCAGGTCGGGTTCTTTTATCTCGATAACATTGACGCCGACCTTTCGGCCTGTCATTTTTTCAAGCTCTTCCCGCAGAATATCGATTTCGCCGCCTCGCGGACCAATAATCATTCCCGGCCGGGCGCTATGCAGGGTTATTTTGACTTCGTTACGCGTTCGAACTATTTCGGTCTTCGCCACGCCGGCCTTGGTCATCTGGCGATTGTATTTTTTGTCGACGTAATAACGAATCTTCTGGTCTTCAATGAGGAAATTGCCATAATCAGCCTTTGAAGCGAACCAGGTGCTTTGCCATCCGAGCGTTATTCCTGTCCTAAATCCTGTTGGCGATGTTTTCTGACCCATAACTGTTTGTCTTTTACCTTGTCGTTCTGAAAATTCCGGTTAAATCTGTGCCACTGTTACATATATATGGCAGGCTTTTTTACGAATAGCATGTGCTCTGCCTCTGTCCTTTGCTCTAAATCTTTTTGTGCCGATTCGGACGCCTGCATCATCGACCCATGCCTGTCGGACGTAAAGATTATCAACATCAGCCTGCTGCTCATCGGCATCCGCTACGGCACTTTTCAAAACCTTGTCTATCATTGGTGCCGCACGTTTTCTTGTGAACTTCAGGATGTCCATTGCGTCCTGAATAGGTCGACCGACTATCAATTGTGTAACCAGCTTTGCCTTGCTGGCTGAACCTGGGGCGTAGCGATAAGTTGAACGCCATTCGACCAGGTTATTTGCTTCAACAGACAAAGCAGTCGCCAGCCGCTGAATGTCCTCTTTTTGTGGTTTGGGCTTAAAAAGTCCTCTCTGCCAGTTTCTGACGGCCGTTACAGCCTGTTTTTTGTCGAGGCCTCCTCTGACAAGCTGACCGGCCAATTGCTCAACGCCGATTCCTCGCTGTTTGCAGAACTCTTTTAACCTGTTAACGTTTAGCATATCTTCTCTAATGTCTTTACCTTCGGCTCAAAAACTTTACACGGCTATTTTTTTGCTTGAATGACCTCTGAATGTTCGTGTCGCCGAGAACTCACCGAGCTTGTGTCCGACCATATCTTCGGTAACAAAAACCTTATTAAATATCTTGCCGTTATGCACCATAAAGGTAAAGCCCACAAATTCAGGAATTATCGTGCATCTTCTCGCCCAGGTTTTGATTGGTTCCCGCGAGCCGGACGCTATCTGTTTCTTTACCTTCAGAGACAGTTTTTCATCAATGAACGGCCCTTTTTTAAGAGATCTTCCCATAATTTAACAACCGGTTACAATACTAATTGTCCCTGTCTTATGTTTTTCCGCCTTCGAATAATTCTTTTGTTGCTTGGCTTTCGCGGACATCTTGTTTTGCCGCCCTTTGCCAGAACTCCGGTAGGGGAGCAGGGGTGTCTGCCGCCGTTTGACCGGCCTTCTCCGCCGCCCAGCGGGTGAGAAACCGGGTTCTGTGCCTTGCCTCTTATATGAGGTCTGATACCCATATGGCGTTTTCGACCAGCCTTGCCTATGCTGATATTCTGATAATCAGGATTGCTTAACTGACCGATTGTTGCCCGGCATTCCTTGCGAACCATTCGCATTTCGCCGCTCGGCAGCAGGATAGTGACCCAATTGCCTTCTTTGGCCACGATTCTCGCCGCATCGCCGGCACATCTGACGAGTTTGCCTCCCTGGCCTGCGGTCATTTCGATATTGTGAATTTCGAGACCGGCGGGAATCGACTCGAGCGGCATTGCATTGCCCGGCTTCGGTTCGCAGGACAAACCGCTTTGTACCGCGTCCCCAACCTTTATACCCATCGGCGCCAGTATGTATCTTTTTTCGCCGTCAGTATAGTTAAGCAAGGATATATAGCAGTTTCTGTTGGGGTCATACTCAACCGACACAACCTTCGCAGGAATACCGTCTTTATCTCTTTTGAAGTCTATAATGCGGTAAATCTTCCTTGCGCCGCCGCCCCTGAACCTCGTGGTGGTGAAACCGCCGTGGTTTCTTCCGCCGGCTTTTTTTATCCGCGTGCACAGGGATTCTTCCGGCGCAGTTTCGGTTAGCTCCGCGTAATCGTTCACAGAGCCGGCTCTGCGCCCAGGACTTGTCGGTTTATAATATCGAATACCCATGATTATTACCTTTGTATTTTGTTTTTAGAACAAGTCTATATGGTAATCCGGTTTCAGGAAGACAACCGCCTTTTTCCAGCTCGATGTCGTACCGAAGGTTCGTCCTTTGCGACGGTACTTGCCTTTGTGGTTGGCTGTCCTGACCTTACGCACCTTAACGTTATATATCTTCTCCACAGCATCTTTTATCTGGGTTTTATTGGCCCTTTTGTTCACTTCAAAGGAGTATGCACTTTTGGTGCTTGCCAAATGTGTTCCCTGCTCTGTAACTAAGGGCCGAATTATTATATTGTAGTAATCCACGTTAATTTCCGTTAGTTCTCGCTGGTTTTGCCTTCATTCAAAAGAGACAAAAAAGCTTCTTTGGTAAACAGCATTTTACTGTGGTTGCAGATGTCACCGGCATTCAGCTCAGCCACAGGCATAACAGTTATTCTTGGAACGTTTCTGGCTGATTTATACAGGTTGGCGTCCAGGCTGTTTGTTGTAACTAAGCAGCTTCGCTCAATCTTCAGGTTTCCCAGAATTTCCACAAAATCTTTTGTTCGGGGCTTCTCGAAATTAAGTTCGTCAATCAGCACAACGTTGTTGTTCAACAGTTTTGCCAGCACCGCCGAGTTCCTGGCCAGCTTCCTCTGTTTTTTCGGCATACGCTGACTGAAATCCCTGGCAATCTTGGCGAAGGTAACGCCGCCGCCGACACGCTTGGCGGTTCTGACATTGCCGACACGGGCGTTTCCTGTTCCCTTTTGCCTGAACAGCTTTCTGGTCGAGCCTTCCACGAGACTTCTGTTTTTGGTTGCGGCCGTTCCAACCCGCTTATTGGCCTGGTGCCTCACAATTGCCTGCTTAAGCAGCGAATATCTGACCCGGCCGCCTAAAGCCGCTTCATTGACTTTTAAGGCGTCGACCTCTTTACCTGTTTTGTTGTAGACAGCCAGTTTTATCATCAGTATGTTCTTTTCCGATTATCTGTATTTAGCCTTTTGCACTGCGCACTGTAACATAGCCGCCGGAAGCGCCGCTGACAGGACCCTTGACTACCAGCAGGTTTCTCTCCTGGTCTATCGAAACCACTTTGTGGTTCTTCGTTGTAACACGGCGATTGCCCATGTGGCCTGACATCCTTTTGCCTTTCTTGATGTTTCCGCCATGTCCACGGTCTGTCCCATGACCTGATTGTGAACCCGGCGACCTGTGCTTGCGTTCCGTTCCGTGCGACCCCGGCATACCGCCGAATCTGTATCGTTTCATAACTCCGGCAAAGCCTTTGCCTTTGCTTACCCCTGTTACATCAACAGTCTTGATATCCGCAAATGTCGAGACAGTAATAGAGTCGCCGACCTTGTATTTTGGTTCTTCGCCTTCGGGCAGACGCATTTCTCTGATATATTTTTTCACTGTTGCCCCGGCCTTTTTGGCATGGCCGAGTTCAGGCTTTTTTCGGCGAACCGCCTTTTTGTCATCGTAGCCTAACTGAACGGCGTTGTAACCATCGGTCTTGACAGTCTTGACCTGCATAACAATACAGGGGCCGGCCTGGATGACTGTAACAGGCAGCAGCCTCCCCTGTTCGTCATACACCTGCGTTATTCCAACCTTTTTTCCAAGTAGCATCTGCATATTTATTTTTGCCACAGGTTACACTGATTTTTTATTCTTTTATACTAATCTGTGTTAATCTGTGAAATCTGTGGCTAATCCTGTTATGCCTTGATTTTTACAAAAACTCCGGCTGGCACAACCAGCCGATTTAATACTTCTACGGTTCGTGCGTTGGCCTCGTAAATATCAATCAACCTTTTATGTGTTCTTAATTCAAACTGTTCACGCGATTTTTTATCCACATGCGGGCTTCTCAAAACTGTATATCTTTCAATCCGCGTCGGCAGCGGTACCGGGCCGCTTACACGGGCGTTGGTCCTTCGAGCGTGTTCCACTATCTCTTTGGCAGATGCATCCAAAGCCCTGTGGTCGTAAGCCTCCATCCTGATTCTTATCCTTTCAGTTTCACCTGCCATAATCTTTCCCGCAATCGAAACCTTTTGTCCGGACTAAACGCTGCTTTGCTCGTATCTTTAAAACTTGTAAAAACCTAAACTATATCAAGTTACAGGCAGAATACCAAGTAAAAAATTTACCTTTGAATATAGTTTTTTCTCACCGATTATCTTGCTCCATAAACCGCGTTGGGTTTATGGCCGTGAACCCAGCGTGGTTCACCGGTGATTCTTGGGCAGGAAAGGCTTTTTTGACTGTTAGTTGTTTGTCATCAACTTAAAAAAATAATCTCCACCTCCCACCAGTCTGCCTTCCTTAAACATCTGGGGTTACAATGCTCTTAACCGCTTAGCCGCTATTTTATCGGTCTTGGTATACCCCTGAGCTTAACAGAACCATTTTTCCTAAACCATCCTTGACTATATACTTACGATATGTCACAGCCCAACTATGTCTACGCAAAGTCGTCCTTGGCAATGCTCGCTGCGGCTGAGTTTCAGTAATATAATAGCAGGGCATTTTATTGTCAATAGGGCATAATATAAAAAAATCTAAGTTGTTATTTTTAAATAATAATCTTGCCGGCAATCTGTTCGGGCACCCTTTCATAGCTTAACGGCTCCATTGTAAATGTTCCCCGGCCGGCTGTCAGGCTTCTGATTTCGCTCGAATACCCGAACATTTCAGCCAAAGGCACTTTGGCGTCGATTATCTGCATATTTCCATGCGCCCTGCAATTTGTAATTAAACCTCTTTTGGCAAGCAGATTTCCCTGAATAGCGCCGAAATTAGCTTCCGGAACAACCACTTGAAGCCGCATTATCGGCTCAAGCAGAACAGGGCCCGCCTCTTTAATTGCCTTTTCGACAGCAATAGCGGCTGCCTGCTCGAAAGCCAGTTCTGAGGAATCAACCGAGTGATATGAGCCGTCTATTAACGTGATTTTTACGCCAACGATGGGATAACCTGCCAACGCACCGCAGGTAAGGGCATTTTTACTGCCGGCTTCTACCCCGGGAATGTACTCTCTTGGTACCGCTCCGCTTACTACCTTATTCTGAAATTCAATATCGCGACTCCAATGCCCGTCTTCTGCAAATAAAGGCTCAACTGTTAGAACAACGTGGCCGTATTGCCCACGCCCGCCGGTTTGCCGTATAAACTTGCCTTCTGCCTGGGCCTTCTTTGTAATTGCTTCCTTGTAAGCGACCTTCGGCGTGCCGATTCTTACGCCGATACCCTTTTCTTTAATAAGTTTGTGCTGAAGTACCTCCAAATGAAGTTCGCCCATTCCATTGATGATTGTTTGGCCGGTTTCAGAGTCGTATTTGTATTCAAAGGTCGGGTCTTCACGTCTTAAATACAGCAGTCCCTCCAACAGCTTTGCCTTGTCTGCTGATGTTTGAGGTTCTATCGACATACTGATAACAGTTTCAGGAAAGCTTATGCTGGGCAGACACACCGGGTTTCTCGTATCACAAATCGTATCGCCGGTAAGGGTTTCCTTTGGTCCTACCACCGCAACAATATCACCCGCGCTGGCAGAATCCACGATTTTTCGTTCGTTGGCGTGCATTTCGAATATTCTTGTAATATTTTCTTTTTTGTTTCGATTTGCAACCAGGACTCTGCTGCTGCTTTTTAACGTCCCCTGATAGATTCTCAGGAAATTCAGGTCGCCATGTGCATCACTGATAATTTTGAAAACCAGCGCAACCAAATGACCGTTTTTATCGCATTTGACCGTTACTGTTTTGTTTTTGTCGGTCGGTTTGTGTACAACTATGGGAGGCTTATCCAGCGGAGAAGGCAGATATTTTATCACGCCGTCAAGCAGTTTTTGCACCCCGATGTACTTCAGGGCCGAGCCGACGAATACCGGTTGAAGTTTGCCGCTTAATGTCCCGCACCTCACGGCCCTGTCGATAATTTCAATACCTGGGTTTTCGTTGTGAACGTAAAGGTTCATCATTTCTTCATCGTGTTCAGCAGCAAGTTCAAGCATTTGGTGCCTGTATTTTTTCACCTGTGCCTGCAGCTCCTTTGGTATTTCTGTTTCCCCGAAGGTTACCCCAAGGTTTTCGCTGTCCCAAAAGACCGCCCGCATTTTTATAAGGTCTATTATCCCGGAAAACGAACCTTCAGCCCCAATGGGCAATTCCAGTAAAATCGGGTTGGCCAGGAGTTTACTGCGTATACTTTCGATTGTCATTTCGAAGTCGGCGCCGACCTTGTCCATTTTGTTTATAAAGAAAAGGGAGGGCAGATTGTATTTCAGTCCCTGTCTCCAGACAGTTTCGCTCTGGGCCTGTACGCCTTCACTTGCGTCGAATACCAGCACAGCCCCGTCAAGCACCCGCAGCGACCTTTCGACCTCCGCGGTAAAATCTATATGTCCCGGAGTGTCGATAAGGTTGATTTCAAAATCGCCCCATGGACATTTCGTTGCAGCCGAGGTAATTGTGATGCCTCTTTTTTGCTCTTCTTCGAGGTAGTCCATAACCGCTGTGCCGTCGTGCACCTCGCCCATTTTGTAGGTCTTGCCCGTGTAATAGAGTATGCGTTCGCTTACCGTTGTCTTGCCGGCATCGATATGTGCTATGATTCCGATATTTCGTACTTTCTCCAGAATATTCGCCATAAGTTTCTCTGCTCGCCGTATAAAAAAACTGCCACGGTTATTTTCTTAAACAAGCCGTGGCAATTTAGTATAGCGATATCTTACCAGGCAAAATGTGCAAATGCCTTGTTAGCCTCAGCCATTTTGTGAATATTTTCCCGTGTGGTCATTGCGCCGCCGCGACCGTTGTAGGCGTCTATCAGTTCAGCCGCCAGTCTCTTACACATAGGCTTGCCTTTTTGGCTCCTGGCAGATTCTATTATCCACCTAAGGGCCAGTGACTGCTGGCGTTTCGAATTTACCTGCATCGGCACCTGGTAGCTGGCTCCGCCGACCCGTTTGCTGCGGACTTCTATCAGTGGTTTTGCATTGTTTACTGCTTTCTCGAATAATTCGAGAGGGTCAACGTCTTTTGTTTTTTGCGCTACGATATTTATGGCATCGTAAAAGATTTTCTCTGCAACACTCTTTTTGCCTTGCCACATCAGGCAGTTAATAAACTTTGAAACAAGCTTATTATTGTATTTTGGGTCAGGTTTTAATTGCTCCGCCGAGGCGGTACGTTTTTTAATAGCCATTATTTTGCCCTTTTAGCGCCATATTTACTTCTGCCTTGTTTGCGATTAGCCACGCCGGCGGAGTCAAGAACGCCGCGAATAATGTGGTACCTCACGCCGGGCAGGTCTCTGACTCGTCCGCCGCGAACAAGAACAGTGCTGTGTTCCTGAAGGTTATGGTCAATGCCGGGTATGTAAGCGGTAATCTCGGTTCCGTTCGTCAGTCTCACACGCGCAATTTTTCGCAGGGCCGAGTTGGGTTTCTTGGGCGTTTGCGTTCTCACAATCAGGCATACACCTCTTCTCTGCGGCGAACCGCTGATTTCGGACATTCGCTTTTTGCCCTTTGATTTTAGTCTCGGACGTTTGACTAACTGATTTATTGTTGGCATAACTTATTTCCTGTTTTGGTTCTAAAAACTAACAATTCTTACTTAATTCCCAGCGCCTCTTTTACGGCCGCCTCTGCCCTTGCCTCTGCTGTTTTGGCCTCTTTAAGTTCCGATATTTCTTCAAGCTGCTTTGGCAGCGGCGCCTCTGCAAGGTGTTTGACCTTCATTTCCAGATAGGGCTTGAAAGCCGTGCCGGCCGGTATCAGATGTCCCAGTATAACATTTTCCTTCAAGCCGCACAATCTATCAATTTTACCAGCCAGCGCCGCCTCCGTCAAGACCTTTGTTGTTTGCTGGAAGCTGGCAGCGGCAATAAAACTTTCCGACCGCAGAGACGCCTTCGTTATTCCCAGAAGCAGTGTTTTGGCGGTGGCAGGTCTCGGCTTTTTGCCCTTCACCGGCGTTCCGCCGATAGATTCAATCTTTTCATTGAAGCTGTTAAACCTTTCTTTGCTGACAACGTCTCCCACCGCCAGTTGAATGTTATCAATAGTCATTTTTTCCGCATCTCCGAGCGAGGCAATCTTGATGCTGTTGGCCAGTCTTTCATTTTCTTTCCTGAAAATGAATTTGTCCACGACATCGCTCGGCAAAAATGAGCTGTCTCCGACAGAATCAATTTCGATTTTGCGCATCATTTGAGAGCAAATAATTTCAATATGCTTGTCATCTATGCCGACATTTTGTGAGCGGTAAACATTCTGAATCTCTGCTATTAAATACCTTTGCAGCGCCTCTTCGCCTTTGACTCGCAAAATATCATGAGGCACCAGCGGGCCGTCCGTAAGCGCATCTCCCGCCTCCACTCTGTCGCCGGCGTGAACGTTCAGATGCCTGTCACGCGGAACATGATGCTCTTTTTCCATGCCGCTTTCACTGCGAATTATAATTGTCATTTTTCCCTTGCGTTTGTCGCCTCGCAGTTCGATTCTGCCGCTGATTTCCGCCATTGCCGCCGGGTCTTTTGGCTTGCGTGCCTCGAACACCTCGGTAACTCTGGGTAGTCCCCCTGTAATGTCCTGGGTTCCGGTGGTGGCTCTCGGCTGATGAGCGAGCAATTCGCCTGCCTGAACCTGTTGGCCTTCGACAACCTCAATTCGGGCCCCGGCGGGTAGATAATGAACGTCAAGTATCTTGCCGTTGCTGTCTTCTATAATAATTTGAGGATGCTTATCGCCCTTATGCTCGATAACTATCGGCTTGCCGGGCTGGCCCTTTCGTTCCTCTTCAACTCGGATTGTCTCGCCTTCCGCAATATCCACAAACCGGATAAGTCCCGGCACCTCTGCCAGAATAGGTGTGCGGTGCGGGTCCCACTCAAATAACAGTGCTCCTTCTTTCACTTCCTGGTTGTCTTTAATCGCAACAGTAGCGCCGTAAGGTATTTTGAATCTGTCAAGCTCTCGCATCTTGGCGTCGAGGAGCGCAATCTCTCCGTTTCGCTTTAGCGCTATTACCTGTGAACTCCCGTCGCTCCGTTTTAATGTAACGGCGTTTATGTCGCGATATTGAACTTTTCCTCCCTGCGTGGCTCTCTGTTCCCGCTCAAGTATCGTCCTCGATGCGATACCGCCGGTATGGAATGTTCGCAGAGTCAACTGGGTGCCGGGCTCTCCTATTGACTGGGCGGCTATTATGCCGGCCGCTGTCCCTTCCTCGACAAGGCGGAATGTACTCAGGTCCCATCCATAACACTTTGCACAGATTCCGAACGAGCTGTCGCAGGTCAGCGGGCTCCTGATTCTGATTGCATCGAGCCCCAGCGCCTCTATTTTCGCTGCCGCATGAGGGGTTATAACCTCATTCTCGCGAACAATCATCTCGTCCGTGAATGGATTGCGAATATTGTCTCTTGCGGTTCTGCCGACAATGAGTTGAGAAAGAGGTATATCAACCTGCTCGCCTCTGCTTATGGTGCTTTTGGTGATTCCCTGCAGAGTTCCGCAATCATACTCCGTTATAATTACGTTCTGCGACACATCGATAAGCTTTCGGGTAAGATAGCCGGAGTTCGCTGTTTTCAGCGCCGTGTCCGCCAGTCCCTTGCGGGCGCCGTGTGTGGAACTGAAATATTCCAGGACCGTCATACCCTCGCGGAAATTCGACTTAATAGGCGTTTCAATGATTTCGCCGCTCGGCTTGGCCATCAATGCTCGCATTCCCGCAAGCTGCTGAATCTGGTCCACGCTGCCTCTGGCGCCGGAATCGCTCATAATAAATATCGGATTGATATACGGCGAGCCGTCTTCTTTGGTGTCGTTCTTAAGACCTCGCATCATTTCATTGGTGACGGCCACGCGGGCGTGTGTCCAGGCATCGATAACCTGATTATATCTTTCGCCTTCCGTCAGAACGCCTGCCTGGTAATTCTTGTAGATTTTTTTGACCTTCTTTTCTGTCTCGTCGATAATCTCCTGCTTTTTAGCCGGTATCTTCAGGTCTGTAAGACCGAAGCTCAGCCCTGAAAGTGTGGCATACCTGAAGCCGGAGTCTTTTACTTTATCGAGCAGATTTACCGTTGCCGCATTGCCCGCAATATTGAAGCAGTCGCTGATTACCTGGCTTATCTTTTTTTGAGACATCGTCATATTATAGAATGGCATTGTCTCAGGGAGCATATCGTTGAACATACATCTGCCGACCGTCGTTGTAATTAACGTAGGTTTGCCGGAATATTTTAGATTTCTGGTGTCGGCTGTCTCGGGTTCCGCAACCGGTTTATAAATTCGCACTTTAATCCTTGTGTGAAGGCCGATTTTGCCTAACCCATAAGCCATCATCGCCTCGAAAGTGTCCCGAAACGCCGGCACCTCCTCTGGAGTCTTTTCCTGTGGCACGGCCGTCTTGGCCGTGTTTTCACGGGCTGGAACCTCGTGCCACGGGTACATATAAGTAAGATAGTAGTTACCCATCACCATATCCTGAGATGGACCGACCATTGGAGAACCGTTGGAAGGCGAGAAAATATTGGTGGTGGTCATCATCAGAGTATGCGCCTCAGCCTGCGCTTCGATGCTTAACGGCAGATGCACCGCCATTTGGTCGCCGTCAAAGTCCGCATTAAATCCCCTGCACGCCAATGGGTGCAGCATAATGGCGTTGCCTTCCACAAGAGTCGGTTCAAAGGCCTGGATACCCATTCGGTGAAGAGTGGGGGCGCGGTTCAGCAGTACCGGATGCTGGTGTATGACCTCTTCCAGAATGTCCCATATTTGCTCATCTCGCCGTTCAATCATCTTTTTGGCGCTCTTGATTGTATCGGCAAGACCGTGCTGTTTCAGCTTGCGAATGATGAAAGGCTGATAAAGCTCCAGCGCTATTTTCTTGGGCAGCCCGCACTGATGCAGCTTTAACGTCGGGCCAACCACAATCACCGAACGGGCTGAGTAATCCACACGTTTACCAAGCAGGTTCTCCCGGAATCGCCCTTGTTTGCCCTTTATCATATCGGTCAGACTTTTCAACGGCCTGTTATTGCTGCCCAGCACAGGTCTTCGGCAGCGACCATTGTCAAACAAGGCATCAACTGCCTGCTGCAGCATCCTCTTTTCGTTGCGGATAATTACTTCAGGAGCATTAAGGTCTATGAGCTTTTTTAACCGGTTGTTACGGTTGATAATTCGTCTGTAAAGGTCGTTCAGGTCGCTGGTGGCAAAATTGCCGCTTTCGAGGAGAACTAAGGGACGCAAATCCGGCGGAATAACCGGAACCACCTCAAGAACCATCCATTCAGGTTTGTTCCTGCTGCTCTTGATGGCGCTGATTGTTTTAAACCGCTTCGTAAGGTCTTTAATCCGCTGGACACTGTTGGTTTCATCTATCTCAGCCTTGAGCTGATTGCCCAGAACGTCAAGGTTCAGATTGCCCAGCAGCGCCTTTATGGCCTCGGCGCCTATTGAAGCCTTAAATGACCCGCCGTATTTTTCCGTTGCCTCACGCAGTTCTTCTTCGATGAGCAGCTGACCCACCTTCAGCGGGCTTTGACCGGCGTCTGTGACAACATAGTCCTGAAAATATATTATCTTTTCCAGCTCGTTTGTTTTCATCCCCAAAAGGGTGCCTAAGTGATTCGGTATAGCCTTGAAAAACCATATATGAACCACGGGCGCTGCAAGATTTATATGCCCCATTCGTTTGCGCCGCACCCGGCTGTGTGTCACCTTTACGCCGCACCGGTCGCAGATAATCCCTTTGAACTTTGTCCCTTTGTATTTGCCGCAGGCACATTCCCAGTCTCGTTCCGGTCCGAAAATTCGCTCGCAGAACAGCCCTTCTTTCTCCGGACGATATGTACGGTAGTTAATGGTCTCCGGCTTGTGCACCTCGCCGAATGACCAGCTCCGGATATCGTTCGGACCGGCCAATGATATCTTCACCGAACCATAATCATTTATACGGTCGTAAATATTGTCCAACATTTGTCGCTAACTCCTTACTCCAAGTGCGAATTTGTTCCTTTGTCATTGCAAGCCCCGGTTCATCGGGGCGAAGCAATCTCACTTTATAGAACAGCACTTCCGAGGCGCCTCTTTTCTAACTGAATGTTTAATCCTAATCCTCTTAATTCATTGCACAACACATCAAACGACAATGGCGTGCCGGCCTCAAGAGTGTTCTGTCCCTTGACCATCGATTCATAGATTTTCGTTCGCCCCTCCACATCGTCGCTTTTCACCGTCAGCATCTCCTGAAGCGTATAAGCCGCTCCATAACCCTCCAGCGCCCAGACCTCCATCTCGCCGAACCGCTGTCCCCCTGTTCGGGCCTTGCCTCCCAGCGGCTGTTGTGTAATCAGGCTGTATGGTCCTGTCGCTCTGGCGTGTATCTTGTCGTCCACAAGATGATGCAGTTTCATCATATAAATGTATCCGATGGTTGCCGTCTGGTCGAACGGCTCACCTGTCCTTCCATCGTATAATTGTGTTTTCAGCGACTTTGGAACATTTATAAAGGATTCATCGTCGGGCGGCACCGCTGCGCTCGCTTCCAGTTCGGCTTTCCGTTTTTTCATAAGCTCATTCGCCTCTTCGGTTAACCTGCGGATGTCCTCCTCTCCCGCACCATTGAACACCGGCGTAACAGCCTCGAATCCCAGCACCTTTGCCACCCACCCAAGATGGGTTTCCAGTATCTGACCCACGTTCATTCTGCTCGGCACGCCGAGCGGATTAAGCAATATATCCAGGGCAGTGCCGTCTTTGAGGAACGGCATGTCCTCTTCGGGCATAATCTTGGCTATCACACCTTTGTTGCCGTGCCTGCCGGCCATTTTATCGCCGATTGACAGCGTTCTCTTGATGGCAACATAAATTTTTACCATTTCTAGGACGCCGCTGGGCAGTTCATCGCCATGTTTCAATCGTTCAACCTTGCGGTTCTTCTCCTCCTGCAGTTCGGCAATCTTTACCCAAAATTTATCCACAATTTTCTGAACATCATCTCTGTCCTGCGCAGGCTTGACCCACTTTATGTCAAAGTTTTCTATCTGCTCATAGATGACTTCATCGTCTTCGCTCACCCCGACTTTCTGACGTGTGGATGGGTCGATTATCGTAACATCAAATTTCTTATGAATTGTCTCTATCATTTGTCTGAAGATAGTGCATTCTTTGGTGCATATCTCTTTTTCATATTGCTTTATTTGTGCCTGGAGAACGTTCTTGGCCTCTTCACCGCCCACACCACGCCTCGTGAATCGCTCCGTTCTTATTACCACTCCTTCGTATCCGCTCGGCAGCTCGAGCGAGTCATTTTTCACATCTTCACCGGCTCTGCCGAATATGGCGTGCAGCAGTTTCTCTTCCGGTGTCAGTTCGGTCTTGCTCTTTGGTACGACTTTGCCCACTAAAACATCGCCGGGATACACCCTTGTTCCTTCACGGATTACGCCGTGCTCGTCAAGATTCTTGAGGCTCTTTTCACTGACGTTGGGTATGTCATTTGTGAATTCTTCTTTTCCCAGCCGGGTTTCACGCACCTCTGCGGTGAATTCGTCTATATGAATGCTTGTAAAGCTGTCATTTTTGACTAATTTTTCGCTGACAATAATTGCGTCCTCAAAATTGAACCCGTCAAAGGAAACAAATCCCACAAGCAAATTCTTGCCAAGCGCCAGCACCCCGTTTGCTGTCCCGCCGCCGTCCGCTACGACCTGGTTTTTCTCAACCTTTTCGCCAAGTTTCACTATGGGTCTTTGGTTAAGGCAGGTCCTCTCATTCAGCCCGAAAAACTTTTCCAGTATGTATTCATCGGTCTGGTTGATAACTATTTTCGTGGCGTCCACTGCCGTAACGACGCCTGCTTTTTGCGCACGGACGACCATACTCGAATTTTGCCCGACTATCTTTTCCATACCTGTGGAAACCAGCAGCGCCTCTGTCTTTAGCAGCGGAACTGCCTGTCGCTGCATATTCGAGCCCATCAGCGCCCTGTTGGCATCATCGTGTTCCAGAAATGGTATAAGCGCTGCTGAAACGCCCACCGTTTGTTTGGGCGAAACATCCACGTAGTTTACCTCGTCACTTGACACCTGTGCCAGCATGCCATTTTTCATTACCAGCACCATACCTTCTGTTATTTTGCCTGTCTCCTGGTTGACGGTACCGGGTGCTGCAATGACCGACCTCATATCTTCATCGGCACGAAGGTAGGCTATTTCGTTGGTAACCTTGCCGTTCTTGACCTTACGATACGGCGTAAGCAGAAAACCATATTCATCAACCGTTGCCAGTATGGCCAGCGAGGCAATCAGGCCGATATTTGTTCCTTCTGGCGTTTCAATCGGACAGATTCTCCCGTAGTGGCTGATATGCACATCGCGGACCTCAAATCCTGCACGTTTCCTGTTCAGGCCGCCGGGACCAAGTGCGGACAGTCGCCTTTCGTGCGTCAATTGACTCAAAGCGTTGGTCTGGTCGACAATCTGGCTTAATTCGCCGCGACCGAAGAAGTAATTTATACTGCTCGACACACTTTTGGAATTTACCAGGTCGGCTATATGGAGCGGCTCATTGGTTTCTCTTTTTATGGCCATTCGCTCCTGAACGGTCTTGCGCAGCTTTAGCAGACCTTTTCTTATCTCAGAAGAGGCAAGCTCATCAATCGTGCGTAATCTCCTGTTGCCGAGGTGGTCGATATCGTCTACCTCACCCTCGCCGTTGCGCAGGACCACGATGTATTTCATTGCATTGAGAAAATCTTCAGCGTGAAGGGTCATTTCGTTTTCGTCTACGTTCTGTCCGAATTTGCGATTCAATCTGAAACGTCCGACCTTGCCTAAGCGATAGCGGTTCATATCGAAGAACTTCTCTTCAAAAAAGGTTTTTGCCTTTTCTTCGTTTGGCGGATTGCCTGGCCGCAGCTTAATATAAAACTTCAGCAGGGACTGCTCCTGGTTTTGACAATCGTCTTCTGAAATGGTGTTCAATATGAGAGCGTCGCGTACTTGCTCAATGACTTCGACCTTCTTAATATTGCTTTGTTGGATTAAGGATGCTTTGTCACCGATTTGTACACCTGCTCTCACTAATATTTCGCCGCTGTCGGTATCGACAATCGGTCCTACCGCCCACATAGTTGGTGTAATCTTGGCTTGTGAAATGACCTTTGTCGGGTAAAACTCTCGCAGAATATTTTCGGTAGTTGCGTGATTGGTTCCTATTGCACGCAGAAAAATGGTCGCCGGTATCTTGCTCGACTGGTCTATTTTCACCACCAGGACGTCTTTTCGCGTAACGCTTATTTCTATCCAGCTTCCTCTCTCGGGTATGATTCTGCCCCCGTGCAATACCCTGTCCCCTTCTTTGCTTTCGATGAGAAAATCGATACCCGGGCTTCGGTGAAGCTGATTTACAATCACTCGCTCGGCACCGTGAATGATAAACTCACCGCCGCCTATCATAACCGGTATTTCGCCCAGATATATTGACTGTTCGGAAAGGTCTTCGCCTTCTTTCTTCCGCAGTCTGCAGCAGATTTTTAGAGGATATGCATAACTCAGCCTCAACTGTCGGCACTCGTTGGGTGTATAACGCGGCTTCTCCAGCTCGTAATAGAGATACTCCAATATCATATTCTTGTCGTAGCTTTCAATGGGGAATATCTCTCGCAGCAGTTCTTCAAGGCCGGTGCATTTCCTTTGTGTAGGCGAAACATCTTTTTGGAGAAACTTCTCGTAGCTCCTCTTTTGTATTGCTACAAGGTCCGGAACTTCAATGTCATCACGCACTTTGCCGAAATAGCGTACAGGTCGTGCAACCATTTCACACTCCCATTAATTAGCAGATATAACGTTCAATAATTCTTATACCGCTTTATGTTTTGTTGTAACTTATTTAGTCCCCGGCTTTGCCGGAGGTTTCATCTAAATCTACGTTAACTCAAAACTAAAAACTAAGAACTTAAAACTACGTTATTTCAGCCGTTCCGCCTGCGTCTTCCAGTTGTTTCTTGGCGGCCTCGGCCTCTTCCTTGCTTATCCCTTCCTTGACCGACTTCGGCACACCTTCTACAAGGTCCTTGGCCTCTTTCAATCCCAGTCCTGTCAATGCTCTTATCTCCTTGATGACCTGGATTTTCTTATCGCCGAATCCTTTCAGAATCACGTTAAAGGTGGTCTTTTCCTCTGGCTTCTCAGCAGCCTCGCCGCCTCCTGCTGCAGGGCCTGCCATCATCACTGCGCCGCCGGCAGCCGGCTCGATGCCGTGTTCTTCCTTCAGATAATCGCAAAGCTCCTTGGCCTGCATCAGTGTCAGGCCGACTATCTTGTCGCCCATAGCCTTAATATCGCTGTTCCAGTTCTTCTCTGACATTTCTTTACTCCTATCTATAACGCCCTGTGGTAGCTGAAACTCCACCGTCTCATTTTACCCCTTCAGGGGACAACCACCTGAGCAATTTATTATTGACTATTTTCTATTTACTATTTTTTTCTTTCGGATACCAGTTCTCAAATGTTATCACAATCGTCAATCGACAATCGCAAATTGTCAATTTTCTACGCCGCCTGTTTCTTTTCAGCATTTTCTGCAACCGTCTTTATACAACCCGCAATATTCCTCGCAGGCGATATAATCGCAGCAGCCAGTTTCGCCGCCGGTGATTTCACCATACCCGCAATTCGGCTTTGCAGCTCCGCCCTTGTCGGCATCTTGGAAATCCCAGTCGCTGCCTTGGCGTCTAAAACCGACCCTTCGAGGAAGGCACCCTTCATCTCGATTACCGGCATCTTCTTAAACCACGCTGATATTTCTTTTGCGACATCCACTATGCTGTCGCCGCCGTAAACGATGGTGCACGGGCCGCTGAACAATGTCGCCGCCATTTCCATCTTGCTTTTGGACAACGCCTTCTTGAATAAGGAATTCTTGACCACCAGCAGTTTGATGCCTTTCCTTTTCAATTCAACTCGCATCTGGTTGCCGCTGATTCCGTTGATGCCCTTCGTGCTGACAACCAGAAAATTTCTGATGTTTTCGCTGGCAATCCTCTTCTCCAGTTCCGCCTGTACTAATTCTTTTACATACTTGCTCATTTTTTCACCCTGGTTGTTTTATATTTTTTCTCGATTATCCGTCTTAAACAATAACGGTAATGCTCGGACTCATCGTTGCCGATATGCACATCTTCTTTATATATGTTCCTTTTGTTGTTTGCGGCTTGATTTTCTTTATATGTGCCACAAATGCATCGATATTGCTGATTAGCTTTTCGGTCTCGAAACTCTGCTTGCCGATGACCACCTGCACATTGCCGCCGGCATCGTTCTTAAATTCGATTTTTCCCGCCGCAAACTCAGCCACCGCTGCTGCAACGTCTGCCGTTACTGTCCCATTTTTGGGCGAAGGCATCTTCCCTTGCGGGCCGAGAATCCGGCCGAGTTTGCCCACCTTGCCCATAACTTTTGGTGAGGCAATCGCCACGTCAAAATCCATCCAGCCGTCGGTGACCTTTTTTACCAGGCCGTCTCCGCCTGCCTCGATAGCGCCTGCATTCTTGGCTGCTTCCACATCCGCATCTTCGCAGAAAGCAATGACTTTTTTCTTTTTGCCTATCCCGTAAGGCAGCGATATTGAGCCGCGAATCAGCTGCTCCGCTCGTTTTGTGTCGATACCCAGATGCAGCACGCACTCTATGCTTTGGTCGAATTTGACGCCCTTGAAGGACTTGATTTTTTCAACCGCCTCGGCCAGGCTTAATGCCTTATCGCCGACTTGTTCCAGCTCTTTTTTATACCTTTTGCATCTGAATCCCATTAAACACTCCTGTTATTAACGGCTCGTCACTTGTGACCCTTCGTTGGTAAATCGACATTCGACAATCGGCAATTTTTTGGCCTTGAGTCTGGGGTCTTAATCTGTTATTTCGATACCCATACTCCGGGCGGTGCCTCTTATAATCTTTTCCGCCTTTTCTATGCTATGTGCGTTCAGGTCTTTGATTTTGGTCTCTGCTATCTTTCGCACCTGTTCAGCAGTGACCTTCCCGACCTTTTCCTTGTTTGGCGTGCCGCTTCCCTTTGCGATTCCCGCAACCTGTTTCAGCAGAACGGCAGCGGGGGGGCTTTTTACCTCGAAAGTGAAACTTTTGTCTTTATAAACACTTATTATGACCGGCACAATAATTCCCTTAAGGTCTTTTGTTCGCTCGTTGAACTGAGAAATAAACTGACCTATATTAACTCCGTGCTGACCCAGCGCAGGCCCTATCGGCGGGGCAGGGGTCGCCTGTCCGCTCGGCGCCTGCAGTTTAATCTTTACTACTATTTCTTTTGCCATCGTTTACCTTTATATTTTCTCGATTTGCCAGTATTCTATGTCCAGCGGTGTGCTTCGCCCGAATACCGTAACAATCACCGTCACTATCCCGCGTTCAGGGTCTATTGAATCAACCGCACCTTCAAAGTTTTGAAAAGCGCCTTCTCTGATTTTAATCTGGTCGCCTTTCTTGAACTCTACCTTAATGCTTGGTGCTTCTTCCAGCTTTTCCGCCTCCAGCAGCATCTTTGCCACATCGGTATCGCGCATTGGAGTTGGGGTTCCTTCTGTGCCTATAAAGTCCCCTGTGCCGGAGATGTCTTTTATCATAAACCAGGCATTGTCCTGAACCCTGCCGTTTTCCCCCGGCTCCATCTCCATAAAAACATAGCCTGGATACAGCTTTCGCTTGTGGATGGTCTGCTTATTGCCGCGAATACGCTTAATCTTTTCGACAGGCACCTCTATTCTGCCGATAATACTTTCTAAGTTCTCCGTACGCACCTTTTGCTGTATGAGTTCTTTGACTCTTTCTTCCTGGTTTGATGCGACCCGCAGAACATACCACTGCATATCTATACCTTAAACTATTACGTAATTAAGCGTTTTTCGTTCTATATCTCAATTGGGATACGGGATACATTTCCTATTTTGCAGGATAGGTGTCAGCCCAGCAGCCACATAAAGAACAGTTGAAAGCCGAAATCCGTAACTCCGAGAATGGCTGATATGGAGATTACGACCACTACAACCACGAATGTCGATACGGCTATCTCCTTTCTGGTTGACCAGCTGACCTTCTTTATTTCGCCCTCCGCTGCAATCATAAAATCCGCAATTATTGGCTTGTTTACCAGCCAGAATGCCAGGCCGCTCAAAACGCTGCCTATTGCAACCGGCACCATAGTTGACACCCACAGCCCGAAATCTGCACCATCCAGGAATACATATAGCCGCAGGCAGCCTAAACCACAAACCAATGCCGTACTAAGGGCGGTGACGAGCCTTGTATATTTGCCCTGTCCTGATTTATAAATCTCAAAAGCCATACTTAGAAAATTAAAAACCCGCAATTACCAGCGAAAAACCATAATTCAAAATTCAAAATTTTTGAGTTTTGCGTTTTTCGCCTTTAGCTTTTCGCTTCTCTCAGCAGGCCAGAGAGGTCTCGAACCCCTAACCTGCGGTTTTGGAGACCGCCGCTCTGCCAATTGAGCTACTGGCCTAATTTGTTTTCTCACCTTACTTGCGCCGTATTTTATGAACGGTGCGCTTGCGTTCATTCCTGCAAAACTTCTTTAGCTCTAACTTGGGCACTCCCTCTGCCACGCTGATATTCGTGCGGTAATTCCTGCTGTTGCACTCCTTGCACTCAAGCCAAACATATTCTCTTTTGCTTTTTTTAGCCATATTAGCCTGGTTCGTCGGAAAATAAAATCACAGCCCTTGTTGCGGGCAGCTAAAACTATACGCTGTCCGCTATACGCTGTTTTTATTCGAGGATTTTCGTTACTACGCCTGCGCCGACGGTCTTGCCGCCTTCACGGATGGCGAATCGAAGGCCATCCTCCATAGCTATAGGCGAAATAATCTCTACTTCCATCGCTATATGGTCGCCAGGCATACACATCTCTGCCGGTTTACCGTCTCGGCTTATCAACGCCTTGACCGCTCCGGTTACATCCGTTGTCCTGAAATAGAACTGCGGCTTATAATTCGCGAAGAACGGTGTATGACGTCCGCCTTCCTCTTTCGTCAGAACGTAAACCTCCGACATAAACTTTGTATGAGGCGTGATGCTCTTCGGTGCCGCTATGACCTGTCCGCGTTCGAGGTCTTTCTTTTCAATGCCGCGCAGAAGCACCCCGATATTATCGCCCGCCCGACCTTCATCCAGCGTCTTGTTGAACATCTCTACGCCGGTAACAACCGTCTTTCGTATGTCCTTGGAAAGACCTATGATTTCAATCTCTTCTCCGACGCGAACCTTGCCGCGCTCAACCCTGCCCGTTCCTACCGTTCCTCTGCCTTTAATGCTGAAAACGTCTTCTACCGGCAGAAGGAAAGGCTTGTCGGTTTCTCGCTGCGGAACCGGAATATACTCGTCCATCGCCTTCAGAAGTTCGACAATCGGCTTGCATTCCGGGTCATTAAGGTCCTTTGCCCTCATCGCCTTTATCGCACAGCCCCGAATAATCGGTGTCTTATCGCCGGGAAACTCGTATTTATTCAGCAGGTCCCTGACTTCCATCTCTACAAGGTCCAGCAGTTCAGGGTCATCGACCAAATCTACCTTGTTAAGGAATACAATGATTTTCGGCACATTCACCTGCCGGGCCAGAATGATATGCTCACGTGTTTGAGGCATTGGGCCGTCCGCTGCGCTTACCACTAATATCGCACCGTCCATTTGTGCCGCTCCCGTAATCATATTCTTTATGTAATCTGCGTGACCGGGGCAGTCGACGTGTGCGTAATGCCGGTTTTCTGTCGAATATTCCACGTGTGCAGTTGCGATTGTCAGAATCTTTGTCTCGTCACGTCTGCCCTGCGACTCCGACGCCTTGGCAATATCATCGTATGATTTGAACTTTGACAGCCCTTTGAACTCCATCACCTTGGTCATTGCCGATGTTAAAGTTGTTTTGCCGTGGTCGACGTGACCGATTGAGCCGACATTAACATGTGGTTTCGTGCGTTGAAATACTTCCTTTGCCATTTTATTCTAAACCTCCAATGTGCCTGTTAGTTTTTATCCTCAAATCGAAAATACTGCCTTAATTCAAAAATACGCTATATTACACTCTCATCCAGGGAATGCTTCTTTTCTCAGCTTCCCAGGCTGACCTGCTTGCATTTAGCTGCTGATGGGAATTGGACCCATGACCTCATCCTTACCAAGGATGCGCTCTACCATCTGAGCTACAGCAGCGATATCCTTTTCGGCTTATACACTCT
>Ga0315284_10000954_pt1 | contig 40182 bp, 27 predicted proteins | sample YL17G09_16_MG_FD_203696 | JGI IMG/M metagenome (GOLD analysis project Ga0315284, IMG submission 203696) | Sediment microbial communities from Yellowstone Lake, YNP, Wyoming, USA - YL17G09_16 | ecosystem: Environmental > Aquatic > Freshwater > Lake > Sediment | place: USA: Wyoming | collected...
TCCACCATTCAACAGTGTTCCAAATGATGCGGCAAACCGCGTGACGTATTCGGGGTCCAGCCCGTCGCCCACAATTCCTCGCAAGCCGGAGATACTCAGAATGCGCTCCGTCATGATGTTTCCTCAGGGATCGATGCGAGGGATGTCAATTGTGATCGACCGAGTATCCACGGAAGATGTCGACCGTGGATACAAAATTTTCGGGGGATGGATTAGGATCGCTTCGGACGTTAATAGTTCAGGAGACGAAAGTCGAGAGATTCGCGGCGATAAGATTCTCGACAACCCTGCCCACAGTTCTCAAACCGCCTGACCGTGGATGCTGACCGTAAACGACGTATGCTTGCAGGTTCAAGCGGATACTGACCGCGGTCGCCACGAGAACACGAGTGAGCGAGTTGGCAGTTGTTTCGGCCTGTTCTACGATGTGGAAATGATACGATGTCGGATGGGAAAGGGAGTGAACCGAGGTTCCTTGCTGAACCTGACGTCGCCGAAATGAACCGCTGTCTCCAACGGAGTCCCTTTAAATTATGGCTAAGCAGACTATTGCGGATATTCCCGTCGCCGCTCAAGCCGTTCTGATGCGATGTGACTTTAATGTTCCGCTAGACGACGCTCATCAAATTACTGACGACCGACGGATCGCTGAAGCGATCCCCTCAATTAAGTCCGTATTGGACCGCGGTGGGCGTCTGATTTTGATGAGTCATCTCGGTCGACCTGAGGGTAAAGATTTGGCAGCGGACGCCAAATACAGCCTCGCTCCCGTGGCGGTGCGTTTGCAGAAATTACTGGGTTGCCCGGTCCACTTTGCTGGGGATACCGTGGGTGATGCGGCAAGATCAAAGGTGTTGACTCTTGGGAATGGTGAAATCCTGCTGCTAGAAAATGTTCGTTTCAACACGGGTGAAAAAAAAGGTGATCCCGAGTATGCCGGAGCCCTGGCTCGGATGGGGGATATTTACTGCAATGACGCCTTCGGTACATGCCATCGGACGGAAGCCTCCATGGTTGCGGTTCCGAATGCCATGATCGGTAAGCCCAAGGTCTGCGGTTTTCTGGTCGAGAAGGAAATCCGCTTTTTGTCAGAAGCGATTGCCAAGCCGGCTCGACCGTTTGTTGCGATTGTTGGCGGCGCCAAGGTCTCGGACAAAATCAACGTCATCCAACATCTTTTGGCGATCTGCGATACCGTGCTTATTGGAGGCGCGATGGCATACACCTTTTCGCTGGCGACGGGCGGTCGTGTCGGCCGCAGTCGCGTGGAAACAGACAAAATCGATTTTGCGAGAGTGCTGATCCAGCAGGGTGGTGGCCGATTACTGTTGCCGAGAGATACCCACTGCGGAGACGAATTCAAAGGGACGTGTAACAAACGGGTTGTCCCGGCTGGACAGATTCCGGAGGACGGCGGTTGGGAGGGATTCGACATCGGTCCAGAGACGATTGCCAAGTATGCCGATGTGATTAAGTCGGCCAAGACCGTTGTTTGGAACGGTCCGATGGGTGTTTTTGAGATGCCTCCCTTCGACGCAGGCACACGGGGCGTGGCCGAAGCCATTGTGGCGAGTGGTGCGCTGAGCATTATTGGCGGTGGAGATAGCGCGGCAGCGATTCAAAAATTCGGATTGGCGGACAAGGTGACTCATGTGAGCACAGGTGGTGGCGCTAGCCTCGAAATGCTCGAAGGGAAGAAATTCGCGGCTGTCGAGTTGCTCGATGACACGTAATCCTCTTTCGTTGCCAGGGAGGCGTCGATCATGTTTGTTGATCCGAATCCTTTACGCTGTGGACGTTCCACGGAAAATACGAGGTGTTCTTGCACTCGTTAAGGTTTCTGAAACTCAGTCAACGTCGTGACCGAATCGTTCCACCATGTTTTTTCGCGCAGAACACGTTTGAGCCGTGAGATCCTCGCAAGGTGACGAAAACGAGAATGTCCAGATTCTGGAACCCGCGTCGATGCCAGAAATTTGTTCCCCAGGGAACGGAAAACGAATATCCCTCACGGGAATCCTGTTGCTGGCCCAGACCTCAGAAGGCTTCTGTGATACCGCGTCCAGACTACCGGACCAACAACGACTCCGTTCAATTCTTGCGAGGAATTGCGGCTTATTTCGTTCCGGTGCTTGTTAATTTGGTCTGGCTGTGCCTCCCTTTCGAAACAACGACGGCTGTTGCGGGCGGAGGTTCTGCGCCAAAGCAGGTGTTATCGGACGAGTACACGCTCGTGATTCGGCCGCTCGTCACACGCTATTGCCTGAGTTGTCATTCCACCGCAACGCAACAGGGTGAGTTGGATCTGGAACGATTTGGGACGTTCGTCGATGTCATTCGTGAAACAAAAGTTTGGTGGAAGTTTGCCGAGATGCTCGGCAGCGGTGAGATGCCGCCGGACGATTCGAAACAGCCGACAGCCGACGAACGAAAGCAGCTGCGCGATTGGGTTCAGCGGTATCTCGAAGCGGAAGCTCTGGCCAACGCCGGCGATCCGGGGCGAGTCGATCTGCGGCGACTCAACAACGCCGAATACAGACACACGATTCGCGATCTGACAGACGTCGATTTAGATCCTGCGCGTGAGTTTCCAACAGACAATGCGGCGGGTGAGGGCTTTACCAACGCAGGCAATGCGCTTTCTATGTCACCAGCCTTGTTGCAGAAGTATCTCGATGCCGGCAAAGAGATCGCTCGCCATGCGGTTTTCCTGCCAGACGGGTTTCGATTCTCACCGCACGTCACTCCACGGGATTGGACTGATCAAGCGCTGGCCCGAATTCGGGAGACTTATCGTCAGTTCGTCGATCCAGAAGACATCGGCAGTGGTACGATTATCGGGAACCTCCACAGCGAGAGTCGACTCGGTACATCCGGTCGTCTCCCCGTGGAAAAATATCTTGCAGCCACGATCACAGAACGGGAGGCACTGCTCACCGGACGTCGGTCCGTCGATGCTGTGGCTCGCGACTATCGGCTGAATGCAACGTACCTGAAGAGACTCTGGTCCAGTCTCACCGACGCGGAATCCTCGCTGTTGCTGGATCAACTTCGCGGGCCATGGCTCGAGGCAAGAGCAGAAGATGCCGCGTTACTTGCGGCAGATGTTGCGTTGTGGCAAAAGGGGCTTTGGGCTTTCAATCCCGTGGGACTGATCGGAAGAAAAGGAAGTCGATCTCGATGGATGGAGCCTGTCGATCCGATCACAGTTTCTCAGGAGTTCAGAATCACTCTTCCCGCGCCGGCTGCAGGAGAAAAAGAAGTCCTCCTGTCGCTCGTGGCTACCGATGCGGGTGACGGAAACGAACACGATTACGTAGTTTGGAAACAACCACGATTGGTCGCCAAAGATCAGCCCGAGATCCTGTTGCGAGATGTCAAGGAGTTGACAGGGATGGAATCGTCTCTGTTTGGACGGCATCCCGATGGAAGCGAAATCGACGCGGGATCAATCTGCGTTCACGCGCCCTGTGTAGTGACACTCCATCTTCCGGCCGACGTCGCCGCCGGACGCGAATTCGTCGTCCTCGCCGAGTTACACACCGCGTCGGAAACAGAAGGAAGTGTTCAACCGGAGGTGGTGTTGGGCACCCCTACGGTCGCTGCGGGAATCGTCCCCAGTCAGGTCACCGTTACGCTTTCTAAAGTGACGGCACTCTATCCAGAGCATCGAACGGTTTCATTCAGGTACCCTGTCTTGGTTGGTCAAAACAGTAACGCACGACAGCGGTTCGAGTTGGCCATGAATGCGCATCGGAATCTCTTTCCGGCAGCACTATTCTACGCGCAGATTATTCCCCTCGATGAAGCGCTGACGCTAACACTTTTCTATCGTGAGGACGACCATCTGCTCCGCCTGATGCTGGATGAGGCGCAGAAAACACAGCTCGATCGTCTTTGGGAAGAACTGCGCTATATCAGCCAAGAGGCCTTAAAAACGGCGGATGTTCTTGACTCCCTCGTGGAAACGACAAAGCGCCATCCGCAGGAAGGAGCATTCGACTTACTCATCGAGCCGTTCCACAAACGAGCGGCTCGATTTCGAACGAAGATCCTCGAGTCCCAGCCGGCACACGTCGAGGCGATCGTTGATTTCGCCGCAAAAGCCTATCGCCGTCCCCTCGAAGATGACGAAGCCACAGCTCTGCGACAACTTTACCGACAGTTGCGAGATCAAAATCTGGACCACGAAGACGCGTTCCGATTGACACTCGCTCGTATCTTCATCGCCGCACCATTCCTCTATCGGATCGAGGTGGCCCCCGAGGGAGTCGCCGCTGCTCCTGTCTCCGATTGGGAACTCGCCAGCCGAATCAGTTACTTCCTGTGGTCATCACAACCCGACGAGGAACTTCGCAGGGCGGCAAGTTTGGGAATCCTGAGTCAACCGAACGTGCTGGCACAGCAAACCCAACGGATGCTCAAGGACAACCGAATTCGCCGACTGGCCACGGAATTTGCCTGCCAGTGGCTGCAGATCCACGACTTCGATGTCACAGAATCCAAGAGTGAACAGCTGTTCCCCGAATTCACGAACCTGCGGAGCGATATGTATCAGGAATCAATCCTGTTCCTGACGGACATTTTTCAAAGCGATGCGGCGTTACTCAGCCTGCTGAATGCCGATCACACGTTTGTGAACAGTCGTCTGGCCACATTTTATGGAGTCAAAAACATCGACGGAGATGCTTGGCAACGGGTCGAAGGGATGAGAGAACTCGGCCGCGGTGGGATCTTGGGACTGGCGACGACACTTGCCAAGCAATCGGGCGTATCGCGCACGAGCCCGATCCTGCGCGGCAACTGGGTCAGCGAAGTTTTGTTGGGTGAAAAGTTGCCTCGACCTCCCAAAAATGTGCCTCCCTTGGCCGATGCGGTTCCAGAAGGGTTGACTGAGCGACAACTGATCGAACGTCACCGCAGTGATGTGGCGTGTGCCAAGTGTCACCAACGCATCGACCCGCTTGGATTCGCATTGGAGGGATTCGATGCCATCGGCCGCCGACGCGATCAAGACTCGTCGGGTGCGGCGATTGACACCCGTTCCACTCTGCCAGATGGTGAACAGATTGCTGGCCTTGACGGGCTTCGCAACTATTTGCTGCAGCAACGTCGAACGTCCATTGTCCGCCAGTTCTGCCGCAAGCTCGTGGGTTACGCACTCGGTCGGGAAACGCAACTCTCGGATCAAGCATTACTTCAGGATTTGGAACGGCTGCTCGCAGAAAACAGCCAGCGTGTTTCCGCGGCCATCAAGACCATCATTTCAAGTCCGCAGTTCTGCAACATCCGCGGGTCGTCGCAGAGTCCCTAGAGGCTCGTGCAGCGAATGGAGAAAACTTTGTTGAACCCGTTTTCGATGCGTCAGTACACCTCGCATGCCCAAGGAGACGTGGTGATCTCTGTGACGGCGGCATCGGGACGCTTCGTTCAAGGACAAGCCGCCTTACTGTTTCCAGGCATCTGGCGGAACGGTATTCTCGTGGGCAGACAAGATCCTCGGGGCGAAGCCTTCCCTGTCGCGACCGGTAAGACACCGCATCCCATCGCTCGTTCCCGCATGATGACTTCAATGAGATGACTTCAATGATCGGACCTTTCGGATGATGACTCCGCATTCTTTTTCACGGCGTACTTTCTTGCGTGGTACGGGTGTGGCCATGGCATTGCCGTGGTTGGAGTCGATTCCGGTTTGGGGTGATGCAGACGCGTCGCCTGAGCAGCGAAAGAGTCAACCTCCTCTCCGACTGGCGGTCGTGTTTTCCGGGAACGGTTTTCATGCGGGACAGTGGTGGGCAAAAGGGGCCGGCAGTGAAATGCAGCTCGGCCCTGTGCTCGAACCGCTCAGCGAATTCCGCGAACGACTGTTGTTGATTAATGGGCTGTACAATGCCGAGGCGTTGAAGGGCAACATTCATAGTTCGCAAACCGGCAATATTCTCTCGGGAGCACCGCTCGCATCCGGGGGTGAGATCCGTTCTGGTACGAGCTTTGACCAGATCATTGCTCAGCGTTACGGGCATTCCACAAAAGTTCCAAGCTTGGTGCTCGGCTGTGAGCGTTCGAACCCGGGGATTCACAAGAATTACTCCATGCTCTACAGTTCGCACATTTCGTGGAGTTCGCCAACGTCTCCGACGCCGCTCGAACTTTATCCGGCACTGGCCTTCGACCGACTCTTCATGGAGGAAGCCGAACGGGGAGACAAGAGCGTTCTCGATGCAGTCTCGGGCGAGGCCACTCGATTTCGCAAACGGATCAGCGAAAACGATCGACGGAAACTTGATGAATACCTGAATTCGGTACGCGAAGTGGAGCGTCGCATTGAGCAGGCTGGTCAGCAAGGAGAGCTTCAAGGCTGGCGACCGACACTGGATAAGCCCAATATCCCTCGCCCGCCTGAAGGAATTCCGCAAAACATCGCCGACCACATGCGACTGATGTGCGACATTTTGGTTCTTGCCTTTCAAACCGATGCGACTCGCGTCAGCACCCTGAAACTCAATAACGACCACAGTTACCTCCAGTTTCCAAATTTGGGCGTCGACGTGGGGCATCACGAGTTGTCGCATTCGGATCGAGGAAAGCTGTCTCCCGATTGGCTCAAAGTTAATCAGTTCTTCCTAGAACAATTCGGCTACATCGCTCGACGCCTCGATGCAATCCAAGAAGGGGAACGAACGGCGTTGGACAATTCGGTGTTGATGTATTGTTCGAGCATGCAGTCCGGCAGTCACGACGCATCCAATCTGCCCTGCGTTGTCGTCGGTGGAAAACACCAAATTTCAGGCGGCCGCGTACTCGATTACGCAAAACAACCCAACCGCAAAATGTGCAGCCTCTATCTGTCTTTACTCGACAAGTATGGAATTCACCTCAAAGAATTCGGCGATACCAACGAACGACTGACGGACGTCTGAACTGCCACGCGTTGGACGCACGGCGAGTCGTGCGCCCAACGCGTGGCGATGAATTCGACGGTCTCCAATACGCGTCATGGAATCAGCTTGTTGGAGACCAATCACAGCGATCCTGCAGATCTGAGGCACTCGATAACTCCGTCAACAGAATCTCGGTGTGATCACTCAAACCATAGCGATATGTTGACCCTTGCCTGATCTAGAGGAATAATATGCCGGTTGTTTTTTCCTCGACTTGGAGTGAATCGATCGTGTTACGCATACTCGCTCTGACCCTTGGATTGGTCGGTCTTGTCGAACGCACATCTTCGGTCCAGGCTCAGTCTGTCTATTTTTCAGCCACCACGTGGGGGAGGGGTCACTACGGACAGGGGCCTGCGGGATTCGGGTGCCATCGATACGACAGCCCTTTCCTCTGTGGCTACGGGTACGTCGGTGGCTCGGTCGTCGCCTCGTTTGGCGGCAGGTCTATCAATCCCGGCGCGATCGGATACCCCTCCTACGACGCATGGCAACACATCGTTTACGGGGTGCCAATACAGATGATCCCGACCGATCCCGTCGCCTATGTCTACGGCTATGGTTATGCCGCCTCGGGGGCTCTCCCCGATCCAAGATTGGGATATTTCACGAACAGCACGCTTCTGGCTCCCCATGGGTTGTCGGTCAGTGTCACTCCGTTACAAACGTCAGCGACACGGCTCTTGAAGCCTGATTTTGCGGACGGTCTCGGCTACGCACAACCGCTTCCCAACTCCTTGGATTCTTCGCGGCGTCCGGTCACTCCATCGACGACCGCTGCACGTTTGCGAAGTCGAGAGCGTCAGTCGATTGGAGACGAACATTTCCGTAAGCATCAATGGGCCAAAGCGTACATCGAGTACCGGGCTGCGGTGGATGCCGCCCCAGATCGGGCTGAGTCGCACCATCGACTGGGCTTTGTTTTGATCGCGATGCAGCACTATGCCTCGGCTGTCGGAGAGTTCAAAAGCAGCATCTTATACGACCCGGCGTTGCCGAAAACCGGCGAGAAATTGATCTCGTTGCTCGGTCCTGAGAGCCAGATCCTCAGGGCCGCAATCACGCAAAAAGTGGCCGATTGGTTGAGGAAGGATCTTCGTCATCCGGATCGTCTTTTCCTCTTTGGGCTGGTGCTGCATGACCAAGACGATGCGCGAGAGAGCGAGGTCTTCGAAGCGGCACAACGCATGGCGATCAACTCCGGCCGCTCGGCGGACCACATTGTTGCCTTTCTGAAATCGCCGGCATCAAATTCCGTGAAGGCACCAGCCGTTTCCGAGTCCGATCCGATTCCCGCTCGTGTTGATCTTCCGATTCCGAACGATAAGTTGACAGGCTTGGCGGGATCCCTTCGCGTCGTCGTGCAATCCCCAAACACGCCCACAACGCGTCTGCTAGAACGGATCCTTTCTGAGACAGAGCCACACCCTCTGCCGAGCCTCTCCACGGAGCCGACTCCCCCCCGAGGTGCGTTGATCCCACCAAAATGAAACCCTGAGCAGTGCCGAGATCCGGTCTCATTCCCCTGTGCCCAAGGGCAAAATTCAATACCCCATCGAATCGAATTTAACAGAAATGGTTTCGGAGTCTTCTATGGCGTTTCCTGCATCACCGCGCGAGTCCAAGGGGCATCGGACCGTGATCACCGTTTGTACTTACAATGAGCGAGCGAATATTACACAACTGATACCGCTGCTATTAGAGGCATTGCCGCAGGCGGAGGTGCTGATCGTCGATGATAATTCGCCGGATGGTACGGCAGATGTCGCCCGCGAGTTTGGCCGAGTCAATGCGCGTGTGAAATTGCTGTTACGCACGTCAAAAGAAGGGTTGGGGGCCGCGACGCTGGCAGGATTCCGCTGGGCCATGGACCATGACTACGACTTCCTCGTCAATATGGATGCCGATTTCAGTCACCATCCGCGGTATCTGTCAGCCCTCCTTAACGGCATGAGTGTCGCGGATGTGAGCATTGGATCACGCTACGTCAGCGGCGGCGGAATCGTCGGTTGGAGTCTTCAACGCCACGTCATGAGTCTGGGAATCAATATCTATTCCCGCATCTTGCTCGGTCTTCGTTCCCGAGATTGCAGCGGTGCCTTTCGTTGCTATCGGGTGCAACGATTGCACGAGATCGACTTTTCTCAATTTCGATCACGGGGCTATGCATTTCAGGAGGAGATGCTCTATCGATGCGCTCGTTCCGGCTGTCGCATCATCGAGATACCGATCGTTTTCGAAGATCGGATTGTTGGTCAGTCAAAAATCAATCTGACGGAAATCCTGCGGGCTTTGCGCGATCTGTTTCTGCTGGGACTGGAACGTCTACGCGACACGCCCGTGCGAGTGACCGACTGCTCGACCGTCAGTCGTGAGAGTGCACGGAATCAGGAAAATCGCCGTTGTTGATCTCCGCAATATACTGCCGAGCTGCGGCGATCGATGTCGCGCGCAGGTCAGCAAAACGCTTCAGAAACCGCGGCTGAAACCCGGCGGTCAGCCCCAGCATGTCGCAACTGACAAGGACTTGGCCATCACAATCGGGACCGGCACCGATCCCGATTGTTGGAATGGAAACGGAATTGGTGATTTTTGCGGCTATGCTGCGTGGCATTAACTCCAGAACAATTCCGAACGCTCCGGCTTCCTCGGCGGTTTTGGCATCCGCGAGTAACTCGACTTCGTCTCGCTGAATCTTGGACATTGAACCTAGTTTTCTCACCGATTGTGGCCGCATTCCCACATGGGCCATGACCGGAAGGTCGGCACTCGCTAGAGCTCTGATGGTATCCGCTTGATGAACTCCCCCTTCGAGTTTCACGGCGCCACAGCCAGTCTCCTTAAAAACTCGGCCGGCGTTTTCCACCGCCTGCATCGGACTGACCTGATACGACATGAACGGAAGATCGACGATCACCAACGCACGCTGCACGGACCGGACAACCATTTCTCCATGGTAGATCATCTGATCCAGCGTGACAGGCATCGTTGTTGACTTACCTTGGACAACCATTCCCAAGGAATCGCCGACCAGAATGGCGTCGACTCCAGCCTCATCAAACAGTCCGGCCCACAAGTAATCATAGGCTGTCAGAACGGATAACTTTCGGCCATGGGACTTGGCGGCCATAAAGCGCGGGACAGTCATCGTGTGGAAGGACGGCGATGCGCGATGTGATTCATTCATGAGCTCAGCTGCCGAAATCAAGACGGAGTGGAAACAAGACGTTCGCCGCTATGATAGCGACTGAAACGAGCCACCGCATTCTAATCGCTGACCAGAAAAGGAGTTTCACAAAATCCAATTTAGATGACGGTATCGAGACGGTTTCGAGTGCTGACGTGACGCTGAGACAAGGCTCGAGCTTGTGTTGCGGACGTGTCAAAAGAGAGTGACAAATGTACGCTCCATGTTCTGTCTTCCGGAACTTGGAACTGCCAATGCGGCACGACAGCACAACTTTGATGGACTAACTCAAAGCCGCCCTCGGACTGACTGACGGTCTGGATTGGAAATGTCCAAAAATGGGCCGGTTGGGATGTGTCGATTGCCGCATCCACTCCGAGCCATTCATCGACGAGACCGATGCGAGACATCAAATCGGTCTCAAGTCGAGATTCCATGGGCCCGAGTGTTTGGCCGTTTTCGCCATAAAGATAGCGGTCGTGCGCACCGGCGGGCATGGCGGCGAAGTTGAATTCCACCGCGAAATGTATCGGCAAACCTGCCGGCAAGTTTTGCAGTTGATAGCTCACATCCAAGGTGCCACCTGCGGACGCATCGAGAGCAATCGACTTTGTGACTTTGACAGGATATGGACCGAGATTTCCCTCACGCCACAGAATAGCTTCAACGCGTTCGTCAGAACGACGGAGTTTTGCCTGATAGACTCCCTCAACAAAATCGCCTAGTCCCCCATGGCCGTTGACGAATGCCTCACGCGACAAGCCGGGCTGTAGGAAGTGATCGACCAAACTTTTCCGCGGCCAAGTGTCATACTGCAACTTTTTATCGAGATCCGGTTGCTTGAACCGGACGCCTCCCTGAGGATCGACACCGCCTCCGGTATCGTTCGGCCCCTGACCGGCATGCTGACGGACGCGATCGTGGTACGGCTCATGCCGACGGTTCAGGGTGGCGAGGAGGTTCGTCGTGATGGCTCGCAGGTCGAGTTCGTACAGGTGGCCACCTTTTCCGGGTGCGACGTACGCCACCAGACGATCTCCGGCTAACCGAATTTCTTGGCGAGCATCGAGGTTGAAATCGTCCGCCTGAATATCGACCCAACGTCCACTCCGACCGGCGGCTTGTTCGAGGAGCGTGTCGGCCGCAATCAATTTGGAAAATATGGCGTTGCGCAGGTGTGGTAGATACAGTCCGCCGAAGGCGCCGTGCCAGTACGGACAATTACACTGAGCGCGATACAATTCGAGACGTGCTTGGTCGATCAATCCACGGGTTTGTGGTTCATAGTCTTCCGCTGCCGCCTGCTGGATTCGGAGACTCACCTGCATCATCCGCGAATACATTTCATTGGCTTCGGGATATTTGACGAGAAAATTCCGCCATGAGCCGGCACGGACGAACGGCTTCACCCGATGCCAGTCGTGACGCTGCTCCTGGCCGCGAATCATATCGCGGAAGTGTGTTTGCTGTTCCGTCGACAATGCCCACTCGGTCATTTCGCGGTAACTTCCGTCGGGAAGATAAATTCGACCCAGAGGTGAGACGTGATCAACGGTCTCCGCCATCGTCGTTACGTTGATCCAATCGCGGTTTTCACGCAATGCCATGAAGAACCGCCGTAACCATCCATCGCGGTAGACAAGATCCTTTGATCGTGGCCAAGCTCCAAGCTTCTCGCCGTCATCACCAAAAGTCATCACGGCATTCGGAAACCGCTCCGCGACACCGCGGCAGTGATTGATGGTCTCGTAGGGATCTGCATAAGGAATTAAATAACGCAAGCGTTCGCTACCGGCAAACACTTTCAACAATCTGCCGCCGTCTTCGGTGAGGTAATACCCATGCAATTCGTCATCGTGCAACCCCGCATTGAGGAAGTGTGTGTCGTCCAGAAGAGTGTATTCGATTCCGGCATCGGCAATCTCACCGGCAAACGATTGCTCCCAGACTCGTTCAGGAATCCATAGGCCACGCACTCGGGTGGAGAACGTCTGTTCGAGATGTCGCGTGTAGGTCGTGATCTGGCCCAAGCGATCATGGCGGGGGATCGATGACAGAATCGGTTCGTAGTACGGCCCGCCCAAAAGTTCGACCTGTCCTCGGCTGACGAGACGACGAACTTGGTCGATATATTCCGGATGCTGCTCCGTTAACCAATCCAGCAAGCTTCCGGAAATGTGCAACACCACGGGGATATCCGGAAATTGTTCCAGCAGTTCGATGAACGGTTGATAGCTGTCCCGAAATGCAGCCTCAAACACGCCATCAAAATTGCCGATCGGCTGATGGTTGTGCAGCGTCAAGATCAGCCGAATCGATGCCGTCATAGCCATTACATCCTTAAGTCTTCGCTGGGTGAAATACGGTGGTGCCGCAGGCCGTTGTGAGACCCCGGAGCCGTGTGCCATGGAGGCACGCGACTCCAAATGGACAACAGAAAATGCCGTACTCAGTCCGCACAATCGTCATTTTTTCAACGGACCTGCAATCAAACTTGTTGGGATCGCAAGGTCCATGATGACGGGGCAAGATAGCGGAAAGAAAGGGTGTCACAGTGCTGTTCTCCACAGGCGAGTCGGGGATTGACCCGTTCTGAAATTTCCTCGTTTGCACCGCAACGCAGGACGAATTAATTCGGCATGATCGCTCGCAGAATCGTGGCGGCCTGTTCCGGCAGGATCGGATTGATGAAGCAGCCAGTTCCCAATTCGAACCCGGCAACACGGGTGATACGAGGCAGCAGTTCCATATGCCAAAGGTAATAAGGCAGTTCTGGCCGGTTCAGCGGTGCTGAGTGAATGAAATAATTGTACGGAGGATCATCGAGGGCACATTCCAATTGACGAAGGACGGATTTCAGCACGCGGGCAAGTGTTTCGATCATCGGCGCTGCGATGTTTTCAAAGTGACTGCCTTGCCGTTTCGGGAGGATCCACGTTTCAAAGGGGCAACGGCTGGCAAACGGGCAGAACACAAGAAAACTGTCGGTGTTCAGGACAACTCTGGTGCCCACTGCCAACTCCTGTTGAATCATGTCCTCGAAGATCGAGACATTCCGGTCACGGAAGTACTGCAACGCACCGTCTAATTCATCCTCAATCGCCGGTGGCACAAACGAAGTGGCCATGAGTTGTGAGTGACAATGCGGAAGTGAAGCGCCCGCTAAAGCCCCTTTGTTTTTGAAAATCAGGGCGTGAACGAATCGGGGATCACATTTCAGAGTCAGGAGTCGGTGTTTATAGGCCGACAGGACTTCACCGATATTGTCGATGCTCAATCGAGACATGTTTGTCTCGCTGTGTGGGCATTCGATGATCACTTCATGAGACCCGAGCCCGAGCCCGCTCGTATAGATTCCCTGCTCTCGCTGTTGCAGATCTCCCTCGATCTGCAGTGCGGGAAACTTGTTCGGCACCACGCGAACTCTCCAACCTGGGCCATTGGGTCGCGAATCCTGATTGCGATAAGCCAAGAGTTCCGGCGGAGTCTCCGATTCGTTGCCCTCTGCAAAAGGATCCCTGTCTGCAGGGATCATCACCGAGTGGGCGAGCACGTTTATCGGACGTTGTCCGCGATCGGGTGCGAACATCACCCAGCGTGAGACGAGGGGGTCCTTACGCATTTCGGGGCGACAGACGGGTTTTTCAGGGGAGCGATCCGTCTGCGAAGGATGTGGAGTGACAATCACTGTTTGTGTCTCTGTTTGTGAGTTCAACCGGGCTCTTTCCTCTGGAACATTCGGCGGCCAGTTGACGCTTGGAAATGGCTTTTTCGTAGACCTGAATGTACTCGGCGGCACTCTTTTTCCACGACCAGTCCCGCAGCATCCCGTTCTGCTGCAGTTTGCGCCATGTCGGTTTATCCGCGTACATCGAGCGTGCGCGGCAAAATTGCTCCAAGAAGACGTCGCTTCGAAATTCGGGAAAACTGAACCCGTTTGCCACACCTCTGGCAATGCTCTGGTCATCCGCATTAACGACGGAATCGGCGAGGCCCCCGACCGATCTCACCAGAGGAACGGTCCCGTAGATCAGACTATACATTTGGTTTAGGCCGCACGGTTCAAATTCGCTGGGCATCAAAAAGACATCACAACCCGCCTCAACCTGATGAGAAAGCTTTTCGTTGTAGCCGATTGTTGTCGAAACTTGTTGAGGATGGGAAGCCGCCAGATCAGTCAGCAGATCCTCGTAATGCGATTCCCCGCTTCCCAAAAAAATGAACTGTGCGTCTTGATCGAGCAGGACGTTTGCCGACTGCGCGATTAATGAGTATCCCTTCTGCCCAGTCATTCGTGACACACTTCCGAATAAGGGGACATCCGGTCGAACCGGTAACCCCAGTTGCTTTTGCAAGGCCGCCTTACAGGCCGCCTTGCCGAGTTCTACCGTGTCGATTGTATACGGCTTCGCAATGTAAGGGTCGGTGGACGGATTCCAGATCTCCGTATCGACGCCGTTCAATATTCCGCGGAGATCGCAGCTCCGCGAACTCAGGACACCGTGTAAACCACACCCATATTCGGGAGTTTGAATTTCCCGGGCGTACGTCGGGCTGACCGTTGTCACCATATCGGCAAAGGCAATTCCGCTCTTCAACAGGTTGAGGTACCCAAAAGACTCCATTTGTCTCCAATTAAAATATTTCCAATCAAGGCCCGTCAAATGCATATCCCAGTGCCAGAAGCGTCCTTGAAAGGCCATGTTGTGAATCGTGAAAACGGAGGCGGTCTGATCAAGACCGGGTCGGCGCCGCATTTCCACGGCGACGAGTACCGGAACGAGTCCCGTCTGCCAGTCATTGGAATGCACGACATCCGGCTTCAAGTTGAAATGCTGGATGATTTCTAGCACCGCACGGCTGAAAAATACAAAACGCTCGCAGTTGTCTTGATAATCAAGATTGTCTTCCCCGTAGACGCCTTGGCGATCAAAGTAACTGGATTGATCCACCAAATAAACGGTGACGCGGCATCCCGAAAGTTTGGCACGCAGGACCCGTGCATTGACGATCTTGTTGCCGACAGCCACACGGAGACAAAAGCTGGTCGTTTCTGTGGTAGGACGATTTGGCCTGCCGGAGTCGAACTGCGGATAGTGGGGAATAATCAGGCTGACATCATGGCCCGATTGATCCAGAGCCTTGGGTAAGGCGGCCGCGACGTCGGCCAAGCCACCCGTCTTGGAGAACGGAACCGCTTCAGAACTGGCGATCACAATCCGCATGCCGTCAATCCTTTTCGGCACAAGTGGCCGTTCCGTGTTCCGTGCGGTTCCTGTTCGTGATCGACTGCCATCACTTCCGGACGAACGATTGCCTATTTTGTTTGACGCGATGATGAGGCACAGTGAATCCAGCCCCGTCGTGTTATCGGCCGCTGTTGCTCCTCCGCTGAAGGAGTTGCATGCCGCGGAACGCGATGGTGGCGCGATCGCGAAAATTCGGCTGCCGCCGTGATGATAATGAATTTACAGGATCCGCCAACGTCAGGTGTACGACGGCCAAGTTTAGCTAATGTTTTGCAGTGCCAGCGACGGGCTTCCCGATCCCTCCCGGATGTTGGACGGCGGATGGTGTTGCGCTGTGACCGCCGATATTTGGATTGACCGATTCCTATCGCCTCTGTAGAAGCCAGCGTTCACGTTTGAGTTCATTCCTCGCGGAAGGAGTCCGCAAGTCATGCGATATCCAGCTTGGTTGTTCTTGTGTGCGTTGGCCTTCGGATGCCAATCTCAGTCGGTGAGTCATCCGGAAGGCAATAATTTCGTTTTGGCAGACGATCATGTTCCCGTGGAAGTTTCGCTGTTGTTGGAACAGCATGAGTTAGAGAAGGCTGTCGAAAAACTCGGGGAGTTGATCTCGCAAAATCCCTCTGACGCCGCTCTCCATTCGGTACGAGCCACAGTCCAGCATCGGCTGGGCCTCAATCAACAAGCGATCACGGATCTCAACCGGGCGATTGAACTGAATCCCAAGGAGGCCCGCTTTTTCAACAATCGCGGCTTCATTTTTCTTGGTCTGCAACGCTTTGAAGAGGCGGAGCACGATCTCGACCGAGCTAAAGAATTGGCTCCCGGTTATCCCAATGGCTTTAACAATCGAGGATTGCTTCATCTCTCTCAGGGTCGATATGTGGACGCGATTTCAGAATTCGACAGAGCGTTAAGAATCGATCCCCAATACGTGGACGCGTACAATAACCGGGGTTTCGCCGAAATGCAGTTGCAACACGTGGAATCCGCGTTGGCTGACTTTAACACAACGCTGGCCATGTCTCCTAGCTACGTCAATGCGTTCAATAATCGTGGATTGCTGCGGGCACGCGTCGGAGATTTGGAAAATGCCGTCATTGACTTCACGGAGGCAATGATGCTCGATCCGCTCAACCCGAAATACTATCAGCTTCGCCGAGAGGTGTATTTGCGTCAACAAGCCTACGACAAGGCCGAGGCGGATCAGAATAAGTACGTCTGGTTAGAACAACTCAACACATGGAACGTCCACGTGGCGAATAACCCCGACGATTCAGTCGGTCTGATCCGCAGAGCCCGACACCATTTACAAGCCCGTGATGACGTCTCGGCTGCATTGGATGTGGAGCGGGCATTAAAAATCAATGCGCGTTCGGCAGACGCATTGATTCTTCGAGCGGAAATCGAAGTCGGTAAAAAAGAGTTTCAACGGGCACTGGCTGATGCGGAAACTGCGTTGTCGATTGACCCGACTCGGGAGGCATTCTCGGTGCTGGGCGATGCTTGTCTCGGCCTCGATAATTATGATCGTGCCATTTCCAGCTTTAACGAGGCACACCGCATTGACTCAGCGGTCGCGGAGGCCTATTTCAGGAAGTCGCAAATTTTGCAAATCTCTGGTAATACCGCGGAAGCCACGTCAACACTCCAACAGGCGGTCTTCTTAGATCAGGAGATTGAGGCACGATTGCGGTAACTCGTTGGGAATTCAGAGGGGCAGTCGCCTTTGAGGCCATGTTTTTGTGGTGAGCAATCGCCCCTCCGGTTTTGAATCAAGACGGCCTTCCGTAGGTTCTTGGCTTTGTATTGCGATGTCAGTATTGCGGTCTGACATCGATCCCTCGAGGATTGCTATCTGACCATGACGATTCCTGCACTGAAAACAAAAATTCAGGGGCCCATCGCTGTCATTGGAGACGTGCACGGCCAACTGGATAAACTGACTGTGATTCTTGAAAAGCTGAAGCAACTCCCCGACTATCAGCATCGTTGGATTGTTTTCATCGGGGATTTTGTGGATCGTGGTGCGGACTCCAAAGGGGCGATTTCTGCCGTTCTCAATTTGCAGCGCGACCATCCGCGGACGACCGCGATTGCTGGAAACCACGAATTTGCCATGTGTTCAGCGTTGGGATGGCTTTCCAGCCGCCAAGATTCCAACTGGAGCGGACGCTGGGTGAATCATTACGACTCTGATACGACGTTTGCTTCCTATGGTGCGGAGATTGGTAATCTCGACGACCTCAACGATAAGATTCCTCCGGAACATCGTGAGTTCCTGACGAACATGCCGTGGTGTGTTGAGCACCCTCAACTTTTGTTTGTGCACGCGGGACTGAATCCCAATCTGCAGTTCGCCACACAACTGCGAATCCTACACCAAAAGGATCCGTCGTTGAACCGGCCGGAGTGGCTTTGTGAGCGAGCATTCGTCGAGGCGGATCCGCCTCAAGACTGCCCATTAACGGTCGTTTCTGGGCATGTTCGCGTCCCAGAGGTTCAATTTCGCCCGAAAAGAATTCTCACGGATACAACAGGTGGCACGGATGGGGATCTCAGTTGTGTGCTCATGCCCGAAAAAAAGGTGATCACTTCGGCCAGTCGGCCGACAACTTCGGTTCGACGAAAGCCGACAACGGTTTCTGCGGCAAAGTCATCGTGGTGGAACCTGTGGGGCTGATCCCCTTTTTACGCTTGAATCATTTGGCGTCACCGTCAACGCCACACACGGTGCATTCTTGGAACTGGCCAAGTGCATTCCCCAAAATCGAGAATCCATTTGTGATCGGTGAATTTGTGATCGGTGTCGATGCGAGACGGCTCCTGTTTTTGATTGACCGTCGTTTATCAAATGTCAACGTGTTGAAGGCACCCGATGCGGTTTCTTTGAAAAGACGAGTAACGAAATTCAAGATCAAGTCATGCTTTTAGCCACGCGAATGTCTATCAATTTGCCTTGATTCTTTTATGCCGGGAGCAAACGTGGATTCCGAATCACCTCTCTAGGTTGTAAGATCAACATTCATTGGAAAACTGAGGTCCTATTCGGTAGGCTAGCGGAATCCATGCAGTCGGCAGATTTCGATGCAGCGTTTGAATGACGCTGGCTGCTCCGAAGCGGCACCAAGTTTTTTTGCGACACGGATCCGTAAAAAAGGGGTTGCCTCGTGCACAGTGCGAATGTGAAGGAGTTGGCGGTGTTTCGCCGATCGTTCCTTTCGAGTAATCGGATCTTCCGATTGCTGATCGGTCTGTCGTTTGGATTCGCAACGACGGATGCCGTCCAATCTCAGCCGCCGAGAAAATCGGCGAATTCTGTGCGACCAGCACAGACACAGCAAAAACCGACAGCCAACAAGTCGGTTTCCAAAGAACTGAAAATCGACCCGGAGAAGCTTCCCACAAATTATCTTGCTCCGCAGGAGAGAAGTCCACTTCTAGAAATCGATCAGCCTCTGCTTGTTCCAGAAGAACTTGAGAAGTTGAGGAAGGAAGATGGAAAGTTTGGTAGCACCCTTGTGAAGGCTGGTTCGGATGAGGCGAGCCTGATGGTGATTCACAACGGAATTCGTTTTCGACTGGCGAGAATGTGTTTGAAAGAAAATTTTGAAAACGTCAAAAAACTTTCGGACCTTCGGATAGACCTCGAGCGAGTTTTGAATGGAGCGGGCCTAGCCGCGAGGGACCTCAAAGCGGACAGGCTTCGAGAATTTCGGCAAGTCGTGATGACTGATTTTTTGACGCAAGCCACGCCCGTTCTCCAAAATAACCTCAATGTTCGCGTTCAGATTGTAGTGTTGATGAGCGAGCTGGAGGCGGTTTCTGAGGACCTCCGAAACAAAAAAATGCGAGAGGCTTTTGTTCCGGCTTTTGAACCCCTGCTGACGGTCATCCTTGATCCACAGCAACCCCCTGTCGTCAAGATACCGGCCGTCTATGGGCTCGCGAGAATCCTGCGAACAGGGACGCCTAATGTCGGTCAGCGGACAAAAATAGCCGAAGCAATGATCGCGGAGTTAGCCAGTAATGAAACGCATTGGTGGTACCAGATGCGGTTGTCGAGCGGGTTGGGACTGATCGCTCTCGATGTCTCAAAACAGCCGATTGTTGTCAAGGCGTTGAAAAATGTCGTGAGTGATCCAGATCGATCTTGGACCGTACGTAGTGAGGCGGCGAAGTCGCTGGGACAAGTTCCCATTCCGCCTGTCTCGGATCCCTCGTCCGTGGTCCGGGCGATTTCTGAAATGGCATTGCAAATGGCCCAGGCCGCTCAGCCGAACTCGGACAACAAAATCTGGAAAACGCGTTTTTTTAAATTGTATCTTGCGTTTCAAGCGGAGTCACCGAATGAAAAAGACGCCACGAAAAATGGCACGCCGGGACTTCTGAATCAGGCTACGGCAAGCGCCGCTGCGAAGACCGCTTACGCGAACATCGTTCCGCTGGTCAGTGCCATTCTGAAAGGCGAACCTTTGACCGCTGAGAAAATCTCCCCGTTGCAAGAATGGTTGACGAGTACCGTCGCCACAACCGGAAAATAGAGCGTCAGTAGAGCGCGGATTCTAGGGAATTCGGTGGTCGCGGGAAAAGGTTCCTCGATCTTATGTGGAAACGATCTCGTGGAAACGATCCAACGCCGTGGCGATGGCGTGATCTCATCGCCGCCGCCATCGAACGGAGTTTCGAGGGCGACTTGAATCAGACAGCAAATTAGGTCTGTGCAGTTGATCTGATGGCAAAATCATCGGACCGGTTGGATCGTTTTCAGAGAAACGGTGAGTTGGCTTTTAGGGTTTGTCAGCCGTGTCCGCCGACAGGACGAGTTGTGGTCGGCAAACTCTCGGAATCAAAAAGTAATCTTGGCAGCGGATGGAGTCTGAAATGCATCGAGTCTGGCGAGTGGCGGCGCACGATCCAGCAAAGATTCGCGATCTGAGTTTGAGACTGCGAATTTCTCCGTTATTGGCACAGGTGATTCTTGCCAGAGGCTGTTCGACTCCCGAAGAGGCCTCGGGATATCTCGCCAAGAAACTGACAGATCTGCACGATCCAGAGAGCTTGCCAGGTGTCTCGGCGGCGGCGGATCGAATTGTCGAAGCCGTACAAGCCGGGCGACGAGTCACCGTTTATGGTGACTACGATGTTGACGGAGTGACAGCCACCAGTCTGCTCTGGCACTGCCTGCAACTCACTGGAGCGACCGTGGATTATTATATCCCAAGTCGTCTTGAAGAGGGTTATGGGCTGAACTGCGATGCTCTGCGGCAATTGCACATGGAAGATCCCACGCGACTGGTTGTCAGCGTTGATTGTGGCATCACCAGTTGCGTTCAGGCGTCAACTGCCCGAGCACTGGGATTGGAGTTAATCATCACCGATCACCATCAGTTTGACGAAACACTCCCCGATGCCGCGGTCCTGGTCCATCCACGTTTGCCAGGAAGCTATCCCTTTGGCGAATTGTGCGGAGTCGGAGTGGCCTTCAAATTGGCTTGGGCAATCTGTAAGAGATTGGGTGACGGTAAGAAGGCGTCGCCACGCATGCGAGAGTTTCTGCTGAGTGCAATCGGGCTGGCAGCGATGGGGACAATCGCGGACGTTGTTCCGTTGATCGACGAGAATCGGATTCTCGTGCACTTCGGATTGGCGAGCCTTGTTGAACGATCCAACCCGGGATTAAAGGCATTGATGCGCGTTGCGGGTCTGGCGGATCGGATCGCACTGCAAGCAGAAGACATTGCGTTTGGACTCGCGCCTCGCATCAATGCTGCCGGCAGACTCGGCCAAGCGCGTCTTGCGGTTGAGTTGCTCACGACCAGCGATGTCGAACGGGCCAATGCCTTGGCGACGTATCTTGACGAACTCAATCGAAATCGGCAAACCGTCGAACGGCGCATACTCAAACAAGCCAAGGAACTCGTCGCGGACAATCCGGAGTGGGAGCAACACCGCGCATTGGTTCTGTCGCATCCTGATTGGCATGCCGGCGTCATCGGAATCGTTGCCAGTCGTGTAGCCGAACATTTTCAGAAGCCGACTGTAATGATTGCGATCAAGGGGACAAACGGGGTCGCGCAGGGGAGTGGCCGTTCGTTTGCCGGTTTCAATCTTCACGCAGGAATGACGGCATGCAGGCATTTACTGATTGGTTTTGGTGGACATCATGCGGCTGCAGGTATGAAGATTCATCCCGATGGAATCGATCAGTTCCGGACGGCTTTCACTCAATTCGTGGCCGACAACCACCATGTTTTGCCAGGCGCTGTGGAACAGCCGATCGATGCGGAAGTTCGTTTGGCAGACCTCACGGTAGGATCGATCAACGAACTGGAAAAAATCGGCCCGTTTGGTGCGCACAATCGGCGGCCTGTGTTTGTCGCGTCGCACTGTGAACTAGCTGGCACGCCGAAAAAGATGGGTGAAGGTGAGCGTCACCTTTCGCTGCAAGTGCGTCACTTCGGTGTCTCGATGCGTGGTGTAGCGTTTGGCAAGGGGGAGTGGGCCGATGACATTGCCGAGTCCGCTGGCCCGATTTCGATTTGCTTCCAACCGACGATCAACCGTTTTCAAGGTCGCGAAAAGGTGGAGTTCCATCTGATCGACTGGCAGTCCACAGAGGTCAGATCCTGAGTGACCGAGGATATGGGCCATGACTGATGTGGTCAACGAGTTGGCCTGCATTCGCTCTCGGTCGAGGACTAGATCCACGGAGGCAGGTTGGTGGATCTGCTGCCGACGGGTTACACTTTTGTGCCTTCCCTTGTTTTCAAAAATTTTCGAATGGCATAGCCATGCACCCTGCTCGACTCGGACCCTATTTAATCGACCGAAAGATCGGTGCTGGCGGGATGGGAAATGTCTATCTCGGTCGGCACGACGTGACAGGGCAGATTGCCGCCATTAAGGAACTACCTGCGACGCTCGCACGCGAGGAAGGCTTTGTTCTGCGTTTCAATCGCGAAATAGAAGCGATGCGTAAAATGAATAGCCCGCATATCGTCAAACTCTACGAAAGCGGCAGTGACGATGCGGAAACGTACTACTATTCGATGGAATACGTCGACGGCGAAACCTTGAGCGGTCGGTTGAGACGAGAGCGGCGAATTCCGTGGAAGGAAGCCGTTCAACTGTGCCTTCAGATCTGTTCCGGATTGAAGCACGCTCATGATGAGGGGATCGTGCATCGCGATCTGAAACCATCGAACCTGCTGCTCGATAAGAACGGGACCATTAAGCTGACCGATTTTGGAGTCGCCCAAGTCTTCGCGGCCGGCCGCTTGACGTTCACCGGAGCCATCATCGGCACGGCTGAATACATGGCCCCTGAACAGGTCGATGGTCGAAGAACAGATCGGCGAAGCGATCTTTATTCTCTGGGTGCGGTGCTCTACACAATGCTGGTCGGGCGGCCGCCTTTCAGCGGCGGAACGGCGGCCGAGATCATGCAAAAGCAGCGGTTTGGCCAGTTCGATGCGCCCCGAAAATTTGATTCTGAGATTCCATCGTGGCTGGACGACATTGTTTGCCAATTGCTTGAAAAGGATCCGGAGCGACGACTCCCCGATGCGTTCGTCCTGTCGAAGCGACTGCAGGAACTCTTAAAAAAAATGGAACTGAAGCACTCCACTGACGAGTCAAGATCTTTTTCGGAATCAGGAACGCGGCTTGATCTGGCGGCTGCCCCACGACGATTTTTTGATGCGATATTGATGCGAGATTTGGTGAAATCGCAGATCTCGTCTGACGAACCAGAAACCTTTTTCGGCCGAATTTCCAACAACATTTGGGTGTTGGTCGGGATGCTTCTCCTAGTTCTCGGTAGCGTGGTTTGGCTCTGGCCCACAGAAAGATCACTCGATCGAGATCCGCCCATTGTTCGGTCGGGACAACAGTCTGAAGCCGATCGAATCGTTCAGATGGCTCGAATTCGTTGGAAGGGAGGAGATGCCGCGGGAGCTCAATATCTCCTGAAAAATTTGCGAGCCGTCATCGTCAGCGACGCAGATCAGTTCCACTTCGTCCGTAACATTGATCGGCTGTTGGCATCGATTCGCAACCACCGAGGCACCTACCAACGAGCGTTCATCCGTACGGCCCTAGACCGCGCACATCGGATGATGCTGGAGGAACGCGAAAAGGCAGATGGGATTTGGAGGGGAATCATCCAACTCTACCGTGACGATTCGTCGTTGCAGGATTTGGTCGATGAAGCAAGATCTCAACTGGCGACCCTCCCCACCCGATCCGAGGAGGGGGAGCATTCCTCCATTCCGGCTCCCTGATAACGAGTCTAAAAGCCCCGTGGAATCGGAGTGCCGTTGGCTCGATGCGGATCTGATGAATTCATTCTCTGTGTTCGGAGTGAGGATCACTTCCTGTTTAAGTGCCTTCCACTTGGGATCGAATTTTACACAGGTCTGTTTCACGTGGACGAAGATCATGTCTGTAGTGACTCGTACCACGGTAGGGCTTCGCTCTAAAAGCGGTGACAGAATTTTCCATGTTTTGAATGCCAATACGCGTCGACTTATTACTCGTGCCGCAACGGATGCTCTTACTCCGCGTCCGACGTTTTCTGCTGGCTCGTCTGACTCCCGCAGGTCGTCAAGCGAGCCAACTCTTTAGGGGGGCTTTAGGTCGAGATCATCGGCTGACGCCAAGCATTGCAGTTCGTGCCACTGTTGCAGATCCTTCAGGAATTCAGCGCAAGGGGCGGTCCAAGCCCTGCCGTCCTGAACACGCGATCTCGATCTGTCTTGGCCCGTCACTGAGTGGCGTACCAAAAGAGCGGGAACTCGGAATCCGGTGAGATGCGTCCCTTGTCCCTCAGGCGTGGCCTTGCGGGTGTGCAACATCCTCTCGATATGCTTTAATGACGCCCTGTTTATTGGGCTTTGGGACCGTAGCTCAACGGTCAGAGCAGAGGACTCATAATCCTTTGGTTCGGGGTTCGAATCCCCGCGGTCCCATTTAATAATGTAAAGGTTTACGTTGATTTCGCCAACGTCGTTAAAACCCGTTTCATGTTGGTTTCATGTCCAGTTTTTTGAATTCACGTCCCTTTCATGTCCACGGCCTGATTTCATCCCGTGTGGCCGATGCGGGAAATTTGAGGGACGAACAGCCTGTGAACCGTCGTGTTCAACCTTTCCGCCATGTTGACGTAACCTTACGTTGTCGTGAGTGACTGATGTTGCCTCAATGATTGCAACTCAATGAGATTCATCCCCGCCGCATTGACGGTCGCGAATCCTCGCCTCAGATCGTGAAACCCGGACCATCGCCCTTCTTTCCAGCCCTTGGGCATGGGCAATCCGTCTTCGAGGACTGCCGCCGCTTGGATGCGTCCAAACTCGCTCCAAAGCGTTCGGCTGTGTTCGTTCCAAGGAAACGTCAAAGGGTTGAAACTTGCCGCCAACGCTTGCAGACGTTCAACCGCGAACGGAGGAAGCTGAATCAACCGGTCACCCCGCCCCTTATTCGCGTCCACGCTAGTCAGGATCGTTTCTCGCTTGAGCTCGATCTCTTGGCGTTCCAACTCCAACGTCTGCCCGATACCTCATCGCGTCATGTCGAGCATGATCAAGAGTCCGCGCCACCATGCGCCAGCCGAGACGATCAGAATTCCGTTCAGGATCGTTGCCAGGTGCTCGAGCGTGACACGGGTTTGTCCACTTTTGTTAAGGCTTGAACAACCGTCTCCGCGGAACGTTCTCGATGAAGGCCGAGTGGGCCACCAGATATCACGCAATTCACGTTTGGTCTCGTCGATCGTCAGACTCTGCCAGTACGAGATGTCGCTGTTTTTCGCGGTATCATCGCCAGAAAAATCCACAACCCACGATGAATGCATAAGTCGCCAGCATGGCTGGGGCAAAAGCGATTTCGGCAGGAATTGTGCACCCGATTCGCGGTCGGACCGTGATTCCCAAGTCGTTTCAGAAGATCAATGACAGGGACTTCGTTGCGAGGGAATCGCGTGCACGTCCTTTCGGTAAAATGATTGAGAGGCATTCGGTAACAGGATTGAGAAACTTTGCAGAGTTCGATGAGTTGCCTGACGAACAAGTCCGGTCACGTCCGATGCCGGAGGCTTGTTCGGCGGATCGTCGTGACTTTTTTCAGGCAAGTCGATTGCGAAAATCGGTTCTTCAACCGGTTCTCAATCCTCTTGCCAAGGTTGATCTGTTCACCGTCTCTCGCTCATAAAGAGGCATGCCAGCGTAGACAATACGAGGACGGCACACGTGTTGGTAGCCGGCCTGCATTTACTCCACCTCAAGGAAACCAGCCCTCTGAATCAGACTGGGCACACTCCGCCACGCGAGGTATCGGTGTCGTCAAAATTCAGAAGTCACCGAAAACGAAGTCGTCGGGACAATTATTCCGAGTCCCTGCATTTTCGTTCCGACAGGCAAATCGCTATGCGGCGCGCCGATGATGATTTGGATTGGAAACGCGCAATTCTCGGCAGATCATCACTAAAGATTCAATCACGCGGCTCTGATCAGCAATCGGAAGTTCAGGATAGCTTGGCAAAGCCAAGACTTCTTTTGATGCAGCTTCCGCTTGGGGGAATTGGCCCTCGCAATAGCCCAAATGCTTAAAACACGTTTGCAAATGAAGCGGTTTCGGATAGTACACCGCACAACCGATTTGTCGGGCTTTCAATTGTTGCATCACGTGATCACGTTGTCCGTGCTTGACGCGAATGCAGTACTGGTTGAAAACGTGTCGTAGGTGAGGCTGTGTTTTTGGAACAGAGATGGCGTCGAGAATGTTTTCTTGGAGAAATGATTCTCCGTAACGTCGGGCGTTCTCTTGTCGGGCCGTCGTCCAGTCGTCCAGTCGTTTCAATTTGAGTCGCAACACCACCGCTTGCAGAGCATCCAAACGACTGTTCATACCCAGTTCAAGATGTTCGTATTGTCCCGCATCTCCATGAACCCGAAGTCGTTTGAGTTTTTTCACGAGTTCAGGATCATCTGTCGTCATCATCCCACCGTCGCCTGCGCCACCGAGATTTTTCGTCGGGAAAAAGCTAAAGCAACCGACGTTGCCCAGAACTCCAGTACGCCGACCATGGAACTCCGCACCAATTGCCTGGCAGGCATCTTCAACGACGTAGAGCCCGTATTTCTGCGCTAGTCGCCATATCGGCTCCATGTCGCAGCATTGCCCAAACAGATGCACCGGCATGATTGCCTTCGTGTTTGGAGTGATGGCTTCTTCAATCGCATCAACATCGAGATTGAAACTTTCAGGATCAATATCGACAAAGACCGGAGTCCCTCCCGTTCGGCAGATCGAACTTGCCGTCGCGAAGAACGAAAACGGAGAGGTAATGACTTCGTCTCCCTCGCCGATATTTAATGCTTGAAGGGCAATGATTAATGCGTCTGTTCCTGAGTTGCAGGCGACCGCGAAGGGTGCATCGCAATACTTGGCGATTTCATCCTCAAAGGCGACGACTTCCTCGCCCAAAATAAATTTTTGTTCGGTGAGAACTTTTTCCACCGCCCCCAAGACTTCGGCAGACATTGCCTGAAATTGTGGGACGAGGTCGATGAAAGGGATCGGCTTGTTGGCCGTCGCCAAGTTTTCGGTATTCGCCAAAGTTAATTTGAACGTCATTTGCGATTCCTTTCGCATCCGAGCATGTTCTGAATGCCGTCAGTTTACGAGATTTGCAGGAGTTTTTTCGTTCGTTCGAGGCCCCACATGTTCCCGTAAAGATCACAGAGGGATCGAACGTGCGGAAATCTAAGAACGGTTGTCCGGTCTGTCAATACGTTGTCTCCGCAGGGAATGAGCCGGCTGGATTGGACTGATATGGACACTCTTTTGCCGATCAGATACAGACGCATTCTTGTTTGGAGAACACAATTCACGTCTACGAGGAACCGCCAGCAGTCGCGAAACTTCGAGTGTTTCTGCATTCGTGGCGTTCCCGCACAGTGGAGAGTTTTGAGGGGATACCGAAACACTCCAAAAACAAGTATCGCCGGATTTGCTGCCGATTTGATGGAAACTTCGCAAAAAACATTTGATGTTGAGTTTTTTGTCGTGGGGGCGTTTAAATCGATGTACCACCCGAGCAGACATGTTCCATAACCATTTTCCGCAGAACGTTTTTTTCGGATCATGACGCCTCGGCTTCACTCATTTGTCGAAATGTAATTTATGAAGTATCGACTGTTGATCACACTGCCGATTTACGCAACATTGTATGTTGCTAGTTTGGCCGTGGCTTTCAATCTGCGATTTGATCTGCAAATGTCGGGTGAACCACTGTTTGAGTTCACCGTATGGCTACCGATTATCGTGGCCATCAAATGCGTTCTGTTTGCTGCCGCACGGGAATGGAATCGACTGCATCGATATTCGTCATTGGTCGACGTCGTCTACGCCGCTGTCGTGTCGTCGTTAGCATCCCTCCTGATCTACGGATTGAACTCCCTCGAGTGGGTTTCGCCTTGGCTTCATCGATCGATTATTTTGATTGATTGGGGGACAACAATTCTTGCTACTTTGGTGTTGAGGTCGGTGATTCGAGTCGGGATTGAGCAGGCCAATCCGACCAAGTTACGAAAGACGAAGCGAGCCGTGATCTATGGTGCTGATCAGGCCTCTGTGGCAATGCTTCGTTCGATTCGAGTCTCTGTCCCAGAATTTAACGTTGTCGGGATGATTGACGAAACAGAAGTCAAAGCCAGATCATTCGCGGGCGGTGTGCGTGTGTTTTCGATGTCCAAGGGTTTGGCCTGGATCGCCCACAAATCGTCCGCACGATATCTGTTAATTCCCAATTGCGTTCCCGGCGCCATTGTCCGCGAGTTGTTTCGTAACTGCCAAACATCCGGCATCAAACCCTATGTCATTCCCGCACTCGGCGACATCGTCGATGGTCGCGTTAAATTGACGCTCAGTGATATCACGATTTCGGATCTCTTGCGACGCGCACCGACGCGACTCGATATGGCCGGAATCGCAGAATATATCGAAAGCCGGACCGTGGTTGTGACAGGCGCGGCCGGTAGCATCGGATCAGAACTCTGTCGCCAAATTATTGGCTTCCAGCCCGCAAAAATAATTCTGATCGATCATTCCGAGTTTGGGATGTTTCAAATTGAGCAAGAGTTTGCATCCATTGACGTGGGAGAGGTGGACGTGCATTACGTCATTGCGGATATCAATGACCAAGTGACCATGGGACGAGTTTTGGGGCAGCATCTGCCTGAAATCATGTTTCACGCCGCAGCCTACAAGCATGTTCCGTTAATGGAGCAAAATGCCCAGATTGCGATACGGAACAATATTCTTGGTACCAAATCGGCGGTGGACCTTGCCGACAGGTTTGGCGTCGAGCGTTTCGTGATGATTTCGACCGATAAGGCCGTTCGCCCAACGAGCGTTATGGGATCAACAAAACTTGTTGCAGAAAAGTACTTACAGGCCGTATCTACTTATTCAAAAACCCAATTTATCACCGTGCGCTTCGGCAACGTTCTGAACTCGGCCGGTAGCGTGGTACCCACATTCCATCGCCAGATTTTGGACGGTGGTCCGCTGACGGTGACACATCCCGAGATGACCCGGTTCTTCATGACCATACCAGAAGCCGTGCAACTCGTCCTTCAGGCGGGCGCGGTGGGCGAATCAGGACAGGTTTTAATTCTCGACATGGGCGAGCCCGTCAAGATTGTGGAACTCGCCAAAGACATGATCAATCTGTGCGGGTTACGTTATCCGGAAGACATCGAGATCACGTTCACCGGTCTGCGTCCCGGTGAAAAGATGTATGAAGAACTGTTCTATGGTAATGAACAACATGCGAAAAAAGTTCACGATAAGATCTTCTGTGCGGACGGTGAACCGATTCAACCGAACCTTGTGAAAGTGCACGTATCACAACTCGAACACGCCACTCACGCCACTCTGAGCGAAGCCAAAAGGGTGCTTGCCGATATCGTCCATCAGTATGTCACAACCAGCGAAGGCACAATGAGAACGTCGTCGCCCGCCAGGGTGCGTAAGGCGGGCTGAGATCCTCATTGGTATGGCACGCATCAACGTCGACGGAAGTGGCGGATCCTCTCCAGGATGACCGACTCCACGACCACCACAAAATGTCCGACATCGACTCCAGCGATGTCTCATTAGCCGTAGAGTTCACGGATTGGCTTTCCGGTTGCCATGGGCCATGGACGTCCGGAATTGTCGGTGTAGTGTTGTGACGGATTGATACCTAACGCCGCAAAAATTGTCGCCGCAATGTCTCCCGGAAAGTAAGGATTCGTTTCGGGATAGGCGGCGATTCGGTCGGAAACGCCGACGATGTGGCCGCGTTTGACGCCGGCACCGGCCATGACGATTGAGTAAGTCGCGGCCCAGTGCTTCCGGCCGGGAGTGCTTCCCGCGAAATTCGGTTCGAGGGCTACTTGCGGGGCGCGGCCGAACTCACCCATGCAAATCACCAACGTCGACTCGAGTAAACCGCTTCGGTCAAGATCTTCAAGAAGGGCAGAAAAACAGATGTCAAATCGTGGTAGTAAATGCTGTTTCATGGCATAGAAAATGTCGTTGTGAGTGTCCCACCCATAACGCTCGGTTTCCTGCGGTGACAGATCTTGTCCCCGCGAACTGTGACTCAGGAAAACGGTGATTAACGGGACACCCGCTTCAACGAGCCGTTTCGCAAGCAAACACGCCTGCCCTGCGCGAAAGCGGCCGTACCGATCTCGCACGGTGTCCGACTCCTGCGACAAATCGAAGGAGCCACGATAGTGAGGGGAATCCAAAAGGGAACGCGCCTGCCGATAGAGTTCGTTCCATTCACCGGTGCTTCGATTCGCAGCAAACCGCCAGCGAGCTCGGTCAATCGCGTCGAGCAGCGACGTGCGCGATGATTGCCGGGGGATCGGCAGGTCGGGCTGCGGATCCAAGCCGGTGAAACTCGTCGTCGAATCCGTGACGTCACCGAGGATCAGTGGCTCATGCTGCCGCCCAAGAAAACCACCGTACTGACCGGGTGAGGGCAACTCCGGAATGAGTAACGGACCATTGATATTCACGGCCGAGTACGGGAAACGCTCCGACGGCCGAACTCGCGGCAAGATGGCACCCAGAGTCGGTGCATCGTCACTGTGAGGAAGTGGATTCGACGTTTTCTGCGGATGAAACTGACCTGTCAGCGAGAGATACGTCGCCGAACCGTGGTCTAGGTCATCGTGCGACATGGTGCGTATGATCGTGTACAGATGCGCCAAACGGGCCAACCGCGGCATGTGCTCGCAGACTCGTACCCCCGGCAAGGATGTCGCGATTGACTGAAACTCACCCCGAATCCCTTGGGGCGCGTTAGGCTTAGGGTCCCATGTGTCGAGTTGGCTTTGTCCACCGCTGGCATATAACACAATCACCGACTTGGCCTGCCCAAATCCCGATTGTCTCGATGGAGATCCCGCCGGTTCTGTTGCTTTTGTTTGTGTCCCGCCAGACCATATCTGTGCCGCCAACCCGCAACTACTCAAACCACCAATACGCAACCAGTCACGCCGAGAGAGCCGAGGCGACCAAGAGCGAGGATCAATGGCAAACGGCAGCGACATCGAAAATTTTCCGAATACACAGGACAGCCGCGGAGTTCATCAGGCACATCCACGTTCAGGACCGCGACCCCCAATCATACCAACTCACAATCGATGGTGATATTAATTTTTGTCGCGCCGAACAGATCGTGTCGGAAGGGAGTGGTCTTCTGATCCGATTCCGTGCAACAGGACACCGTATGGACGCGACGCATGGGCAGACTGTGACACCAGCGACTGGCCCGTGTTGTTGGCGTTTTTTGTGGCGGACGGCGCCATCTGGTCGAGCGGCTCGAGACGGCCTGAAGCTCGACGATCTTCATCGAGAACCCGAAGTACGATCGATCTCAACTCCGACGGATCACCACAAAACAACGATGCCATTGTGGGCCGTTACTGTTGTTTTCGGTTCTCTGATCTGTCTGAATGACCGTTCGGCTTGAATATTGAATAAAAACCCGAGTGGAATCTGACATGTCCCATGCGGAGTTACTATCCGTTACCGGTCGCAAGGCATGGTCGATCTCTGATGATCTGACGTACCTCAATCACGGATCGTTTGGACCGGCATCTCGTGTGGTGCAGGCGGTGCGTGAAGAATGGTCGCGCCGGCTGAACTCTAACCCGATGGAATTTTTTCTGCGAGTCATGGAACCGGCATTGGATGAGGCTGCAATTTCACTGGGTCAACTGATTGGGGCCGATGGGCGGGACCTTGTCTTCGTAGAGAACGCCACCGTTGCCATGAATGTCGTGGCTCAATCCTTGCCGCTCAGTCCCGGTGATGAGGTCTTGCTCAATGACCATGAATATGGAGCCGTATTTCGTATTTGGCGTCATGCGTGCGCGCAGACCGGTGCCCAAATCGTTTCGCCGAGGTTAGGTAGAAAATTCGATGAGCCATTTGGTCTGGAACGGGGAGACGCGGTGATCGCTCGGTTTGAATCAGCGTCGGACATTATCACGCCAATTCTTGATGCGATTACGACGCGGACAAAACTGATCGTTATCAGTCATGTCACGTCGCCGACAGGGATTGTGTTTCCTGTGGCAGAGATTTGTCGGGCGGCTCGCGAGCGGAAGATCCCCGTCTGCGTCGATGGGCCGCATGCGATTGGCATGCGCGCAGTCAACCTGCGGTCGATCGACTGTGATTTTTACTGCGCCAGTCTGCACAAGTGGCTGAGCGCTCCGTTTGGTTCAGGATTTTTGTTCGTGTGTCGTCCGTGGCAAAGTAAGCTAAAGCCACATCTCGTCAGTTGGGGGCGCAGTCTTGGAGGCCGAGCCGCGCGTTGGCAAGACGATTTGACCTGGCTTGGTACACGTGACCCGAGTCCGTTTCTGGCTGTGCCAGCGGCGATCGAATTCTTGGAACGAATCGGCATCGAGACCTTTCGAAAGCAAACGCATGATCTCGCTCAATACGCGAGACATCGAATGGAGGCGACGCTTGGCCAAGTCGCGACAATCCCGGACTCCGCAGATTGGTATGGCTCAATGATCGCAATTCCGTTGGTGGAAAAAAGAGGTCCGATTGCGTCACGTGGGGAGCAGCAAAAGATTCGGCAGCGACAGAGGATGCCCCCCAACGCCACTCCACCGTTGCAGCAATGGCTCTGGGATCACTACCGGATTGTGGTCCCTGTGACGGAGTGCCACGGCCAACGTTATCTCCGGATCTCGTGCCATCTTTACAATACAAAATCGGACATCGACCTGCTGGCAGATGCCCTCAGAGAACACGACGCGTTCGCCATTTCTTGAAACGGCTTTCGCTGGCGCACGGCCGGTGACGTTCGAAGAACTTCCAGCGTGTCATCGGACGGATCACGCCATCCATCGGGCTTCGATTCTGATCCGAGACGGATGCCGATTGAAACAGGTCACGACTGGAGATGGGTGAAGGGCGGGATGACAGAACCGGCTGGAATTGTCACCGCCCCTTCAATGACAACCTGCGGGCCGATGCGACAGTCCGGCCCAATGACCGCCGGTCCACTCACGGATGTGAAGGGAAGAATGACGGTATCCGCAGCAATTTGAACGCGCGCGTCAATGAATGTCGTCTCTGGCGAAACGATCGTGACCCCGGCAGTCATCAGCCGCGCTAGGATGGCCTGTTGAATTGTCCGCGTGACGTCGGCCAGCTGAATTCGAGTATTGACACCCATCGCTTCTGACACGTCGAAGACCTTCGCTGCCGCGACTGTCTTGCCCTCCCGCTTCATGACCAAAGGGCAATCGGTCAGGTAATACTCCGCCTGATTGTTGTCGGGACGGATCTGATCCAAGGCCATCACCAATGATTGCGAGTCAAAGGCATAGCAGCCCGTGTTGATTTCGCGGATGGATCGTTGCTCTTCCGTCGCATCCCGCTCTTCAATAATTCGTTCGAATTGGCCGTGATGATCACGCACGATGCGACCCAAGCCGTGGTTCCATTCGGTATCCGTCGTTCCGATGACGGCGGCCGCATTCAATTGCTCGCGGGACTGGAGTAAAGCCATTAGTGACTGACTTCTCAACAGGGGTGTATCGCCCGCCAGAACGAGGACAGAACCCCGATGTGACGCCAGTTGTTCACGACACATCATCAGGGCATGACCGGTCCCTTTTTGCTCACTTTGCAAGGTGAACTCAACGTCGGAATGCGGAGATAACTTGGAGCGAACCAAGTCGGCGCGGTGTCCGACGACAGCGACAATCCGGGTCACTCCCGCCAATCGAGCCACGTCCAGAACGTATTCGATCATCGGCCGACCGCAGATCTCGTGAAGTACCTTCGGTTGTGCAGACTTCATTCGCGTACTTTTTCCGGCCGCGAGAATAATCGCCAATGCTGCACCGGCCACTTGTTTGCCTTTGATGCTTGAGAAAAATGGAGTCGGAATTCCACCAGTGCGACGGACGGATTCACCGACGGTTTCGGCGAGAACCAAGACGTCCTAGAACCGAACTGCGAAACGGATCATGTAGGTGTCGTTGATGTCGAAACTTGGAGTGTGTTTCAAAAATTCAACCTGACGACCGAGGACATATCCCACCTCAACGGACTTGTCATACCAGCCGTGATCGCTCCGTAGTCCCAATCCGATGCGATAGTCACTGAGCTGCACTTTCTCGGAATCGGCAACGCCCGGCATGGTGATCTGGTACGACTCCACATGGTACTCGCCGGTGGCGTAGATCCAGTGTGCGGCATTGCCGATGTTCCCCAGAAAGTAGCTGATGCGTGTCTTGGGGAAGAGCAGCCGAAATTCCCACAAGTCATTCGGATTCCAAACCACGCCTGCATAGGGGAGCACGATGTTTTCCACCCGTTCCCAATAGCCTGCCCCGGCGACAAGCATCAATTGAGGGGACGTGCGGTAGAACAGCATGGCATTTGCGTCTAATTGGACCGCATCATGATTGAGGGCACTGGAAAAGTCCGAATTGATCGACGGATTGAAATCTAGTTGCATACTCCAAGGGCCGGCAATCGGGCTTGCTAAAGTAAAATCCCATCCCAAATGGTAGACGGAACCTGGCAAATCGACGGTCTGCGGCCCACTCCACAAGCCGATACCTAGCTGAGGAGTGTTGGTGAAGACCACACCTTGCGCCAGCGGAGTTGTGTACGCCAATTCAAAATTGATGTTCTCAGACTGAAATGCCCCCACGTTCGGGTTACTGGTGTTGGCCGATCCGAGATACACGGACTCATACCGAGGCGTGAATCCGTTTCGGTAAGGTTGCGGGCCGTTTACGCCAGAAAGGACCGTTCCGCCACCGAATGGCCCTCCCAACACAGGATCTGGTCCATAAATGAACGGGTCGCGCTCCATGGCACCAGTCCAGGGCATTCCCGGCGGAGCCATGATTGCCGGTGTTTCAAATGTTGATGGATCCTGACCACGAATGATCGTTCCATTCGAGGAACTCGTCAGAAAGATATCCGGAATTGAAAGTCGATTGGCAACGGGAGAATCCGAGTATCGAACGCCCACTACGTCTTTGGGGGCCATGAATCCTTGAACGAGAGTGGGACAGAGTGTGCTGCAGGCTAACAAACATAAAAACAGAACTCGCGTCATCGGTTTGGCCCTTCATTCAGTTCTCGGTCGGCTGATTTTGCCGAAATCCGGTTGAAGTGGGATTTCTCAGAAAATGCGAATTCCGTCAACATCAAGTTCGGCCACGACCACCGATTCATAAGGATTGCTGGGGCCGTCCAAGGCGACGAATCGCCAAAAGAAGGAGACCAAGGGCGGTTCATTCCGGATCCAGTTTTTTGATCAACAGTGGCTGATTTCATTCCCAATCCTGTCCAGCCGCGCTAGAATCACCGACCGTATCGACGGTCTCGGGATTCGAGGTTACTTGGATCGAGGACAATCATCCCGAGAATCGCCAGTGAGCAGCGACCCCCGAAGTCACCGCTCCGAGCTCAGTCAGGCCGTTGTGAGCGAGTGAACTGAAGTGAAGTCATTAGGAAATTTGATGTTTGAAAAAGTCGCTGACGCTGAGTTTATCAAGGGAGAGCACGAAGTCCTGAAATACTGGATCGACCGTTCGATTTTCTCCCAACTCCAAAAACAGATCTCGGGACGAAAGCCTTGGAGTTTTCTCGACGGACCGATGACGGCGAATAATCCGATGGGCGTTCATCATGCGTGGGGCCGGACCTATAAAGACGTGTTCCAGCGATTTCGAGCCATGACCGGACACGATCTGCGCTATCAAAACGGATTCGATTGCCAGGGGCTGTGGGTCGAAGTCGAAGTCGAAAAACAGCTTGGTCTTGGTGCCAAGTCGCATGTCGAAGCCTACGGTATCGACAAGTTCGCGCAGGAATGCAAGAAGCGAGTCCTGAAATATGCCGCGATCCAGACGGAACAATCCATTCGGCTAGGATACTGGATGGAATGGGATGCCCCAGAGCAACTCCGCAGACTGGCCAGCGCAATCGGCACCGACGACATCGTGGAATTCACGCCTCCCAAACAGCCAAAGTCGATCATTAAAGACAACGCCGAAGCCATTGTCGCCAAACTCGGGAACCCCGAATGGGGCGGAAGCTACTACACGTTCTCAACGGAGAACAACGAAACAATCTGGACATTCCTCAAGAAATGCTTTGAGCGAGGCAAAGTCTATCGCGGCTATGACGTCATGCCGTGGAGCGGTCGAGGCGGCAGTGCCTATTCACAAATGGAAGTTGCCGACGGTCGCAAACTCACGGTCCATCGCTCGGCGTTCGTGCGGTTCCCGATTGTGCGAAAGAACGACAAAGCGGAAGTCCGCATGAACCACAAAGACGTGACCCTAGCCGATTCCTCATCACTCCACCCGAACGAATTCCTGCTGATTTGGACGACCACTCCCTGGACTCTGACCAGCAATGTTGCCGCCGCGGTCAATCCGGTTTTGGATTATGTAAAACTCAAAGCAAAACGTGATGGAGCGTGCTATTACTTCGCCAAGGACAACCTGGATTGTCAACGTTTGGCGACGGAGTTCAAAGACGGGTTCGGCCGTGAGGAATGGGCGTGGCCCAAGAATGTGCCCAAGCTGAAAACGCTTTCGCAGATCTTTAAAGAGAACGGCGGCTTCGACATTGAAGGAACGATTAAGGGTGCCGAGATGGTCGGCTGGGAATATCTGGGACCGTTCGACGATCTGGATGCTCAAGGCACTTTGGGGGGAGTCCCTTTTGACGCGCGTGTGGCCGAGAAAACGGGCCGTACCTGCCATCGAGTCATCGACGGAGGCCGCGACTTCAAAGGGAATGCCAATGTGGTGGCGGGCGAAGGAACTGGCATCGTTCACATCGCGCCTGGTTGTGGCGATGTCGACCATTCGCTGGGATCTCAAGCTGGAATCGTGGGCATCGCGCCACTGGGTGAGGACGGTTGTTTCCTAGCAGGTTTCGGCGAATTCACAGGCCATTCGGCCACAGATCCCGCCACTGCGGAACGCGTGTTCGCCTCCCTCAGGGAAAAAGGATTGCTTGTTAACGTCGAACACTATCCGCATATCTACCCGCACTGCTGGAGAACCGGTGATGAACTGGTGTTTCGCCTCGTTGACGAATGGTTCATCAACATGGATTGGCGAGACGAGATCATGGGGGTCACCGATACGATCCGTTGGCTTCCCGATACGATTCAGGGAGGCGAACGCGAACGGGAATGGCTGACCAATATGCGAGACTGGATGATCTCGAAGAAACGTTATTGGGGCTTGGCACTGCCGATCTGGATCAATCCCGATGACCCAACCGATTTCGAAGTGATCGGAACTCTCTCGGAACTGAAGGAACGCGCCGTTGAAGGGTGGGATCTCTTTGAAGGTCACACGCCCCATAAGCCGTGGATCGATTTCGTGAAGATCCGGAGTCAAAAAACAGGCACGATCCTCTCCCGTATTCCAGACGTGGGCAATCCGTGGCTTGACGCCGGAATCGTCTCTTTTAGCACCCTCGGCTTTAACTCGCATCCCGACTATTGGCGCAAGTGGTATCCGGCCGATCTAGTCACCGAATGCTTTCCAGGTCAGTTCCGCAATTGGTTTTATTCCCTGCTGTCGATGGCGACCATGATGCGTTCGGAGGAGATCGATCCGGAACAAAAAAAACCGTTTAAGACGCTGCTCGGCCATCGCCTTGTCATGAATGAGGCGGGCCGGCCGATGCACAAATCTGATGGCACGGCGATCTGGTTCGAGGAAGCCGCTGAGCAGATTGGCGTCGATACCATGCGTTGGATGTATCTGCAGCAAAATCCGGCGAGTGATCTTCGCTTTGGGACGCGGCATCCTGATAAACCGGTCACGCTGCAAACGCCTCAGGGGCCGACAAATCGTACCATCGACGGTGTCGAAACTCATCTGGTGACGAGTAGCCCTGCGGACGAGACGCGGCGTATGGTGCTGATTCCGCTCTGGAACAGCTACGCCTTCTTCGTCAACTACGCGAGACTTGATGAATTCGATCCGACCCCCGTCTTAAACGTCATGTGTCTGCACGGTTTCCGTCTTGAACCACAAGCCGCCGCAACCTTCGATGATGCAACCCCCGTCCCCCGCCCTGTCGCACAACGACCAAACGTCGTTGTGGCGGGCTATATTCCGCCCGCCGATCGGCCCGAGATCGACCGCTGGATCCTGTCGCATCTCCAAGCTCTGACGACTGGAATCTGTTCGGCACTCAACGAATTCAACACTCCCGAAGCCTGCCGCCTCGCCGCCGCGTTCATCGATGATCTGTCCAACTGGTACATCCGCCGCAATCGCCGCCGCTTCTGGAGATCAAAGGACGCGAGCGATACCGACAAACTGGCAGCCTATCAAACACTGTACGAAGTCCTTGTGACACTGACAAAACTGCTGGCACCGATGATCCCGTTTCTCTGCGAACGGATGTACCAGAATCTGGTTCGAACGACAGAATGCGGAGAGAGACCAGCCACGGAGAATACCGCGTTGCCCCGCTCTTCCCTCCCGGAATCAGTGCACCTCTGTGACTATCCGACTGCCGATCCAGCACTGCTCGACGCGGATCTGAATGCGCGCATGGCAGCGGCTCAAACTGTCGTTGCGTTGGGACACAAACTGCGAGACATGGCCGATCAAAGAGTTCGCCAACCATTAGCCGAAATGCGGATTTCGTCGAGTGATCCCGCCGCGCGAGATGCCGTCGAGCGGCTGAGCGATGTCATCCGCGAAGAACTCAATGTCAAACAGCTTTCAGTCGTGGACAGCCTCGCCGACATCATCAAGTACACGTATAAGGCGAACTTGAAAACCCTCGGACCCAAGTACGGAAAGTTGATCAGCGTTCTTCGCGAACAATTGCCAACGGTTGATGCGACTCTGCTCGCTCCGCTCCGTTCCGGAAAATCATTGACAATCCAGCTTGCGGGCCACGAAATCAACCTCGCTCCCGAAGATATTCAAGTCGGAACCGAACAGGCTCCCGGTTGGGTCAGTGGCGACGATCAAGGCATCCAACTCGCACTCTCCACAGCACTGACCCCGGCGCTCCTCCGAGAAGGAATGGCCCGCGACTTCATCCGCCAAGTCCAACAACTTCGCAAAGATGCGAACTTGGAAATCGAAAACCGCATCCGAGTGAACTATTTCACGTTGGACAACGAAGTTTTGACGATGCTGACCGAATGGAGCAAACTCATTCGAGGCGATACCCTCGCGGATTCTTTGGACGGATCAAGCGACACTTGTTCTGATGCCAAACCCGTGAATATTGGGAGTGCAAAGGTGTTTGTGTGGATCGAGAAGCTGTGACAGCCTGCCTGTGGTTCGACCTCGGCGAATCCAAGACGCTGCGGAAATGGGAGCTTGTGTTTTTCAGAAAACAGAGGCCGGCGTTGTGACGGAATGCGGACGTTGTCTGAAAAAAGCGTGGCCGTGGCGATTACGTCTCATGGTTACGATGAGCCTCCCGACTTGTCCGTAGCGTTTCAGGCGACTCCGTTGGACAGTTTATCGCTTGTGTGATGGGCAGGCCTTCTGATCTGAACGAACTCGCAGTGCCGAAACCGCTGCATCGCTTTGCCGTACCGCGTGCAAACTCCGTCGCGCGACGATGGAACAGAATCGATCGGCCTCGGCTGGCCTTAAGGTCTTCGCTTTCTCCGCCGGAAAATGTGGCTTGGTTTTGTTGCCAACGCGGTCAGGCTTTCGAGTTCGTAAGGGGCGGACCAATCCTCGATGGACCACGCATTTTTTTCAAACGTCGATCTTCGGTACGGTAAAGCCCTCTTGATCCATAGACGATTGTTCGCAATCGCTGAGCGACAAGCGGGGGGGGGATCGTCGACGCTGATTTCCGGGCGTTCCTTGAGTCGTCGAAGAGCGATGTCTCATACGTCCCCTGAAAATCGTCTCCGTTTACGGTGACAGAACGGGCACGGAGACGAAACCAATCACCCGAGCTTGCTCCGTCTTTCCAGGAAGTCCGTTTTTTGGGGGGGGATGACTCACGGAACCGCCGTGTCACTCAGGGCCATTGGCTTGCGGATCCTGATTTGCAAACGCATGTCACGGTGACTCTATTCTGATGAGACGACAAGTGCGGGCCCCGTTCCGGCGTTTGCGAAATTTTGGCGTCGCATGCCGATGCCTCTGGAATCGCAAAAAATGAGGGGCAGCCACAGTCGGATGATGAACGCGAAAGCCAATTTCAAGGACGGTATGAGGCCCCCTTGAAC
>Ga0315284_10000955_pt1 | contig 40132 bp, 23 predicted proteins | sample YL17G09_16_MG_FD_203696 | JGI IMG/M metagenome (GOLD analysis project Ga0315284, IMG submission 203696) | Sediment microbial communities from Yellowstone Lake, YNP, Wyoming, USA - YL17G09_16 | ecosystem: Environmental > Aquatic > Freshwater > Lake > Sediment | place: USA: Wyoming | collected...
TCCACTGCATCTGAGTCGGAACTCCTTGAGCCTTTCCACTCTAACGAAGCCTTTAAGGATGTTGCTTCCCGTATTGGGGTGAGCCCTAACACCCTACGGGCCAAGTGGGTCCAGGCTTTCGGTAAGGACGCTTTTGATGCTCGTTCCAAGAAGTTGCATTCCGACGCCGGTACAAGGGCTGGTCTCAGTCGGAAGGGCAAGGTACGGGTAACGGATGAGCATTACCGTGAGCGGGACGTAGCTCGCGGCTCCGACCATTGGTGCCAGGTCTGCGGGTCTGGCTTTGTTGGGTACCAGGCTCTCACCCACCACATGGTCAGTGCTGGGGACGATCCACACATCAAGGCTTTGGAGGGGGTGCGAAGGCAGGTTGAGGACGATAAGTGGGCTGGCCTTCAAGAAGGTCAGGACTACGTGGTTTGTGCCGTGTGTGGGTTTAGGGGTGAGACTCTTAGCAACCATATCAAGTTACATGGTCTTACCTCAACGGAGTACCAAGCTAAGTACACGGCTCTGATACGATCTGACGCCTTACGTACAAAGCGGTCCGAAGTCATGGCAGCGGCACAGTTCAGAGACTTGTTCTCAAAAGAAGACCTCCTAAAACACGCGGACGAGAACGGTCGAGTGATTGTGTCAAGCGTGACGGTTGCGTCAGGTCATGTTGAATCAACCGTGATTAGCTACTGTAGGCGGTACAACCTCCCTACTCGAAACAAGTTGGCGTGGCAAAGGACTGTGCTGGATAAAGCGGCCTCCTTCCTTCAGTCCGATTACGTTTGGGAGTGGTCCGATCCGCGTATCACCAACCCAACTAGCGGGTGGCGGTTTAACTTCGACGGTTTCTTCCCAGAGCACAACTTGATCATTGAGGCTCACGGGCAACAGCACTACCAGTATTCCGAGTTATGGCATGGCTGCATCGAAGAGTTTGAACGTCAACGTGACCTGGATGTGCTTAAAGAAGCCAAGGCTTTGGCGTTAGGGTACAAGTACAGGGTCATCCGATTTACCGACCCTGTTGCCAGCAGTTCTTTTTGGGTTGACTTGCTAGGCGGCTCGCATCTCCAGTGGTCCAATAAGACAGAAGATGAGAAAGCTTCTGTTGTGACAGGTATCTTCCAAATTGTGCGTCGTCACGGTTGGCCGGAACTCAAACCCTCCGTGCAGATCAAGGCCGAGTTTACTCGCTTACAGCGGCTCGCAGTTTTTCTAGACGATGCGACACTGATCCGTCCCTACAGCACAGCAGGGGCTTACGCAGCGGGCACATTCTTCCCCAACCGCTACCACGCCGAACGACAGAAGGGTTTGAGTGCCTGGGACATGTGGCACGACGATTCTTCTTTGCGGAAAGCGATTCGTCTTCAACTGGATTCGGGGCACCCGACGACCCCGGAGAGGGTGTTGAAGGCCGTGGTGATGTTTTCTAGGACCCCCAGTGTGTTTCGGCCTGCTGTGGCCAGGTACGTGTACGAGAACTATTGCCCAAAGGGTGGGGTGGTTTGGGACCCTTGTGCGGGGTATGGGGGCCGTCTTTTGGGGGCGATGGCTGCGGGGGTGGGTTGTTACATCGGCACGGACTTGGAGCCCGAGACGGCTCAGGGGAACCAAGCGTTGGCAGAGGCTCTTGAGTGTTCCACAAGGTGTCGTGTGGAGTGTTGTGATGCTCAGACCTTTGATCCGGGGGAACCTTTGGACCTTGTGTTCACCTCACCTCCGTACTTTGACTTGGAGGTATACGGGAAGAAGTTTGAGGCATCGTTACGTGGGTCTTCTGTTGGGCAGTGGGTGGAGTCTTTTCTTGGGGCGGTTGTGGCTCAGGCTTCTCGGCGTTTGAAGCCTGGAGGCTTCCTGGTCCTCAATCTGCCTCAGAAGCCTGTGGGTGGTTTGAGGCTGGATCTGGCGGTCCAGCCTTTGGTAGAGCGCCTGGGTTTGCTTCCTAGGGAACCTGTGTACATGCCCGTGCGTAGTTTCAAGCGTGGGATGAAGCGGGAACCCTTGTTGGTTTGGCAGAAGCCTTGATCCTTCCTTTGAACTGCTTAACTGCATGCGGTTCTTGAGGTACCTGAGGAAGCTATCTGCGCCCGAACCTATCGAGCGTGCCAGCCCAGAAGACTACGAACTCTTGCACACATTATGCTCTGTGTGGCCCCTGGGTCCCTGGGCCCAGGCGTACTACCTAAACCCTACTCGTGGGGGTGCATCCAAGGCAGCCCGAGAGATACGTGAGGCGGTTGAGGAATCGTCTCTGGCGGGTACTGAGCTTTACCAGGATCACATTGCGTTGCTGCGTCGGATCGAGTTAGATGCGTTATGAGTAGGTGGGATCGCTTGTGGCACTGGGTTTACGATCGCACGCGGAACCCCCCTCGGACGCTGTACGAACGGGCGTTACACAAGCTCTTTGAGTTCATGGAAGATGTGGACCTCGATGGTAGGCGGTAGCTTAGACGCGAACCAGAACTTCCAGGATGTCCCGGAGTAGGAGTAGGGTCCCCTCGGGTGGGCTTTTGAGCCAGAGGCCGTCTGGGGTCGTGGTCCAGTCAGGTAGCTCGCCCATCGCTGTTTCCATTTGGTTGAGTAGCCTTTGGGCCATCGGGAGATCGAAGCACAGGTAGAGGCTCTTGCGGGCGATCAAGCAGTCTTTTCGGTCCCCGGCTGAGTGATCAACCAAGATCCCTCGTAGGAAGCCAGTTCGGAATAGTTCGACCCAACCGTCCCACAGGGTGCTTTGGGTTTCGGCCACTACGAACCCTTGGGTCCCATGGTCAAGGATCCGGACTTCGGTACGGGGCGTGGGACCGAGGAGAGGTATGGGGCCTTCGTGGATATAGTCCCGGATCCATCCTACCGCAGTGGTTACCCGTAGGCTTAGTTCGCGTTGCGAGATCCCTTGATCTGGGAAGTAGACCCTGAGTGCAGCTAGAAACCGGGCCAGGTCTTCTTCGATGTGGGCTAACGCGGGTAGGCCCAGCCGGTGTACGAAGTCCACTATGTAGACGAAGCCAGCGGTGTGCGGGTGGGTCGCTAGGTCTCGGTGCAGGAACAACGCGATGGCGAGTAGGGTGTCGGGGTCTTGGACGCTCTTTGTGGCGAACGTCAGGGGCATGGCTCGGCCAAGCAACAGGTCTTCGTAGAAGCTGGGTAGGGCTCCACGGTCTTGTGTGGTGAACTCCTCCCCGTGGTGCTCGTAGGCCACGATGGCAGGGTCTTGGGCCTGCTGTTTGGTACAGCCTGTCTCAAACGACACGGCGTCGGGTACGATGGTCGGGAGGTTCTTTTCGATGCGTACGTTGAGTTCCATGGATTCTTTGTTGCTTTGGTAAGGTGTACACCCTTCAGGATCGATCTATGGCCGACGACCTTAACCAGTTCCCCATAGTCGTACTCGAAAATGACTACCCCGAGCAAGTGGGTAAGATCGGGCTTTTCGACCTGTTGATGCCCGTGGGGTCCACTGGACTCATTTTCGTGGCGGCGGTGCCGGGGCGTTTGTACCAATGGGGGCCGACCTTTTCGGCCCCGGTGCAGAAGGCGGCGAATCTCAGGGCGGCCTCGACTTTGGTTCAAATGGGGCTTATCCGTGGGGAGAGCTTCGCTTTTCTCCGGGAGGCGTTGCAGCTCACGCAGGCCGATGTGGCGGCCATGTACGGGGTTCCGTTGCCCACTGTGCAGGGGTGGGAGGACAACACGATTGAGATCCCGAGGAACACTTGGGGCTGTTTGGCCTTTCGCGTTTGCGTGGCGGATGGTAGAGCTACGCTCACGGAATACGCTCTAGTGATGAACTTTCGTCCTCGGTTGATCAGGGTGTTCCCCAACATCCCGATGGTTCCGCAACCGCAACCCAGTTCCCCGCAGTGTCCCCCGCAGTTCCCGCTCTTGGGGCCAAACTGTCCCCCAGCTCGTGATCCCCTGTGCTAGACATCGTTATTCTTTAGGTTGTTTGGAGTCAAGTATGACAAGTCTTTCAGAGCGCGTTGTTCGTCGGGTGGCAGCGGAACCTGAACCTGAACCTGATGATGACATTGGGGAACTTGAGATCGCCGAATATATCGTGATGCTTCTCGCGCTCGACACCTACACTCGTTACGTTGAGGAAACGGCGGGTGAGGGGGTTGAGGACGAACTGATTCGGAAGGGCGTACAGCTCATCAAGCTTGCGGATCGACGTCACATGGCGACAATTCAAGCCTTCTTGGGGGACAGTCTTCCGAGTGCCAACCACAAGCGGATGTTGGACAAGGCCTTCCGGTTCTTGCCAAACACACAGGGACTTGGTCGTCGTAGTCTCCAGATGCGCACGCTTCTTTCGAGGGGCGGTGCCTCCACGATGCGGGCTGTGTTCAAGTCGAACAAGGCGCTGCTAGAGGTTAAGGCAGCGTTGGCTGCTTCTATGGTGGATGATGCGGATCAGGCTCTCGACAAGTTCGCTGTCATCCCGATGAAGAACCAGAGGCTGCGTAAGTGGATCGACATGGCGGCGGAGACCGCTGGTTCAGGGTCGTTCCAGAACGCAGTGTCGGTGGGCGGCGATGAGGCAGCAGCAGACCTCGATTCACTGTATGCTGCCAAGGCTCAACAGCAGGCGGCGACTCCAGCTTCCGAGGACAGCCAACAGGCTGCGGACCAGCACGCCCAAATCCTTCTGGACATGCAGACGCGGGCCACTGGGGCGGCTCAGAGGGCCATGGAAGTTTCTGGAGAGCCTGATGTGCCCCCGAACAAGTCTGAGGTTGTGGGCATTGCTACCGCAGCGGTGGCTGCCGCCATGACGGACCCGAGCAAGTCCACCAACGTACCGGCTTCTCTCCGGGGTTTGGATGATGAGCAGCAAGCGGCAGCGCTTACCGATGGGAAGGTGTTGGTTGCTGCTGGTGCGGGTGCTGGTAAGTCCACCACGCTCGTGGCTCGCATCGACTACTTGGTGAAGGAACGCAAGCAGAACCCCAACCGTATTCTTGCCTGTTCGTTCAATCGTAAGGCGGCTGACGAACTCAAGGGTAAGATTGCGAAGAAGTTGGGTACCGATGGCTCCGATGTTGGGGTCCAGGTCGGCACCATGCACTCCTTGTTCTACAAGTTCATCACGGGGGACCGTCAGGTGCCTGGGTTTGGCACACCTGAGGAACAGGCGATGCTCAAACCGCCCCGTCTGATTGCTCCGGCCAAGAAGGGCGTGAGGTCGGTGAGTCCGACCACGCTTTCAATCGCTATTCGTAACATTTGGACCAACTGCGATGTGGAAGCGCTGGCTAGCCGCTTCGGCTTTCCGGTCGAGTGGTTGGTGGAGCCCCCTAAGGCTAAGAAGGCCGGTCTGCTCTTGAACAAGTGGCGGGGCAATGACGTGAGCCTTGAGGAGGCCAAGAAGAAGGTCACCTCGAAGGCGGAGGCTCAAGCGGTTGTCTGGTACGATATGTACATGGGGGTTAAGGGGGACATTCCTGGGTGGCGTCCCCCATGCATATCTCCCGCTTACGACAACTTCATGAAGAAGAATCGTCCGGGTGGGGAACGTCTGGGTGACCTGGACGACATGCTCAAGGTGTTCCAGCAGATCTTGAAGCGGGACCCGAAGGCCAAGGCGATGGTTCAGGGCATGTTTGATCACTTCTTGGTCGATGAGTGCCAGGACTTGAATCTTGTGCAGCACCAGATCTTTGAGTTGATGACTGAGCACATCGGGGATGGCTCTGATGGCAAGTCTCTCTGGATGATCGGTGACGATAAGCAGGCCATCTACCAATTTCGCGGGGCACGTCCTGAGCTGTTCACGAGTCTCGATGGCAAAGAGGGTTGGAAGACCCGGATGATCAAGACAAACTACCGTTGTGAAGCGGAGATCGTTGACGCGGCCAATCGCTTAGTTGCCCACAATGATGGCAATATCCCTATGGAGGCCCGAGCTAACCCTAAGAAAGCTAGGGGTAAGGCTTCGATCATTGTGGACACGCCTAACGACAATACGGATGCGGCGATCCAAACCATTGGTCGTGTCGTCAAGGACATCTCAACCGAGGATGCTAAGGCTGAGGATTACGCGGTTTTGGCTCGTACCAACGCAGAGTTGAACGACTTCGAGACTGCCTGCATCATTAACGAGATCCCCTACGTGCGGCGTGGTGGTAAAGGCTTCTTGGAAGCCCCTGAGTCCAAGGCAGTCCTGGGGTACCTAGACCTCATCACGGGTAACGATTACGAGAAGATGAAGGGTTCTCTCGTCTCTGCGCTCATGAAGCCTGACCGTGGGCTATACTTGGGCCCAGATGATGTAACGAGGGCCGTGGATGAGGCTCTTGATGACCTGTCTAGGCGTGAGCGAGTGGACATCAAGTCCGTGAGCCCCATGGCGTTGTTGGAGAGCCGTAACATTAGGCTTTTGGCGGACAAGCTCAAACAGCCATACAGGATCAAGATCATCAGCTCGGCTCGTGGGGACACCCGTAAGGGCGAGTGGATGTACGGTAAGCGTGTGGATGAGCTGGCGGACAACCTCAAGGGTATGGCCAAGAATTTGCGGGATTTGACTGAGTTTGTCGGAGCTGCGGACAACAGCACAGACAAGCTGTTGAACTACATCTTGGACAAGATGACATCTGTGGTTTCAGGCTGGTCCCGTGAACGCGGGGCCTACACAGAAACTAACACGTTGCGCGAACAGATCACGCATGACACCGCTATCTTCTCCGATGATGATGGGGAGGAAGACGAAACAGAAGAGGTGGTGCCTGAGGTTGGCGAGGAAGGTTCGTTGGGGGTCGAGAAGAAGGAAGATGTACCGGGCAAGGGCTTGGGTGCAGTCCAGTTCTTGTACCAGATGGCAATCCCAAACGCGAATGACCAACAGAATGCAACGGACCCTTCGACGGCTCAAGGGTTTGTGGCGAAGATTGCCCGGTACTCTAAGCTCTCTGAGACTCTGCGTATTGATCCAGAGAAGTGGGAGCGGGAGCAGGCCAAGATTGCAGACCCAGGGCAACGTAGGGCAAAGCCCCCAGCCATTACGCTTTCCACGGTACACAGCGTGAAGGGCCTTGAGTGGCCGAATGTCTCGGTGCTCATGCCTCTGGGTAAATTCCCACCGGTTCGTAAGCCTCGTCCCGATGAGCCCCCACCAGATCCGGTGGAGGAGGCTGAGAAGATGAAAGCAGAGCGCAACCTTGCGTACGTGGCTTTGACCCGAGCTGCTGTGAACCTTGAGATTTTGTGTCCTGAGACCTCTGGTGGTATGCGGGCTGGGATCAGCCCGTTTGTGCATGAGGCTGGGCTGCACGCGGGTGAGAACGTACCCAAGGGTGAGGTGTTTGAGTCGGGAGAAAAGACCGCTGCTGTGGAAGCGGTGGATCCTTACGTTATCGAAACCATGGAGCGCTTTGCGGATGAACTCCCCGTCGTGTCGTATGATCGTAGGGGGCAAGTATGAAGAAGCGAGCCATGGCGGCAACCTACACTGAGATATCCCTTGAGGATATGGAAAAGTTCCTTAAGCGAGCGTTTCGTGCTCTCAAGCCTACGAAGGGTGCGCATAGGGGTGAGCTTGTTTTCGATCTACACTTGAGTCCCACAACGGGTATTCGTGTTTGGACTTCGATCGCACAGCATGGGACCACTGGTGCTGGGGTGGGGGATGATGCGATTCGGGTACAGCTCTATAGCTTCTCGAAGGGCCGTCCTCTGGTCCCTGGTAAAGCGCCGATTGTGAAGCGCACTCAAGGCTGGCGCGATAATCTCAAGGACAGAGTGGAAGCTTACCTTGAGGCGTATGACAGCAAGGAAGAGGACATAGAGGCTGGCCGTTACGTTGATTGGGGTAAGTGACTCTACTCTAGTGCCCACCGCGTGCCATCACCTATACCCCTTATCATAACCTAGAACTGTGGTCTAAATCGCAACCGCCCGGTCAAAGAGTGGCGGACAAGATCAGATGGGCCAAAGAATTGCTACAGTTCTACGGGGAGCAAATGTAGTGCGAAGTTTAGTAGTGTTTGGGACTGATGGGTTCGTTGACTACGTTGAGGTGCAGAATCAACGTTTCATGCTAGGTCCGGTCTCTGTGCTCAAGTTGATCACTGGACTGGTTCCGTCGCGGACCGCCAGAGTGGCGCTCAAAGAGTTCGTGGATTCCAAGCAGGTGATGCTGTCGGTGGATCTCGACCGTATGTGGGCGATGTTGCCTTTCAGGCGGGCGCGTTTTTCGTCTGTTGCTAACCCTCTTATGCAAGGACCTGATCGTCAGGTCCTCTCGGAGAAATCAACCATGCTCAAAACAGCTTCCTACGACACGTTCACCGCCAATGTGGAAACCGCCGAAGATATCGTGGCCAAGGTAGCGGCCACCGATGAGGCGATTGACCGTCTTATGACCGCTGGCAAGCGGTTTGACTCGGTCCGCGCCAAACAGGACCTCCACAAGATTGCGTCTCGGGTTGCCGAGATTGCGCAGAATGTGGACCTTGCGCAACCGTGGGTTGGTAACGACCTCGCTGATCTCTCCAAGAGAGCGACTGAAATCCACGGGCTGTTCGTCTGAGCCTGTCTCGTTCTCTACCCTGACCGCTGAAGGAGTCCTGAAATGGCAAACGTCACTACGAGTAACTACATATACAGGATGGGAACAGCGCCAAATACACGTGCGGCTGTATCCCAGAAGAACAAGATCTACGGCTACACGGTGGGCGCTGGTGGGTTTCAGCAACTCGGCGCGATCTCTGAGTTCGGTTTTGACGAATCCCGCTCCATTGAACCCGTTCGTGGCGTCGGATTCGGTGACCAGATTGCCGAGTTGGTTCCGTCCGTCACCGAACCGATGACCCTGACCCTCAACAAGACGCTGCTTTACACGGCGAACTTGTGGCAGATTTTGGGCTACAAGGGTGGCATTGACGGCTTGGCCCGTTCTCTGCGGCACCACCGCTGGCCCTTCGACATCAAGCAGGAGCTTGTGTTCTCGGAGTTGGCATCGTTGCAGGACCCCAATGGTGCGTCTGTGGCTGCGACAGTCACGACAGGTCCTACGAGTGCTGACAATCCGATTGTCGTCCCGCGTGCCCTTCTGACGTTCTACGAGGGTTGCTGGCTGAACAGCTACTCGGCATCGTTCACCAGTGACTCTGCGATGGTTGTGGAGAACTCGTCCGCGACGGTCACTGACATCATCGACGGCGTGAGTCAGTACGGTGAGTTCATCGATACGGGCCTTGCGCCAGTGTCTGCGAATGGTGGTCCGGGCAAGGGCTTCTCCCTTCGCTTTGCCAACAACAGCAACTCGGTTGTCCCAGTCTAACCTGGGGTGAAAAGGGCCGCTCACCCCCTCAAAGTGTGAGCCAAAACGCGGGTGACAGCGGCGGTTGAGCTAGATGCGCATCAAATCAGATCAAACCAGATGTGAATTAGGTACTAGGCGAGCAGCACACTAGACCCAGATGTAGATCAGCTAGGTAAGCCAGCGCTGTCATCCTCACCATCAAATGAGGATGAGCATGGGAACACTAGACGGTAGAAAACTCAGGGACGCTCTAGATAAAGCCAAAAATGTTGGTCTTGTCGAAGAGAGCTTCACGATTGAGGACTGCGAGTTAACGCTTCGCAACCTTAGGCCTACTGAGTACGCGGACATCATTCAAGACTGCGCTAGTCTTGAGGGTGTAGAGTATCTGAATGCCTATCAACGTGGGCACCTTGCTCGCGCTTTGGTGATCGTCAACGGGGTAGACCTTCACGACACTGACTTGGTAGAGGTCGAGGAAGACGACCCTAAAAAGCCTGGGCAGACGAAGGTAGTGAAGCTAGAGCTTCATGCGTACTTGAACAAGCACATGTTGGGTACATGGAGCAAAGAGGCCATCTACACGGCTTTCCGTAAATTTGGAGATGTGGTCGAACTTGCGGAGCGTAAGGCTAAGCAAGGCATCACGTTCGTCACTACAGATGAGACTGGGGAGGACAAGTACCGACGTTTGTTGCTAGAGGCTAAGGAGTGTGAAGACGAGGTTCCCACCGCTATGGTGGACAACATCCTTGCAGACATGGGTCTCATGCGGAAGTCCACTGCCGACGAGATCAAAGCGGTGATGGCCAAAACGGATGAGTTGGCTCGTGCCAGTGCGGCGGCCACAACTGTAGTCCCGGCAGCACCCGTTGCGGAACCTGAGCCCCCTGCACCCCCTCTGGACACCGCAGAGAGCCGTCGTCCCGTGGACCCGCATCGGACGCTCCAGCAAGTGATCGAAGCCCGTACGGCCAATGTCCCAGCCCCGGCTACGCCAATCGTTCAAGCGGCTCAAGGTGAAAGCCAAGCCGTAAGCCGTACCTCCGAAATTGCTGCCCTAGAGGCCGCCTTGCCGACTTCTTTACCCGGCAGTCATGGGCCTATTGAGGTGTACCGGCCGGAACAACGACCGGAGCCTGTAGAGCTGCGTCAGCGGCAGCAACCGTTTGATGCTTCTGCGGCATCTGCGATTCTGGACAAGCCTCCCGTAGCTGGGATCAACCCGAGGTTTAGACCTCAACCCAAGATCTAGATGACTCGTAATGCCTGAAGCAACCCAGACATACGAGTCAGAGCAGACTAAGCTTCAAGCGGAGTACAGTGGTAACTCTGCGGAAGACATCCACATCACCATCCCGAAAGAACCGGAGGTTAATCCCGAGGTTTGGAAGGACGTTGAGCCTCTGCTCTACCGTGGGTTCCTTACGGTATCTGCGGAGATCAACAGTGTCAGCTTCGTCTTTAAGAGCCTGAATCACCACGAATTCGAGCTACTGCGGTTCAGCGGGGGCTTTCGTGAGGGACGGGTTACGGAGCAATTTTGGTGGACATTCTTGGCTTACGGGGTGTTCATGGTCGATGGGGTTAACATCCTCGTTGAGCGTGACAAATGGATACCCAAACTAGCGGACACATTCGGATCTCTGCCTAAGGATGCACGATCTAAGATCGTGCGGTATGTGGGTGAGGTTAATCGGCGGGCATCCAACGCGGTAGCCCTTACTGAGGCTTACGCGATGGAGTCGTTATCCCGGTATCGCTGGATGCAGATCAAGGGTCTGGACCTAACGTCTACCGCTGTGACTGGTATTGAGGGGACTCAGCGGCTCGGGCTTAACTGGTCACAGCAGCTTTGGCGGGCTCTCAATCATGCGGAGGACCGGAACGAACAGCATGAGCGTGAGTGGGAAAACGCCAAGTTCGTTGGTTCCTGCTTTGCGGGTAAGGGCATAGCCAAGGTCTACAACCAGGACAACGAACGTAGGCGTAAGGACAAGGAAGAACGCCTTTCTCGTAAGGACAAGATCCTTCGTGAGATCATCTTGGGTGAGAAGCAAGAGGCGAACGTACTCAAGATCCCAGGAGCTGTGATCACCGTTCCGAGGACGGTTGAGGAACTTGCTAGTCAGCTAGAGAAGGATCTCCGAGGGGAGAAGGACTGGCACGACAGAGTGATTGAGGATCATGAGACTAAGATCCGCAATCAGTACAATGATCGCCGTGTTCAGGTTGAGCAGGTAGCTAGAGAGAACGCGGTTCAGTTCGGGGATCGCAATGTCGTGGGCAACTCAGATGCGCGGGAAGGTTTGACACCACGAGAGGTGGCTGATCGGGTGGAGCGCCGCAAGCAACAGGCACAGCAAGTGCACCGTCACATGGACTCTGTGGACCAGGACGAGAAGGCGCAGAACTTCTTGGGTAAGTGGGGTGTCACGGGTCCGGAAGTCTCGACTGAAGTTTCTACTACAGATCGGGATATATCAGGGGCTGTTCAACTGCCTGCTCCCAGGACCCCTACGACTCCATTCCGAAGGAAGACGTGACAAGTGGCTGACCCAAGACCAGAAGTAGTCAATATCAAGTTTGCGCTCGAATCTCAGACCGCGATCTTGGAGGCGACCCGGTTTCAGAAAGCGCTGACTAAGCGTCTCAAAATGGTTGAGAAGTCGGAGAAGGACCTGAACAACGGTCTCACGAAGTACATCCACAAGATGGGTCGTGCCAAGCAGATGGTTGGCCCTGTCTTGCAGAAGGAATTGAAGGTTCGCAAGGCAATCAAGGAGGCGATCAGGACCACAAGAGATTCTCTTGATCGAGTTTTGAAGTCTAGCGAAGACTTAAAATCGCATCAAATTGATGCCGAAAAGGAGTTACTGTCCCTTCAAAAAGCTGCGGTGGCTCTTCGTAGGAAGGGTGGGGATGGCGATGGCTCGTCTGTGAAAGCCGCAGAGAGTAAAGTGGCTGCGGCCAGAGAGAGGGTGGCTGCGGCCAGGGATGAAGTTCGAGAGCGGGAACAGGTTGCTGCTATCACGAAGTCTGAACTGGCTTCTCTCCAAAAGCAGCAGAAGAGTCTTCGATCTTTAGCCAAAGCTAGGGAGACGAGCAGTGCTGATCTGGGTTCAACGGGTTCCATCAAGCATTTGGCTACGGCTCTCCGTGAGTCTGGGGAAGATTTGGCGAAGCCGTTCCAGGCACTCCTCAACAAGGACCTTCCTGGGGCATTCAGAGAGGGCGGTACGCTTGCCGCTAAGATGCTTAAGAAGGCCCTGGTGTTGTCTAAGCTAGGTGAGAGTATCAAGAAGCACCCTTCCAAAGCTGAGGGGATGGGGGCTGGCCTCAAAGGCATGGCGAGTCTTGCGGGCAGCATGGCTCCCTTGATTCAAGGTATCAGCAAGATACTACCCTTGCTGAGTATAGTTGGGTCCCTCGTTATGGGGCTCGTCAAGTTCCTTCTAGATGGTGAAAAGGCCTTCAAGGATTTCAACAAAGCTGTCTTGGAGTCCGCAGGTTCGGGGGATTTCTTGGCGGGCAGCATGGGTGATGTGGGTAAAGCGACCCAGGCCACTAAAACCGCTATGCGTGATGCCTACAAGCAGACATTGGACTTGGGTAACATAACTAAAGGCGTTACAAAGGAAATGGCGGTAGCTTTCAGATCCCAGATGGGTGCGGAGGGCGTCTCAACCTCTAGGTTGAACCAAGAGATCGCCAAAGTGCCTCAGACGGTGGGGGACCTGGCTGGCGGCTTGTCGAGCTTCAACGACGTCTTGTGGACGTCTGTTGCATACTCCCGTAGTTTTGGCGTCAGCCTTCAAGAACTTACGCAGTTCCAGGGGCAGATGGTCGCTGAGGTGGGGATGGGGACTGCTAGCACGACCGCTGAGTTTGCACGTGTTGCATCGGCTGCTGGGGATGCTGGGATGCATGCTGGTAAATTCTTTGGGATCGTCCGCAGCTTCTCGGCTGACTTGTCCCTCTTTGCTCTACGCATGGCTGATGTCACTTCAGTCCTTGGTACAATGGCTAAGGCTATGGATCCCAAGTCGGCGCAGAAACTGCTTCAGACACTCGCTGGGGTAGGTAAGGAGGACATTCACGCAAAGCTAAAAAGGTTTGCATTGGCTGGTACCGAGGGTCAGGGGATCGCGAAGAGAAGCGTAAAACGTGGTATCTCTGCAACTATGGGGGAATTGAAGCTAGCCCCTCAGACAATGACTAAACTTCAGGCAGCTATGGAAAGTGGCAACACGGACGAAGTAGAGAATATCTTAGCTACGATGTCCGCCAAGGAGAAAAAGGACACCACGGGTCCGCAAATGGAGGCAATCCTTACGCTGACTAGGGATATGGGGCGGGCCAATGAGGGTTCTCCCGCTTCGCTAGCTGCGATTAAGTCCCTAGATCTGACTGCGACATCGGCATTGGCGGAAGCGGAGTCCATGCGTGCTTTTGGAGTTGGAATCTCTGCTCTAGATAAGAATCAGCTCTTAGCTGTTCAAGCCGTTCTAGATTTCGATGACGCCACTATAGACCAGATCAAGACCATGAATTCGGAGTTAAGTATAACTAGGAAGGATTTGGCCCATAAGTTAGAGGCCGGGACTGCACTTACTGCTACTGAGGTGAAGATCTTGGAGCGTCTTGGGGTAACTACTAGGGGTGCTGCGGGGGCAGCAGCCGTGCGTGCGTCAAATAATGAGGCTCTTTCTACCGCCCTCGTAAAGGATCAGGCGGAGTTACTGGCTCAGGCTGAGGTGGATAAGAAGGCTCAAGATGGAATAGCAGGTGAAACCGTCACCACACTAGATCAGTTTTCTGACCTGGTAGATGCAATGCTGGGAAAGATCTTCATGGTCTTGGAGGGCCTTGGGCTTACGACTGTAGCTATACTCGCGGCTATCATCGCATCCGGTGGTGGTAAGGCTCTTGTTGATATTGCTAAAGGGCTTGGTGGGGGTGGTGGTAAGCTTGCTGGTCTTGCGGGTGGGGGTGGTGGTAAGCTTGCGCAAGCGGGCGGTCGGCTTGCTACTGGCGGTAAGGCTCTTGCTAATGCGGCGACACCAATCGTCGTTAATGCTGCTAAGACTATACTGCCCGCACTAACAGGCGTAGCAACTAGTGCTGCTACTCTTGCTGCTACTAGTGTCGCCGCTGCACCAGCAGCAGCAGTTGCTGTCGCCGTTTCTACTGGTCTGGCTGCCTACTCGCTTGCTAATATGGCTGGCGCGGAGAAGTGGGGTGCTTCGCTCGGTAACGCCATATACGACTTCTTCAATAGCGCTCCTACCCCTACAGCAGCTACAGCACCACGGGCGGCTCCAGCTACAACAGCAGCTACAGCAGCTACCCCTACAGCAGCTCCCATTGCCGCAACAGCCAGAGTGGTACCGGTACCCCGTGGCGGCGGGAACGAGGCACAGGAGGCCACAACACAAGCAGCCTTGGCTGTGGACACCACCCTTCAAACAGGGGTGCCGCTTGCTACGTCAACGATCGATCAGCTAGGCCTCTCGACCCTTGATGCCATCCGCACCGGACTCTTCGAGTATTACATGTACAAGGATCTGGATCAAGGAGCGGTCGCTCAGGGCTTGATGCAGGGAAAACTCACTCCCGGTGGGTTTGGGCAAGGCATCGTAGGCGGTGCCAGGGCTACAGGAAGCCCTCAAGGTGCGTTGAGTGGCATGCTGCTGGGTGCTAATGCAGACGGGGGCATAGTCTCCAGTATCGCCAACGGCATAGCCCATGTTCGTCCGGCTCCGGGTGAGGGGCTAGCCTCTGTAGGCACTGGGGAGCGGATTAGCCCACGTGGCGGTGGTGGCGGCGGTAACGTGAAGGTAGAGCTGGAACTCAAGGGCGACTTGCGACGGTTCATTGACGCTCGTGTGGTTGATGGTACTGCCCAATTTGAACGCAACAAGCGGCTGCGCTGAGGTCTAGATGCCGTCAATCCATTCCGCCAACCCCGATTCTGATCTGTTGCAGGTTCCGTCCACGAACCCCAACTACCAGCACGGTCTTGAGCAGCGGAAGTCGTTCATCCCGATGGCTTTCCAGGTCACGAGTCCTTTCAATAGTCGGCGTTGTTTGCTACCGCATGCCTTAGTTCTCCATGTTAACCCTCAGAGCTACTCAGAGAACCACAGTAAGAAGGTAGAGCGCATCCAGACCAGGGGCGGCTTCGTCGAGCAACACTGGGGCGATGAGCTGACTGAGATCTCGGCTGACGGGTCTACTGGGGCGTTCATGAACATCTACACGGGCCTGTCTTCAGTGATGCGGCACAAGACCATTGCTTGGGACCGCTACCGAGACTTGCACGACCTCTACCGCAATAATGGGAGTGTCTTCGACCCCTACGGCAACATCGTGCTGCAAGGTTCAATCATGTTGATGTACGACCGGGGTACGTACATTGGGTTCTTTAAATCCATAGACATTGAAGAGACTGCCGACCAACCGTTTGCGTTCAAGGTGTCCTGGAATTTCAAAGTCGAAGAGGAAATCATGAAGATCCCTGGTATGAGTATCAACCCGGAATCTCGTGGGGTCGCGAATTACTTGAACGTGCCTAACTTCCAGAGGCAGAACAATACGCCTGGGGGGCCTCAGGTCTGAACCAATGGTAGCTAACTCCAGGATCCTTGAACAGATCGAAAAAAGTGCGGGGCTCTACCAGCCTGCTGTGTACGAACTGTTGTCGTTCTACCAGGCGCTAGAGAACCAGGAAGAGCCCCTGGATGGCCAGTTCATCCCTATGACTACGGTTCAGACCCGTAGCCCACAAGAGACAAAAATCTTTGCAGTCGGGTTGATTCCACCGTCTATTAGGGTGCCTGGGCGATTACTTGATCGGTCGGCATCCGTATCTGTCTTCTCTGGGGATGCCTTGGCGGCTTCAACCGCTACGGCTGAGGAGGTTGAAGCACTTGGGACTGAAGAAGTGCTCGGTAACTGGGTCAACACCGTGGAAGGTGCCCCGTCAAGTTTGAGCAATAGTTCGACTGTCACGCCTTCTGCTAACGCATTTCGTCGCAGTGAGAGCGCGATAGCGAGCACCCACCCGAGTATTCAGCCTCTGATCCGTAAGCTCATTGCAGCCGCCGCCGCCGAAGGGATCAGCATCGTAGCTTTGAACGGCCTTCGCACTAATGCCCAGCAGGATGCCTTGTTTGCTAAAGGACGAACTGCTCCTGGGAATGTGGTAACTGGGGTAAAGGGTGGTGAGTCTTGGCACAACTTCGGATTGGCCGTTGACTTCGCTATGGTTTCTCCAGGGCCATCGCCTTCATTAGGTAGCGCCTATTTCCCTAGCCAGTGGACGCAATGGGGTGTGGTGGGTGGCCTTGGTAAGCAGCTAGGTATGATTTGGGGCGGTGATTTCTCCAATATCCACGATCCTGGGCACTTTGAGTATCATCCGGGGTTCGGCTTGAGACAAGCCCGTGCAGGTGTTGTACCTCCTGTACCCACTGAAGTGCTTCCGGTAAGGGACGTCGCGAATTCTACAGGTACATGGGTAGCAACGGGGGCACCCAACGCCAATCAGGCGGCCCGTACAGCGAGTCTGGCTGCCAACAAGGCCCTGAACGAGACTAACCTTGGCAAGCAGTTCTTGGCTCAGCAGCAAGCTACGATCAACATGATGCAGGCGGCTCTTGAGCAAATGGCCAAGACCCCTCCCTTGCGCCTACTGGTTAATCCGCAGTCATTCAAAGTCTCTGCTGAGAAGATCATCTCGGACGGTAACTGGGGTCGTAACGGATACATCGTCGAACATTGGGGGGACGCTCAGGACAAGATCGAGGGGTCCGGTAAGGTTGCGGCGTTCTACTCGATGGACGCTCAGAACGCTACTGGTCCTGGGTTGACCCGCACGGCACGTCAGTTCTCAACGAGCTACCAGAACCTGTTGGCTCTGTGGCTCATCTACAAGAACAACGGAGGTGTCTGGCTGCCAGACCCCATTGTTCGTACGGGTCACGCCAAGAACCTTGCGGTGGTCGGGTCAGTCTACCTATACTTTGACGAAATTCTCTACGTTGGATCGTTTGACAACTTCAGCTTGACTGAGTCTGAAACGGCCCCGTTCACCCTGGACTACAACTTCACTTTTACGGTCAGGTCTTGGTACTTGTTGGACCATCAAGACGACCCTCAGTACATGTACGGCCGACCAGGGCCAGCAGCACCCTCTATCCCGACAGGCACTGGGAACAGCCCGACTATGGGGGGTAACAATCCTCAACCGAGTCCTGAGGTAGCGCTTCCTCCAGATGCGCACCTTACGGTAGGTACTGGAACCACCTGATGGCACGCGGACCCTTCCAAGGCACGTATAACCCTAATGTCCGGCCCACTGTTGTGACGGCTCCGGACGCTATCGTTTACATTAACGGGGAGCAGGAAGTTATTGGCTGTCCGCAGTGTTCCCGCTCGTTCGACTTCAACAAGTACATCACGGCAGTACAGATGGACTTGAGTGTGGATAGTGCCCCTGGCAGCGCTTCCATTACGATGTCCATACCGCGCCACACCATCGATGACTTCTACTTCGATGGTGCCGCTGTCATCACCCCTATGATGGAGATCGAGATCTACGCTAAGGGGTATTACCTGGTGGAAGGTCTGGCTCAATACTACCCCATCTTCTGGGGTCTCGTTACAGAAGTGACCGACGGCTACTCCGGGGGTGAGCATACAGTTAACATCCACTGCTCTGATATCTTGAAGTGGTGGGAACTGTGTAAGATGAACGTCAACCCGGCCTATACTGCAACGCCGGGGCAGCAGGGGCGTAACATCTTCGGCAACGTGTTTACCCAGTCTAACCCTTACGACATGATCTTCTCTCTCGCCTTGCAGTCGTTTGGTGACGTTATCGTGGGTACGGGAAGTCTCCAAAACCTGGTTCAAGAATCCGGACAGAAAGCAACATTCGACGCAGCCTTGTCAGACCTCATGCAATACTGGGAGAAGCGCTTCTCTCGCATGCGGAGTAACCTTGTGTTGTATGGCGCACAAGGTGTCGCGGTTCGAGGTGACGCCTTGTACCGCACGTACTCCGTGGACAACCCGCCCGGGACGGTCCCGAAGAAGCCATTCGCTTCACAGATTGTGAGTCAAGCTAATGGTGGTCCCGATAGTTCGGGAATGGTCTATGATCCCACGTCCCCGAATGTGGTTGCCTTCAAAGCCGTCACGTCTAACGCAGGCGCTCAGGACCTTTGGCAATCTGAGTTTCAGACGAAGCTAGAGCTAGCTAACGCAGCGAAGGAAGCGGTCGGCTTTGAGTTTTACATGGATGTTACTGGGGACATCGTGTTCAAGCCGCCCTTCTACAACCTAGACACGTTGGGCAACAAGCCAGTCTCATGGATCCAAGATATAGACATCATTGACTGGGACTTCTCAGACTCCGAGTCTGAGGTTGTCACACAGATCATCCTGCAAGGCTCATACGGGGGTACCGTTGATTATGGTGTCGATGCAGCCCTCACACCCTTCACCTCTGTTACCGACTACCACCTGTTGCGGAAGTACGGCTGGCGTTCCACGAATCTGAACTCTGAGTTTATGTCGAGTCCTCAGCTCATGTTCTACCACGGTCTCGACACCTTGGATCGAATCAACTCGAAACGTCACCGGGGTTCAGTGACGATCCCTATGCGTCCTGAGCTGCGTCTTGGCTTCCCAGTCTACGTCGCCCCTAAGGATCAGATGTGGTACGTCTCTGGGATCAGCCATAGCATTGCGTTTGGGAGTCGTGCAACCACCACCCTGACCTTGACAGCTAAGCGCTCGAAATTCATTGCCCCAAAGGGTATTGGGGACCTCAAGCTCACGAGCTACAACAAGGTGCCGGAGACTACGACTGACGGCATGCCTCGTTCGTTCCGTTACAGCTCCAGGCAACTGTCCACCCACGGGCAGTTTGAGCTTAAGGTAGGGGCAGCGTCTTCGTTGCCTCCTAGTGGGGCGGCTTTCACCGCACAGGCTGGGGCGGATAACCCCTATGACCCTCTCATCCTACGCCACCCTAAAACGGGGCGTATTGTGGGCTACCCCAATGTCGTGATGGCGTATACCCGCCCGTTTGCTCCTGCTGACATTAGCGCTGTGGCCGGGCAGAAGGCACCTATTCAAGTCAACCCTAACGTGGCGCAGGCGCAACAAGCTAGGCAAGAGAAAATTTCGCAGCAGAACCTAGACGTTCTAGCTAGGTTCCAAGCTAGCCATGAAGACACGTTGGTCGATAAGTACACGACTAATCGTTACCAGTACGGGTTGAACTCCGCTGGCGTGTACATCTATGCCAGGGATTCGTCGAATGGTGGCGGAGTGATCAGTGAGATCCTCACCCTACCTTCGAGTAGCGTGCACGTTACCCCTGCGGACCCCGCTCTCGATGGCTTGAAAGGTAAGACGGCGATGATCCGTCCCGTGAGCGATGAACGTGGCTTCGAGGTCATCGGCCATTTTCAGTACGGGCGTCGTTTGTTCTTGAAGGATGGGCGTCTGATCACAAATGACGCCGGTAAGCAGACCCGAGCAAAGATCGACATTCAGCTTGCGTTGTCGGGGGACCTGAGCGCAATGCTCACGGCGCAGTCGCAAGGGTTGACAACGGTTTCCACGAGCTACGCAGATCCGGCAGTTACCTTATCTACATTGACTCCAGAGGATAGTCAGACTGCTGCGATCGGGTTGGTTCCAAACACAACAACCCCAGATTTCGTGGACGTGGGGGACAACTTCGTGGACGCCGCTCCACTGGGGTCGCCGCAACAGCAGGGGTCCCCCGAGGTTGAAGCCTCGCAGTTATCGAGGGCGCTGACTCTGGCAGAGATGTCGGTCAAGGACTCTCAGACCCGAAGTGATGAAAACTGTGTGTGCTTGACGGGACGGCAGGACCTCGCGTTTATCAATCAGGGGTATCAGATCCAGGTGCTGACTGGTCAGTCTACGAGTGACAGGTCAGGGTTGCCATCTTCTCTAGACACAGCAGGTGGTCCTATCACGAGCGGTGCGATTGCGTTTGCTCAGGCGGAAGTAGATCGCCTGACAGCTCAAATGGTAGACGCGGATGAGTTAGCTCATGTAAAGCAACTTGAGGCTGAGGCTGAGCTAGCCGGGTCACCCACTTGGTCCGCTAAGCACCAGGCTGCAACAGAGCAGGAGGAAGTGGCCAGGGCACTTCGAGAGCGAGTGGATGGCGCTCTCTCGGTAGTGGAGCTGTTGCAGATGGAATACAACGCGAACGGCACTACCCCTTCATCGGTTAGACCCAACCAAGACATGGTCTCGAAGGTGGATCAGTTTCTGATAAACCTGTACCAAGCACTCGATACCCCACACCAAGAGTTGGAGCGGGTACTCAGGGGTGACCTGATGCCGGGGCAAGCGGTACCACAGGAGACCAATGGGGACGTGATTCCTCCTTCTGAGTTCGCCCCTCCATTCTCGGCAGCCAATCGCCACATGCTTGGTGATCCAACGGCCGATGTGGGTGCTCTTGAGACGAATGTTGTGGGTTTGTCTCAGGCGTGGAGTGCCTACGGCGATAGTCTCAGGGCCAGCACTGAGAAGGCTTCTCTGGCCCGACAGATCAGTCAGGATCAAGCAAGTGTTGTCCGCTTGACAGCTACACGAGAGCAGATTGTGTCTGTTGCTAACTCAGCGGCAGTGCTTGGGGGCTCAAGCCCTCAGGATACTATCGCCACTATTGATGCTCAGATTGAGACCTTACAACGCGATATCGCACAGAACCAAACTAGGCTCGCAACACTCTAATGGCTGACTTCAGACCAAGAAACCCTTCGGGGTACGTCCCTGGGGCAGAGTTCACCGACACAGGTGCACCCTATGGGCTCAAGCTCGGGGTCATCACTCGTGTCGATGAACTTGAGCTGAAGTGCGACATCAAGATCTTGACCGGGGGCGGTGAACGCTTCGAGATCGATCTCACACAGGGGATGGCCGGACCACGTAGCTTCTGGGGTGGCGTCCCAGAGGTGAACTCGATGGTGATCATCGGGTACAGGCGTAAGCACAAGCAGCTTCACGAGGCAATGATCCTGGGGTACATCCCGACTGGTAAGCGGTCTGGAATGCGGTTCGATCCCTTGGCTGCGTCCAATCCCGCAGAGATCTCCCCTGAGGATGCAGAGCTGTACCGTAAGGTGTTCTCACCCCAGACGCGCTACAAGCGGCTCAAATTGAGTCCGGGTGACGTGGGCGGGATGTCCGCCGCTGGTGCAGAGTTCGCGTTGACCAAAGACGTCAAGATGGTCAACCGGGCGGGGGACCTGTTTGAACTCCGTGACTCCGACCGTACCCTCGTTTCGCAATCGATCCACCGCGTAGAGAATGAGGCAGGCGTCCTCAGGATGTCGGGTCCGGCCCGTCGCTCTGGGCTGTTCTTCCCACCCGATATTTTCGCCTCGGGTAGGACACTCAAGACCTCTGCTGATCGATACTTCGGGGATACGGTCCTCAAGCGATTTACCGTAAGCGAGAACACGGTCTTCGACGTCATCAACAACGCGGCCCAGTTCCCCCCGGTCACGTACTCGAATGGAAGGATCGCGCACTACCCAGCGACTTTTCCTGGGGTTTCCTTTGAGAGTCCAGAGGGTGCTGGAGCAGAGCCCTACACGGAAGAACGCCTAGAGATGCTGCACACTACGGATCTCACCCAAGAGGTCCGTGAAGAAATCGACGGCTTCCAGATGTACCGGCACCCGACCTACATTGAACGGGTACTGGGGACCTTGATTGGTAACGACACGTCTTCAGAGACGGGTATCCAGCAATATGGACAACTTCTACGTCCCAAACTGTTCGATGAATTCAGGTCCACGGGGCTCGCGGCTTTCTCGACAGAAGTCGTGGCACGGTCTGGTCTCGATGATATTGAGTCCTACACGACAACAGGGGCGTACCTCTTTCGTATCAACCCTCCACCGAATCCGGCTGGTCGTAGCGACACTCTGAGCGCCTTCGCGGTAGCGGTATCCAAGCAGGGTAAGCTCTTCGTCAACATCCCAGGGTCTAGGGTGGATAAGTACCCTTCTGGCACCAAGAACGTCTCGGCAGAGATCAATATGGAGGGTGCCCTCAAGATGCGGTTGGGGGCTAGTACCCCAGACGGGATCGCGTTGCACCTGACCTTAGAGGGTGGGGCTGTTTTTGATTTCCGTGGTGGGGCCTCAGGGGCTGGTCTGACGTTCAAGACGCACTCGTCCTACGTTGTGGAAGCCCAAGGAGTCCCGGACAACAACAACGTCGCGTACTCGGAACAGCTTCAAGGTAATCGAGAGGTGTGGGCAGCGGGGGACTCAATTGAGTCCGTGGGTGGGGCCAAAGTCACGACCGTGAATGGTGGCTACTCTGTGCTTGCCGACCGCTTCAGCGTACAGGCTCACTCAGGCTTCGGTTTGAATGCGGGCAGTCTCGACGTTCTCATCTCAGGGAAAAGCCAGTACCAGTACGCACAGCAAGTTGTGGAGCAGATCGTTACTGGCGGCAAGACCTTGACGGTCCTTGCGGGTGGGCTCACTGAAAACGTGACGGTGGGTGCCCACACGACCAATGTCTTGGGGGGCGCTGTGTCATTGAATATTCCGGCGGGGGCCTACACGGTGACCGTAGGCACGGGGGCTATCAGCCTATCTACAGCCGCTGGAGCGATGTCCTTGTCGGCCGCAGCGGGAGCGGTATCGATCACGTCTGGGCTCGCAATGGCAATCACAGCCGGGCTCGCCATGAACTTGACGGCTCCTACTGCCATCACTCTTACGTCGGCTCAGGTGCTTGTGGGGGGTCCCGCTGCGGCCCTTGGTGTGTGCCGTGGGGCTCCGATGATGCCACCTGGGACCCCATCGCTTGATTGGATCACGGGACTACCGCTTCAGGGTGCTGCCCTCTTCAGGTCACTTCTCTAATGCCCCTGAACCCGCCAACTCTTGCCACGGGGTTCTTGACCCCGAACTTCCTGTCCGTTGGCAACATCGGCACGGGGGTGCCTAGGCTTGCGATGGGTATCGCGATTGGGGTCTGCCAGTACCTTACTGTGCAGGCGAAGGTTCAATCTCAAGACACGGGAACTCTTGGTGTAGGGACCACAATCTTCCCCCTGCTGGTTCCTCCGCCGTTGTTGCAGGCAGCACTTCTGCAAGGGTTTGCAGCCATGGGCATCATGGGGATCATGGCACCTTTGACTATCACAGGTTTGGCTAATGGGCTTACGTCAGGTTGGAGCAGCACGGCTCTTCTCTCAATTCAACATCCTGGCATCGGCACTGGAGCAGGGGTCGCTCGTATTGTGGCTCCTTCTGCCGCCCAGGCGATGATCCAAGGGTTTGCAGCTATGGCTATGACGGGCGAGGGTCCCACGAAAATGGCGAGGGCTATCGGGGTAGGGTTGGACGTTTGTTTCGCTTCCTTCTTTACGGCTGTGCCTATAGTAGGCTCCGCTTCTACGTCTGGTGGCGTCGGCGTCGGTCTTGGTTCGGTGATCTAAGATGCCCTTCGATATTTCAGGCTACGTTCTTGAGCCCATTCGTTGCGGGCAGAGTAATTCGCCCTTCACGCAAACCCCGGATAACCTGATCTCGAATCAGGTTGCGTTCGATGCCGCGTACCCTCCGAGTGAGGATGAGCCCCGGACCGACTACCTCGTGCTGGTTACCTCTGAGGGGGAACCGCCACTAATCCCTGTGACGCCCCCACCGTATCCGGGAGCCCTCTACGGGGCTGAGTTCGGGTGGACCAAGAATGAAGTTATCAACCGCTTTGACTACCAGGCTCGTGAAGGCCGGTTCAAGCCGCTCCCAGGTGCTGCCATCACGGTCGTGGGCAACCTCGCGGCGGACTCCAACACTGACCGGTTGAGGGTCAGGGCACCCGTGCAGGCTGCCTTGGTTCCTGGTGCCCCGTATCGTCTTTCTGTGGGCTCTGTGGGCTCCGGTAACGACTGGGCCGTCACAATCGTGGCCCTCGATGTGGACTTCGGGGCACCGCCTTCCTTGACCGCTGAGTTGTCTCTAGAGACAGGCAACCTGAACTGGCACGTGGCTGACTTGACCACCTACGCGGGGCAGTTGGTTCGGTTCCAGCAACAACAGTTCTTCGACTTTCAGGAGTCCACCGGGAACGTCGGGACAGCGCCAGTCACTCTGACTGACCCGCTCATCCTGTTGAACCCCAAGCCGGACACCGGGCAGTTTCCGTTGCTCCGCTTTGGCTTCGGGCTCTATCTCCAGACCATCGAGGTCCCCAACGACGCGGGACTGATTCCACCCCCGGCCTTTCCAGGCTCCGTGAAGTGGTCGTTGGCTACTGGCCGTCTGGCGTTCAACGCAGGGGACGCAGCAGCCAACGCTGGGATCCCGGTCTACTACGATGGGGTCTTGTTTGCGACGGGTCTGACATTGCCTCGTCAGGTGCTGGGGGACATCGCGACTCCGGCGGCCATCGTGGGTCTGCCCCCTGTGGGCGTGGACTTGATTTTCTCGTTACCATCAGCCCCCACGTACTACCAGTTTCCTCGGTTCAAGTACCTGCCCAACACTTCGTTTTCTTCGGGAAAAACCGGTGAAGTCCAGGTGGACCCATCGACGGGGGACGTACAGTTCTCGGTTCCTGACCAGGGTACCTACTCGGGTGAGTCAGTCACTGTGGTGTTCGGGGACCTGCCGATCGAGCGTGGGATCTCGATGCGGTTCCTACGGACTCCGGTGAACCTTGATGGCAGCCAAGCGCTCAAGGATGTGACGGCCATCTACGAGGTAGAGGGGGCCACGTGGGCCGACCCTATCATTGGATCGCCGCAAGTCTTCTTGCCCTCGACTCCGATTCAAGACCCTGGGTACCCGTTGACGGTCAAGGTGATTCAAGGGCAGGGGTCGTTCACCAGCAACGACTTCCCGGACCTGTCCGTCGTGGTACCACCACAGGGTCTTGGGTACTACATCGACTTCGATGCCGGGGTCTTGTTTTACGCGCAACGCAAAAACCTGACGATCGTTCCGATCACGCAGCGTACATCTGATGTGCCGCTGGCGGACCCTCTGGTGCTACAGGGTAACCTTTTGCTTGAGCTTGAGACGGGTCCTGGGACGGGCATCTACAACCCGCTTGTCTTGGGCACCGACGCCTTGTTCGACTCGACCTCGGGCGTGGTGTCTCTTGCAACGAATACGGGGCAGGTTGTTGCAGAAGGCACAGCGGCCAACTTCTCAGGCACGACGTTCACGGATGCCACCGCTGACTTCATTACGGCGGGGGTGCAGCCGGGGTACTTGATTGAAGTCGATACCACCGTTGCCCAGGGGATCTACACGGTCCAAACGGTGGTGTCGGCCACAGCTCTTACTACCGATGTTGGGTCGCCATCTCCTGTCATGGGTGCCCAATACAGCGTTCGGGTCAACCGTGAGGTGCTCGCGGACCGCTACTTCGATGAAGTGCAGTTGGTGGACCCCTCCACCAAGGTTGAGCGCATCAAGGTGTTGGGTGTTGCCTCGAACGGCCCACGTCTCAACATTCCGATCGCCTACGTGAACAGCTCGGGGTTCCGCTTTGGCCCGGCCTCAGGTGGTGTGTTTGCCACGGTTGTGGTGGTACCCAACAATGGCGCTTTCACGGCACCACCGACGGGTACCGTGGAATTGAGCGCCGATTCCGGTGACCTGAACTTCGCAGCCGCTGACCTTGGGACCACCGTGTACTGGACCAAAGAGTTGGTCCCTGACGTGGACTACATCATGTCCCCTGGGTTGGGCTTGATCCAGTTCACGGACCGCATGTTGACGTTGGAAGAGGTGCTGGTCACGTACACTCAACAGCCCCCTAGTACGACCCCTCCAACCCCTGCTGGGCCGCCAATCACTGAGTACGCCAGGTTCTTGATCCGCAAGGAAAGCACGCAAGCACACCCGGCCCCGACCTCTACGTTGACGTTTAACGTCGCTAGCCCGGGGCGACCTGTGCTCCCCGTTGCTTCCGATCCCCCGCCCGCAGTCTTTCGTGGGGGTCGGCCTCAGAAGCTCGGGACTCAATGCGTGGTGGACACTGTGGTCTCCACCATCACGTTCTTGGCCGACTCGATCATTTCGGATGCCCTTCCGCATGGGGCGACCATTGGCCCAAGTGAGAGGGTCTACATTGACTACTACGTGACTCAGGCTGTTGGTGGCGAGAAGACCACGACGGTCCTGCATCCGCCGATCCAAACGGCTCAAGTCAACATTCAAGAGACGGATCAGAACGGGAATCCCAACAACAAGTTCACGATCACGGGCGGCGACTATACGGCCAACTTCCCACCGGGCTACTTGCTCCGGATTGAGAAGGAGCAGGTCTACCTGATTGGTAGTTCGGCTTTCGCTTCGGGCACGACCACGGTCACGTTGGCGGGCACACAGGTCTTCCAGGACACGTTCACCGATCCCAAGCTCTATGTGTCATCAGGGCCGACCCCAATCACGAGTGCCCCGTTGGTCCCTGCGTACTTCACGTCCGAGCTACAGGCGTTTGAGGACATAGCGAGGGGCAGCAACACTTTCTTGGTCGCCGGGGATCGCACGGTTTCGTACCGCACAGGCTGTGTGCTTATGCTCACAGATGGTGGAGCAACCTTCACGGACTTCCTGCAAGTATCAGGGGCGAGCTACGATGCAGCTACGGATCGTACCAAGGTCATGCTGTCGGCGAACGCTTTGCGCCAGTACGTACAGGGGACGCAACTTTTGCTTTACTCGGTTCGACCTGTCTTTGAGCCCCCAACCCTTGAAGTCCAGACCAGCCAGGTTCCGGTTCTGACCCAACCCACTGTCGTGTACCGTCGGGTTACCGGCCAACCGGGCGTCATCCTCAGTTCGCCCACTGACTATAGGATCGATTCAGCGGGGCGTGTGGTGTTTACCCAGGCTCTCGCCCCGTTGGAGGAATTCTCGATCTTCTATCTGGGGCTCCGGGTTGTGGCCCCCGGCATCAATCTACGGGCATCCTATACGAGCCAAATTGCCCCCAACACCTCCAATGGGCTTCTTGGTCAGGTCCTGATGGCGGACTACTCCATTCAGTCCCCCGACACGTTCTACTATCGCGTCGAGACCATGACGAATTTCCGAGGCGAGTACGCCCAAGAAATTGAATCTGAAGCGAGCAGCGGTTCTTCGGGGCCTCAGACCTCGAACGCTTCTCAGCCGCAGATCTTTGAACAGGGCCGTAAGTCCCTGTACTTCGATGAGAAGCACTTGGCCAACCAGGACATCATCGTTAGGTCTAGCCTGCTGTTCTACAACAACTCAGTCAACTTCCTTGAGGCGTACCTCAGGGCTCTGGATGGCCGGGTTGTAGGCAACAACGACGGGCCTCTCTTGTTCGATGGCACCACGGGCGCTGTGCACCCACCGGGCCCCGTGACCAACCAGATCGACGATGTGATCCAGGTGTCTCCGGCACCATACTCAATCACGTTCCCGCCCTTTGCCGTCACCTCGATTGGGACGTTCCGCAAATACTACATCCCCGGGTCGTTAAGCCGGTTCTACCCGACCTCGAAGAACTTCTTTGCCGTCTCTGCCGTGACCCCGACTTCTGCGACGGGGGACGAAGTTTTCGATACACGGTCCACGAACGTTACCCTTGTGTCTGATTTGCATACGCGGCTGGCGTGGGGTGTCCTCACTGAATCCACTGAGTTCTCAGGGGCCACGATCCTCAAGGTGGACTTTGCATTGGGTACGGAGCCTGGTTTCTCGGACCAGGCAGAGACGTATGCGAGGCCGCCATTCCGAACCGGAATGAGGTGCGTGGTACAACGACGCGACGGGACCTTTATCAATCCGTCCACGAGCCCTGTCACAGTCACAGCGGTGACAGCCAATCAGTTGACGGTCACAGGTCTTGCGGGTGTCGCTGACGTGGGGACCACTGTGTACCGTTCCCCTATCGACGATTCGGTTCAGACGGGTGCCGATGAGTTGACCTACTACGTGCTGAGCCGGGACTACTCGTTCAACGGGGATAGCGGGCAAGGCATCTACATCGCAGAGTTCACCCCGTTGGTGAACACGCCCCTTGTGGCTGAGCAGGCGCTCTCAGGCAAGATCAATCTCGTCAACACCCTGACCTCTCCCCTTCAGTTTCCGGCGCTCTACGGGGGCATTGAGGATGACGACGGGGACCTCAGCTTCCCGATCCAAACCCCTGACCCTGACAGTGAGCAGAACGGTTACCTGTACACAGAAGACAAGCTCATCCATGCCGTGACGGGGCTTATCCGTACTGCTACAACCCCGCCGTTCGTGGGGACCCTGAGCGGGAGCTTGAATGCCCCGAGGACGATCATTACGAATGCTGTACCGTTTGTGGCCCCGTTTCCAGAGGTCCACGATTTGGTTCGCATCTTGTCCGGTCTGAACGGACAGACAACTTTCCGTCGAATCACTGCCGTGGGGGCTTCTACGGTCACGGTGGCGGAAGCGTTCACTACCGTGGATGCAGGCTTCACGTTCGAGATTGGGGTGAGTGCCTTGGCGGTTACGGGGACAGCCGCTATCACGAGTACAGTGACACAGCTTGACGATCTGTTGAGCACCTTCTTGACCTCTGCAAAGGTGGGTCAAACCGTTGTCTCCACCTCAGGTGCTAACAACGGGGAACGGCGGCAGATCTCGGCTATTGCCAGCAACACTTCGTTGACCATGACGCCCGCTCTACCCTTCCTCCCTGCGGGCTCGACGTACCGTATCGACAATTCGTTGGCGACCTACGGGGGCACCTCGGGCGATCACATGACCGAGTTGAGTGCAGCGCTGGCGGGTGAGATCCTGTTGTACCCCGATGAGCAGCAGTACATCGAGGACTTCCTTGACCAGGTGTTCACGAACTTGACGACTGGCACTGGCTCTACCAGTGGTGCAGTGCTTACGGATGGTTCTGCCACGTTCTTGGACGATGGGGTCTCAGCGGTCAACTACGTCTACATCGAGACAGGCTTGAATGCTGGCATCTATCACGTCTTATCTCGCACTCAGACGACCATCACGGTTGCAGTGCCTTTCCCCGTAGTGCTGGGGGGTGTCGCGTACCGGGTTGTTTCTCTGTTCGGAGCCTCGGAAGCTTCGGTGCAAGCGCTCTTCACACTGCACCAAAGCATCGCTTCCTTGATCAGTAGTGCCACGACCTTCCAGGCGTTGATCTCAACTCCAGTGGGCGTGACCAGGACACCTGCCGACACCGCATCGTTCGCTAGGGCAACGTTGACTGCGGATCTCGACATCCGGGATAGCGCTGTGGATGCTCGCCTTGTCGCAATCCCGCAGGACATTGCGACGGTTCAGAACGTGTTGGCCAACACGGACAGACTCTACGACTCACGCTTCGTTTGGATCGATGCGAGAATCAACTTGGAAAGTGGCTTGGTTGTGCAGCAAGCAACCGCTACCGCCAACCGCATCAAAGAGCAAGAGAACATCTACAAGCAATTGATCAAACTGCTTGCTGTGGAGGGCGCATGACCACTGAAGAATCGTTTGAGAACGAGGCGCTACCAGAGACCCCTAAGGTAGGGTGGCAAAAGCGTGAGTTTGCAGTCAACGGAAAGATGAAGGAAGTCATCCGCTTGAGTGTAACGGCGACTGAGGCTGAGATAGCAGGTCTTCGGCGTAAACTTCAAAAGCTACAGTACGGGGGCTAACCCTTAGATGCCTGCAACTGCAAATTGGGAAGCCCTCTCGATCCAGATCCCTGGCCAGGATTTTCTGGAGGGAACTCGTAATATCTTAGAGACCCTGATGTCGTATCTGGAGGTCTTGAAGGCTGTCTTAGAGACAGTGAAGGTGTTTCTGATTGACTTTGGAAACCCAATCAAGCCGTTGGTGGAGGCGTTGATCCAGCTCATCTTGGACCTGTTCGAGTCCCTGAAACTTACTGGCATCTACGGTTGGTTTGACATCCCGAACCCTCTGGTTGACCCTAACCTGTACCAAGCCTTGGGTGGCTACGCGGCATTCGCAACTCGTCTTAAGGCGGGTCTCTACGACTCACGTGACCCTAATCGTCCGCAACCAGTTGCTGGAGTTAGTAACGGCGGGTTCACGATCATTGTCGCCGATGCTGGAAGTCCTACTAAGCTTCTGCACGATGTTAACATCTTGCTTCAGTTCTTGGGGAAAGAGTTTGTTACTCCACAGTACGGATCTCCCTCTATCAGAGTCCTTCCCCTTGGGGCTCATGGGGATGTCATCTTATCTGTTGCTAAGTTGTTCCAGCAACAACCTAGAACGGTAGTTGTCGAGTGGACGTTACCACCAGCCACGAACCCAGGGGATCCAGGGTTCTCCGACCTGATTCAAGCGTTTTCTACAGACCTCATCCCACCCTCATTCCTAATTGAAAAGAGTTCGGTCAATCCAGTGGTGGGTACGGTGGACGTGTCACAACTAGGTGTCCCAGAGGCTACGGGGCAGGTAGTTGAGACTGTTCCTACTGTGTTTGAGAATAGGGGTACCCCAGGGGACACGATTAGCAGACAGATTCGTCTAAATGATCAGTACGGCGATCCTGTCATTAAGTTCCAAGAGTACATAGTGATCGACAGCTCAACCAACACCACCTCGTTCTTGTTGGGGCAACTCGGGGCGTTCCGCTACATCGACAGCGATGTTGAGCCTGACAAGACGTACTACTATCGAGTACGCTCCTACAGTGGGGAACTGGCGGTTTCTGGGAGTACGTTGGGCTGGTTACCCCCGAAGACGGATACGATCGATGGCACCCGTAAGCTGTTTTGGCCAGGTGCGGGTGGATCTACCCCAGTGATGGGTAAGGCGTCTTCGATCGCAACCATCACCTTACCGACGTACCCAAATGACGACAACTTCGATGTGATCACTAATCTCCAGCGCTTGTTCCAGACCGCCTTCTCACTAAATTTCCACCTGCCTCCGCCAGAAACGCCCGTGGATCAGACTATTGGTCAAGGATCTTTGACGTCTCTGGCGGGCACTCTCACATCCTTTCAGGCGGTACCTTTGGTGGGGGACACCGTTTCTAGCGTCACGGCTGTCACGGCGCAGTTCCAGCCATCAGCGGTAACCGGACGACTGCCTGTACCACCTTGGGATACGCCTGGGGTACAACATAACGCAGCCCGTCTCGCAACCATCGTGGCTGGGGCAATTCTTGAAGCTAATGTGGTGGTGAACTTTCAAACACTGATGACTGGTCCCTACCCTAAGGGTACTCCGGTTGTACCAAAACTTACCGCGACGACACTATCTGAGCTGGTTCTAGAGCTTACCAAAGTACAAGACCCTGCATTAGCTGGGCAGGGCGGTGTTCAGGATGCCGGGGTACTATATGGGCATGCTTTTAGTAACCCTCAGGTCCGTTTGAATGTGCTCGCGGCTGTGAACTACTGTAAGAGCTTCACGTTAGGAGGTGCTCCACCAGATTGGGTGCAAGTGAGCTTCCTACGCGATATCGTGCCGTGGTCAGGACAGATGCTCTACAACCTTCTTGCAAAGATGCAGGCGTTGCTAGACGCATATAAGGGTGTTTCGGCTGAGATCAATGTATTCATTGGCCTAATCACCCGAAAAATTGACTCTCTGGAAGTCTTCTTAGAGTACCTCGTATCTATCTTGGATTTCGTAGAGGGGCTATCTCTCGGCTTTTACCTACTCTCAGTGCCCTCGATCAGCGGTGGGGTGGGGGAATGGGTAGCTACCATTGATTCCGCAGGTGGCGACATACCCCCGAGTGGTCCTGAGGGGTACACGGGGGGCGTTGCGTTTGCCTACGTGGCTCCCGATGTGACGGCATTCGCGAACGCCTTTGGGTTGATCTTCTGACGCACTTTTCTCTTGTGAGAGTGCCAGATCGGGCCAGGTATGAGTCACGATATTCAAGGCACATTCACAGCAAGCCAGTTCGCACGGTTCAAGACCTACGTGCAGAACCAGGTTGGGCTCATTGACGCCCGGATTGTGCACCTTCAGGCTGAACGGGCTCGGGTAGGCGACCTTCAGTTTGCTTACGATTCTGGGGGTGTCCCCACAGGACTGGCTAGCGACCCACCGGACACATACTGCGGCAGACTCTTTGGGGCTTACGAGGCTCTGGGCGGGGATGCGGAGTTCGACCTTCAGATCCGATCAACTAGTCAGCCTGTGTTTCGTATCGCAGGGGACGAGACTCAAGCGGCGCAGCTCATGAGCAACGGTGAGGTGCTGAGCGTTCTGGGGCTTTCCGACGCTGAGTCTAGTTTGCTCATGCAACGCCTACGGGGGTGGGTCACAGAGGACCTTCAACGGAGACGGGACGCCCTGGAGCGGAAGATCAGACGTGCCGTTGACTATTCAGAGCAACTTGATCTTGAGATTGCTGAGTTGACGCGGTTAAAGGGTAGCGTTGATACCGATGGCTCCTTGGCCTTCATGTTTAGCACAGTCGATACGCTTACGGCGGATGGGCAGTACACAGCCATCACCCAAGACAACGCCGCCGACCCTCACGGTAAGTTTGCTCGTGCCCCAGTTGCCGGGTACCAGCCAGGCCCTCAAGGGGCTGCGGCAACGACTTACGAGAGAACAACCAACCAGGGTCTTGTGAAACCTACTGAGTAACCCCATGTCCTTCGATTTACAGATAGATCAAACCTGTCCGCACGCTGTTTTCGAGGAAGCGCTCTTTGTCGCGTCCGATCGGTTAACTGTGCGCCCTTTGCGTCCGATTTCTTCGGCGCAGTCGGTACAGGTTTACCTCAACAACGCTATCCAGGTACCGTCCCAAGGTGTATTCTTGCCCGCCAAATCCCAAGGGACTCGCCGTGGCCCCTTTACCGTTGTTCAGGGGGTCAATGACACCCTACAGCTCACCGTGAACCAAGGGGCGGTACAGACGGTGGTGCTTCCGGCTTCACGGGGCATCCAGGCTTCGAGGGTAGCGGCAATCCTCAACCAGCAGTTTCAAGGTGTGGGGTTCTCAGTCGTGAACGACCGCCTCGCCTTTTTCTCTAGGGAGACAGGCCCAGCGCAAAGTATCTTCTTGAAAGATACGAGTACGGCGGCGACCCTCTTTGGGTTCACGGCCAACCATGAGTACCGTGGGAAGATGAATGTGCCGGGGTGGACCCTCGTGAGCGACCCCACGACGCTGGCAGACCGCCCAACTCGTCTCATTGTGTTCGACGAACCCCTACGGAGTGGGTCTAGCTTCGTAGAAATCTCGTACGTGACGCTTCGTGAAGAGTGCAGGCGTTGCGGTGGCAGTGGGGTTGAGAACGACTGGCGGTACGACCTAAATGGTAAGCTCATTGAGATCCGGGATGAGGGCCTGCTCATCCAAGAGCTACAAAAGAATTTCTACACGATTCAGGGATCCAACCAATTCCATACGTGGTACGGCACTGGGCTCATTGAGGCCATCGGCAAGAAGATGACAGCGGGCGGGTTCACTCAAAACCTTATCGTGTCGGATATCTATCAGGCATTCAATCGGTGGCAGTCCGTCAAGCGCCAACAAGAGGATGACGTAGGACAGTTCGTGTCGGACAGGGAGTACCCGTTTCGGTTGCTCTCCGTGAATCTTCAACAGAGCACTCAAGACCCTACAGTGGTCTTCGTGAACGCGACAGTCCAGAACAGGTCCAATGACCCTATTCAGCTCACTCGTGGGCTCAAACTTCCGCAGTCGCTAAGCTCAGGGGGGACAATCAGACAATCCCTTAGCGGCACGGTACTTTCAGGTTGAGGATTTAGATGGCCCAGGCACCCCAAATAGCTCTCAGGGATGGTAGTGGGTTCACCACGTCGTTGGTGTTCACTACGAACCTAGAGTCGATCTACATCACGGGCACTGTTGACGTAAACACAATCTCAATACAGCTATCGGTGAACGGCGGCCCATTCGTCTCCGACCCTAACCTCGTGAGCTTCGTTCTCCAGACGTTCACGATCCCCAACTTAGCGGTCTACCCCACTGGGCTGCCGCTGGAGTTCGGGGTCAACACGATTCTCATCCGCACGATCGATATCGTGGGCGGTGTCTCAGCCACCTCGTCAGTGCTCGTTACCCGCGTGAACGACGTGGATCTGACTGGGACCCAAATCCCCACTGGCATCCGAGTTAAACGTTACCGGAATTTCGTTGAGATCTTGGCGGCTAAACCGCAGCCCCTCACGAACGTTGTACAAACAGACACCGGTCCTGTCTTGGTTGTAGTGGATACCGCAACCTTTCTAGGGTTCAACTTCTACGCTTCTTCTGAAGCAGCAGGTGTCTCCGGGTACTATCGCGTCAACGAGAAGCCCATCACTAGCCCCTCAGAATTTGAAGAGGACGACATCACGGCCTTCGCGGATCTAGCCGTATGGGAAGTATCGGCAGCCAAGACGGTTCGGATCCGGATCTCTGAGGAAGACGAATTTGGTAACGAGCTTGTGGTCAGGTTGGACTCGTTCCACGACAACGCCCCCTTGGGTGGCTCGCTTCGCTTCAATGCGACGCTCCAGAACTACGAGTTCAACGAGTTCCTGGTGTTCACGCACAATCGCCAAGGTGCCCCTGGGCTCATCAACGCAGATCAGTTCATCAACATCCAGGATACAGATCCCCTCTACTACGTGATCACTGGCCTCTACTACGACCCCATCACAAACGTAGAGATCGAGACCCCGTACTCCCAAGAGGTTCTGGGTTCACCGCTCATTATCGACACCACTATCCGGGATTTGCCCGGTCGCACTCAGACGCAAATCGTCACCGCCTACATGCAGGCGGTGGGTCGCGTCAATACGGAAATTTCACTGCTTCCAGGGTCAGTGACCAGGGATGTGGACATTGATCCGTTCGCTTCTGAAGCAGAGCGTATCTGGTTCTTGCTCGATTTCGTGCATCGCAGTCAGAGCTTCCTGACCCTGCTAGCGATCGACAACGTGAGTGGGAACGGTATCTCCGATCCTGTGGTGAGCAGTGCCTACAAGCAGGCACTCAAGGCAGCGTTAGGGTACACGAACGATTCGTCGGTCCAGGCTCTCATCGACCAGCAGTTCGACAAGTTGGCGGCCAACGTCAACAAGGCTCGTCTGCCTGGGCGGCAGTCGGTGGGCACCCTGGTGGTTTACACGACCACAAGGCCAACCAGGGACGTGCAGGTACCGGCTGGATCGTTCGCAGTCTCGACAGCGGATGCCTCAACGTCAGTCACCTCGCAACGTTTCCGTATCGGGGGTTCCTACGTTCTGCCATCAACCAACGCAGAAGCCTTCTACAACTTCCAAGAGAAGCGCTACGAGCTGCGTGTGTCTATCGTGGCTGAGCAGGCTGGAGCCGCTGGTAACGTCCCCGCTGGTGCCATCAAGACCTTGGTTGGTATCTCAGGCCTCCAGGCTATCAACGAAGCCGCCACGGTCTTTGGTGACGATCTGGAATCGAATGCTAACTTGTCGTCCCGTTCTATGCTGGGGTTTGCGTCAGTCGATACCGGTACCGAGGGCGGCTACGCTTCTACCGCTGCTGCCAAGATCGGGGTCATCAAGACAGAAATCGTGAAGAGTGGCGACGCTCTCATGATGCGGGACTACGACGATGTTCGTAAGAAGCACATCGGCGGCAAGGTCGATGTTTGGATTCAAGGGGTGCAGGAACGTCAGACGCAAGACAAGTTCGCCTTCTCGTTCGAGATCGCTCGCGACATACTGTGCACGATCATCGATCTGCCCAACCTAATCTTCCGCGTCCAAGACTCTCGCGTCACACCCACAACTCCGATCATTGAGATCCTGAACAACCCTTCTCAGGGCTTAGGCGTCCGTAACGCAACCCTTGGTCTTGACTATGATTTGACAGGTGTTGTGATCCTGGACTACCAAACATTCCAGATCAACACGGGCATTGCTCAACCAGCGACGGCAATCGATGACATCATCCTCGCTGATTACCGCTTCCGTGTTGTGAACAAATTCTATATGACGCTGCAACCTGTGCGTCGTGTGGTCTCGGTAGTGGGCGAAGTATCGGGGGCTCTCGATCCAGATACGCATTACGAGCTGTTCAAGACCGATGATCCGTTGCTTGATGGTGAGTCAACGATTGCCCGAGATCATGTGGCAATCACTCCCTCGGGCGGGATTCCGAGCGGGAGCACCATCGCGGTCAATGATGAGCTGCATGTCATGATCGGGTTCGAGCAAGAACCGTTGGATTCAATTGGCATCAACACGGCTACCATCAGGGTCTACAACGAGCAACGTACTATCGAGTATGATCCACCCGGTTCCGCAGCACCCGACTTCGACGTCATTCAGGGTACCCCTACGACCCCTGCCAGAATCGTCAGAACCTCTGCGTCTTTGATCGCGAATGGCCAAGAGATCTCAGTGGACTACGTTCACGATGAGAACTTTACGGTAACCTACGTCATCAATGAACTGTTGCAGCAGTTGCAAGCCATCTTGAACGTCAAGCGACATGTGACTGCCGACGTCCTGGCCAAGCAAGCGATCCAGAATGCGATCGATATCGAGACCACGGTGCAGCTCAAGAAAGGCGCGGCCAAAGATAGGACCGATCCAGTGATACGAAATAACGTTTCGTTGGATCTGAACAAGAAGTTGATTGGTGAAGGCGTGGCTCAATCCAACGTGGACGCCGCGATTAACGATTCAACAGGCGTACAGTTCAACGTCTTGCCGATGGCCAAAATGGCCTACTCGGACGGCTCGCAGAAGTTGCGTGAGTCCGTGCTCTCGACGTATGCTCAACGCCTAGATAACACCTCCTATGTGGACTCACTCAGCATCGGCGGTAACATCGCATACATTCTGACCAACTCTCTTGAGTACCCGACCACCGATGGAGGTGGGCTCTCAACGGAGCACCGTGGGGTCTTCCAGGACGATGAGGTCATGTCGCTCGCCCAGGATCTCAATCTGGTGTGCTTTGCCTCTAACCAGGCGTTCATCATTGGGTCGGGTGGGACAATCATCACGGGGTACTCAGACGATGCTACCTTGGCAGGTGAAGGGTTCCTACCCAATGAGTACGCGCAAGAGCGCCTTCGCAGAACCGCCAACCACATCGTAGTGTCGTTGCTGGGTAGCGACGATCCAGGGAACCACGCATATGCGGTGTCCTATGTGATTCGAGGTGACTCGGGTTCGCACGATATTACTGTGTCTCAGATGGAGATCATTAGCCTGGGGATTTTCACTTTGACGTACCGCGAGTTCACGGAGGGCTGATGCCTTACGGTGTAGTCTATGGGTTGTATGACCCCCGCACGATGGAGTTGCGGTATGTTGGGCAAACAACGAGTAGTCTGGTGGTCAGAGTACGCGGCCACATGTGCGGAGCTAATCTTCGTGCTAATAGACATGCTTCTCATTGGCTTAGTCAGCTCAAAGACAACGGGCTACGGCCTCTCATTAAAACACTAAGGGAAGCTTCATCTAAGGAAAATCTTGACGAGTTGGAAGTGGCCGTAATTCGGGAAGTTTAGCCGCTGAATTTGGGGTGTCAAAGACCTGTATAGGTCGCCGCGTTAGGCAGAGTAAAAATGGCTAGATTTGTGTTTGGTAACAATAGGTTGAACAGCACACTTTCTCAATCTGGGAAAGAGTATCAGTTGCGCCTCATGCAGAGGGCGCAGACCATCTTCTCTACCTTGCTTGGGTTGCTCCCTAGCAACTATGCGTCATCTGTCCAAGGTCCCAACTACACGCAAGCCCTCAAAGCCGTAGCAGTTGAGCTTGCTCGCTTGGAGCTAGCCCTAGAGGATGTGGATCGGGACCGTGCGTTCGCAACTACGCGGTCCGACTTTCTCTGGTCCATCGTGGGCTACCTGGTGCTGGTCAACAGCAAGCTCCCAGAGTTAGGGTTCTCCGACGAGGACTTCCGAAATTTCTTCCTCAATGTGATCCGCATCTACTTCCAGGGGTCTATCCCGGAGTCTATGGCGGATGCAGTCAGGTTGTTCATCTCGGGGGACATCCAGGTCACTGAGCAATTCTTGCTTCTCAGACAGGGTGCTAGCGGACTCGACATATCAGATGAGTACGGGTTCACCGTTGACTATATAGCACCGCCTGGGGGTGGCTTTCCTCCTAACCTCTTTGAGTCGGACTCTGCGATTCGGCAGATCCTAGACCTTGTGCGTCCGGCTCACACCCTCTACCGGATTCGCTATATCTTCACGGACACCTACATCCCGAATGACACGATCGGTAGAATCCTAGACGCTATGCGGTGGCGGATGGGCATCTACCACTACGATGACTTCCGCAGCTATTGGGCTGGTATTCGAGATAGGGATCGTCTTGGTAAGAAGGTGAATCAATGCGTCGTTGGGGAGCTACACTCCGATGACTTCTGATCTATCCCGGCGTGTAGCGCAGCGTTACGTCACAGCCGAGCTGCTTACCAAGCAGTGGCTTATGGGTGTGCGTCGTGGTTGGCTCTCGCTTCTCAAGCCGAGTATCCAGGACTGGCCCGATGTGTTTAAAGCGTTCGACCGTCTGATCGAGTTCGTAGATAACCTTGAAGATCAGGTTTTGTTCGTTCGACGTGGACCGTTCTCGTCTCCCCCGGGCATGACCGAGGGTAAGGCGCTGCGGACCGTATTCAAGAATTTGAAGAATGCGTTGTCTGACCAACGCTCCTCAGCCAAGTTTTGGCACGAGCAAGCTACGGGGACTGGATCTCTTGTGCAGCGCAAAGAGGACGGCGAAAAGATGTTCCAGATCTACAAGGACAACTTCGCCGGAACCCTTGATACCCACATTAAGACCCGTAAGAACCCTGCGAAGGGCCAATGGAACAGTACACGTTCGGCTGAGATCACGGAACTTCTCGATAAGATCCTAGAGATCTTGCGCGATGATGCCAAGCTAATCACTGAGCACTCCAAGAACCACCCTGACGAGAAGCTTGTGATTGAGGAGCCTGCTTTCAAAGAATTTGACCTACATGGGATGAAGGTTGTCGTGGATGATCGGACGGTAAGCGCTTCTGAAATCCTTCAGTACGTTAAATACTTGGAGGCGGCTTACGAAGCCCTTAAACGAAAGGGGTTTAAAAGCGCTTGGTACGGCACGGTGTTGATTCAGTGTGAGACGTGTGGCGGTGAAAGCCAGTACGGTGCTGATTTGGGTGTCGGCGGGCATTACAAGATTGGCCCTGACACCGTAGGGGTATTTTCGAGGCCCAGCTCCTTTATCGTGGAGTTGATGGCTCATGAGCTGGGGCATCGTTACTGGTACAAGCAGATGTCCCAGGCCCAGAGAGCGAAGTTTGAGTCCCTGGTGAAGGTCAACAGGCGGGAGGACAAACCCCTCTCTAGGGCGGCCCTAACGAAGAAGGGTGTGGACGACGTGGCCAAGTTGGCGGTCAAGCTTTTTAAGCCTCTTGAACCAGCCATCGAAAAGTTCCGGCACGTGCTAACAACGTCAGAGGTTACGGATCGGTTCGGTAACTTTGACGAGATCCTGGAGGAGTACAAGAGGCTTGCACAAGTTCTTACGGAATTCCGATTGTTCGACCCTATCTATTCATTGGTTTGGAAGCGCTTCAATGGTCCTCTTGTAGTTACTTACGGCGATGCCCCAGAATACCAGTCTCGTCGCGAGCATGTAGAGGCTTTGCTCAAGCAGTACCTTGCGTCCAGTCGCAAGTTTTCAAATATCCCCCTCGTAGGCGAGTGGCTGGAGTTCATCAAGAAGAAAAACGAGGTCGAGGTGCTCAAGAACCTCGATGCCAAGAGCGGGCTCTTGGGTGAGATCGAGAGGGATCTTTCTTCCTTGGTGCGAGAACTCTACAAGCTGGCTGAGGAAATCGCTAAGGATACCC
>Ga0315284_10000956_pt1 | contig 40031 bp, 34 predicted proteins | sample YL17G09_16_MG_FD_203696 | JGI IMG/M metagenome (GOLD analysis project Ga0315284, IMG submission 203696) | Sediment microbial communities from Yellowstone Lake, YNP, Wyoming, USA - YL17G09_16 | ecosystem: Environmental > Aquatic > Freshwater > Lake > Sediment | place: USA: Wyoming | collected...
TATTCGGGAGTCCAGCAGACGGGAGCAGGCGCGGGCAACGCTGATCGGCCGGACCAAATCGGCCAGCCCACTCTCTCCACCAGCCGAAAGATCAGAGAAGACTATTTCGGGCGCGGCGCTGACAATGCCTCATTGTTTTTCATTCCCATCGGAGTCCCCGGCGGCACCGGACCCAACCAGGGACGCTTCGGAACGCTGGGTCGCAACACCTTACGTGGCCCGGCTTTCCGCAACTTCGACGTAGCCCTGATCAAGGACACTCCCTTCGGTCGACGGGGCAGCGGCGAGGCATTCACCCTCCAATTTCGCGCTGAGTTCTTCAATGTCTTCAACTTGGTCAACTTCGGTCTTCCCGCCAATGTCGTGCGCGGCTCAGGCTTCGGCCTCATCAGCCGCACCGCCGGCACGTCCCGCCAGATCCAGTTCTCACTCAAGCTGATCTTCTAACTGGTCGGATTATCTACTTTGTCTTCAAGCGGTTAGAATGATCATCGCGCGGTCAGAAAAACCTCAGCCTAACCTTGGCTAGCCCACAGGACATCCTCAGGAGACACGGGCTACCCCTCGGCGCATGCGAACGCGCGCCGAGGAGGGGCCATGAAAGGACCAAAGCATGGGTCACTGATTCTCGCCAGCTTGTTGATTTCGCAGACTTTGCTCGCCGCCGATGGCCTTGTGGAAGTCCCCTTCAAACTGTACCGGGGCTATGCAATTGTGGTTAGGGGGTCTGTCGCTGGGCTGGCGAAGCTCAACTTCCTCATCGATACAGGTGCCGTCCCCAGCGTCGTGGACCAGAGGATTGCCAAGAAGCTGAAGTTGTCGGGCACCGCCGAGCCGCTCTCGATCTTCAGCCAGAACGTGCAGGCCCAACGCGTTGTTCTACCTGATTTGCAGATCGGGCCCGTCCGCGCCGAGAGGCTTCCCGTACTGGTGCGCGACCTTGCCTTCATCGAGGCAGGGCTCGGCGTGCGCATTGACGCCATGGTTGGGCTCGACGTGCTCGGCGGGAGCAGCTTCAGCATTGACTATGAGGCGAACAAGATCAGTTTCGGCCCGGTCCAGCCCTCGGAGTCAGCTTTTCCGCTTGAGTTCGGGCCTGGCTTCGTTTACGCGACTCTCGCTGTGCAAGGCCAGCCGATTCGCCTGCTGGTGGACACGGGCGCCAAGGATCTCGTCCTCTTCGAGTCGCGCGTCCACGGAAAGCTGGCGGGATTCCGCAATCAGGGTGGCAAGACCTCGTCCAACATGGGCGGTGAGGCCTCGCTTCAACAGGTGCTCTTGTCCGAGGCGCGCCTCGGCAACACCGATCTTGAGACCCTCACTGCCTTCCTGCTGGATGCCCCGGCACAAAATGTTCCCGGCTTCGACGGCTTGCTGGGCGTTCGCTCCTTGGGACTGACGCGCCTCAGTTTCGACTTCGAGCGTCAGACCATCAGTTGGGAACGGTGACGGCGGCCCCGCCTTGCCGCCCCCGGCACGTTCTGTAGCGCAAGACCCGCATTCTGGTCTCGCGGCTCTTCACCTCTCACATCTGCCTACGGACGACTGGGAACTGGCTACTGGCCACTGACCCCTGACACCCGACTCCTCCTTCCTTCCCCGGTGCTATAATGCGTCAAGCGTCAACACACGCCCAGGAGCGAGCGCGTGGAAGGTGACTTCCAAGTCGGTGCGTGGCTCATCCAGCCCAAGGTGAACACCATCTCGGGCAACGGCAAGACTGCGCACGTCGAGCCCAAGGCGATGCAGGTGCTGCTCTTTCTCGCCGAGCACGCCGGTGACGTGATGCCCAAGGAACGGATCATTCAAGCGGTTTGGGCCGACACGTTCGTCACCGATGATGTACTGACCCGTGCGATTTCGGAACTGCGCAAAGCGTTCGAAGACGACCCGCACGAGCCGCGTTTTATCCAGACCATTCCCAAGGGCGGCTATCGGCTGATTGCACCGGTGGAACCTGTAGCGCCGGTGTTCCCATCCCGCGAGGGCGGGACGGCGAGGACGCCGCCGCTACAGCGCTGGATCCTCGTCCTTGCTTCCCTGACCTTGATCGTGTTAGCCGGTCTTGGGGTTTACCTTGTGCGCCAACGTCTTGCACGCCAGGAGAAGGCACGAACGGGCAAAATCATGCTGGTGGTGCTTCCCTTCGACAACCTGAGCGGCGACCCGGAGCAGGAATATTTCTCAGACGGGATGACGGAGGAGATGACCGCGCAGCTGGCGCGTCTGCAGCCGGAGCGATTGGCGGTGATTGGCCGCGCCACGGCCATGACCTACAAGCGAGCGAAGAAATCCATCGACCAGATCGGAACCGAACTGCACGTGCAATACGTGCTGGAAGGCAGCGTGCGGCGGGCCGGGGACCGCGTGCGCGTCACTGCTCAACTTATCGAGGTGGGGGACCAGACACATGTCTGGGCTCAAAGCTACGACCGCGCCCTGCGCGACGCTCTGGTCTTGCAGAGCGAAGTGGCGCAGGCCGTTGCCAACGAAATCGAACTCAAGCTCACGCCGCAACAGCAAGCGCGTTTAGCGACGCTCCGACCGGTGAACCCCGAAGCTTACGAACTCTACCTCAAAGGCAAGTACTACGATGAGAGGGGCGGGGTAAGCAACACGCAGAAAGCGCAGGTGTATTTCCAGCAGGCGATTGAAAAAGACCCGCAATATGCGCCAGCGTACGCTGGCATGGCCCTGGCCTACCCAGATTTCGCCGTCCTATCTGGCGTGCCGGTGAAAGATGCCCATGCCAGAACGCGGGAGTTGACCCTGAAGGCCCTGGAGATCGATCCCCATCTCGCAGAAGCTCATCTCGCGCTCGCGGACTTTGAGTTTGGGGGTTGGAACTGGTCGGCTGCTGAGCGCGAGTACGAGCGAGCAATTTCCCTCAACCCAAGCTATGCGGAGGCGCGCGAACATTATGCCGAGTTCCTGTCGTGCATGGGTCGGCACAATCAAGCCCTGGCGGAGGTGAAGCAAGCCCACGAACTCGATCCGCTCTCGCTGCTGATAAACACCCAAGTGGGATACACCTTTTATTGGGCGAGGCGTCCCGACGAGGCGATGGACCAGTTCAAAAAGGCGCTTGACCTTGACCCGAGCCACGGCCGCGCGCACATTGGGCTGGGGCGGGCTTACGTATACAAGGGAATGTTCGACGAGGGTATCGCGGAGATCGAAAAGGGACACGCAAGTTGGGGACTGCAGAGAGGTTCACTATGGGGTTACGCGCTTGGCGCAGGGGGCCGCAGGGAAGAAGCGGTGAAGATGCTCCGCAGGTATCTGGAAATCCGCAAGCCCTTCACGCCTTTCGCCGTGGCGACGTTTTACGCGGGTTTGGGCGACAAGGACAAAGCGTTGGCCTGGCTCGAACGCGCGTTTGACGAGCACGGATATAGCTTGCTCAGGCTCAAAGTGGACCCATTCTTCGACTCTCTGCGCTCCGACCCGCGCTTTCAGGACCTTGTGCGCCGCATGAATTTCCCGCCGTAGAAGAACAGAAGGCAGAAAGCAGAAGGCAGTAGGCAGCGAGCGTCTTTTGCGAGTCCCGGCGGAGCCGGGAAAAGCAGAAGGCAGTCGCGGCGCAGATTTTGGTCTCCAACTCTGCGGCTTTCCTTCTTACGTCCCGGCGGGCTCACCAAACGCAGCGCCAGCATTCTGCCGGCCGTGCTGCCACGATGGCGGCGTTACGATCCGCGGGCGGGCGAAGCCCGCCCGTACGAGCCTTCCCCCCGTAGCGGGGCCCTTCAGGGCGGCACCTGTAGCGGCGGTCTATGATCGCCGGGATGCCGAGCTAAAGGACGGCGCTACATTCCCGGGCCATTCTCGCGATGATTTCGCTCCATGATTGAAAACCGGAGCCTATAATCGTCCCGCCATGAAAATGCCAGGTCGTCGTTTTGCCTCGTTCAGGTTTCATGAGTCTCGGAGTAGGATGCCTGGCCGGAAGCTCACAGCCTTCTACCTTCTGCTTTCTGCCTTCTGCCTTCTGCTTCCTGCCTACTGTTTTCCGCAGGATTCCGTGCGCGGCAAGGCCGAGCCGTGGGGCAGCCTGCGCGTGGCCATCATCGACCGCGAGACAGGTCAGACGGTCCCCGCGCGCTGCTACCTGACCGACCCGACGAACCAGTTCTGGTCCCCGCAAGGCGGGATCAACTACGTCAAGCCTCCGGAGCGGCACTTCATTGCTGACGGTGAATTCAAGATTGCTCTGCCGGCGCGCGTGTACACGCTCACGGTGGAGCGTGGACCGGAATACCGCGCCGTGACGCGCGAGTTTGAAATCCGCTCCGGCCAAACACGTGCCGAGACAATTGAGCTGGCGCGCTGGATCAACATGAACGCGCGTGGCTGGTACTCGGGTGACCTGCACAATCATCGCGACTGGCAAGAGATGCCGCAGCTTCTCTTGGCCGAAGACCTGAACCTGGCGCCTACTTTGACCGAGTGGGTGTGGGAAGAGGGTCTCGTCTCAACGGCCCCGCGCCTGGTCTCCGCCGCGCCAGCGATTCGTCAGGTGGATTCGACGCACGCTTACTCGGTGGTGGACACGGAAATCGAGCGCCTGAAGCAAGGGCCTGGGGCCGTGGACTTGGTGGGGCTGAGCGCTCCGATAGTGTTTCGCGGCTACTGGGTGAGCCCGCCGAACTCGGTGTTTGCGGAAGCGGCGCGCCGCCAGGGTGGGTACGTGGACGCGGAAAAAATCACCTGGCGCGATGTGGCGGCGCTGGTGGCGCTGGGACAGGTGGATTTCGCCGGCATCGTGCACAACCACTTCAATCGCCACGGCGTGGAGACCGAGACTGCACCCTGGGGCATGATTCCCAAGGAGAAAGCCGAGTACGAAACACCCCTGGGCATGGCGCTGTGGACGATGGACGTCTATTACAGGTTCCTGAACTGCGGCTTCAAGCTGCCGGTTTCGGCGGGCAGCGCCTCCGGGGTAAAGCCCAGCCCACTGGGCTTCGACCGCGTGTACGTGCACTTGCCGGGGAAATTCAGTTATCAGGAATGGTTCCGCGCCCTGAAAGCCGGGCGTAGCTTCGCGACCAACGGGCCAATGTTGTTCCTCACCGTTAACGGTCGCGAGCCGGGCGACATCATTCAAATCCCCGCCACCGCAGACCTGAGAAGGTCTGCGCCAGCCACAGGAGCGGGGAAGGCCGCGCGGCGCCTAAGGATTCACGCGGAGGTTAGCTCGGCGGGGGAACTCGACCGGCTGGAGATTGTCTGGAAGGGTCAGGTGGTGAAGACGGTTGCCGCGAGCGGAACGGCTACGAGCCTAACCGCGGATCTTGAACTGGAGGCGAAGGAGAGCGGGTGGTTTGCCGCCCGTGCGTTTGAAAAGCCGGGCACCACAGTTCGCTTTGCCGAGACCAGCCCAGTTTATGTCCGAGTGGGCGTCAGGCGCGGGGTAGTGCGCGAAGACGCCCAATTCTTCCTGGCCTGGATGGACCGCGAGATTAAGTTCTACGAGGGTCTCTCCGGCTTCCGCAGCGAGTCCGACCGTCAGGGCATGCTGGCGTTTTTCCGCCAAGCGTGCGGAGTGTATGAGCGGCTAGCAGCGACAGCTTCCTCCTCGAGGTAGTCCGATGCGACCCACGGTTTTCGCTTTTCTAGTTTGCCTTTCCATTGCCCCCGGCGTCCAGGCTCGGGACCCTGCTTATCCCGTCAAGATCGGTGATAACAAGCGGTATCTCGTCGATCAGAACAACGTTCCATTTCTCTTGCAGGGCGATGCGCCCTGGTCATTGATCGTGGGATTGACGAAGCCCGAAGCTGAGCAATATCTGGAAAACCGGCGGCAAAAGGGTTTCAACACGCTCATGGTGAACCTCATCGAGCACAAGTTCTGCGCCAACCCGCCCCGGAACCGGGACGGCGAGGGGCCGTTCACTACGCCCGGCGATTTCTCCACTCCGAATGAGAAGTACTTCGCCCATGCGGATTGGGTCATCAAGAAGGCTGGAGAGAAGGGCATCCAGGTGCTGCTCGCCCCTGCCTATCTCGGGTATGCCGGGCTGGATGAAGGTTGGTACGAGGAAGTGCTCGCCAACGGCCCAGCCAAGTGCCGCGATTACGGCCGGTACCTGGGGAAGCGCTACAAGGACTTTGACAACCTCGTCTGGCTCATCAGCGGCGACCGGAATCCCGGCGAGGCTTTGGAGGGGGTTCGCGCGCTGGCCCTGGGGATCAAGGAGAACGACCCGCGCCATCTCTTCACGGCGCATGTTGCTCCCGAACACTCGCCGGTGGAGGAGTATCCGAACGAGACTTGGCTGGACTTCAACACGACCTATACCTACAAGCTCGTTCACGACTCCCTGCTTCACGACTATAACCGCCGGCCGCTGAGGCCCTTCATCCTCATCGAGTCCACCTATGAGGGCGAGCACAACGCGAGCGCGGTTCAGATTCGCCGTCAGGCCTATTGGGCCATCCTCTGCGGCGCCACCGGACAGATCATGGGAAACCGCCCGCTCTGGCTTTTCGATCCGGGCTGGCAGGCGGCGATGGATGCAGCCGGCTCGGTGGGCACGATGCACCTGAAGCGACTGTTCGAGTCGCGCGCCTGGCATGAGTTGATTCCGGACCAGAAACATGTCGCAGTGACGGCGGGCCTGGGTGAGTTTAACGGTCTGGACTATCTGGCGGCAGCACGCGCCTCCGACGGCAGCACCGTCATTGCCTACATGCCCTCACGGCGGAGAGTGGCGGTAGACATGGCGAAGATATCCGGCAGTCAAGCCAAGGCCTGGTGGTTCGATCCTCGTACCGGAAAAGCCACGGCCATCGGCGTGTTTCCGACGCGTGGGTCGAGAGACTTCACGCCTCCGGGTGAGGGCGATTGGGTGCTGGTGCTTGACGATGCGGCTCGGCAATGGCCGGCTCCCGGCGTGTCTGCCACGAGGTCCGCCCGTTAGAAGCTGCGTCGTGAGTAAGAAAGTCCGTTGCGCCGGGCGAACGAGATAGAGACCACGCAGCAGGGAAGGGAAGCGAGGCGACTCCGCGGCGCAATCCCCGGTCCGGAGAAGCCGCACGGTCGTCGCGAATCGGCCGTGGCGCGAAGCAGTTGACAGTCCGCGCCGCCAAAGAGAGACTATTCACAGCTTAGGGCTCGCAAGCCGCAGTGTGTGAGGGATTATGGCGGTGAAAGCACAGGCGTTCCGGCGCGCGCTCGAACAGGAGTTGATCTCGCGTGGCGTGCGGATGACGTGCCAGCGGCGGCTCCTGGTCGGGATCATCCAGAGCGCGGACCGCCACATGGACGTTCTCCAACTCTGGCAGCGGGCGCGGGCCCGGGACCGCACCCTGAACAAGGTGACGGTGTACCGTACCTTGGCCCTCCTGAAAAAGCACGGCCTGGTGGATGAATTGGACCTGCTTCATCTCCGGGGCGGCAAGCACTACTACGAGGCGCGGACCACCCGCGACCACATTCACCTTGCATGTCTGAAGTGCGGGCGCATCGAGGAATTTGAAAGCTCGCTGTTTGAGAAATTGAAGGGGCAGATCGAGCGCGAGCGCCGTTTCCGCATCCGCGTGGCGCGCCTGGAAGCGGGCGGCTATTGCGACCGCTGCAAGGAATGATTGTGCGTTGCCGATTGCTGGCTACGGACTACCACGAGCCGGCGTTGGGTTTTCAATCCTCAATCTTCAATCGTCAATCATCAATCCTACGCGTACTGCCCGCCGCTGTAGACCGCGGGCGGATGATCGGCCTCCAGGTTCTGGTGGCGGAGACGGCCGCTGAGGATTTTGAAGATGGCGAAGGCCATCTGGGGGCGCTCCAGGATCAGTTCGCGGAAGCTTTCGCGGTCGATTTTCACGACGTTGGTCGGATCCACAGCGCGCACGCAGGCCGAGCGAGGTTGATCGTCGAGGATGGCCATTTCTCCAAAGCACTCTTTCTCGCCCAGGTACGCCAGGGTGCGTTCCGCCGAGCCGACATGGCGAAACACTTCGACCTTACCCTCCACGATGACATAGAGGTGATGGGGAGGCTGATTCTCTTCAAAGATGATTTCCCCGGGCTCGTACGCGTGCTGCAACGCGATGTCGGCCAAGGCGGCGAGTTCTTCACCTTCCAGGCCGGCGAAGAGCGGGGCGGATTTTAGGAAGAGGGCTTTCTCAACCGTCAAGAGCATCGGTCCACTCCTTTGCAGGGAAGGTTGCGCGTCACCGCAGGCAGGCGAACCCGGCGCCAAGACCTTCTCAGCGGCGCGGCGCAGCGCGGGGTCGGAAGATTGACTTGCCGCGTCCAGTTTTGGGCGCCAGGCATCGCGGAAGGCTTGCCAACCTGCGTAAAGCGCGGTTTCGCGCACCAGCGGGCTGCGATCCTCGAGCAGGGCCTGCAGCAGGTTCTCGCCATTCGCCGACGGATGAGAGCCCAGGTAATACGCGGTGCAGGCTCGCATCCAGGGCTTCGAGTGTTTGGCTATAGCAGTGAGCAGGGAAGCCGCGGGCGCGGTGGGGGCGCTGGCGGTGGGCGCTGGCTCCAACAAGGCCAGTACCTGACGTCCGATTTCCTTGGGCGCCAGGGTGTCCAGGGCTTCCAAAGCATCTGCGCGCAGGCGCGCGTCCCCTGACTGGAGCTTCTGGAAGACGGCTAGCATCCGGTCGCGGCCGCACACAATGCCCAGCATGTGGAAGACGCGCTCCTCGATGTTCACCCGGTCTTCCTCGAGCGCCTGGGCTAGCAGCCGCTCCGACTCGCTGACCGGTCGCGGCGTCAGGACCTGAGAATAGAGCACGCTCTGCCGGAAGGCGGCCAGCTCATCCTCGGCGTACTTGAACAGGGCGGTGCGCGCGTTTTCGGGCAGCGGACCATCGCGCGCCAGGCGCTCGAAGGACTTCAAGACCTTCCAGCGCACCCGCCATTCGGGGTCTTTCAGAAGCTGGACGAGCGTGGGGACCACCTGGACGTTCTTCAAGCGGCCCAGCACGTCGGCCAACTCGCTGCGTATTTCGGGACGGTCGGAAGCGACGGCGGTTTGCATCAACTCCTGAGCGCAGGTGGCGCCACACTTGGTGACGATGGCGGCGAGGCTGCGGCGCGCGTCATGGCGCAACTGGGGTGGGCCGGCCAGGGCCTCGACCAGGTTGGGGATGGCGGGAGGCAATCCGATGCGCCCCAGGGCTTGCGCCGCCTCGCAACGGATACGAAGTTCGGGGTCGTGCAGAAGCGCGGCGAGTAGTTCGGCCGACTGCTCCAGAGGCAGCCGGCCGAGCGCGTAGGTGGCGGTGGCCCGGGCTCTGGCATCGCCCTGGGAGAGGCCACGAATCAGGGGCAGTGATTCCAGGGCCGCGGAAACGCCTTGGATGGTGGCAATCGTGAGCACGGTGTTGATTCGCGCCCGGATGGAGGGGTCATCGAGCAACGGCCGCAGTTTCTCCACCAGGGCAGGATCTTCCGCCGTGGCCAGCGCCTCGATGACGTTGGCGCGAACTCGCGCGTCAGGGTCGTTAAGGAGCGGGGTGAAGCGCTCAATGTAGCGGGCTGCCGCCCGGCGCCCTAACGTACTGACCGCCGTGGCGCGTACCCGCGGGTCGGAATGGTTGAGCAACTCGACCAGCGCCTCGTTGGCCTGCTCCGCTCCGAAGCTCTCCATGAACTGCATGGCGGCGATAACGCGCTCGGGGCTCGCGCTGCGCAGCGTGTCAGCCAGAATGCTAAGGCTCGAAGGGTCTCGCAGTTTGGCCAGGGCGGTGGCGGCGGCCTGCCGCAGGGCGGGGCTATCCGCCTGGAGGTTCTGGAGCAGGGCGCGGATATACCCCTTCTTGGTGGTCAGCGAAACTGCCATCCACGCGAGGGCCAGCACCAAGCCAATCATCGCAATTTGCCGAAGCTGCAAATAGCGCGTGCCTAGCAAGAGCAGAACGCCGGCCGCGGCCATCGACAGGGGTTTGATGTAGCCGTCAATGAAGCCTCGAATCCGGGCTCGCCGCTCGAGTGGCACCGGACTGTAAAGGAGCTGGAAGGATGAATCCTGGAATGTGTAGAGCAAGACGTGGTCGCCCAGTTTCGCCGCGTAAACAGAGACGTAACCGAAGCTCAAGGTCATCCAGAGGGTTGAGAGCGTCAGGTAGAAGGGATGGAAACCAATCGTCGTTCCCACCCCCAAGCGCGAGATAAGTGTCGAGGTCAGGAAAACCTGAATCACCAGACAGAGAAATCCGGCAATGCCGCGAAAGCCGCCCAGGAAAGCGGTGAGCACGTTCTTGTCTGGGTAGGTTTCCTTCATCACTTTGTTGAAGTTGAAGTCCACAAGCGTGAATACCGTCCACAGCAGGAAGGTGATCAGCGCCATGTTGCGCAGGAGCGGCTCCTGCCGCAGTTGTGCTGCCCCCTCTTTGAACTTGTCCCATTCGGAAGCTTTCCTGGGCGGAGGGAGAGACGCCTTGTCTTTCGGAAGCGCAGATTTGGCGGCGCTGTAGCTCCGGTAAACGATGCTTCCCAAGACCAGGGCGGCGAAAATGAGCCCCGCCCAGACCAGCAGGATGTTCTCCGTCCCCAGGGCATTCACGGCGGGCCGGGACGTCACACCGACGCCGATCATCCCGAGCAAACTGCCAATGGCGATCAGCGGGAACAGTCGCTTGGCTTGCCGCGTGTCAAACAAGTCGCCGAGAAACGTCCAGAATTGCAGGAGGGAGAAATTCCAGATGGTCTGCGCGAGGATGTAAAGAACCGGATAAAACCAGCGCGGCTGCGCCGCCAGGATGGCTCGGCTGCCGACGAGCAGCGCAACGAAGATGAGGGAAATGCCCGCCAGGAACTTCCCGCGGTCCATGCGGTCAACCAGCGACGTGTAGAACAGCGAGCAGACAACCAACACCACGGCATTGGCGAAGTACATGTAGGGCAAGTACTGAACGCCGAAGTTGTTAAGAAAAAGCGAGTCACGGGCGTTACGCCCGTACATGATGCCGGCGACCACGAGTAGATTGACTGCCAGGCAGAGGGCAACAACCCTCCCCTCGCCGGGATAGATTGGCGCCAGCCGCGTGAGCCATGGTTTCAAGCGTGAGGATGACAGACTGGCCTCCTCGGCTTGCCTTGCTGCACGCCGCAGGGGCGTAAGGCAGCCTCGGCTTCTGGCCTCGAGAACCTGCCCCAGAGCGCAGGCGCAGGCATTTGGCGAGGCGCTATTCTAGCGCATATCCGTCGCGCGGTCTGGAAGACCTTACGTTGCGTCTGCATCCTGAGGACGTGAAGCTCGCTGCATAGCGTGTAACGGCTCTGGGAACGCCAGCTTCCTTCGCACTCGGGCTGCCCGCCGTTGCCTGTCGCCCTGTGCGAACCGCCAACTTGGTTGACTCCTCCGGGGAAGCGCTTGGGCCATTCTTGCGGTTACTCGTCCTTGATCGCAGCCTTCACCATGGCCATGATGGCAGGAGGGATGCTGGAAACGTGGATGCCGTGATCCTTCTCTGCATGTTGGGCTGCTAGCTTAAGGAGTTCCTCTTCGGTCTCAGCGCGAAGCTCGTGGGTGCACTTCATGCCCAGATCCCTGCACCGCAACACCTTTGCCATCTTCATCTCCTTTTTGCTTTGCAGATTCGGCCGGGATTTTACCATTGAGTGACCTTTCCCTGGCGACTTTCTCCTCTTGGGAGTGGGTTGACAATGCCGATTCGTCTTGTATGATACGCGGATATGAGCGACGGGCCGATGCAGAAACGGAGGTTTCCCCGGTACCAAGCAGATCTCGAAGTGACCATCTACCTAGACTCCAAGTGTATCCAATCGCGTATTCCCCAGGTCAGCCGAGGGGGATGTCTTGTCTTTCCGCCCGTGCCTCCCCACCAGAGCCCGGCGATCAAGTTGTCGCTCCAATTGGCTGACGGCTTGCCCCCTATCAACTGCAAAGGTGAGATCGTGTACAGCATCAGCGATCGGGGAACAGGTGTAGCCTTCACGGAGATCTCCCTCTACAACCAGGATCGCATCACCGACTTTTTCGAGAAGCAACAAGCCGCTGAGAAGCCTGCAGCCTCGTAACCATATTCGCTGCCCAGGAGCCAGAGTGGGAACGGCCTGCTCCGTTTGGTGAGTCTTCCGGGCACCTAGCCGGCCCCCGCGGCCTTAGCTGGCGCCGCCCTGTCGGGTTTGACTTGCCTTAATGCATGGGAGTGCGTGATAATCCAGTTTACCGATACAGCGAGGGATGTCGGGGGAGGGAATGGTGCGCAGAGGAGTCCGTGTTTGGGGGGTCGGCGCGGCGCTTCTCCTATGCTTCGGATGCGGGGGGGGAAGCAGTCTCTTCCGCGAAGGCCGTAAGGCCGAACTTCGTAAGGACTGGGATACCGCGCTCATCAAATATGAGAAGGCCCTTCAGGTAGAGCCTGAAAATGCTAACTACCTTATCCATGAGAGGATTGCGCGGACCCAGGGGTCTCTTTTTCACCTCAAGCAGGGACGCCGCCTTGTGGCAGCGGGCCGCACGGACGAGGCATCGGGCGAATTTCAGAAGGCTGTAGGCATCGACCCCAGCAATGAAGCAGCGGGCCAGGAGTTGGGCCGGCTCCTGGCCCAGCAGACCGCAGTCAAGCGGGCCCGCGAGGAGTCGATCCAGCAGGCCCTGAAGGCGCGGGAACAGGCAGCAGGTCCGTCGGGTGTCCAGCTAAAACCTTGGCCTACCGAGCCGTTAGCGCACTTCCGCATATCGGCGGATAGCCGCAAGGTCTATGAGACCTTGGCCAAGCTAGCTGATCTGAACGTTGCCTTCACTTTGGACTTCACCCCGAAGCAGGTTTCGGTGGACCTGGCGAACGTGAAAATCGAGGACGCTTTGCGCGTGGTCTCCTACCAGACGAAGACTTTTTGGCGGGCGGTGACCTCCAACACGATTCTGGTTGTCCCCGATACGCCGACCAACCGGAGAGATTACGAGGAAGAGGTCCTGAAGACCATCTATCTTTCGAATCCCTTGGCGCCCGCGGATCGGACAGCGATAACTACGGCGCTGAAGCAAGTGCTTGGTTTGCAGAGGATTGTCGACAACCCTGATTCCAATGCCATCATCATCCGCGACACGCCTGCCAAGGTGGCGGCAGCGGAGAAAATGATCCGCGATTTGGACCAGAACAAAGCTGAGATCTTGGTGGAGGTGGCCGTGGTGGAAGCCGACCGCAGCCGCATCCGCGACCTGGGGCTGACCCTGGCGACAGTAAATCCCTCCTCGGGCACCATCACGCCAGGATTGCAGGGCGCCGCTGTCTTTGCCCCGACCGCCGCGACCGTGGGCATTGGAAGCATAAGCTACCGGAATTACGCCCTCGTGCTGCCCAGTGCCACCGCCAGCGCGGTGCTGAACGATTCGCGAAGTCGCGTGCTGCAGAACCCGCAGGTGCGCGTCACCGACGGCCAAACGGCCAAGCTGCGCATTGGGGCGCGAATCCCCTATGCCACCGGCAGCTTCCTACCTTCGCTGGGAGGGGTCACGGGCGGGACTGGCGGGGGCTTCGGCTTGCTGGCCAGCACCCAGTTCCAATACCAGGAGGTGGGCGTGAACCTGGACCTGACACCTCGCCTGATGGCGAACGGGGAAGTCAGCCTGCACGCCCGTATCGAGATTTCTTCCGTAGGGGCAGACAGATCCGTGGGGGGCCTCGCGCAGCCAACCTTCAACCAGCGAGTGATCGAACACGATATTCGGCTGAAAGAAGGCGAAGTGAATTTGCTGGGAGGGTTGATCGAGGCCAAGGAGAGTCAATCGGTCTCGGGCCTGCCCGGCCTCAGTCAAATCCCGCTCCTGGGGTATCTGTTCTCGAGTCACCACCTTGAACGAGTTGAGACTGAAGTGCTGGTAATGCTGACCCCGAGGGTGATTCGGTTGCCCGAGCGACTGGCCGAGAGCGGGAGAGAGGTTCCCGTAGGGGTGGGAGCGGCGGCTCCAGCAGTTCCGACGCCGCCGGCCCCGGAGCCGACCCCGCAGCCCGAGGCGCCTCCGGAGCAGCCTGGCCAGCCGCAATGAGACGTAGGACTGCCAAGATTACGGTGCAACGCAACACAGGCCGCGCGTTTACCCTGGTGGAACTCATCGCGGCCATCACCATCCTGTTGATTCTTACCAGCGTCGCCCTGCCCTTAGCCCGCGTACAGGTACAACGTACTCGCGAAGTCGCACTTGGCCGCGCGCTGCGTGAGATTCGTCAGGCGGTCGATCGCTACAAGGACTTCGCCGACCGCGGCATGATTCCTACGAAGGCCGACAGCTTCGGCTATCCTCCCGACCTCGAGACTCTGGTGAGGGGAGTCCCGCTGAAAGGGACGGCCACGGCCAAGTACAAATTCCTGCGCCGGATCCCCGTGGACCCCATGACCCGCGAGACAGACTGGGGATTGCGTGCCATGCAGGATGAGCCAGAATCGCGGAGCTGGGGCGGGGGAAACGTGTTTGATGTTCACACCAAGAGTCAGGGCACAGCATTGGACGGAACTCGCTATGCGGATTGGTAGGCGGTCCGGGAATGATTTTAGGATTGCCGAGGTAGGACGTCGGCCCTTGTCCATTGTCGCTCGTCCGGTGCAGCGGACCACGGACTACAGACCACGGACCGCAGACGAGGGCGGCTTTCATTCTCGAATGCTGAGGCTCAGTTCGGGGTTCACACTGCTCGAACTGATGATGGTTCTGACGCTGATTCTGATCCTGGCTTCCTTCGCCTTCCCGACTTACCACGTCGCCATCGTGCGGGCACGGGAAGCGGTGCTGCGCGACGACCTGTACACCCTGCGCTCGCTCATTGACCAATTCACGCTCGACAAGCAGCGCCCGCCCCAGTCCCTGGAGGAGTTGGTAGAAGCTGGCTATTTGCGCGGCGGCGTGCCTGACGATCCTTTCACGCGGTCAAACCAAACCTGGCAGGTGGACATCGAGGACGTCCCCGTGGGCCCCAGCCAGGCGGTGCCGGGCATCGTGGATGTCCATAGCGGCTCCGATGAGGTGTCGCTCGACGGTACGCCTTATAGCAGTTGGTGAGGAAAGCAGTCGGTAGTCGACAGTTGACAGTCCACAGCAGAAAGGCGCGGTGCGGTCATGCGGGTGAGCTTCTTACGGCTGGGTCGTGGGGCGAGAATGCGGTTTAGGCACTTCACTGTCAACTGTCGACTGTTGACTGTCATCTGAAATGGAATACGTCTGCAAACTCGGGACCGAAGCGGGGCGTGTCATCAGCCAGACCGAGGAGGCTGTTTCCGAGGCACAACTGCGCCAACGCCTGGCCGCCGCGGGCTACTACGTCTTCTCCATCGAGCCCAAGGAGGTGTTGAAGGCTCGGCTGCGGGGTCTGCGCCGGCGGAAGATCCGCCCTGACGATTTCCTGATCTTCAACCAGCAATTCCTGACGCTCTCCAAATCCGGCCTGCCGCTTCAGAAGTCTCTCGAATTGCTGGCCCGCCAGACGAGGGCCCAGGAATTGCACGCGGCGGTGGAGGAGGTGCGCGAGAGGGTCCGCGGTGGCGCGCTGCTTTCCGAAGCTTTCGAAGCCCTTGGACTGTTCCCCAAGATTTACTCGGCCACCCTGCGAGCGGGCGAACGCAGCGGGAGCCTCGACCGTGTCCTGGCGCAGTACGTGACCTACCAGAAGGCGACGCGGAGTTTCCGCAAGAAGTTCCTGGCGGCGCTTATCTATCCTGCATTTCTCCTGGTCTTTCTGGTGGCGCTCATCGCCTTCGTGATCACCTTTATCGTCCCCCGCTTTGCGATGCTGTATGCCGACTTGGATGTCCAATTACCGCCCCTGACCCGCCTTTTGATCGAGTTTTCCCTGGGCATCAAAAGGATCGGGCTTGTCGTCCTGGTGGGCCTCGGAGCCGGATTGCTCCTCTGGCGCGGGGCTTGGCGTTCCCAGCGGACGCGCGTGGCTTGGGACAGGGTCAAATTCCGTCTGCCCGTGGCGGGGAAGTTACTCCTGAAATTCTCGGTGGCCGAATTTGGCCGCACCCTGGCCACACTGCTGCAAGGAGGAATTCCCATCGTCGCGGCCCTGGAAACTGCCAAGGAGTCTGTTAGCAGCCCGCTGCTGGCCCAGGCGATCACTCAGGCGCAGGGGGAGGTTACCGGCGGACGTTCACTCACTGCCAGCTTGCGTATGACTGGTTTTTTCCCTGCCATCGCCCTGGACATGCTGGAGGTGGGAGAGACGACGGGAGCCTTGCCCTCCATGCTGGAAAGCCTGGCGGAGTTCTTCGAAGAGGATGTCAACATTGATCTTTCGACGCTCGTGGCCCTTGTTGATCCCCTGATGATTGCGGCCATTGCCGTGGTTGTGGCTTTTGTCTTGGTCGCGTTCTATCTGCCGTTGTTTTCCATGGCGGCGCAAGTACACTAGATTTCGGGGCGCGCTGCGGCGCGGTTGGGCAAGACGTCCCGCGGCGCGAAGCAGGAGAGAGAAAATGGTAGAGGCTAGTTCGGATCTGCACGCCGAGCTGGAACAAGCGCAGCGCTTGGCGGCGCGCTACCAGTTTGACTTTGTTGACCTGCGCGATTGCCGCCCCGACCTTGAGCTGCTGCGTTCCATCCCGCTGGAGTTGATGGTCCGTTACGAGTTTCTTCCCCTGGAAGTCCGCGACCACCAACTGGTGGTCGCAGTGAGCGACCCGACCAACTTGACGCGACTGGACGAGCTGGAAATGAAGCTGGACCGGCGGCTGCTGGTCCGCGTCGCGGCGGCGAGCCAAGTGCGCGAGTTTCTGAAGAAGACTGAGCCCTCGCAGCGGGTCTTGGAGGAGGCGACGGAGGAGTTCCGGCTGGATGTGATCCGGGAAGAGGAGGGCACTGAGGAGGGACTCTCTCTTGAGCATCTGGTGGAAGAGCGCACTGGCAGCCCCATGATCCGGCTGGTGGATTCCATCGTTTTTGCCGGCCTGGAGCGCCGGGCCAGTGACATCCACGTTGAAAGCCGGGACAACGCGGTGGTGGTGAAGTATCGGATTGATGGCGTGCTTCAGCAGGCGATGGCGCCGCTGGCGCGGGAATTTCAATCGAATCTTATCACGCGTATCAAAGTCATGGCGGAACTCGATATTGCCGAGCGGCGGGTCCCCCAGGACGGCCGTTTTCGCGTCCGTTACCGGGGTCGGCCGATTGATTTCCGGGTCTCGATTATGCCCTCCATCCACGGTGAGGACGCGGTATTGCGCATCCTCGACAAGGAGTCGCTGCACGAGAAGTTCCACCAGTTGCGGCTCGACATCCTGGGCTTTGCCGAGCGCGAGATCAAGCGGCTGCGGCGTTTCATCCGCGAGCCCTATGGCATGGTTCTGGTGACGGGTCCGACGGGCAGCGGCAAGACCACCACGCTCTACGCCGCCCTTTCCGAAATCAAGAGCGACGAAGACAAGATCATTACCATCGAAGACCCGGTTGAATACCAGATTCGCGGCATCCTGCAAATCCCGGTCAATGAGAAGAAGGGGCTGACATTCGCTCGCGGGCTGCGCTCGATCCTGCGTCATGACCCCGACAAGATCATGGTGGGGGAGATTCGCGACAACGAAACCGCCCAGATCGCCATCCAATCGGCGTTGACCGGGCACCTGGTGTTCACCACCGTCCACGCCAACAACGTGGTGGACGTCCTGAGCCGCTTCTTGAACATGGGCGTCGAACCTTACAACTTCGTCTCGGCACTCAATTGCATCCTGGCCCAGCGCCTGGTGCGGACTATTTGCGAATCCTGCAAGCGGCGGGTGGAAATCCCGCCGGAATTGCTGGAGGAATCCGGCCTCGAGCGCGCTACTTGGAGCAAGATAGATTTCTACGAGGGGGCGAGCTGCTCCCACTGCAACCAGACCGGATATCGCGGGCGCACGGCGATTGGTGAACTCCTGGCGCTCTCGGATCGAATCCGCGAGCTTATCCTGGACAAGCGCCCTACCGCCGAGATTCGGAAAGTGGCCCGGCAGGAAGGTATGGCCACGCTCCGGGAGGCGGCGCTGGAAAAGGTGCAGCAGGGAATCACGACCCTGAAAGAAATTAACAAGGTGACGTTCGTCGAGTAGGCCGGCGGAGGGGAGCACACAAGGCTGTGAACTGGGACTTCTGGAAGCGGCGAATCGGGGGCGTGCGGGAGCGTGGCATGGCGCGCTTCACGCTGCCGACGGTGGTTTTCGAAATCGCTCCGGGATTCGTGGCTGGGGCACGGTTGGAGGGTTCCGGACGTCAAGCGCGGCGGGTGCGTTGCATGGGCGTGCAGCAGCTTGAGCCTCACTCCCTGGAGCCCCATCCCGGTCGCCCCAACGTTGCCAACCAGGAGGAGGTGCGTCGCGCGATCCGGGAGGTAGCGGAAGTCACCGGGAACGGCACGGGACGCTTTGGCCTGGTGGTACCGGATGGAGCGGTGCGGGTCGCTGTCCTCTCGTTCGAGACGCTCCCCGAGGACGCGCGGGAAGCAGAGGCGCTGGTCCGGTGGAGGATGCGGGATAAGCTCCCCTTTGCTCCGGAAGAGGCCAGGGTCTCGTATCAAGTGCTGTCGCGCGCGCCGGGCCACGTGGAGGTGTTGGCGGCGGCGGCCCGGAGTTCCGTCTTGTCGGAATACGAGGCGGCACTCGAGCCCATCAATGGCGGCCCCGTTCTGACGCTCCCTGCCACGCTCGCTCTGCTGCCCTTGCTGCCCGACCGAGAGGCGGGAGGATGTCTTCTCCTTCACGTTTGTTCCCAATGGGTCACTGCGGTCTTGATGGTGAAGGCGCGCCCCTGTTTCTGGAGAACTCGGGAGCTGGACACGGCGGCGGTTGAGGATCCGGCCAAAGCGGTATCCTCCGAAGCCGCCCGCGTCCTGGCCAGCGCGCGGGACCATTTGAAGACGGAGCTTGAGCAAGCCTGGCTTTGTGCGCGTCCGCCGGCGACCTCGGAGTTGGTCTCTGCCGTGGCCGACGCCATTTCACATCAAGTGGAGGTATTGACGCCGCGCCCTGAGCTGGGCGTGGCACTTTCCTCCGAGGAGCGGAGGCTTTTCGAGTATTTTGGCGCGCCGATCGCCGGACTCGTTTCGAACCCCGGGTAGAAAGCATGAAGATTACCCTTAATCTCGCGACGCCGCCCAGCCCGCATGAACGCTATGGGTTGGCTTGGGCCATCCCGACCGTCGTTGTGGCGTTGGTAGGCATGGGGCTGCTGGCCTTCTTTGCCCGGCGCAACTATCGCGACTATCGCGCCGTTCACCGCTCGGTCCTGGAGATGCAGCAGCGTGAAGCCGAGCTGCGCAGTCGAGATTTGTCGTTGCGGCGAGAACTGGAACAACCTCAGTTTCGCGAGGTCTACCGCCAGGCGCAGTTTGTGAACGCACTCATCGACCAGAGGCGGTTTTCTCTGACGGAGCTGACGCAGAAGGTGAGCAATCTGCTGCCGGGTGAGGTTCGGTTGACTAGCCTGGTGTTGCCCCAGGGTGGGAAAGAGCCTGTGGTGCGTTTCGCGTTGGTCGGCAATAGCGAAGAGGCGATCGAAGCATTTTTGAGCAACCTGGAGGACGCATCCGATTTCGCGGATGTGGCGGTTCTCAACCAGGGTTTTGCCCAGGAGAGTGGCACCCAGGGCTCTGTGACCGTTGTCTGCATGGCGCGCTATTTGGGTGCTCGGCCTCGGGGAGGGCTTGATAAGTAGTATGAGCAGAAGTCGCCGCAATGCTTTGATCCGAATCGTGGAGGGCGTGGCCGTGGGGCTGGTCGTCCTGGACGTGGTGCTTTATTTCGCGTTGGTGCGGCCGCTGAGGAGCCTGCGGGCGGGTGAAGAAGCCCGTTATGTGACCGTGCGCGAGCAGGTGCGCGATTTGAAGCTGCGCACGGCGCGCTTGGAGCGGTTTCAGGTAGCTTTGCCCGAGGCGGAGAAACAGCTCAGTGCGTTCCTGCGCAACCATGTCCCGTCGCGTCGCCAAGGCTTTTCCCATGCGGCGCGTCTGATGCGGCGACTGACGGAGCAGGCAGGGCTGCGCCTCTCTGGCCTTGGCTACAAGCTGGAATCCTCTGAGAACGATCCGCTCCAGCGTCTGGGTATGGAGGTGGAAGTGGAAGGGCCTTTCTCCAGCTTGCTCAACTTTGCGCACGCCTTGGAGACCGCGGGCGATTTCATCGTGGTGCGTGATTTCGCGTTCGAGCCCGCTGAGGGCCAAGTTGTGGCGTTACGACTGGGAGCGGACCTTTATCTGAAGCCATGAGGGGAAGATCCCAACGCGAGAAATGGGCGATTGGATTCCTGGGGATAGTGTGCCTGCTCCTGGTTTTGAACCTCGTGCTCCGGACCGGGATCAAGGCAGGGGCATCGCGTGCCATCAGGCCAGGCCGTGTATCACCGGCAGCCTCCCGCTCCCCGGCCCTTTCCGAACGAGTGGCGGATGAACTGGCGCGTTACGATCCTGGAGTGCGATTGGACTTGCTGAAGGAGCTCCAGAGTCGCCCGCTTCCCAGGTTGGCGCGCAATCCATTTGAGTTTGAGACCCGACCGGCGGTGGCCCAGCCCACAACCCCTGCTCCTGCCGCCTCGGCTCCGCCGGCCCCACCGGCGCCCCCGCCGCTGAAAGCCGTCGGTTACACCGAGAAAGCCGGAGGCGTCAAGGAAGCCATCGTTTCCGACGACCAGGAGATCTATATCGTCCACGAGGGCGAAAGCTTCGCCAAGCGCTTCCGCGTGCTCAAGATCTCCCCCGCGGCCATTGAAGTTGATGATGAAACGACGCATCAAACCATTCGTCTCCCCATCCCCCAGTAGGCGGTCGGCGCGCCGAGGTTCCGTGCGGCCGGAGGATTGTGGCTACGCGCTGCTGATAGTCATGATGCTGGCGACGCTCCTGCTCATATCGCTGTCGGTCGCCCTGCCGAACGTCTACACGGCGGGACAGCGCGAGCGTGAGGAAGAGCTGATCTTCCGCGGGAATGAGTATGCGCGCGCCATCGTGCTTTTTCGCCGCCAATTTCGGCGTTACCCGGCTTCTGTCAAGGAGTTGCTCCAGACTAATGGCATTCGCTTCCTGCGGCGGGAGTACCCGGATCCCATGAGCCGGAATGGCAAGTGGCGATTCATTCATGCTGATGCGAATGGGAGGATACTGGATTCCCGCACCTATGGCCGGTCTGCTTCCGCGCCGGGGTTGCAGGGGCCGAGCGGTGGGCCAGCCGGACAACCCGTTGGGTCCACCCCTGACGCCACGAAGGAACCGCGAGAGACTTCAGCCTTCTTTGGAAGCGGCAAGGAAATCCAGGGGGCGTTCATCGTCGGGGTGGCCAGTACCAGCCGCCGGCGTTCGATTCGCGTCTGGAACGGTCGCACCCGTTACGACGAGTGGGAGTTCATTGGTGTGGAGGTCACTCCCGCCGGATTGCCGCCCGCTGCGCCAGGCCAGCCCTCTTCACCTTCCACGGCGCCGCCGGGTTCGGGAACGCGTGGCCCGTCGAGCTTCCCGGCTTTCACTGGAAAGCCTGATTCGCAACAGTAACGACCCTTCCACTTATACAACCCAGGAGCAGGGAGGAAAAGCGCTGGAGCGCTCTCTGGCTGGTGGCCTTCGACTCGGCAACTTGGCAAAACGGAGTGAGGGAAGCCAAACTGAAATTCGCGCAACGCGTTCGGGTGGGGCGCTAGTCAGGCCGCGCAGCTCGCCGATGGTCGGCCAGCATGGCCAGCAGGGAACCGCGCTCTAGTCTTTCGCAGTGGACGGTGCAGAGCGACAGCGCGGTCAGGGAGCGGATAAACCCGTGGATGCGGCGTTGATAGCTGCGAATGAGAGCGGGTTGCGTGCCGTCGGCGTAAGCCCACGACCAATCCGTCACCCAGCGCAGGACGGAGACGGTGCGCCGCAACGGCCCTCGCTGGAGGATCTCCTCGGGACGTGACAGTTGGGACAAGCAGTCGGGAGCAGTAAGGAAGATCAGCCGGCCGTTGCGCAGCAGGGTGTCGGGGCGCAACCCGTTCTCCGTCAGACTGGCAGCAAGCTCTTTCAGACACGTCGGGCCCGCCACCGCGACTACCTGCTGGCCCATCTCAAGACCTGCGGTGACAAACTCGAGAACCTCAGCCGGCCCTTTATCTTTACGCACGACTAATCGGCAGGGCGGCATCACTCGCGTCGGGCCGCCGGCCCTGCTCATCTCGGGTCCCATATGTTTCTATGTTGACCAAAACCCTCGGCGGTGTCAACTCAACTTCCACCGAAAAGGCGCTCTTGCCGGTTCGGTCATCTTGTAGTCTTCGCTTTATTTTCGCGCCAGCAGCCCAGGAACCATCTGCCCTCGCCCATCCGGCGTGGGAGGCTAGAGAGGTCTCTTGCTGCGCTGGGGTGAGAAGTTCTCCAACAGGTTGACGAAGCGGCGCGCGGCCGCCGGAATCTCGGCCTTGCCTTCCAGCAAAAGCTGCCGGGCCTCAACTTCGCGTCCATACAGATTCCGGTTGCCTTCGCGGTCTTGCGTTAAGACGGCCCCCTTCAGTTCGGCGCCGGCGAAGACGCCGCGGCTCCGGGAATAGGTCAGGATCTTCGCATTCATCAGAGCATCCGTCTCTGCGGTGGCGGCTCGCCCCACGGGCCCGGCGGCCGCCGAAAGCTCGCCTCCCAGAGTGAACTTGTCCTGGAGCAACCGGTCGATGCCCGAGGGGTTCATCACCAGCATCAAGACGTCCACGGCCGCGCCACCGATCTGCAAACCAAAGCTTCCGCCGCCCAACGTTACCATCGAGGGCGGACCCCACGCGCCGCTTCCGTCGGCGCGGCGGCAGGAAATCACACCCTTTCCGTAGCGTCCGCCAAATACAAATCCTGCCTTCAGCATTGACGGAATCACCACCACGCAGGCGGCGCGGTCGAGCAGATCCTTGGGTAAACCCTGGTCGGGAGCGGTCAGGATCTCGCGCAAGGCGCGACCGGCACGCTGCAGGCGCTCCGCTTCCTTGCGGCGCGGCGGATTCTCTTTCGGTGGCTCTCCCGCGCCGCGCGAGATGCCAGCCAGACCCACAACGAGCAAGATCGCAAAAAGATGACGCAAGGTATCTCCACTCCTCTGTGCAAGGTTCGGGGCGGCACCGCCGGGCCTACGGTGTTCCTAAGGCCACCGTGAAGTTTGCATGACACTCGGTCGCGGGGTCATGCAGTAGCGATTTGAGAAGCTGCTCGTGGCGAACCTGGAATTCCAAAGGCTTCTTCACCTTGTTCGGCAGTCCTTCGATACGCCCTTTCCCGTCGCTGTTCGTACCCACTTCCAGCTCGGCCTTTCGCTTGCTCATGAAGCCGTAGCGCACCGTGACGTGAATCTTGGCATCGTAAAGAGGCTTGTTGGCGCTGTCGGTCACCGTGAAGTCGGCTGAGCACGGTCCGAGTTCACCCTTGATGACCGGCACCTCGGCCGCTTTGGCCGTCGGCAGACCGAGTCCCGCGATAAGCAGCAGTAGGGCAATCTCCGCCATCCACTTCAGCCGTGTGCCTGCTTGCCGGATAGAGTTGCCTTTGCCTGATGCGTACATGCTGTTCCACCTCTTGTCCGGAAGAATGGACGTTCATTATACGCTCGCTGCGGGACAGGCGCCGGTGCAAGCCGACGACTTTCAAGGCACCAAGGCTTGCTCCCATTTCTCCACGCCCGCTGGAACTCTGCCCTCCAGCAAGGTAGCGAACGCATTCAACGCTTTCCGGGCATCTCCCAAGGGATAATAGAAGGCTTCCCAGTTGTCGCTGTCTTCTCCATCGTGGTTGGGAATCACATGGTCGAAGTGCCACGCTTCCTGGAGCTCGCGGTAGGCGCTGGCGGCTCGCGTCTCGATGTTTTCCAGATCCTTGGCCGAGAGTTCGAGCTTCTGACGCCGCGCACGGCGCAGCAGTTTGCGTCTCATAACGTCCGTGACGAGATCCGGCAGCGAGACATTTCTCTGCGGGGCCTGGAGGTAAAGGATCTCCTCTTTCGAGAACGGCGCAAGAAAGACGCTGAGCCGATCAACGCCTGCCAGGCGGGGATGCGTTTGCAGTGCCCGGCCCACGAAGGGATTTCCCTCAAAAAATGCGTCGCCATCTGCCAGCAAGGACTCTAGCTCCTCAAGATCAAGCGCCTGCAGGTCGCCTCGCACCTCCAGGACGGCATAGCGACTCCCCGCGCGCAACGCCTCCACCTGGCTTCGCAGGCGAAAGTGATAATCCACCCCGTCAACTTCTCCCGGACGCGGCGCCCGGCTGTTGTAGAGAACCAGTTTCCGCAGCCGCTGGCGCAGTTTCGGGTAGAATTTCCCCAGCGCCTTGTCAAGAGGGCTTTTCCCCACGCCGGAGGGTCCGGAAAGAATCACCAAGCGTCCCGCAGCCTTAGTGCTCATTGTGTGCCTCCCAGTCCGGTCATTTCCCTGCTCGGGCTGTAGTTGTGGTACATGTCCAGGCGGCAGCCCTGGTAGTTCCAGAGAGGATGGGGGAGGCCGTTCGGCCCCCACGCGATCAGATACCTTCCTTCCGGCCGGAAGCGGTAGCCGGGGAACCTGCTGAGATTCTGCCGCCCGAGTCCAAGGTTCGCGGGTGCTCTCAGCTTTTGGGTAGCGGATAACTCCTGGGGCCGAAGAATCGTAAACCCTTCCTTGTACTCTCGATTCTGAGCTTGCGCACGCTGCCGGGGCGCGGGGGATTGGTGGAGTAGTAACCGACCGTGTATTGGTTCACTAGGTCTTCCGCGATTTCGTTGAAGGCGTCGGCGAAGTCTTTCTCCACGACGATGGTGAAGGCTCGCCCTCCGCTCTGTTCGGAAATGTACCGGGAAACCGCGGTGCCGCGTGCGAGACTCCCCACAGCCGTTGGTTGGGGCGTGCAGATGACGTAGACCACCGTCCCCGCGCGCGTGGCAGCCTCCAGGACTTCCTCCCGAGTTTTCATGCTTGAGTTGTCCTCGCCGTCGGTGATGACAATGAGCACCTTCCGGCCGCGCTCGGTGGCAAGCTTTTCCCGGCACGCCTCCTCGATGGTGTCGTACAGTCGCGTGCCGCCGCTGGCGCTGATCTCCGAAGTCTTCCGAACTGCCTGGAGAAGATTCTCACGACTGTCTGTGAAATCGCTCACCAGATAGCTCTCGTTCCCGAAGCCGATGACGAAAGCTTGGTCGCCCTTACGCAGCGCGCGGCGGAAGAACGGTTCTGTGGCGTTGTGCACGGCTGCAGTCATGCGCCGTCGCTGGCTTCGGCTCAAGTCGATCAGCAGGCCCAGATTCAGGGGCAGAGTCAGCTCGGGCGAGAAGTATTCGATTCTCTGTTCGGTTCCGTCCTCGAAGACGCGCAGTTCTTCTTTCGCCAAGTCCAGGACCAGCCGGTTTTTCTTATCGCGCACCGTGAAGGCGAATTTGACCATTTCGCAACCGCCACGCGGAGCCAGCCGGTCAGCTTCGGCGTGGCCAACGCTGGCTTCCTGGGATGCGAACGCTTCAGCTTGCCTGGGGGCGATGGCGGGTACGTGTCCATGGCCGGGACGCCAGGGGGAGGATTGCCCGCGCGCGGCAGGCCCGCACGCTAGAGCTGCTACGACGAAGTAGAGAAGGCAACGGAGAGGCCGCATGGAAAACCTCCTTGCGTCTCCGAGTTCATCCGGCGGATAAGACGATGCCTCCTTTAAACCTCCGCCGGATTCACCACGGGAAGGCGGTCAGGCCTCGAACGATCAGCCAAAGAAATGGCGGGGACGACGGGACTCGAACCCGCGACCTCATGCGTGACAGGCATGCGTTCTAACCAGCTGAACTACGTCCCCGGTGGAACTGGTTCATTGACCCATTGGGCCACTGCTTCATTGGCAAAAGCTCCTGGAGAGTGGCTTAGCGACTCTCACGCGCCGAAGCTCCGTGCTCGTCAATGGTCCAATGACTCAATTCCTTAGTGGTGGGCGGTATCCGGCTCGAACGGATGACCTTCTGCTTGTAAGGCAGACGCTCTGACCAACTGAGCTAACCGCCCGGAGCCCGTTCGAACCTTGGGGAACCTTGATCCGCCGCCGCGCGCTACAGGGTTCTTGCCGCAGGCGAACCTTGACAGTCCCGAAAGTTGGAATATACACTAGGGTGTTTTGAACGTCAAGGACGGTGCCCTTCACTCCATGCACCTGCCGCGCGAGTACGTGGCCTACATGGCCAAGCAGCTCCTCAAGCGACTTACCGGGGCCAAGTTAATTCAGTACGAGCAGCCGGAGTACGTCACCGAGGTGGTCACCCAGGTGATGCTGGACGAGCTCTCGGTCGAGGATCGCATCAACGACGAGGTGCGAAAAATCCTCGAGGAGCACGGCACGGAAATGAAACGCATGGGAGCATCCTACGAGGAGATGTTCAAGAAGGTGAAGAAGCAGCTCGTCCACGACCGGAAAGTGATCCTCTAGCGCCGCGCTTTGCGCCTTATGAAACTGACCCGCGAAAAAGTCGTCCAGCTCTCGCACCGTATCATGACCGCGGTGGAAGAACTGGACGAGATGGAAATCTTCGACGAGCCCAATAGCATCCGGCAGGAGATTGTAAAGAACCTGAACGACCTGCTGCTCGAAGAAGAGAAGATTGACGCCACCGTCCGCCTGCGCATTACCTCCCAGAAGCGCACCATCCCCGAGGGCGGCGCCGAGTGGGATATCCTCCACCGGAAGTACTACGCCGATGAACTCCGCAAGCTGGGAATCACGCTTTCGCCCCCACGCCGCGCCTAGGAGGATGCTGAAAAAGCCCTCCCTGTCATGTTGAGACCCTTCGCTGCGCTCAGGGTGACATGCTCCGCGCCCTTTTTCAGCATCCTCCTAGCCCTCAATTTTAGCGGAGAGTTGTTGAACTTCCTGCTGGAAGGGCCGGCCGCAACGCGCTCGCGTCGGCCGGTGGATGCTGCAGGGAAGAGACAGCCCATCCGCCGGCCGGCGGATTGCCTGGAAAGGGTAGATCTGCGCCGCCTCAGTCGCGCCGGCGCAGGACAGGGGGCTTCTCCTCGTCTTGCTTCTTTTCGCCGGGTGTGGGTTCGGTACCCGCCTGTTCGCCTGTCTCGCGCTTACGCAGCGTGGGTCCTTCTTTCTTGTCGCCCTTCTTCTTCAGGCTCATGATGGACTGCAAACGCGCCTTGACGTCGTCAAACTCCGAAGTCGAAACCAGATACTGCGCGCGCTTGGGGAGGATGGTTTTAATCTCCTCCTCCGACTTCAGAATCCGCTCCGGCGTCGGCGGGTGGCTGGCGAAAATCGTCGGCACGCTGCCCGGGCTGCGCCGGTCCTGCTCGATGACCTTGGAAAAGAAGGTGACGTAGGCGCTCGGGTCATAGCCCGCCTTATACATGTACTGAAGACCGAGCAGATCCGCTTCCGCTTCCGCGCCGCGGTTGAACTTGAGGAACATCAGCGGCACACCGTTCATGTACGCTTCCATCACACCGTAATAAACGGGGTAGGACATGGGGATGAAAATCAGGGGGATCATGGCGTACTGGAGCAGCGTGGCTCTGGTCATCTGCGAGGCCCAGTGGCGCGCCGCCACGTGCGCGATTTCGTGCGCCACCACGCCCGCCACCTGCGCTTCTTCGTCGGCGGCCATCACCAAGCCGCTGTTGACATACAAGAATCCGCCGGGCAGCGCGAAGGCGTTGAGCTCGGGCGAGTCGATCACCTTCACCGTGAGGGGGACCGTCAGGTCGGAGTTGCGCGCCACGTTCTGCGCCAGCCGGTTGACGAATTCATTCACCACCGGGTCAGCCAGCATCTTGGCCTGCCGGTCGATTTCCGACGCGTACTGCTTGCCGATGGCAATTTCCTTTTCCTGGGAAATGATGCTCCGCCGCGCCACGCGCCGCTCGCCGATCGCGTCCACGTCCTTCTTCTTGTCCTTGTCCGCACCGGCCAACAGCAGAATGGGGATCAGAAGCATCGCGACCAGGAACACCGCCGTCGCCCGTGATGGTCTCATGGGTCCGCTCCTACCGCAGTTTCTACCCTCATTATATCCTAGATGCGCCCGGGAGGCGTCGGGTTTCCAGAGGCCCCTGATTTCTTCCTGCCGCTCGGAACGACGCACCGCCTGGTCTGTCATGCTTCGCCGCTGCGGCTATTGACTCGCTGGGCGGAGACGGCTAGATTAGCCGTGACCCTTGGCCTGCGGAAAGCGGGACGAGGGCCTTTCCAGATCGTGCTTGACATTCCTGATTCAAGAGGCTTGAGCCCGTGGCGGTTGCGACAATTCTGTTGGGTCAGCTCTGGAAGCTGAATGAGACCGGCGATACCTGGCTGGTCACCAAGATCTATTCTGAAGTCTTCGCCTCCTACGTCGTGCTGCGCAAAGTTGGCGGGACGGACGCGGACCTGCGCCGCGTCAAGGTGGACAAGAGCGGCGACAGCGTCTCGCTCCCCGGCTTCACTTTCACCCAGGAGTCGGAGGCGTTCTAGCACGCGGGCAGCGCGGTGCGCCTTGGAAGGGGAGTGGGGCTTTCCCCCTCGCGCCGGCATCCGCGGGTCATTCCCAGCCGCTGTTTCTCCATGGTCACAGCGATTCTCGAATTCCTCGCCGCCTTCATCATCGCCGTCATCTCCAGCACCGGCTATCTGGGGATCGTCCTGCTCATGGGGATCGAGTCGGCCTGCATCCCGTTGCCCTCTGAGGTCATCATGCCCTTTTCCGGCTATCTGGTCTCCGTGGGAAGGTTCCGGCTGGCGTGGGTGGCGGTGGCGGGAGCGCTGGGATGTAACCTCGGGTCGCTCGTGGCCTATTACGTGGGTTCGCTGGGCGGCAGACCGCTGGTGGAGAAGTATGGCCGCTATGTTCTGGTCACCCGGCACGACTTGGCCATGGCCGACCGGTTCTTCGCCCGCTACGGCGATTGGGCCGTGTTCATCGCCCGCTTGCTGCCCGTCATCCGGACCTTCATCGCCTTACCCGCCGGTATCGCCCGCATGAATTTCCTGCGGTTCAATGTTTACACCTTCCTGGGGTCGCTGCTCTGGTGCTGGGTCCTGGCCTACGCTGGCTTCAAACTCGGCGAGCGCTGGACCACACTGCGCGGATACTTCCATCGCTTCGACACGGTCATCGGGATTCTCATCGTCCTCGGCGCCGTGTGGTTCATCCACAATCGCTGGAAGAATCGCCTGCGGGCGGAGTAGGGGAGGGCTCAGCCCTCCCGCAATGGCGCAGACGCCCTCAGGTCTGCGGGCGGCCGGAGGCAGCCCGAATGTGCACCGTTCTCAAGCACTAACCCCTTGCCTCTCAATAACATTCCGGCTTTCGACAGATAACCAGTTGTGTTTTCGAGGATGCTGAAAAAGGGCGCGGAGCATGTCACCCTGAGTGGCCTGCGCCCCAGAGGCTACGGCCGCCGGGGCGAGCGAAGGGTCTAAGCTCTTTCTTTTCAATTCGATGAAGAGATGCTTCGCGGAGTTTACCCTGAGCGAAGCGAACGGGCTCGGCATGACAGGGGGACTTTTTCAGCACCCTTCTACGCGCCCGGCGGTTAGGGCGAATTGAGAATTCGAAATTGAAGATTGAACGCCAGATCATCAATCGACAATCGACAATCTCAAATCGATCTTACCGGCAGGTCGACGATGTCCTCCACGGCGGCGACTTCGCGGGTGACGAACGGTTCGCCGTAACGTACGCCGATCATCAGCCCGAAGTGGCGGGCGAGCGAGGCCATGCGCTCGCGCAGGTCAGCGCGGGAGGGGAAGAGGTTCTGCATATCTTCGCGGGGCGAGAACTGCGAGGAGAAGCAAAGGATGGCCTTCAGCTTCTTTTCAAACTGCGCCGTGATGTCCACGACGAAGCTGGGCCGCACGGCAGGAACGTATTGCGAGGCGTAGATAATCTTGTAGGGCCGGTGCGGGCGGCCCTCGAGCGGCAGCCGGGCGAGCCCGGCGAGGAAACAGGCTTCGTAGCCGATTTGCCCGGTCACATAGTGGTCCGGATGCCGGCCCTCCCAGTAGGGTAGGATGACCGTGCGCGGGCGCAGTTCGCGAATCTTCTGCGCGATCTGGAGCTTGTATTCCCGCCGGTCCTCGAGGGCGGCGTCCGGCAGGCCGAGATTTTCCCGATAGACGAGGCCCATCACCCGCGCGGCCCGACGGGCTTCGCGCTCGCGCAGCCGGGGATTGCCCCGCGTGCCGGATTCTCCCGCGGTGAGGTCGAGCACACCTACCTTATAGCCCGCCTCCACCATCTTGATGACCGTGCCGCCACAGGTCAGTTCCGTGTCGTCGGGATGGGCGGCGATTGACAGGATATCGAGTTCCATATTTGGCTGGCAGAAATTTTTGGTTTGTGATTTGTGATTGGTGATTTTCATCCTCGGCGCTTCAGCCTCCCTTTTGCGTAGTCTTGCGTGCGGCCGTGATGATCGCGACGAGCTCGTTGGCCTCAGCCATCAGCTTCCCCAGACGGTCGGTTTTGACCAGCCCGGATTTGGCGAGCAGTTCCAGCCAGTAGAGTGTTTCGTCCGCTTCTTCCTCAACGATCGCCAGCTTGGCGGCAAAATCGGCCCGAGAACGAGCCCGGCATGCCGCGCGATGACCAGTGCGGCCGTGTTCCGTGGCAACGCCCCGACCAACCTTATGATGCGCAAGGCGAATGCCTGGGTTCTTGTTCTCAATTCTTCTGGTGCCATCGGTCTCTGGATGGGCGTGTCCTGAGTTTCTTGTCTCCGTCTTTCAATCGCAAAGCCTGAGATCGGAATCCTGGATCATCACAACGCCATCCTAAACCGTCTCTCAGTAATCCTCAATCACAAATCGCAAATCCCAAATCCCAAATCCCAAATCACAAATCTTCCTTCCTCTACCAAATTCGCTCCTCGCGTGATATGAATCCCCAAGCATGAGCGAACGTTCTCTGCAAGGTCAGGTGGCCCTCGTCACCGGCTCCGCCCGGCGGTTGGGCCGGGTGATCGCGCTGACGCTGGCGCGCGCGGGCGCGAACGTGGTGGTGAACTATCATCGCTCCCGGGCCGAGGCGCTCGCCACGGCGCGCGAGATTGCGGCCCTGGGCGTTGAGGTACTGGCCGTGCGTGCCGACGTCGCGAAGCCCGCGCAGGTCCAAGCCATGTTTCGCGCCGTGGAACGACGATTTGGACGCCTCGATATCCTGGTGAACAACGCCGGGGTATTCTTTCGAGGGAAGTGGGACCAGCTTCGCGAAAAAGATTGGGACCGCGTCCTGGACATCAACCTGAAGGGCACGTTTTTCTGCGCGCAAGCGGCGGCGCGCCTCATGCGGCGGCAAAAGCGCGGGCACATCATCAATATCTCTTCCCTGGGAGGGCTGCAGGCGTGGCCCAGTTACGCGCACTATTGCGCCTCCAAGGCCGCAGCAATCATGCTGACGCGGTGCCTGGCGAAAGCTCTGGCGCCTCACATCCGGGTGAATAGCGTGGCTCCCGGTACCATACGGTTTCCCGGCGAGAGACGCAGCCGCTTTCCTGAAAACGTGGTGCGCACTACGCCCTTGCAGAAAGCGGGCCGGCCCGAGGATGTCGCCGAAATGGTGCTCTACCTGGCCACCTACGGCGACTTCATCACCGGCCAGGTGCTTGCGGTGGACGGCGGCAAATCCATTGCATGAAGAAGGCAGAAGGCGGAAGGCGGAAGGCAGGCAATAACAGGCAATGGAATTCAGGCCACGAACTATCAGGGTATGACGAGGAATACTGTGCGCCCTGCATGGGATGGGCGGCTAGTCGGAGGCGGAAAGCCAAGATGTTCAGGGGACATAGGGATCTGAGGGCCTTTCAACTTGCTTACAAGCTCGCGATGTAGATCTTCAACGAGACCAAAACCTTTCCCCAGGACGAGCGGTACTCTCTGACGAGCCAAATCCGCCGCTCGTCGCAAAGTGTAGCCGCGAATATCGCAGAGGGTTTTCGCAAACGCCAGTACCCGAGCATGTTCGTCAGCAAACTGGCCGATGCTGATGCCGAGGCGACGGAGACACAGGTTTGGCTCGACTTTTCCCGCGACTGTGGCTACCTGTCGCAAGAACACTACAGAGAACTCACGACGCGGTACGAGGAAGTTGGTCGAATGTTGAGTCGAATGATGGCAGATCCCGAGAAGTTTCTTCCAGCTTCGCCCCAAGCTTAAGCCTTGAGCCGGCGCGGGTTTGCCTATGGCCGGCCAGCTGTGGCTTAGGCGTCTCTGGTTCTGCCAAACCGCGCAGACTTCTCCCGGGCGTCCTTTTGCCGCCTGGCTCCTGCCTTCTGCTTTCCGCCTTCTGCTTTCCGCTTACCGCGTTCTGTTCTCCGCAATATCCTCTAGGAGTGTGCGCAGGCGGGCCAGCGAGACGAGCGCCTGGCCGAAGCGTAGGGCGTTATAGAGGCGGGTGAATTCCAGGACGACCCAGCTCAGCGGCGTACCGACGAACGAGAGGGCGAACTCGCGTGGCGTCTGGGAAGGGGGCTTGCGGTAGCCTTTTTTCTGCAAGGTTTTCAGGAAGCGGCTGTAAGTCAGGGTAGCTTCCTGCGGGCTGAGCGCGCGGTCGCGGCGGCGGAACTTCCACGCCCACAGAAAGCGCCACTCGGCGATGGAGCTACTCTTCTCCGCGGCCACCAGAGCAATCAGAATCCCCACCATCAGGAGCAGCACCAGCAGCTTGTGCGACATCAGCCAGCCTTCGACGCGGTACGCCAGGCGGATGGCTTCACGCTGCCAGCGGCGGAGACGCTGCTGGAAGACTTGCTGGAACTCCCGGGAATCTCTCTCGACTTCCTGCGCCAGCCGGACCTGGTGCGCGAAATCATAGTTGATGACCCATTCGCTCCAAAACAGGGCCAGCGCGTCGATGTAATCGTCAAACATCCCGGCGACGACAGGATTGGGGTCGGCCGGCGTGGGGTCGAAGGTCATCCAACCGTAGTTGGGGAAGTAGACTTCCACCCAACTATGCGCGTCGCGCCCGCGTACGATGAGATCCTTGCCCACGCGATTGTAGGTCCCCGTCTGGAAGCCGTTCACGAGCCGGGAAGGAATTCCCTGGGTGCGCAGCATGAGCGCCATGGCGGCGGCGAAATACTCGCAGTAGCCGGCTTTTGCCTGGAAGAGGAAGCTGGCGATGGGATCGCCGGGCTCGATGCCCACGGGGTCAAGCGTGTAGGTGAACTTGCTCCGCAGATATGTCTCGATGGCCAGGGCGCGGTCGTAGTTGTTGGTGGCGGAGCCAGTGATCTGCTGCGCGAGTTCGCCCACGCGCGGATCGAGATCGGGCAGCGTGAGATAAACCCGCCGAATTTCGGCCGGGTAGTCCGTGGAAGCGCGGCGCAGGTCGTCGGGGTGCGGAAGGCCCGTATCCGAAAGCGCCTCGTAGCTGAAGGGGGAGTAGGCGTGGCCGGGATGGTGCAGGGAATCGGTCTGGTCGAGGGTGAGGCCGCGGATGCGCCCTGTGACCTCGCGCGGCACCGTGGCCACGAAGAGCACGTCGGTGGAAATGGGCGCGAGCAGCACCCGATAGCGCAAGGGACGCGGGCGCCGGTTCTGCCAGCCGTCCCAATGGGGCATGACATAGCGCTGAAAAGACGCGGGGGAGAGGAGAGTCTGGGCGGTGTTGTCGTTGAACCAATTCTTGCCGTCGAAGCTGGTCAGGCCCACGCCGCGCCACTTCACCCCCTGAAACAACCGCGGCTCGCCCTCCGTCATCACCCGCATGACGACGAGGTTCGAGCGCAGAATCTTGCGAATGTCGCCCAGGTTGACGCTGCCGGAAAACCCGCTGATGTTTTGCGCTTCCATGCCCAGGCTGGTCAAGTAGCCGGTGCGGTAGCGCGGGATGACGAAGAATAGAATCGACGCCAGCGCTGCGATGCCCAGCGCCAAGCCCACGGTGGCGGTGCTCAGGGCGCGTTCGATGGCCTTCCGGTTCTGGGCGGGCGTGCGGAAGGGGCCCTCGGGAGCGCGGGCCGCAGATTCGGCGGAGCGCTTGATCTCGTAACTGATGAACGTGGAAATGGAAAAAAGCATGTAGAAGGTGAAACCGACCAGGTAGGTTGTGCCGACGGTGAGGATGGCGCTGGCCAGCATCATCATGAAGGAGAGCATGGCGAGGTAGGCGTAATCGCGATAGGTGCGCGCCGAAAAAACCTTCACCACGGCGGTGAAAAGGACCAAGTGCACGGTGGCGGCGAGCATGCTGTCCATGAAACCCGGGCCCACGGAGAAGATCAGAAAGTCGAGTACGTAGAAGAAAAGGTAGAAGACCGAGAGGCGTGTCACCGTGCGCGGCGACAGGGAATAATCGGCTTCGCGCAGATAACTCCCCAGCCGGACCAGCAGCGCGGTGGAAACCAGGACGACGGAAACCAGATCCAGTCGGCCGCTGGTGGCTACCGTGAAGAAAGCCGTGCTCAGCGTCAGCAGCAGCGACGTCTCGAAGTAGCGCTCGACGCTGATGTGCGCCTGCTTGTGGGCGAGTTCGGCGGGATCGGCTGCGGCTTTCTTGGCCATGGATGCGGGCGGCCGGGTGCCAGGCACCATTCTAATGCAGATGTGCTGTTGTCGGTAGGGGAGGGCTTTGCTCTGGCGCGCGGACACGGTTCAGTGGCGTGGGATCTGTAGGTCGAAGCCGGCCGCGAAAAATCGCTCAGGTGGCCTTCTTGAGGATGGCGATCTGGCCGGCGTGATAGAGGTCGTGCTGAACGACCCCGTGCAACATGACGTATAGGGAATATTTCTTGGGATGAACCGTATCGTTCAGCCGCGCGTCGCTGAGTTGCGCAATTGCCTTGCAGAGTCGCTGATTCCCCTGCTTCAGAGACTCGAGTGTCCGTCGCCAGGCGGCTTCGCTGGTTTCTATGACGGGCGGCCAGTCCTGCGCGGGTGGGAGTTCGTCAATCACCTCTCCTTCCAGCCGCTGGCGGACCGCGGACTCCCACGCCGCAAGATGATTCACGATTTCCCAAATGCTGTGCGCGGCGCGGAGAGGCTTTTTCGCGGCTTTCTCACTCGAGATGTCGGAGAGAATCTCTGCGAGCGCGGGTCCATGCCAGGCATTTCCTGCGAACGCCCGGCGCAGTTGATTGGCAATTCTTTCCACTTCGCGTGTAGGCATGTTGTTCCTCCTCCGATGCCCCAGATCGCCTTTGGGCAGAGTCTGTTCCGTTGCAGCATGGAAGCGGGGTCCTGCCGAAAACAACGAGACGGCGGGCGAACGGTTCGCCCGCCGCCTCAGGGCATCTCTGCGCGGAAGCCGGCTGTTCCTTGCGAGCTGAACCTGTGTCGCGGCCCGGCCTAGTCCAGCGCGAATTCCACGCTGTGCACGGCAGAAACCTGGCCGACAGCGTCCCGCGCGCGCACGTCAAGCCTGTAGGTCCCTGGCTGCCAACGGTCCACCGGCAGGAACCAACCCACAGGAATCACCAGATTCCCCGGCTCGATGTAAGGGTCGAGCGGAATGGTGTTGGAGGTGGCGATCTGCTGATTCGTCTTGCGGTCGATCAGGTTATACGTGATGCCCACCCGCGGGATGTTGGCGCTGAGCAGCAAGGGCTCGTAAACCTCGACGTAGAGGGCAACCTTCTCGTCTCGCCTGAAGCGGTTGTTGGCAGAAGGTGACACTTCAATGCCTCCCGCCACGAGCGGCGTGCGCTCCTCGAGCAGCGCCGCATCCAGGCCGGCGGTAAATTGGGAGACGGGCTGCAACTTGTTGCTGAGGGCCACTCCGCTCAAGTGGAACTGCTTGCCGTCGAAGGGCTCGATGTTGAGCGGTATCTCGTACTTGCCGAATTTCTGCCCTCCCGCGCGCAACACGACCTTCAAGGTGTACTTTCCGGGCGCGATGTTGAAGGTGTTCTGGTAGGGGAAAGAACCCTTGGTGAGCTCTTTCATGTCTTTCTTCTCGAGGTCCAACGTGGCCGTGTCGCTGAAGCGCGCGGCGACCATCCCGTCTTCCCGGTAGGCGATGCCCAGCACGTGGACCGCGGAATGGAACTTTCCCTTCTCTTTTTCGAAGCTCAGGGCTTGGGCAGGGATCTCCAGTGCCAGATTGACCCGTGCCACGTTGGCGCCCGTGTAGAAATAGGGGGCGTTCAGGGCGATCGGGATCTCTCCGGGCTGCGAGCTGGCCGCCTGCTCTTCCAGGACTTTCCCTTCCGGCTTTCCGGCGAGGATGTCGGGGCCTTTCAGGTCGTAATACCCGTTCCGGGAGCGGATCTTAATGCCCTTGCGCTCCACCTTGACCTGGATGCGGTGGTAACTGCCGTCATGCGTCCGGTTGGGGGAAACGTAGGCCAGGATGTAGTATTCCTGGAGTTCCTTGCTGATTTTGTTGAGGCCCTCGAGGAAGTCGTTGGTGTTGAAGATGGTGAAGCCGCCGGTGCCTGTGGCCAGCGCGTAAAGCACCTGCTGATTGCTGGCAATGTTATCTAGCAGGGGCGGAATGATGGGGCGCGTGGGGTAGTTCTCATAGCCCCGCCGGTCGTTTCCATAGGGGTTGTTGCCAGTCGGGCCGGTGCGTCCGCCCCCGCCGCGCGCGCCACTTGGCGCATTGCCTCCGGTGGCCGGCGTGGTTCCACCACCCCGGCTGCCCCCTGTGCCGCTACCCGTACCGCCTCCGGTGCCGCCGCCGGAGGGGGTTGTACCTCCTCCGCTCCCGTGCGAGCCGCCGCCACCCGCCGTGCCTCCACCGCCGCCGCCTGCGGTGCCCCCGCCGCCCGGCTGAGGTCGCTGAGCCAAAGGCTTCGGCAGGAACAGCCCACCGAGCCCGGAGGCCCACAGACCCAGCTGATGGGGGAACGCTGACTCGTCGAGGCTAGCGCCCGGCGGCATGCCGGGGAAGCCGGGCTGGCGGGTAGGCTCGGTGATGTCGGGTGTGGTTCCGGGGGTGAGCCCCATGAGACCGCGAACATCCACGGCGTAGATAGCCACATTGGCCTTGTTGGCAGCGTCGATTGTCGCCGTGAGTTCCGACTCACGCTCCGGGGTGAGCGGAAACCCGCCGGAAAACAGAATCAGGGTCTTCCGCCCGGGCACGGCACGCAGCATCTTGGCCAGGTTGCGGATGGCCAGCAGCACACTGCGGGCGGCGAAGTCCGAGCGCACCTGGAGCATCGTGGGTGCGCCCAGGGTGGCGAGCTCGGTGGTCTGCCCGGGCTCATTCGGTTGCAGCGAGGCGAACTTGACGCCGCCCACCGCGCGCCTCAGAGCCTCCGTATTTGCGGTGAAGTTTTGCGTGACGCGGAAAGTCCCGCTGAAATCGGCTACGGCCATCAGCCGGTCCTTGGAAGCGGTCTTTTCGATGAATTGGGCTGCGGCCTGGCGGGCACGAATCTGCTCAGCGGGGGGCATGGTCGAGTTGTCGAAAAAGAGCACCAGGTAACGCGGCTGCGCTGGCCCCTGGGGCTCCGGTGACTCGCTGACGCGCGAGAAGCTGCTGATGGTCTGCTCCTCGTCGTCCTCAAGAACGTGAAACTCCTTGGCCTCCAGGTCGCGCACGTAGTTCCCCTTCTTGTCCATCGCAATTAAGTCGACCAGCACAAGGTTAGTCTCCGCGCGAATGACGCCGGGCGCAGTCGGAAGCGCCTGGTTATCGGCCTGCTGGCCACCCAGGGGAGCCGCCGGGGCCTGCGCGGGGCTCCGCCCCAGCCAGCAGCAGGCCGAGACTAAGAAGACAAGCGAAAGCAGTTGCCGGCGAAGATGCATAAGCCACCTTCCTAGAAAGGTATTTCCACCGTGCGGTTAAGCGCGGAGAGTTGGGCGCCTTCCGCGTCCCGTACCACCTGCCGCACCAGGTAGGTGCCTGGCTTCACGTCGAAGCTGGTCTTGGCGGTGACGCCCGAGCGTGTCAGCTTCTCCAGGCTTGCGTCCAGCAGACGAAGCTGGAGGACCTTCTCTTTCGCGGTCATGTATTTCCCATCGCGGTCGAAGAGGGCCGTGACCAGGGTCAGGTTGTTCAGGTTGCGCCCGCCTTCTTTGCGGAACTGCACAAAGCGCAGGTCCAGACGCGTGACCACTGACAGTCTAGTGTCAACCTCGTTGAGCTTGAAGAACTGCGTGTGGACCTCCATCGGCAGCTCGCGCAGCTCGTCGTGGGAAAAGATGGCTTGCTCGATTTCTTCCTTGGCCTGGGTCGCGGGGTCACCAAGTTTCTGTGGCGCGTAATAGCCTCGGCGGGCCTGGATCGTCACCTTTTCGCGCGTGCTCAGGGTGACCTTCAGGGTGTGGAAGCGACCGTCATACTTCAGGTTCTGGGGTGAAAAGCCCAGCACGTAGTAGACCTCGGGCAGCACCCCGGTCTTCCGAAACCCGTCATCCAGGTCGTTGCTGTTGTGGAAGAACACTCCTCCCGTGTCACGCGCCAGGCTGTTGAGGACATCCGCCGCCAACTGGGTTTCTTCGCTGGCGAGCTGCCCTCTGTGTACCATCAGGTCAGTTCGGTTCGCGATTACCACGTGGCTCCGGCTGATATCGCCGACAGGGTTGGTAACATACAACCCCTTGGAATCCAGGGTGTTGATGACCACGTTGGAGCGCAAGGCCCGCTCCACAATCCCGTCCACGCGCTGTTCCGCCGTGAGCATGAGGAAGCCGGGAGAGAGCAGAACAATAGTTCTCTGCCCGGGGACCGCGGCCATGCGACGCACCAACTGCTCGAGGGTGCGGAGGGCCATTTCGGTCTCCGTCTGGAAGCCGTTCAGGGCGATCATTGCCTCCCGCTCGGCTGTTGCCTGGGCCAGGGCGTGCAGTGCCTGGGCGTTGGTCTCTTGGCCTTGGTAGAAACAGTAGTAAGCCTCTTCTGTGGCCACTTCCAGGGCGATCGGATCCCGACGATCCACAATCAGGTACGCCTGGTAGCTGGACATCTCCGGGCAGGTGCCCTCGCGCCGGAGGGCAAGCGGCCGAGGGAGAAGCTGCAAGAGCGTTGCGTGCAGCTTGGCGCGGTCGTCGGTGAAGTCGAGCATGTGCACACCGGAGGAGGTGAAAAGCCCCACTCGGTCCCCGGGCTGGAGGGCGCTGGCCAGGTAGCGTTCGGCAGCCTCGCGAGTTCGCGCCACATCCTCGAAGGGCATGTGGATGTCGTCAAAGAACAGGCCCAGGTAGCGTTTGGGGGTCGAAGCTGCCAACGTCGTCTCGGGTTCTGCTTCGGACTCGGCTTCCTCTTCTGCAGGCGTGGTGAAGTGCTGCAGCTTCGCCGCGGGGACTTCCAGGGCGAACTGGCTGAGGGTTTGCGGCTTGCCGTTGTCCAGGAGGCGGAAGTCCTCCTTGCGGAGGTCGCCGAGGGGCCGTCCGCGCGCGTCGCGGACCACCACGCGTACCAGCACGACGTTGCGCTCGACTTGCACCTTGAAGGTGGTGTCATTCTCGCGGGTAGTGAGTTCAGGGGCACGCGTTTCCTGGGCCGGGGCGGGAAGGCTGGCGAGGGCTCCCAGCAGCGCGGCGGCTAGGAGCGAGAGACGAATTGTAGCCAGAGCGTCTGAGCGCATGATGCACCCTGGCGCGCCCATTTTGGCAGACCCGGTTGGCAATGGAGGAAGTTCCGCCGTCAAGCTCCCTTCACGAGAAACTTCAGGCCATAGGTGCGCGAGTAGTATCCCGCCCACGCTGCACCTTGTCAAGGTCGCGCGGCGCACGCTCGCGCCTTGATTTGCCGCGCGCAATCTGCAATCCTTCAGCTCGAGCTGTCGGCACTCAGTTGTCAGCCATCAGCAAGCGGGACGAAAGTCAAGGAGCTTGGTTGGGGCGTTGCGCCTTGTGGAACAAACGCTGCTGCTCTCTTTGCTGAAAGCTGACGGCTGATAGCTGAGAGCTTCCTTTGAAGTGAGGAAATCTCATGGCCTATCGAGACTTGCGCGAATTTGTAGGACGGCTGGAACACGAAGGCGAACTGAAGCGCATTGCCGTCGAAGTGGACGTGGATCTGGAGATCAGCGAGATTACGGACCGCGTCTCGAAGGCGGGCGGTCCAGCACTACTTTTTGAGAAGCCGCGTTCGGCGAAAGACGGCGTGGCTTACTCGATGCCGGTACTCATCAATGCCCTGGGCTCAAAGAGGAGAATGGAGCTGGCGTTGGGAGTGGGGTCGCTGGAGGATGTGGCGCGGCGCATCGAAGAGCTGCTGGAGTTGAAGCCGCCCGAAGGATTCCTCGACAAGGTCAAGCTGCTTC
>Ga0315284_10000957_pt1 | contig 40024 bp, 38 predicted proteins | sample YL17G09_16_MG_FD_203696 | JGI IMG/M metagenome (GOLD analysis project Ga0315284, IMG submission 203696) | Sediment microbial communities from Yellowstone Lake, YNP, Wyoming, USA - YL17G09_16 | ecosystem: Environmental > Aquatic > Freshwater > Lake > Sediment | place: USA: Wyoming | collected...
GCACTACCGGTCGCCGATGTCGTTCGGCACGGACCTGCGTGTGGACAACCTTGTGGGCAACGGCTGGTTGCCCGGTGTGACCCCGAGCGGGGCTCTCCTCCCAGCGGATTTCGTCACAGCCCGGAATCCTGTCTCGTACGATTTCACAGACTTTGGCGGCACCCTGGAAGGGCTGGCGTACTACCAACTCCGTCAGACGGGTGCAGGGGCCACCTACACGAACACGGCTGCCCCACTGCCCGCGGACCAAGTTCAACACATCGACACGGCCTTCAGCTACTTGGGCATTTCTGCCCCCCACACGCCGACTGGGGGTGGGGCGCGGGTGCTCGTCAACGTGTATCGGCCGGAAACCACGGCTTCTGGGACCAGCTCGCTCCTTTTCCTCTACAACTCGTGGCCGCAGACGGGGGTGGGGACATCATCTACGGCGACGTTCGAGCCCTTCCGGGACGAGCGGTTCCGCTACCTGTCCGCTTTCGCCCCGATCCCCACGGCCGCCATCGAGCCCGCCCCGGCTGACCTCTATCTTTCCGCTGCCGCCATCGTCGCGGGCTCTCCGGATGCTCAGGTCATCGGGGACCAGCTCGTTTACCCCCAGGTGAACTACTCCCTGGCGGCATACCACCCCCTTGGAGGGCCCAACTACGCTGCCGTGTTGGCAGCGGACGTGGCTTCCCATCTTCGTCTCCATCGTCGAGCATACAACACGGGCATCGCACGAAACACGGGCAAAATCCGTATTCGGGGCCTCGCCCTGTCCGCGTTCACGGGTGCTCCGTTCACGGGTGACCCCATCGCCGATCACCCGGGAGGAGCGATCCTCTTCGTCAAGGTGCCTGGTGCGTCGGGGTTCCTTGACCTCGGGCGAGCATACGGTGACCCCGATCTCAACTTCGCTCTCGACTTCCGAGGGTGTCAGACCGGTGTACTGGTGAGCGGGCCGGACCTCATCATCAGCTACAACACGTCGTTCTTCACAGGTGACAACGGAGCCGGGGAATTTCCGCTCTTCATGGACATCGGCTTCGTGAAGGGAGCGGGAACGGGTCTGAGTGTGGACGAAGTCGAGTGGCTCCCCCCGTGACGGGGTGAATCGCTTGGGCTTTTATCGCTGCTCGTAGACAGGAACGAAATCAGATGGCCGGCACCTTCATCTCGACGCAGACGTACTCGAATCTCACCCGGCTGGAGCTGGAGCAGCTCCGGCGTGGCGATTTCACGTCAGGTGGGAAGGCGCTCACGGTTGGTGATTCGGCCTTGGCTCCGGAAGGAGTCGTGGGGAAGGGCGACGTCAACGCCGAACCCTTCTACACGGGACCGTCCGTCAATCTCGACGACGTCTACCCGATCACCCCACTGCCACAGCCGGGTCCAGGTCTCCTCTCGTCTACAATGACGGGTGGCCTCGTATCGGATTACGCCCGGTGGTACGGCCCGACCCTCATCTTCGACTCTCTGGAGAGCGGCTTCGCGACCGCGGCTGCTTCCTGGCAGGACAACACCCTTGTCACGGACTTCGTGACGTTGGGCGTCCTGCCCGGCGACCTCTTGCTCATCAAGGAGGTGCCCGGCTTCGTCCTCGACCAGAACCAGAATACGGTCGCGACCATCTCGGTGGTGGCTCCGAACACCCTGACCGTCTCGAACATCTGGAACCCAAACCTCGGGATTCCAGCACTCGTTTTCGGAGCGTCCTCCCAGTTCAGCTACCTCATCGTTCGGCCTCTGGCGACGCAGCTCTTCGCGGTCCCCGGTTCTGGGCCGGTCGGCGAGGAGCAGACGTTCCTGATGGTGACCCCGGGGAGCGCCCTTCACGCCACCCTCTCACCGACCACGGATCAGATCAACCTCGACCGCATCCGGGATGTCATTCGACCGAATGCGGGTCTCGACGCCTCGGTGGACCGGGCTGACTACATTTACAGCTTCCCGGCAACTCGGCAGACGTTGAGCGCCAGCCTTCTGACGCTTGGCTACCGAGTCGTCCTCTACCCGGACGACGGTACAGGGCTCGGACCGGACCTCAACAACCCGATCACGACGCTGAACCCGACCATCGACCCGGGGTTCCCCGCTGCTGACCAGCGGATGACGTTCGACTACAAGGCGGGCACGGTTCGCTTCTCATGCGCCCCAAAGATCGGCGGTCAGATCAAGGTCGTTGGAGGTGTCGAGGCAACCACGGGTCGTCTGAACCTCTACGCCGTCTTCTGGGCGATCGATTTGACCCTGACTGCGGGGAACGCTCGGGGCCTCTACCAGCCTCGAAGCACGAGCTATCAGGCAGCTCCGGCAGCTCGGGTTCACTTCGACCCCAGCATGATCAGTGGCGGGTGGCGTATCGGTTCAACCATCTCGGGAAGTGACGGCTACGTCAAGGCCATCGACACCCCCGAGGGGTACGCCGCATCCGCCACGTCTCGGCCCTTCGTCGAGCTGTATCGTCGCCGTTCGACCGAGATCGGGACCTTCGAGGTCACCGTTGGTACACCGGGTCCCAGGTACTTCTCGTACCGGCAGGGCGAGAACAAGTGGCGGTTCGCGGGCGCCTGGTCGGACTTCGAGGCCGCCTTCGGGTCCACGGACGCCGAGATGTTCGTGGCGGACAAGACGGAGTTCACGGTCTCGGACGCGGGGGGTCCGGCGAACTATGCCGCGAACCTGAACCCTGACACCAACTACGGGGGGTCGGTCTACGGCATCCGCTCACACGCCAATCTCCGAGACTTGTACCGGCTGCTTGCAGCGACCCCCCACGGGACGGTCCATCTCAAGAAGGGTCGGTACTACCTTCAGAACGAACTCGTCATCCCTCCCGGCACCACGGTCGAGGGTGAGGGCCCCGGAACGAGGGTCATCTTCCGGAATTTCGACTCGGATGGAACGACTGCAACCGCACGGGGCAAAGCGGTTTTCAAGGTCGGGCCGAACACGACCTGGGGCGTCTATGATGCCTCTGCAATTCCGGACGATAGCTACACCTACAAGACGTACATCGAACCCACCGTCTTTCCCCTGACCGGTACGATCCGTGTCGAAGGGATGGATACGGTGTGGAACCCCGTGCGTCGCTGCTGGGGCGTCGTCTACGGTGAGGCCACGTCGAACTCCATCTACTTCAACGAAGTGTTGGAGGACGGCTCGACGCGGTTCCCGGGCCTTGGCATCAACGTCAAGGACAACGTGTTCCCCTTGTTCGTGTCGAACACGACCCCGTACGACCATCAGAACCACTCTGGCAGCCACTATCCCCGCATCGCGTACCAAGAGCACGCGAACGAGTACGCCGTCGTGTGGGTTGAGGAGATCAGCCCCGGTGGTTTGACGGGTGGTCAGATCGCGATGCGGTGGTTCTCTCTCAACGCGACCTCGAACCCGCTGGTCCCTTCGGGATACGAAGTTCTCTACAACTCGACGACGCAGTACCCGATCCCGCCCTTCCCGTACGCGGATCATCCGAGCATCGCGGTCGAGAACTTCACGACCAACTCCTCGACATACACGACCTGCGTGACCTTCTGGTCCTACGACCGTGACATTCCGGGATTTCCGACCTCCTCGATCATGGCGAGGCAGTACTTCCAGGGCGGCACGGTGGTTCTGGCCGCCACTTCCGCAGTGGGCCTCACGGGCCACGAAGTCGTATCCTCGACGGACGTGGCTGCGGATGCGGAAGGCGGCTTCATGGCCGTCTGGACGATTCGCGGCCACTCGCTCTGGCGTGGGCTGAATGCGACGCTCACAAACACGCCCCCGGACACCTCGCTGACAGACCCGGCGGTCTTGGACTGGAATGCCCTCGGGATCGTTCCTGGGTCCAAGGTCCACATCCTGGTCAGCCCGACCTTCCCGACCGTCCAGCAAGGGCTCTCTGGGGTTGTCACGCTGGCGGCGGGTGGTGACCCCAATCTTCACATCAAGTACGAGGGTGGATCGCCGTTCTTCGCCGAAGGTCCAGGCGTGGGTTATGCCATCACGCCCATCTCGAAGATCCGCGGTCTTCGTACCCATCTCATCGCCGGTCTTCCTGTGGAATCCCTCCTCGGAGATGTCGCGGTTGTCGAGCCAAGGGAGTTCCTCGGGAACTACCACATCGAGATGCGTGAGTCGGACTACGCCCGTATTTCCAGGGGTGCTGCGAGCTGGTGCGTCGTCTTCCAGGGCTTCAACTCGCATTGCGGGTTCGCGTACCCGGTCGCTCAGAACTACGATCACGGGCAGATCGCCACGGGGCCGACATTTGGCGGCATTCTCATGGGTGACCCAGAGGTTTACCGAGAGCACATCTCGACGTGCTCGGTCATCCTGCGGGACGACGGTCGCCTCATCTACCCCACAACCTCCACCCAGCTTCCCGGCCCGCTTTCAACGGGTCCAGTTCTGTCCATTGGGCAGCCACAGCTCAATGGTCGTGTGGCCCGAGACCTGGAGGTCTCGCTCAAGAGTCTTGGGACGCGGGCTCCGATCACGCATCGGCCGAACTACATGTCCTTGTTCTCGGGGCTTCGCATCCCGGTCAATGAGGTCCGGGAGATCAGCCCCCACAACTTCTCGTATCGGTGGACGACGACGGGGATGCAGGCGTGTATCCCGGACGTGTCATGGACCGGTCAGGATTGGGTTGCGGTCAGCCCAGCAAAGCAGTGCATCCACTCGTTCACGGGGATGTACCAGCCCAACGGCGGCAACTGCTGGCTCTCGGATGCACTCTTCTACTTCGGGCAAGAGGGGCCCGGTACCGCCAACTTCGGCTGGCACCTCAAGCGGACGTTCCCCAGCGGGGCGGAGATCTTCTTCCCGAGCCTGGGTCTCTCGTTCCCGATCCTCGACGCCGCGGATGAGCACACGGCCAGTCTCCCGGGGAATCCATTGGGAGGTGTCCCTCTTGCGAACGTCGAGTGGGTACTCATGTACTCCACCCCGGATGCAGCCGGCGTGAAGAACCAAGGCTTCCGCATCGGTGCGGATGGCCGTCTCATCGCTTCGACGGACTTCATCACCTGGGCTGACCAACCCTCTGACACATCGACCGACCCACGCGAGGTCGAGCTGATGCGTCGGCCGCAGACCCGCGGCGGCAACTACCCGTCTCAGGTGGCTGGGGAGCTGGCTGGAGAAAGCGCCGACGCTCTCGAACCTGGCAGCCGCTACAAGGCCAACATCGGCTTCCGTGGAGTCGCTCCTGGCCGCCCCAAGGGCATGAGTCGGCGGGCTCTGCTGGAGAGCCCTATGGCGGCTCTGGCCTGGGGCGAGAACCTCTACGGGTTCGTGGACCGCCTCTCGGAAGGTACCGGGGGCGGCACGACGGGCCAGGTGGAGTTCTTCCGCCAGTCCTTCGGTCCCTACAACGTCACGCTGCGGAATTTCACGATCGAGTCCACTCCGGGGCAAGCACTTGCGATTCGGAGCTACTCCCACGTCTACACCCGGCATCTTGCTCCGGTGGCTTCGGCCGTGTCCTTCGACACGGATGGGATTCGCAACGTCTTCGTTTACCCGACGACGCGCATCTTCTCGCTGTACTACCTCCTCCCTGCGAACTTGGTCACGAGCTACATCGGGACGGTCTACACGAACGCTCTTGGGCAAGACCCCCTCTACATGGACGGGCCTACTCTGGGTCGTGGCGACCTCTCTGCATGGAGTTCGGACATCTCCTGGGAAGAGTTGTACCCGACGTGGATCCCGAGTGCGACGTCGATCATCCGGTACGCGGCTCCGGGAATCGGTCCCAAGGTCATCTGGGATGGGCAGCGGTTCGCCATTTTCTGGATCGAGCGTGCGAACCGGACTTTCGTTCTTCCTGCCATCTCCAACGCGGCGGTCGGCTACTTCCTCTGCATGAGCTACCTCCCTGGTAGCGAGGATGGGAACCTCCAGACCTCAGAGATGGTGGACCCCTACGAGATCTTCGGCCCGGGTGGGACGGTGGGTCAGTTCCCCTTGGCCTCGGTTCACATCTCGGATGGTTCGGGCTCCAAGGGTCCGGCCATTCCTGGTTCCACCCTCACGAGAAACACGCTCGCTGTCTGCGACGTGGCCTTCTCAGGGAAGGTCTACGCCGTCGTTTGGAGTGCCGGGTTGTCACCGGACTACCTCGACCCCTTCGCCACCGCCGGGTCAACGCTGGGTGTCACCCTGTTCAACATGGACTCGGCCACAGCGGCCATCGTGAACGGCGGAACGGGCGTCAACTTCAGCGGCGGTGGGACCACGTACGTCATCGAGCAGGACAACGACAGCGGGTCCTTCCAGAACCCCAAGATCGTCTGGGATGGCAGTCGCTTCATGGTCTTCTACGAGGTGGTCCAGCCAACCTCGACCGCCTCTACCGCACCTCCCAACCTCAACGCCGCGGTCTGTTACGCCGTCGTTCCGGAGGACGGTCTGGCGAGACCCGTCCAGACCAAGCAGATTTCGGGTCGGTTCCTGGTCACAGGAACCGATTACCCAACGGCCGACCCAGGGAGTCTCGGGCCGTTCACGACGCTTCCTCTCGGAGCATTCTCGCCTCATGCCTTGGGTTGCCCCGTCTGGGTGGGTGCCTATGCTGCGGGGTCACCTTTCTGGGCGGCCCGGTACACGGTCATCCAGATGTTCGGCACCCAGCTTTCGCCATTCATCACGACATCCGTTGCTGGCGCGACGCTGGGTACTACCCTGACAGATGCGACGAAGAACTTCTTCAACTTGGGGGTTCGTGCAGGGGACTACCTCTTCATCTCCACCTTCCCCGATACGGGCGGTTATGTCGTGGAGTACGTGTCCTCAGCGACTACGCTGGAGATCATCCCGTACGGGGCCTTCGTGGGTGGCGCCGCATTGACCTATGTGATCACCCGCTACCAGCAGCCACTCATCCAGCCCGGCGACATGCTCGTCGTCTCCGCAGTGAACTTCGGTGGTGTGTACTCCTCGACGTCCAACGGCGTCTACCCCGTCATCAACTACAACCCGAAGACGCACCAGCTCACGGTTCAGGGAGAGTTCGCAGCCGGCGACCACGACACGTTGATGAACCATCAGATTCGGGGTGAGATCCGGAGCGGTGGCATCTCGGACTACGACAACGGCGGCACCCTGGAGTCCACGCGAGCAGGCATCAACCCTCGTTCGGCCCTCATCGCGAACCCCAACTGGGCGACCGGTGCTACCACGACGAACGTCAACCGCCTCCACGGCGTCGCTTACAACGACGTGGACGATGAGTTCGCCGTCCTGGTGACGCACGCCGACAACACGAGCGTCGTGTACGGCTTCAAGCCCAACGTTCGGACCGCAACTCCAGAGGTTTGGCTCAACTATGCGGGCACCTCGATCCCGTACGGTGCTGGCGACATCGCCTGGAATGGGTCCCACTTCCTGGTTGTTGTTCCGTCGCTACGCCTGAGCGATGGGGTCGCCTCGGTGCAAGCCAAGCTGCTCAATTCGCGGTTCTCGGAGGAGGTCACCCTCCCACTCATCGCGAACTATTCACGAAACGACCTCGTGGCCTCCTATGCCTTCGGCAATCTGCCAGGGAAGATCCCTGGCCCGGGGTATGGTGATGTGGCCCAGGTTCCGCCCTACACGGGCAAGATTGCGGGCACCGTGTGGCCGTGGATCTCTGGCGTGAAGGTCAAGTGGAACCCGCGTCTGAGTCGGTGGCTCGTGTCGGTTTCGGTCGGTTGGTACGACCAGGCAACCAGTAGCGGCAACACCTACGACAATGGTGGAACCGAAGGGCTTTTCGTCCCCTCCGGAGGTGCCCTCATCACAGCGTGGGTCGGGAACGTGATCACGTTCTCGGGCCTGTCCCAAGCCTTCCAGCCTGGGATGAAGCTGGTGATCGCGCTCCCTTTGACCATCGTGGCCGCTGTGACCATCATCGAACTCCTCAGCCCTGGAGCGCCTGGAACGGGGTACGGCCAAGTCAGGGTCGATGCCACGAATGCGGACTGCCCCTCTGTCGTCCCCGGGGTGTCCATCGGCGTCACGGCCTTCCGAGAGGACGTCTTCCTGTGGACATTGGGCCAGGACGCAACGGGTCTTCGCATCGAGGACGCGGACAACGTCAGCATCGAGGATGTGGTCGTCGGCGGCGGTGCGACGGACATCGAGGAGAAGTGGACGAACATGGGTCGTCCAATCTGGCAGGCAGCAGGCCAGACCTTCGGCTCCCCGAGGGATACGACGTTCGCAGGCCCGCTGGCACAGGCCAGCCTCACCCGGCAGCCGCAATACAACCACCGGTTCATGACGCCGGCCTGGAAAGTGAACCTGCCGAAGTACTCGAACGTGACTTCGGCCGGCCATCATCCCTATGGTAGGACGGCACCACCTGGAGCCTCCTACATGAGAGACAGACTCCGTAACCGGAGGGGGGGTTGAGCCATGAGCGCCCTCTACTTCGTGGACTTGTTCGCCAATCCCTTCACGACGACGAAGATCATCGACGTACTGGAAGGGCCTTCCGCTTACATGACGGGCACCGTGGTCATCCGGGTTCCGGACTACATCTCGGTCCAGAACCCGATCGACGCCAGTGACCTCATCACCAAGAAGCACCTGGGAATGCTCGCGTACTACGCGGGGTACGCCAACATTCACTTCGACGACTTGATGGACCTCGGCGACGTGGACCTGACCGCCCCGAACGTCGGGGGCAGCTTCGGGGAACGGAACCAGATCACCGTCTTCCCGGGCCAACGCTTCGTCTCCCAGATGGTTGGCTTGGTCGGTCCAAATCCGCCCCAGGTCATCATCACCTGGGAGACGTACGAGGCTGGGGTGCTGGATCCGAGCACGGACCGGACCCAGCAGGGATATGTTGAGTTTCCGAGCACCCCGTCGTACTTCACTTGTGAGGTGAGCTTCGACAACGGAGGCCACTTCTACCCGACCACGGACGGGGGGCTCCTGAATATCCCGCTCATCGGGCAAGGTACGCAGTTCATCATCAGGCTGACGAACACCTCGGGCTTCCCGATCCGTCTTCTGCGCGTCGGAAGCTGGGCGGTCATCTACTAATCAGATCAGAAAGATAAGCTGATGTCGCACAACCTTGGAAGCGGTGTTTCGCGCGTACTGGACCCTGACGGGACGGAATACGTCGAGGTCATTTGGCAGCAGGGCAAGCCTCCGATGGACGCGGAGTTGAACCTGCTCCAGGAGCTTGGGGTCAACTACACCCGGAAGGCTGTGCTTCGCGGAACGCCCTCTGGGTGGTTCGGTAACGACACGAACTCGTCGGCGGTCTTCACGACGAACTCGATCTGGTCGAACTGGTTCCAGTACGGCAAGCAGAGGTCGGGGGAGCAGAAGGCGGTCGTCTGGGCGGTCGTGAACGGCTGGCTCGTGCCGGTGACGGGTACGAGGACGGGTACACCCCCGGGCTCGCCGGACGACACCGACACCTGGAACAAGATCACCCTCGATCCGCCTCCGGCGAACGCGGGTGACTTCCGCATCGACTTCGTGTTCCTGGAGGTCTGGCAGGCGCGGATCCCACCGAACCCCTCCACGCTCAACAAGCCGAGCATCTCGGCCGTCTACCGCTATGGGAACGTCGAAGGTGGCTACAGCTTCCTCTCGGATGACCTCGTGGACCCTGCCCTCGGCTTCGAGACGACGCAGCGGGTCCAGCTCCAGTACCGCATCCGTGTCGTGAAGGGCCTCGTGGGATTCACGGGGTACCCGGACGGCTTCGACCCGGCGACCGTGAAGGGTCAGGGGGCGGCGACGAGCCCGACGAGCTTCACGTTCGCAAACATGCGGCAGGTGCTCGGGGACCCGGGCCTCTGGCGGGCTGGTGACGGAACGCCCAACACGCTCGGGACCGTGGACGGCTACGTCTACGCCGTCCCCATCGCAGCGGTCTTCCGCCGCAACAGCATCGTCTGGACGGGTGACCCGAGCCAGAACCTCAACGGTGGCTTCAACCGCAACCCGACGGCGGTGGACCGCACGGGTATCGCGACCTTCTCCACAACCCCGACCCTCGCGGTGGACCTCTCGGCGACGGCTACGTCGCTGACCCTGGTGTCGGCCTCGAACATCCCCCTGCCTCTGACCCCGTTGAACCCGGTCATCATCAAGATCGGCGACGAGTTCCTCCAGTACCAGTCGATCACGACCGGTGGGGTCATGACCATCGTGCCCGGCACTCGTGGGTCGAACGGCTCACTGGCCGAGGCCCACAAGGCGGGCACCGTCGTCGAAATCGTTGCTGGGCGTCCGGACGGTTTGTTCGCGGATCAGGTGGCGTTGACGGACCTCCTGGACCTTCGCCATGTCGTCAATCCGGGAGGGTTCGATCATCAGACCCTTCTCGACGAGAACCTCGATCGACTCCTCCGTGGGCAGCTCAGGACCAACTGGAAGCGGTCGGGTGGTGGTCCCCAGGGACCGTTCGTCTTCTACCAGGACAAGATCACGAACGGGACGGCCGCCACGGGCATCACGAAGCTCGATGGTCCCGACAACATCCGGCAGATCTTCTCGGACGCGGCGTGCCTCCAGAAGCTCGAACTCATCGCTGCGCCCACTTCGGCAGCAGTCCCGGTAGCGGTCAACGAGTCCTGGTCGTTGGCTCTGACGGTCACCCAAACGGTCAAAGTGTCAGCGGGTGGCAGCTTCGGACCTGGAGACGTTCTTGTTCTCCCGGTCGCTCAGCTCAAGGCCGGTCTCCCTGGAGGGGACGCGGATCAAGTCCGGTGGGTCTTTGAGGGGGCCCCCTCCTCCATCTACTTCACGATTCGCATCGACGGAGAGACGGATCACGTCCGGGCGGCCACCTACTCAGTCTCGCCGCTGTTTCCGGGGCCGAATGACGACCTGACCATCACGTTGGGGGGAACCTTCCCGACGACCACGCAACGGATCTACATCACGGCACACTGTCTCTACGGGCCGGGCCGTGGGCTTTCGCGTCGTCCCGACTCCATGCACTCGGTGGCGGCTCTCTTCCCGTCTGCGGACCTTCTGCTCAACCAGCAGACCGTTGCCACAAACTCCTTCAGCACCCGCGTCAAGGGGCTCCCCTTCTGGTCGAAGTACCGGAACGAGATTCTAGCCGATCGGCTTCCAGTGACGGCCGAGGGCTATGCGGAGCTGGGCAGCAAGACCGTTGTGCTTCAGCCGCTTCGTCGAGTGGACCTCCCGGACAAAGTGGTCACATTCGATGGCACCGCTGCGAATCTTCGTCCGGCGGCGTTCATCACGAGTTTGCTTTCTGCTGTCACCAGCGCCTCTCAGCTCACGGACATCGCCCAGAACTTCGGTGCGTTGGGGGTAGTCCCCGGAGATGCATTGGTCTTGCTTGCCGGCACGGGGCAGAACGGCCGCTATACGGTCTTGAGCCTCTCAACCTCCATAAACCCGAACGACACCCTCAACCTCGAACGTCCCGTCGCTCCTGGGGCGACGGTGAGCTACGAGGTCTATCATGCCCAGGGGTTGATGCCGCTGCTCAAGCGGGACGGTCTGACAGCCAAATGGACGACGACGGATCCCCTCGGGATCTTCTCGGGTACGACGGAACTCGCCGCTGCCACCAAGAACATCTACGTCAGCTTCCCCCGCCACCTCATCCCAGGGTGGGGAGAATACGACATCCCGCTCCTCTGGGCTGATCAGGCGCCCTTCAGCCAGGGGATCAACTACCTCCTGAACGTCCTCTCGGGTGTGGGGCCGTTCCCCAACACGACCAAGAACTTCTGCCCGTTCTCGAACGGCGCGTTCTCGTACACGAGTTTCACGACTCTGGACGGCAACCCGCCCTTCACGAACCCGGCGCCCTACAACGGGTCGATCACCTACGGGGGCAAGACCTACGCGGGCATCCGGAAGTACACGGACACCCGAGGGCTCGGCCGGCAAGGTCTGGAGCTGCCCCCGTTCTACGGCATCGCCCGGGTGTGGGCCATCTACGAAGCGAACGACTACCGCATCAACGGTTCTGCTTTCGGGGCTGGGGACAGGGCCCCTACGGGCTCGCTCTCGGCGGCAAAGAACCTGCTGAGGCAGAATTGCACGGACCCGCTCTTCTGGATCGAGAAGGACGACGATGGTGACTCGACGTTCATCATCAGCGCGTCGGCGATCGACCTGACCAAGAGCACGGTCAACCCGATCGCCAACTTCGCCGCAGGCAATTACGTCGTCGAGGCGAGCATCTACGGCTTCGACCGGGATGCCTTCGACATCGAGAAGGAGTTCCGTCTCGTTCTCAGCCGTCAGCGTACGGAAGCTGTCGCGGGCCTTCGGCCATCGAACATCCACGTCCCCATCGACGCTCCGGAATTGATCATCCCGGGCCCGTACACGAACTCCGACGAGATCCTCGTCAACTACTCCCGTACGCCCTACCAGGGAGACCCCTGGGGTTCCCAGACGCTCTACCAGGACATCGGGTATGCCCCAGGTCCGCTCATGTCGGGCGAAGTCGTGGCGTTGACTTCGCAGTTCCTCAACCAGGACGCACTGACCCGACCGAACCAGAAGGTGTTGGAGATCCTGGCGGAGGCGACCTTCACGACAACTCTCGGGACCGGGCGTCTCAGCGTGAACTCCTTCACGCAAACAGTTTCCCCGGCCGATGTCGGATACGAAGACAAGAGCACCGCGTGGCCCCCCACATCGCCGGTTGCTCCTCGTCCGCAGGTGTTGATCGGGGCCCTTCTGGGCTCTTCAACTGGGGGCATCTTCGATACGATCGGGACCCAATATCTCGGGTGTACGGAACGTTTGCCCTTGGGCGCTCTTTTCCGGGACAAGGATTTCCGGGGCAACTTCTTCGCGACAGCCGCCAGTTCAGGGCTCCGAGTTGGAACCTCGGTGTACCGGAATTTCGCGACCAGTTGGGTGGCGACCATCAGCTACGAGCAAACGACCCTCCCTCTCGAATCCTCCTATCTCGCGGGGACGCGGGGAGACTTTGTGGTTCACGTCGATGGGACCCAGGGGAATTACTCCCTGCTTACCAACTACCGAGTCAACCGCGGCGGCTCGCTCTTCTCGGCCAGTAGCCCTACCCCTGGTGGTGAAGTCGGGGGTATCGGAGCAAAGGATCTTCTCTGCCCCTCGGGTGCCGAGGATACGCGGGTCAATGCTCTCGTCGGTAAAGCATACTTGGTCCGGAACACGGTCACGAACGTCGGACTCACGGAGGTTTCCGCCGGCAACGAGCTGATGATGCTCATCCAAACGACGGCGTATGCGCTCAAAAGCGCGGTCAATCCTGATGTCGAAGTCGCCATTCTGAACACGAATGGCTTCTTCGAGACTGCCTCCGCGGCAGACCTCTACCGCATCGAGGGTCGGCCTCTCACCAACGACTTCCGTCGGGTGACCATCGACCCCTCCACCATCACTTTGACCAGGCGTCCGCCTACGCCTACGTGAGCCATGAGCGCCAAGCACCTCAGCTACAAGGATTTGACTCCCGCCCAACGTCAAAAGGGGGCGGCAGAGGCTCGGCAACGGCTCCAGGGGATGCTGACCAATCCCTTCATGCCGCCTGACCAAAAGGCGCTCCTCGACGCCCAGATGGCGAAGATCGACCTTTGGGAGCAGGGGCGATTGCCGGAACACCCGGCAGCCAAACCGAGCACTCCCAAGACGCTTCCGTCTCCCCCGGCCCAGCCTGTGAACCACGAGGTCGTGCTCCAGGAGACGCTCTCGTTGGTCGAGACGCAGAAGTAGCGGGTCTATCTATCGTGATCCTTTGGAGAGGTGCTCCATGCCACAGCTCGACAAGGGATTTGAGGTTTTCGTCAACTGGCAGACAGCGTTGTTCTGCCTCGGGATCTACTTCGCGACGTACATCGTTCGTACGGTCGTCCAAGCTCTGATCCCCAAGGTCAAGGTGAAGGGGGCGATGCCCTACCACCTGTGGAACGAGCTGTTTCTGCCGCTCGGCCCCTACGGCACCGGCATCCTCATCGCACTGGTGGCGAAGAAGTTCCCCTGGCCGATGCCCATCGCCGACGTCTGGAGCGCGAAGGTCATGTACGGCCTCGTCTGCGGCGGAGCCTCGGGCTGGTTCTACGGCCGCTTCCGTGCATGGGCCAAGGTGAAGGACGAGCGGAAGGCCGGCACCAGCGATGCGCCTCCGGCTCCTCCCTCGAACCCACCCTCGGCCGATCCTCCCGCTGACCCGGCTCCCCCCACTCCTCCGGCGAACTGATGGCTGACCCGACGCCCGAGCCCACCTTCTGGTCCCAGTTCTGGGGGCGAATGAAGGCCGTCTTCAAGTGGATGGCCCTGCACCTCGCTGCTCCCGGAGCTGCTCTTGTCGTCGTCATCGTCGCCGTCATTCTGGTGTCGATGGGGGCGAAGAACCTCCAGATCGGTGGGCTTCTGGCGCGGCTCTTCGGGAAGAAAGACCCCGAACAACGGGCCATCGACGTGGCCAACTCGGTCGATCCCGACCGCGTGGACAAGAACGGCAACCTGATCCAACCGGGCGTTCCGGACTCGAAGGGCGATACGCAGGTCGTGGTGGTGCCCATCAAGGACCCGGGGCTCTTCTCGAACCCTGACACGGTGACCTTCATCCCGCCGGGCAAGACGGAGCCGATCGAGGTTCAGCTTCCTGACGGAGTGAAGGCGCGGGACGTGGACAAGGTCATCGTCGTCCAGCCGGGCAAGTTCGTCGTGACGGTCAAGGACGAATCGGGCGTCCCGGCCAAGAAGGTAGACGACCTCCTCGCGAAGTACGGGAGCTGAAGTGGTGTACAGCTACGATCGAACGGCTGCGGATGCCCCTGCCAACGTCCTGAAGAACACAGGACGGGCGCTCCACAACATCGAGCGTGAGCTGGGTCGGTCGGAAGCGTCGCTGAAGGGGCTCCTCAGCCAGCTCACGATGATGGCCCGCTCGACCCACGACAAGAACGTCCAGGCGAACTACAAGATGGTCCTCGACCTCAAAGAACGGTTCGAGGCGTTCCACAAGGAAACCAAGCACCTCGCCGGGCTCTTCGACGAAGGGTCGCGGGAGTACCGATGAGGCTGGGATGGACCGTGGGCCTTGCCGTGCTCCTCCTGGCCCAGCCAGCGGGGGCCCAGACGGCTTGTGAGGGCGGCACCTGTGTCGCCAAGGAAGACCTCCAGGCGTTCGTCCAGCTCGCCCGGGAGGCCAAGTGTCGGGCTGATACGCCCCCGGCATTCAAGATCGACCCTGTGACCATCGTGGTGGACCGGGACGGCCGCATCTATGGCTCGGGGTCAGACCCGAAGCCGATGACCTTCCACCTCGACTGGTGCAACTACAAGATCGAGGGCAAGGGGCAAGTCAACATCGTCGCCGCTCAACGGGTCGAGCCAACTTCGGGCTTCCGTTTCCGGACCAAGGCGACTATCGGGTACCTCCCGTTGACGGCCCTCGACAAGAAGGACGGATACGCGGGCCTCGATGCCGGTGTTCTCCTCGAACCGTTTTTCCTTTCGTGGGCGAACGTCAATGCCTACGTCGGTTTCCGCTCCGTGGGTGCTGGTCTTGGTATTGATCTGACCCGGAACATGGGGCTCTACGTCGGCTACGCCGTCACCTGGGGCACCTGGCAACACAACCCTCACGCGGCGATCAGCTTCGCTCTCTGGTGATCCCATGGCAGACCCCTCGAACATCGTCGCCCGTTTTCTTGACGCTACCAGCGACAAGGAGGGGCTGACACCGTCCTTGAAGAACGCTCCCATCCAGAAGATGGTGGACCGGGCGTCTCGGGAGATCGAGAAGGCGGTCGCGGGGATCAACCGCCACCTGAAGGCTGTGGGTAGCCACGACTCGTATCGGGGTGACCCGAGCAAGATCGGGCCGGCCCTTCAGCGGGTCAAGAAGAGCTGCGAGGCTCTGAACACGCTCTTCACGGCCGTTCGTCGTGACGTGAACACGTTCATGTCCGCGAAGGCTCACGAGGCCAACGCCGGGGATACCTACGCGAAGCGGACCTACGACGACGTCGAGGAGCGATGGAACAAGGCCGTTCGCTCGTACCAGAACTACCAGGAGTCTTTCCGGGAGTTCGACGCGGCCCTCACCGCGAACGACATCCGTGAGGCGAAGTCCAAGTCCTGGTCGATCGACACGATGGTCGATTTCGTGGCTCGGGAGTTCAAGAACTTCGCGTTCTCGTTCGACTACCTGACCCGGCCGAACCTGGAGAACCCGGCGGAGACCGGGAAGGACTCCACGCCGGTTCAGAAGCTCGAAGCCTTCATCAACGCCCAGGTCATGGGGGTCGCGAAGGTGGCCGCCAAGAAGCTCGGCAACGACCCGGCCTCGTGCGCGGTCCTCGGGGGCGACGTTCTGGAGGACGTGAACGCCCACACGGCCCTGAAGGCCGTTCAGCCTCTCGTGGGCCACTACTACAAGGATCTGGACGAGGTGAAGACGACCGCCGTCCGGTCGCTGGTCGGTCAGGTCTCGGGGGCCTTCCGGTGGGACATCGTCCGGTCGGCAGCGTTCATGGTCGGGATCATGAGGGTTGCTCGGTGCCCGGAAGCCAACGCGGTGTTGGCCCGAATCGCGGAATCCTACGCCTCCCAGGGCGTGTTCGACGACGAGTGAGGGGCATCATGAACTCCGCAGGCAGGCACCTCATCATCGACGGGTACGTGAAGGACGCAGGCGTCTTCACGGCGGAGAAGCTCACGAAGCTCTTCCGTGATCTCGCAGCTTCGCTCGACATGAAGATCATCCAGGGACCGACGTTCCTGGAGGTCGAGCTGGACCCCTCGAAGCTCGACTCGGCGGTCTTTCAGGATGAGGGGGGCATCACGGGGTCGGCGATCATCTCGACGAGCCACATGGCCCTTCACGCCTGGCCGCTTCGGAAGTTCTTCTCGATGGACGTGTTCTCCTGCAAGGAGTTCGATACCAGCCGAGCGATGAACGTCATCTCGGAGACGCTGGGGTTCGCCTCCGTCAACGTGATGAACATCGACCGTACGAAGCCTGCCCGACCCGGAGCCTGATCATGCCGACCACCGAACGAGTCGTTTCGCGTTACCTCGATGCGGCAGCGGCTCCGTCGTTGATGACCTACGCGCTCCCGTTGACCCGAGTGGTGGATGACGCCCTTCGGACGATCAAGACCGAGGCAGCCCAGGATGCCTTTCGGAAGGGGGACATGAAGGCCCCAGCCGGGGGCGTTTGCTACTTCCTGGTGTCGCTTGTTGGTGGCAGAGCGATGGGGCAGAAGCTCTGGAACCTTCTCGATTCGTCGGCGGGTCTCTCGGCGGACAAGAAGTGGGAAGACGTTGCTCAGCGGGTCGCAGGGCACATCCGAGGAACGCCCGCTGAACGGAAGGTCTTGGCGGCAGCCGTGGGATGCGCTCTCCTCTGGCGGACCAAGCAGGCGACGAAGGCCCAACGGGCGGCAGCTATCCTCGAAGCCGACCTGAAGGACGAACTCGAAGCGATGGGTCCGGCAGCCACGGACGTCGAGGTCAAGAAGACCACACCGACGGATCGGTTCCTGGAGCACCTGACGCCAGAAGTCCGAGCGTATGCAGCTCAGGTCGCGGATACCATCAAGAAGGACCCCTCGATCGCGGCTCAACTCGTGTGGTTGGCGTTGGAAGATGCGAACGCCCACGATCTATCGAGCACTGCGGAGTCGATCCTCAGCCCTCTGGTCAAAGGCGAGCTTCCGGAGGGTGGCCCGCGACCGAGCAGTATCGCCTCGCAGTTCGACTGGGGCATCGAGCCCATCGCGGCCTTCGGGATCGCTCTGATGGAGGCCGTGGGGGAGGGTGGGGCAGCCCGGAAGCTCATCCCGGCCTTCACGAAGGACTTGGCTCCCTACCTGACGGGCGGGCTGTAGGCCGTGGACCCCCGACGGGTCGTCGAACGCTTTCTCCAGGCGGACCTCTCTCCGCCCCTGGGGAAGCCTGGCGGTCCCTGTCAGGTCGTCCAGCGCATTGACCAGAAGGTCACGAACCCCGGCCTCAAGACCGACCTCATCGAGGACGTGGAGCACGGGCAAGACCTCTCGAACCAGGACGCCTCGAAGGTCTACACCGTCGGTCGTGAGCCTGGGGTGGGTCCGATCCGGCAGGTCCAGATCACGAGCCACGGGCAGTACCGGATGGACCTTCGCTCCATCAAGGTCGATGACGTGCGGGCGGCCCTCGCGGACTTCCTCAAGCAGATGGACGACTGGAAGAAGCAGGGCAACCGGGCCTTCGAGAACATGGGCCGGATGCTCGAAGACGGGCAGAAGATCGAGTGGACGGACCGCCGGACCAAGCTCAAGGTTGTCTTTCAGGCTCTCGGTGGAGGCACCGTGGTCCTGATCTCGACGTTCTGGAAGGGCGTTCCCGACCCTCCGCCCCCGAAGTCCTGCGCCATCTAGCAGGCGAGGCCGCGGGCCCGCATCATCCGTTCAACCGCTTCGTAGGCCCGGCGGCTGTCGGCAACTGAATGGCCGCCCTCACCGTCACAGTGCTCACAGCCACGGCACTCCGTGGTCTCGTCGGTCTGGGCCTTGGACCAGGAGACGAACCGTTCGACGTGGCGGACCAGGCTTCCACGAGCCGGACCCACATGGTTCCACTTCGGAGAACCGACTGGGGTCATGCCGCGCTCGACGAACGAGCAGACCTGGATGAAGAACGGGCGGAGGTTCTCCTCCCAGTCCGTCTTCTTCGAGACGAACACTTGACGGGACGCCAGACAGACCATCCGGACCCGGTGCTCGCCATCTTCGTCCCCACCAGCCGGGGTCGCCATCTCGATGAACCAGCCGTTCGAGATGAACCGCACGATGCCGTTGTTCATGCTGGGAAAGGTCGCCATGCCCCTACTAGAGCGACCCCCAAGACGATCAAATCCGGTGTATAAAGGGGGTTGATGAAGCTCACCCCCTCTGCTCAGGGCCAGATCAACGCGGCCTATGAGAAGCTGAAGCAGGTCCGTGCCTCGAAGACCGTCTCCCTGAAGCCCGCTCGGATGCTCAGGACTGAGATCGTGGGCTTCGACCGGCAACCTCAGCCGCTCAAGATCAGGTACTACCAGTCCCAGGGTATCTTCCACCTCCTCCTGATGAAGCGGATGGTTTTGGGGGACGGGACGGGCATCGGCAAGACGCTCCAGGCACTCGGGGCTCTTTGCTACCTCTGGGAGAAGGAGCCCGACAACCGGGTCATCGTCGTCTCCCCGAAGGCCGCCATCCGGCAATGGGAGAGCGAGATCGAGAAGTTCACCTTGGGGATCAAGGTCTTCGTGGTCACGGGTTCGGCCGATGAACGGAAGCGGATCTACCAGGCGTGGGCCACCTACAAAGGGCCGGACAAGCCCGTGATGGTCGTCAACTACACCCTGCTCATGCGGGACTGGGACGCGGGCGGCGGCATGAAGTTGGACCCGGCCGACCCCAAGAAGAAGAAGCAGATTTACGTCCCGGGCCTCTTCAACGAGATCACAGCGAAGCTCTCGAATCTCGTGGTCATCTACGACGAGGCGACGGCCTTCAAGAACACCTCGACCAAGACGTTCCAGGTGTGTGAGGCCCTGTCCCACAGGGCTTCCCGCGTGTACGGGCTGACGGCAACCCTCCTGAAGAACAACCTCATGGAGGGGTACTCGATCTACAAGGTCGTGGTGCCGTGGGTCTTCTCGACGAAGACGAAGTTCATGGACACCTACGCGGTCGTCAAGCTCATGCCGATCGCTGGAGGGCGCAAGATCCCGCTCGTCGTCGGGTACAGGAACCTCGACCTGTTCAGGCTCGCCATCGACCCTTACTTCCTCGGGAGGCCCAAACACATGGTTTCGGACGAGCTGCCCACCCTCATCACGAAGGAAGTCACCTGTGAGCTGTCTGAGGCCGAAGATCACAAGTACGGCGAGGCCCTTTCGGGCATCCTCGAACTCGGTGATGGGGAGGTTCGGGACTACGAGGAGTCGAAGGCTCTCGTGGCCCTCATCTACTGCCAGCAGGTCGTCAACTCCTTGGCGATGCTGCGTTTCCAGGCGGGGGACGAGATCTCCGCAGGGCTTTTTCAGGACGAAACCATCAAGGTCAACACACTCGGAGCGAAGGAATCCGCTCTCGTCGAGCTGCTCACCGAGGAGCTGGAGGGCGAAAAGGTCATCATCTACACGCGGTTCGAGAGCCTCGTCGCTCGGCTCCAGACCATCCTGAAGCAGGAGAAGATCAAGAGCACCCGGATCACGGGCAAGGAGAGCGGGGACAAGCGCAAGGTCAACCAGGACGCCTTCCAGGACCCGGACTCCGACACGAAGGTCATCTTCATCACCGACGCGGGCTCGGAGGCCATCAACCTCCAGACGGCTTCGGCGCTCATCTTCTACGACGCCCCCTGGTCCTGGGGGAACTACGTCCAGACGCTAGGCCGGCCGGTCCGTATCGGCTCGGTTCACCAGAGCGTCGTCGTCTATCACCTCATCGGTGAGCGACCCCGGGAGAAGGCGAAGGACCGCAAGACGATCGACCACCACGTCCTCGAACTGCTCCGGGGCAAAAAACGGCTCTCCGATGCGGTTCTCGGCGAAGCGACGGTCGGGGCTCTTGCTTTCGAGAAGCAGGGGAAGTCGGGCACGAAAGAGCTGATGCGACGGCTCCAAGGCAAGGCGACCGGTGTAGAAGACACCGATGCCTGATGACAAGCTCTGCATCCGATGCCAAGGGTCGGGGGTGCTCCCGGTAGAGGGGGATGACACCACGGTCCAGCAGTGCATCTGCTCGTACTCCAGGGCTCTCAAGGCACACTTGGGCGCCGAGATTGCGACGGCCCCGCTCATCCAGCAAAGCCCCCTCTTCGCAGGCGGACCCCCAGGAGAGCCCCCGAAGCTGGACCGCACCCGGGACAACCTGTTCCTCAAGGGGTACTGGCGTGACTTGCTCTCACATCTGAAGTGGTCGCTCGGATGCAAGGGGCCGATGTTCCGCTACCGGATGATGACCGACGAGAAGCTCAAGGCTGTCTGGCTTGGGGCCGAGAGCTACGTGACCAAGGCCAAAAGCCGTCGGGATGAAGTGGTCACCTACAACTCGCTGAACGACCTCGTGGGACCGGACATCGACCTCGTGATCATCCGCCTCGGGTTCCTCGGGTACAAAAACATCGCCATGCCAGGGATCCTCAAGGAGGCCCTGATGATCCGGGAGTTCGCGTGCAAGCCGACGTGGCTTGTCGAGGTACCGACCAGCATCTTCGGCCCCGGGCACTTCTCGTACTCCGAGGAGGTTGAGGAGTACGTCGCGGCTCACTTCGAGGTCGTGAACCTGACTCGCAAGGAATCCGCCCGTTCAGATGAAGTCCTCCACGGCTTCGCCGTTACCCAGCCCGACGAGGAGAGTGTGGGCGTGGGAGTTGATACCCCCCCACCAGAGGCCCTGAGACAGCACATGCCCGAAGAACGGCTCAAGAGCCCACCCCGCACGTACACGGAGTCCGATCTACCTGGAGAGGGCTACGGGGCTCGGAAACGAAGCCAGTGGGGCAAGAAGAAGGGCGGGGGTCCGGTATGAAGCGCCTTCTACGCAGCATCATCGACGTCGATGGGAAGCTGAACCAGGAAAACCTCGTCCAGAACTTCCAGCGGCTCTTCGGCTCACATCTCGAATGGAACCGCCCCGACGACCAGAAGGTCTACGAGTACGTTCTCTCGTACTTCCAGCAGCGGTACGAGGTGCCGGGCATCCAGACGCTCCGGGACTACTTCGGTCAGGTTGGGGGCACCGGCGACATCGAGGTATTGGAGCGTCTCAAGGACATCGAGGTCGCGTCCTCGTACATCCGGACCAACTTCGCTCACCTGCTCCAATCCATCATGGAGGAGCAGAACAAGATCAAAGCGGTGGCCCTGCTCAAGGAGACGCAGGAGATCATCACCAAGGGTCTCGACTTCAAGGAAGGTCGTGAGAAGACCCGCAAGCAGGGCGTCCGGGAGGGAGTCGTTCACTTCACCCAGAAGGCGTTCGACTTGATCCAGGTCGAGTACTCGTCTCGGACCCGTGGTGACATTCGCCAAGACGGCCGGCAGATGGTGGACGAGTACGAGACGGCCAAGGTCAACAAGGACAAGGTGTGGGGCCGGTTCACGGGCCTCAACGAGATCGACAAGGTTTGCCACGGGGCGAAGCCGGGCGAGCTTTGGGTTCACGCCGGATTCCCTGGGGAGCTGAAGACCGGGTTCGCCTGCAACTGGGGCTACAACCTCGTCACGAGGTACCGCTCGAACGTTCTCTACTTTTCACTGGAGATGCCGTACGAGCAGCTCCGCCGGAACATCTACGTGATGCACTCGGCACACGCCAAATGGGCCGCCCAGGGACACCGGGCTCTCGACTACCGTAAGGTCCGCGACGGGGAGCTGACGCCGGCCGAGGAGGTCTTCTACAAGAAGGTCGTCGAGGACTTCTCGACCAACCCCGACTACTGCGAGTTCGAGATCATGAGCCCTGACCGGGACATGACGATCAAGGACATCAAGCTCGAAGCCGAGATGCTCCACAAGCAGATGGAGGTCGGCCTCATCGTCATCGACCACGGGCAGTTGGTAGAGTCGGGCAAGAAGTCGAAGGACTACGTGGTCGAGCTGAACGCCATCGTTCGCGAGGCCAAGAAGCTCGCCCTCCACTTCAACCACGGGGAGAAGGTGCCGGTCCTGATGCTTTTCCAGATCAACCGGCAGGGCAAGGAAGAGGCGGACAAGAACGAGGGGCGTTACCGGGCCAGTGCCATCGCGTACGCCAACGAGGTCGAGAAGTCGGCGGACATCATCACGACCTCCTACCTGAACGACGACCACCGGCGCAACGGGACGACGCTCTTCTGCAACCTCAAGAATCGGGACAACCCCAAGTTCGAGCCCTTCACGGCCAAGGTGGACTTCGAGCCTCGCCGCATCCGAAACATGGACATGTTCCGTGGTGCGACGGGTCGAGGTATGGGCGTCGATGACCATGCGGCGGCTCTGACGGCCATGATGGAGGTCTAGGGTGAGCCGGTTCGAGGACGAGGCACGGAAGGAGCTGGGGCAGTCCGATGCCTATCGGCGATGGATTCGGGCCCGGGTAGACGCGATCCATCAGCGGCTCTCGGCTGCCGACGTGTTGGCTGAGAACGGGCTCCGGCTCCGCTACGGTGGGGCCCGACCCGAGCAGGTCTTCTGCCCCTTCCACGGCAACACGCGGACGATGGCGGCCCGCTACCACCCGGAGGAGGGGGACAGCAAGGCGGGCATCTGGTGCTTCGCCTGCAACAAGCGGTGGGACGCCATCAGCATGTGGAAGGAGTTCAAGGGCTTCGAGGGCTCGTTTGGCAGCCTGCTCCGCTCCATTGAGCGGGCGTACGGCCTAGAACCCCCCGAGGCGCCCCCAGAAGGGGCCGCAGAGGAGGCGGCCGAGGACTACGAGCTTGCCCAGCTCTTCGAGGCATGTGAGCACCGTCTGCGGGGCGCCAAGAAGGCTTTCTCGATGGAGGGCTTCCTCACACTCAGCAGCCTCCTCGAACGGCTGTACTTCCGGGTCGAGAAGGGCAGCATCGTCTTGTCCGAAGCCAAGGCCATTCTCCGCAAAGTGCTTGAGAAGGTCGGGGCAAAGGAGCGGGAGTGTCCCGTCGGCTGAAGATCGCTTCGGCCGAGATGGGCTTCCTGGAGCTGTACCTCATCTACCAGTACGGGGCGGACTACGAGGCCGACTGGAAGCCGCTCCAAGGTCACCCGCTCGCCGGCCTTTTCACGTCCGTCTCGAAGGAGACGATGGACCATGCGCTCAAGGGTTTCACCCGGCCTTTCGTTCAGCAGCTCGGGCTTCCACCTCTCGGCTGTCTCCACAAAATCCCTACAGGTTCTCGGGAGTGTGCCCACGTCGCTGAGTGCCCGTTTTACGACAAAATGGCGTGTCTCCCGACATCGAAGAAGCTCCCGAACTGCTACCAGCCTGCTGGTGTAGAAGGGGACGTGGCCCGACAACTCGGGCATGAAGTGGTGGCCCTTTGGCGAGAGGGCGTGTTCATCGTGGTAGTGCGGGAGCCCCAACAGACATGACCGACAAGGATCTCGACGAGCTGGATGACATGCTCTCTTCGGCAGCCGCACCCCCCGTGGTGGCTCCGAGGAAGCCGGTACAGATGTCGTTCGCGGACACCGGCGACGGCATGGACGACTTCATGGCGTCCGCAGGGATCAAAGCTGAACGGGAGGTGCCCGACATCATCAAGCCGTGGATGGCGCACCACGAGTTCAAGCTCGTCACGACGGTCGAGGAGGTTGAGGCGATCGTCGATGCTGCCATCGCCAGTGGGCGTGGTTCGCTCGACCTGGAGACCGAGGGTCTCGACAACCGCATCTACTTCAACACGGAGGGCCGACCCGAGACGGTCCACAAGGTCGTCGGCTACTGCATCAGCTACGGGGACGCCAAGAAGGGCTACTACATCCCGGTCAGGCACAAGCCCGCGGACGGAGGGCCAACCCACAACGTCGAGCCCATCGAGCGTGTCGAGGCGGCCATCACCCGGTACTGCCAGGCAGCCCAGCCCGTCCTTGACCCCGAGGAGCCAGACCAGCTCTCTGGCAAGAAGTGGTTGGAACCCCCGAAGGTCATCATCGACTTCTGGCACGCGAGCTTCGACCAGGAGTTCCTCTACCCGATCACGGGCATCGACTGGTGGCACCCGGATGGGTTCGAGGACGGCAACCTCGCCTGCTTCGTGAAGTACTCCGACGACAAGAGCCTCGGCCTCAAGGACAAGGCTGCGCACCTCTTGCACGACCCGGACGGCAATCCGTACGAGATGATCGAGCTGAAGGAGCTGTTCCCGAACCGTCGGAAGATCAACTTCCCGAGTCTCTCACCGGATGAGCCAGGCGTCGTCCGCTACGCCGGCTCCGATTCCATCTGCACCCGTCTTCTCGGGGACCACCCGGAGAGCGTGGGGGGAATGAAGGAGCGGAAGTTCGCCGGCACGTACCGGATCGAGAAGCAGACTGCTCAGGTCAAGCGGGTCATGGAACGCAACCGCGTTCTGATCAACAAAGCCAAGGTCCACGAGCTTCTCGTCAGTGCGGAAACGAAACGGGAAGAGATCCGCAAGAAGATCGTTGATCTCGCGGAAAGTAAGGGGTTCCCTGGCTTCGAGCCCGGCTCCCCCAAGCAACTGGGTGACTTCCTGTTTTCAGGGTCGGGCTTGGACATCAACCCGAAGCCTGCTCGCAACGAGAAGAGCGGACAGTTCAAGACGGACGCGGCGACCCTCGAAGAACTGGTGAAGGAACTGGGGGCCAACGCCCCGCCGGTTCTCCTCTGGGTCGTGGAGTTCCGGGAGCAGGACAAGGTGATCGGCACCTACCTGGCCAGCATGGACGCCAACGGAGACCGGAACGGGGAGTTCCGCTTCCAGTTCAAGCAGACGGGAGCAGCCACCGGTCGCTTCTCGGCGCCTGCGGGTGACCCGGAGCACGGGTACTCGGGCATCCCAGTTCACGGCATCCCGGCAACCTCAGACCTCCGACAGTGCTTCGAGGCCCGGCCCGGCTACCTGATGGTCAAGAACGACTACGCAGGCGAAGAGCTGCGTATCGTCACGAACCTCTCGAACGAGCCCGTCTGGATCAAGGAGTTCAAAGAGGGCGACGGCGACCTCCACAGCATCACGGCCCGAGCCTTCTTCAACAAGGCCGAGGTCAGCAAAGAGGAGCGGAAGATGGGCAAGATTGCCAACTTCGCGCTCGTCTACGGTGGGGGCCCGGCCAGCATTCAGCGGGCAACCGGCTGCGACAAGCTGGAGGCTCAGCGTCGGAAGCAGGCGTTCGACAAGGCTCTGCCGGTGTTCGCCACCTGGGTCAAAGGCCAACACACGCGAGTCAAGAAGGACTTGGGCGTCTTCACGGCCTTCGGTCGGTGGGTCGCCATCCCCGACGCGGCCATCCGTGAGGGGGAACAGGACTCCCGGGGCAACCGCATCTCGGCGGAGGACGCCAACCGAATCCGAGCCGCCTGTGAGCGTCACGCCACGAACTACCCCATCCAGGGCAGTGGTGCGGACATCATGAAGATCGCGATGATCCTCATCCACAAGGAGATGCACAAGCGACGGTGGCTCCGCAATGGAGGGGACGATTCGGTGCGGATGCTTCTGACGGTCCACGACGAAATCGTTTTCGAGATCCGGTACGACCGGGTCCTCGAAGCCTTGGACGTCATCACGGAGTGCATGGAGCGGCCGACCACGCTGGCTCGCCCACCGTACTCTCCGCCCTGGCAGGTGCCGCTTGTGACCGACCCTCTCATCGGTCGGACCTGGGGCGCCGAGACGGGGTGCCATCGGTACAAGGAGGGCGAGAACCTCGACGGGGCTCGGAAGATCGGCAACTGGGTCTTCAAGAAGTTGCCTGACTGGCTAGCCGAAATCCTCGCTCCAGGCGGCACGGAGCCGACTCCTTCAACCCCCGCCACACCTTCATCCGAGGGATCATCCCCTTCTGTTCCGAGGGCTCCCGCTGCTCTGATGCCGGCCCCCAAGGGGGAGCACTTGAACGGGAAGCCCAACGGGGTCGGGCAGATCGCCATCATCCGGTTGAACAAAACCACCCGGTCTTCGATCGCCCAGGTGCGTGCCTTGTGTGCCCAGCACATCAAGGAAGACGGTGCTCGTCTCCGCCTCGTGGATGGGATCACGGAAGCTGTGTTGGTGGACCCTGGCCTCGGGATCCGTGTCGATGCAGAGGAGCTGAGCCAGGCCCTTTTCAGCATGAATCTATCGGACGGGAAGTACGCGATCACGACTTGACTTCTCGACACCGAGCCAACAAAGCCATACGGTATTCCTCGTGCCGCACATTCAACCGCGAGACCTCCTTCGGGAGTGCAACGACCGGCAAGCTCCGCTGGACGAGTTTCAGCAGGGCTTCTGCGGGCGGTGTATCAATCCCGAGTGCTCACGGAGTCTCTACGGTCAGTCGCGGTTCGACGTTCGGGTGAACACCTGGGAGGACCGGCTCTTCACGAACACTCCCCGGATGGATTCGACAGACCCCAGGTACAACGAGTTCGCGGGGAAGAAGTTCCTCACCCTCGACACGGGACGGACCCCGGAGATTCGTGGTGCTTGGGTAGACCCCCGAGACGTTCCTGCGGACGCTTCGGTCCCTGCGGCGGTTTCTGTCGTGGTGCCTCCCGAACCCCGAATCATCGAAGTCCCGGCGGTTGAGGAGCCGATGCCGCCTACTACCCCAGCCCGAAACCCTGCCCGGGTTCCGACCCACCTTCTACTCTCCAATACGCCGGCCCCGCGAGGCGTCATGGTAGGACAGCCTCCCCCCGAGGCTGCTGCTCGTGACCCTTGGGCTCCCCCCGAGGCACCAAAAGATCCTGTCGTCGCTGTCGGATCTCGTGTCAAGATGGGCGGGTCCGGTGTATAGGAGGATCGAAAGGACGACAAAGCCATGAGCGAGCCGATGAAGATGGAAGTGTTCATCTACCCCGACGGAAAGGTCGTGACCCAGGTGATGGATCGCGGATCGCACCTCTGTTCGGAGGTGTACCGCGTGACCAACGCTGTCGGGAAGCAGCTTTCCGACGAGGAGATCGGCCCCGAGTGCGACTCCGTCCACGAAGTCCAGGGCTGAGGATCGGCCCCACCAAGTCCCCCAAGGAGAATCTCCATGTCCCACCGCGTAACCACGGAAACGAACCTGACCGAGAAGGACATCGTCCTCAAGGTCGCCAAGAACCAGGGCATCGGCTGCTCCGAGTCCGGCACCAGCATCCGCTTCACCGGCGGCAAGCTGAACAACGCCGTTCTCGACACCCGGACGGGCCGCATCACCGGCGACACCGACTACGGCCACACCGAGTCGGCGCTCGGGATGCTCCGTCAGGCGTACAGCGAAGAGCTGTACCGTCGGGAGTGCCTGAAGCAGGGCATCCAGATCGAGTCCCGCACCGTCCTCTCCCAGCACAACGGGGCGAAGGACGTCATCAAGCTCATCGTCGCGATGGGCTGACGAGCGGCCGATCCACAGCGGGCGAAGGCCGTCGGGGCAACTCGGCGGCCTTTCGTCTTATGGGGGTCAGAGTCTTCGTACGAATCCAGCGTAAATTCCAGCCCTCCGGTGTATGAGAGAAACATGGCGACCCCCGAGCTGATCTTCCACCTACGGTCGATGACCCGTGCGATCTACTTCGTCACGGACGAAGAGGACCGTTTCCTCGTCAAGCTGACGGACGTACTCAAGAAGTACGCCGAGCGAGCCTGGGTCTACAACGCGGCTCTCGGGCTCATCCCGATCAAGAACCTGATCCGGGACTGGACCTCGCGTGCTCATGCGACGGACGGCGACACCATGAGCATCCACGAAACGCTCATCCGGATCTACAAGGACGACCCCAAGGAGTCGCAGAACTTCTACGTGATCACGGACCCGGAGCGTTGGCTCACGGACCCCCACGTCGTTCGTCGCGTCCTGAACATCCTGCACCAAGGGCACCAGGACAACAAGACGATCAAGACGCTGATCTTCGTCGGCTCCCGCAAGGTGATCCCGGAGAAGCTGTCGCGGTACATCGAAGTCGTCCACGACAAGGGTCTCCAGGCAGAGGAGATCCAGCGGCTCGTCGAGGAAGCGGCCACGAACCTCAAGACGGACGTTCCGAAGGATGCCGCGCAGATCTTCAAGGGTCTGACCAGCTACGAGGCGATGATGGCGATCAGCCAGTCGGTCATCGCGACGAAGAACGACCCCAACAACCCGAAGCGCATCGATCCGGCCATCGTGGCGGACTTCCGCCGTCGGCAGCTCAAGAAGACGGATCTCGTGTCCTACGTGGACACGGACACGTTCAACTTCAATCAGGTCGGCGGGGCCGCTCGCTTCAAGGAGTGGGCCGTGAAGACCCGTGGCTGCTTCTCTCCCGAGGGCCGCAAGTTCGGTCTGAAGCCCCCGAAGGGTGTCCTCTGCGTAGGCGTGTGGGGCTGCGGCAAGTCGCTCTCCGTGAAGGCTCTGGGCAACGCCTGGAACCTCCCGGTGGTCTCCCTGGAAATGGGGCGTCTGCGTTCGTCGGGCGTCGGCGAGTCGGAGGCCAACGTCTACCGTGCGATCCGCATCATCGAGTCGGCGGCTCCCTGCATCGTCTGGATCGACGAAGCGGAGAAGTCCCTCTCGGGTGGGCAGTCGTCCGCTCAGTCGGACGCCGGCACGACAAGCCGCACGATCGGTATCCTCTCGACGTGGCTCCAGGAGACGGACGCTCCCGTCTGCCTGGCTATGACGGCCAACTCGCTCAAGACCCTCCCGGTCGAGTTCGTCAACCGCATGGACGAGCGGTTCTTCTTCGACATGCCGACCGAGGAAGACCGGGTGGACATCATCAAGATCCACCTGGAGAAGGCCGGCCAGAACCCCGAGGACTTCGACCTCGCCAAGCTCGCCGAAGCGTCGCGGCTCATGGTCGGTCGAGAAATCGAACAGGCCATCCAGGCAGCGATGCGGGAGTCCTTCCACGCGAAGAAGGCGGGCCTCGACGAGGACATCCTCGCCTTGGAGCTGACGAAGAAGCCCCGCATCGTGAAGACGATGGTGGACGAGGTGAAGGAAGTGCTCGAATGGGTCGGTTACGACCCGGAGGCAGACGACGGGGTACGAGCACGTTTCGCTGGCAAGCCCGGCGGCAATGGCGGTACGCTGAAGCTCATCTCCGGTGATGGCTGACCAGGACAAGGCACTCACGGTACTGGCACCCGAGGTTCGGACGCTTGCTCGTCCGGCCTCGGGACCGCTTCTAGCGGCCCGTGGCGTCGTCCAACGCTCCGGGGTCATCCAAGACACCTTCGCGAGAGCGAAGGCCGAGGGATGGGACGCTGAGAGGCTTGCTGAGGCCATCGAAGGTCCCCTGGGGGGAACGTTGTCCGGTACACCGGAAGACGTACGCCAGGCGGCCCTCTACCTCGCGGCCGAGTACCTTCAGTTCGGGGACACGCTCTTGCTCGTCTCCCGCGAGACGGGCCGGGCCATCGCTCGCATCACGGACGACGACATCTGGCAACCCCCGATGGTCCCTCGTGAGAGCGGCGGGATGGCGAAGCCCCTGCCTCGGCTCCGGCCCGAGCTGGAGGGCTTCCTCTACCAGTATGTCCACGACCACGACCGGGAAGCCCGTCTCACGGCAGACCTCGTGGTACGGACACGGCAGACGGCCTTCCTCGCGGCTGAGGGGGATCGTCGGCTCTTCGTCTCGACCAAGCAGGGCCGGCGGGCTATCGAACACGAGATCCAGGTTCGGGGTGAGACTGTCCTGGAAGGGGCCACGGGAATCATCCGCGATTTCTTGAGCCACTTCTCGGGCGTGTCTGAAGGGACGGCCCCCGGATTTGCATCGATCGCGATGGCTCGAACACGCATGGAGATCTCTGACCTCGTGGCGGTCAACTACCGCTTTGACCACGCGACCGGCCAGTACACGAATCTCATCAACGAGTGGGTCCGGGAGATCGCCCGAGGGGTCGGGATCGAGGCCCACCGGCAGAACTCGCAGGGCTCCGTCCGTTACGCGGACCTCCAGCTCGAACACCTCCTCGGAGCTGCCTTCTGGGTGACGGACCCGAGCATCAGCGCGGCCTTCTGCCGTATCCCGGGTGTGTCCGTGCTCAACGTCCCTGGGGTGCGCCCGTTTGGTTTCATGGGCAACCCTGTCGGCAGCCTCGCCCACGAGCCTGGCAGCTTGAAGATCGAAGGACGGGAGATGCTCGGGCACTGGGACATCATGGGGCGCTTCTCCTACACCCTGCACCTCGACTGGTCGAAAATCGTGGCCCTCGACATCACAGACGCACCCGAACCGATGCCTGTCGTCGAGCTGGTGACGCGGTAGCTTACCGATAGCCTGGGAAGGGTACGATGCCTGCCATCATCACAAGTCTCATCACCACCGGCTTCCCGGGCGACACGTTCACCTTGAACGGGAGCGGCTTCGGGGTAGCTGACCCCGATTCCTTCGTCTACCTGTTCCCGAACGTGGATGGACTCATCGAAGATGTCACGGGCCTCGTGACAACGTGGGTGGACGGCCAGATCATCGGTTCGATCCCAGTGGATCTGACAGAGGGCGCTTCGGCCTATTTCACCGTTCAACTCCTGGGTGAAACCACGGGGGTCCGATCGGATGCCTTCTCTGTAGGCCCCCCGCTGGTCGTCGCTGCCCCGGCTTTCGACCTGGGGACCCCCGTGGGTTCTGCGAGCCCGGACGCCACGGACACAGCGGGGGATCGCCTCCCTGTCGCACTGACCGCTCGTGAACCCGTCGGGCGTGTCAACGGCATCGTTCCCCAATCGAACCCTCGGGAATACGTGGTCCTGTTCACCCACGACGTTGCTGTCGTTGATGAAAGCCCCATGAGCCGGACCGTTGTTGGGGGAAATCTGGCTTCCATCGGCGGGTTGTCCCGAGCTGCCCAAGAAGCGGCAGGTATGGACTTCTACCCCGCCAGACGAATCCAATGAACCAAGGTCGGCACTTCTCCTTCAAGGCTATGGCAGAGGACGATGTGCTCCTACCCAAGTACTTCCTGGCTTTGGGTCAAGGGGTCAACGTCTTCAACGTGGCTGTGGATTCCCTGGACGTTTTCCTCGAAGAGCTGAAAGCGAACGGTGTGCGGGTTCTCGCCACCTACAGACTCGATGACCTCGACGAAATCCCCCCTGTCACCCACGATCTTGCTCTCGGAGACGCGGGGCCAGATCCTTTCTTTTTGCCAACATCTGGGTCGTCCAGTCACGATCGGTGAGGTCGCCACCCTCCTTGGGTGGAAGACAACCCTCGAAGCCGCCGAAGGTATCCTTGACGAGATGGTCAAGGATGGGCTCCTCGTGAAGCGAACCTCGAAAGGGGAGCGCGTCATCTGGTACGATCGGTGTACCTAGAAGCATGGGCATCCGGCAACGCAAGCAACATCTCATCGTTGCCCTGCGGGCCAAGAAGATCGCCCACCGGTTGACGGACGAGCAGTTCAAGCGATTCGAGCTGATGTACCGTCAGGCCCGGACCGAGGCTGAGCAAGATCAGGTCACGGTCGTCATCGACTCGTTCGTGAACGGCTGGAAGGACGACACGGATGCGTTCTCGCGGCTCCTCCGGGATGTCAACGACTTCGGAGATGCCCCAATTGGGGCGGAGGAAGAGGACGAAGACCCTCCTTCTCTGAAAGCCGCTCTGGCACGTTCCCGTGTGACGTTCCTGCGTTAGTGGTGTAGTAGCCCTTCCATGAAACGACCTCGGTTGCTCCTGGACGTGGACGGAGTGTTGGCGGACTTCCTCGCCCCTTCGCTGTCCATTCTCGCCAGGCTGTCCGGCCGAACGTACGTGTACGACGACTTCAAGACCTGGGACATCTTCGACACGGTACCCAGGGAGTTCGAGAAGCCCTTCTTCGACGCTGTGAACCAGCCAGGGTGGTGCCGGTCCCTCCCTGTCTACGAAGGCGCTGTGGCGGGCGTACGGCCTCTCATCGAGGTCACCGACCTTTACGTGGTGACCAGTCCGATGAACCATGTTCCGACTTGGATGTTCGAGCGGGAAGGGTGGCTCCAGGAACACTTCGGAGTCCACCACAAGCGGGTTGTTCACACGTCAGCCAAGTTTCTATGCCTCGGCGATGTGCTGGTGGACGACCGACCCGCCAACATCGAAGCATGGGAAGCGGAGCACCCAGGAGGTCTCGGTCTGCTCTGGGATCAACCCTACAACCGAGGCTCCAAGGCCGGACTCCGGGTATTCGATTGGAGCCACGTTCGGTTCGTCGTGGACAACCTCAACGACCTTGCAGGACTCCGGAGCGGCCAACTCACATGGTGAAGACCCGACCCCAAACCCCCAAACGGCGGCAGAACATCGAGAAAGTCTCCGTCGCACTCTCCAAACCCAACATCGAATGGTGTAGGGGAGAGGCCGAGCGGCTCGGGCTCTCGGTCAGTGAAGTCGTCCGCCGAGCCATCGACCTTGCCCGTGACCACCAGGAGCGGAAATCCAGATGAAACAGTACCTCGATCTCGTCCGTCACGTACTCGAACACGGAACGAGGAAAGAAAACCGGACGGGGGTCGATACGATCTCGACGTTCGGCTACTACTTCGAGCACGACCTCCGGGAGGGCTTCCCGCTCCTCACGACCAAGAGCGTCTCATGGAAGAACATCGTCGTCGAGATGTTGTGGTTCCTCTCGGGCCAGACGGACATCAGCATCCTCAAGCGCCACGGGTGCAAGTTCTGGGACGCCTGGGCGAACGACCGGGGCAAGGTTCCATCGGCCTACGGCAACTTCTGGCGGCAGTTCCCTACCCCCCGTTTCAACCCCACGGAGGAGTACCGGATGGACGTGGACGATCGGGATCAGCCCGATAGCGTCTACAAATACTACTACGGGACGAACGACCAGCTCGCCTGGGTTCTCGGCGAGCTGAAGAAGAACCCGATGTCGCGTCGGATGGTCGTCTCGGCCTGGGCACCAGACAACGCCCAGACGAGCAAGCTCCCGCCCTGTCACTGCCTCTTCATGTTCAACGTGCAGAACGAGATCGTCCACGGCCTGCCGGGGCCGATCACGGAGAAGCAGCGGCTCTGCCTCCACCTGACCCAGCGGTCGTGTGACACCGCCCTGGGCGTCCCGTACAACATCGCCTCGTACGCCCTCCTGCTCAGCCTCTTCAGCCACTTCTCGGGGATCGAGCCGGGCATCTTCGGGCACACCCTGGTCGATGCCCACGTCTACACGAGCAAGCCCGACGGCTCGAAGGCCGAGTTCGACCACATCCCGGGCCTCCGGGAGCAGCTCACCCGGGAGCCCCGCAAGCTCCCACGCCTCGTCATCTCACCGGAGATCAAGAGCTTGGCGGACATCGAGCGGCTGATGGGCCCCGAGGTCACCACCGAAGAGGTCATGCGACACTTCACGCTCGAAGGCTACGACCCCGCCCCGGCCATCAACTTCAAGGTTGCCGTCTGACCCCAGGAACCGAACATGACCCTGAACAAAACCCAGCTCGTCAACCTCCTCGCCGCGCAGCTCGGAAGCACCAAAACGGACTGCGACAAGTTCCTCACCGGCCTCACCGTGGTCGTGACCGCAGCCCTCAAGGGCGGCAACGACGTGGCCCTTCCGGGCCTCGTGAAGATCTCCGTGAAGGAGATGCCGGCGACCGAGGAAAAGCTGAAGAAAAACCCCTTCACAGGCCAGATGGTCACCGCCAAGGCCAAGCCTGCCTCCAAGAAGGTCCGGGCGAAGGCACTGGGCTACCTCAAGAAGGCGGTCATCTGACCCGGTAGCCTTTCGATACAACTGCCGGGGTAGCATGTTCTTCCTCCTCGCATCCGATGACGTAGGCGGTCTCCAACCGACTCCGGAAAACCTGGAAGAGATCAGCCAGGCGGTCGAAGACCTAGACGATGACCCGAACATGGGCTCGTTCGGGTCAGGGCCCTACTGGCCCAAGATCCGGGAGAGGCTCCTCAAAAACTCCAACTCTCAGGACCCCAAGGAAGCGGTTCTGGAGTGGAAGTACGTCCGGATGTGGATCGACTGGGGCCGGTGCGAGCTGTGTGACCACCAGCCCATCAAGTTCCACTTCCAGATCGAGAACCGCGTCAACGGCAACCGGCTCGTTCTCGGCAGCGAGTGCATCTACAACTACCTCGTCATCCCGGGCGTCCCGAGCAAGGAGACGCTCAAGCGGCGTCTGAACCAGCTCCGGTCGGTCGCCAAGGCTGTGGCCGAAGGGAAGATGGGCGAGGGAGCCGTCGCGGAGATGGAGTCGCTCCAGAGCTTGGAGCGCGAGATCAACATCCTCATCAACAAGGTGAGCCGTCCCGACAAGGACATCGACATCGCCGAGTTCCAGAAGGAGCTGGGGGAGCCCGTCATGCGGCTCGGGATTCTGGGAGCCCATTCCCAGGCCGCCCAGACGGTCCAGGACGTGTTCAACTCGATCCGGCAGCTCCAGGGACACCTGAAGGCCATCCAGTCGAGGTCCACGAAGTACAAGACCTTCCAGCTCCTCCCCGCCGTGGAAGCCATCATGCGCTACCGCGACCTCGGGGACCGGAAGTCGAGCCTGGAAACGCTCCAGAAGTACATCAACAACACCTTCAAGCTCGGACCAGCCGAGGAGGCCATCGAGCTGGCGTGGGCCGAGATCCGGGGCGTCAAGAAGGACGCCATCGCGGGCTACCTCGGAATCATCGACACGGCCAAGAAGAGGGCCCAGGACAACTACCAGTCCACGTTGGAGCAGCTCAAGCCCTACACGCACCTGGCCTTCATGGTCCAGGCGGGCGTGAACCTCCTGAAGACCACCATCGACAAGGAAGCCGAGGAGGTCATCAAGGCTCTCGACACCATCGACGGTGAGGGTCAGATCGACCGCCGTGTTCTGTCCCCCTGGAAGCTCAAGGGGCCGGATGCGTACGCGATGAACCTCACCCAGGTCCGAGGGTCCGTCGCCCAGGAGGCCGCCAAGACGGTCACTCTCCTGCAACAGGTCTCACGTCCCAGCGGGTACCTCGTTCAGGCCATCGCGCGGCATTTCGGTGTCCCGGACATCAAAGACCTAGCGGGCATCACCAAGGCCATCCTCGATGCAGCCGACGACGGAGATGTCGAGGTCGCCTCGGACTGGACCTACGGAGCGGTTCAGACCATCCAGAACCCGAAGTTGCTGGCTCGTCTCGCCGAAGAGGTGGACGAGGTGAAGCACCGCATTCAGGAGACCGAGGGCCGGAAGGTCCACGAGGTCATGGGCGACCAGCTCAAGTTCGACGTGAAGAAGTTCTACTCGAACATCGACATGTCGAATGCCTGGCTCGTGAGCTTCGGCAAGAGCATCTTCGAGCAGTGGAAACGGGGACTCCACGGCCTCTCGTTCAAGCAGCGTGGCGTCGTGGACAAGCAGCTTTCCAAGAAGGCCGATGTCGGGGACTCCCTCTGGGAGAACATGCAGTCGGACTTCAACAAGCGGTTCGAGCCCTCGCAACGCTTCGCCTCGGGTGACGGGTCGGTGTACCAGTACGCTCGATGACCGTCGGACTCATCGTTGCCTGTGACCCCTTGGGGGTCATCGGCATCGACAACAAGATCCCCTGGCGATACCCCTCCGATCTCCGGCGTTTCCGAGAGCTGACGATGGGCGGCACGCTCATCATGGGGCGTCGGACCTTCGAGAGCATGGGTCGCCGGCACCTGCCTGGCCGAACGACTCTCGTTCTGTCAGACGAGCTTCAACCGGACGCCCCTACGTTCTCGTCAGTTGAGGCTGCCATCTCTCAGGCAATGATTCTCGGGCACCCAATTTGGATCATCGGGGGTGCGCAAGTCTATCGGTACGTGCTAGAGAAGGGCCTTGCCGACTTCGTGGATCTGACGCTGGTCCCACCCGTCGCCCTGCCTGAAGGGGAACACGAAGTCGCTACTTTCCCGATGAGCCTTCTGTCGGGGCTCCGCCTCGTGAGCACACCCTCCAACCCCGATGACCCGCTGGAACACCGGCGGTATGAACGACCTGATGTCTAACACGACTACCCCTGTCCTCCCTGAACCCGTCCTCAGTACCTACTTCGCCATCCAGCTCCAACCCCGGGAGAACCCAGCAGTCGTCGTCGAGGCGTTTTGCACCGCCGCCAAGATGCTCGGCACCCTGTTTCGACGGGTCGAGACACTCGACACCATCGAGGTTGGGATGAAACCCTTCCTCCGGATGCGTTCGGACATCCCGACGGCATCCTCTGTCCTGGAACAACTGTTCAAGGCGACGGGGCGTGGATACGTGGTGAGCCGGTCGGACGGCAAGTTCGAGGTCCAATTCCCGGTGACCACTCTCGGGGGTCGGCGAGCGGAGGTCTCCAGCTACGTGATGCACACGGTCCCACGGGGCAAGCCGACCATGTACCGGGGCCCGAAGATCAAGTTCTGGGAGCGGCAGTTCCTCCAGGGCTAGAGCTTCTATCAGGCGGTCCTGTTGATGGCTCGTGTCGCCGCAATCCAGTTCGCCCCCGTCATGGGTGCCAAGGAGGAGAACCTCCGACGGCTCGCCCTCATGGTGAAGGAAGCGGCCCAGAAGGGGGCCCAGCTCATCGTCATGCCCGAGCTGGCGGCGACCGGGTACAGCTACATGAACGCCGACGCGGCTCGTCTGGATGCTGAGCCCCTCTCGTTCGAGGGCCTGACCATGCGGGTCATGCGCAAGCTCTGTCAGGCGTTCAACGTCCACCTCGTCTGGGGGATGATCGAAGAAGACCCTGGCTCGAAGCTCCTCTACAACGCTCAGGTGCTTCTCAGCCCGGACGAGTTCTTCACGAGCTACCGGAAGATCAACCGCTGGGGCAACGACTTCCTTTGGGCTGCGGCAGGGATCTCGAACCCTCCTGTGGCCCGGCTCAACCTTGGAGGCGAGGAGAAGAAGGTCGGCCTCCTCATCTGCCGGGACGTCCGGGACAAGAAGGACGACAAGTGGTCGGACTTCTACGAGAAGGGTGACGCGGACATCGTGTGCCTCTCGGCCAACTGGGGCGACGGGGGCTTCCCGGCGGTCACCTGGATGGACTTCGTGGAAGACAACGGGGCCGTCCTGGTGGTGTCGAACCGCTACGGTAAGGAGATCCCCAACGATTTCGGTGAAGGTGGCATCTGCGTGATCGCCAAGGATGGCACTGTCGAGTGTGGGGGCCTCCTCTGGGACCGGGACTGCATCGTCCTTGGGGATGTCTGAAATCCAAGGCAAAATCCCGCGTCCGGTGTATTAGTAGGGCATGAGCAGCAAGCCCACGACGACCCACAAGTGCTCGTTCTGCAATCGTCCGCGGAACGAAGTGAAGCAGCTCATCGCGGCTTCCGACCAGGGGCCGTTCATCTGCAACCGCTGCCTCAAGGAGTCGTGGTCCGCGATCCAGGTGGCCGAGGCTCAGGCGACGAACCGTGCCGAGGAGCCTCTTCGCAAGCCTGTGGAAATCAAGGCATTGCTGGACCAGCACGTCATCGGCCAGGACAAGGCGAAGACGGACATGGCCATCGCTGTGTACAACCACTACAAGCGGCGCGAGGCTCAGAAGAAGGGCATGGTCCCCGAGGGGATCGAGGTCCAGAAGAGCAACATCCTTCTCATGGGCCCGTCCGGTACCGGCAAGACCGAGCTTGCTCGCTCGGTCGCCCGGATGCTCAACGTCCCGTTTTACGTGGGTGACGCGACCCGTCTGACGCAGGCAGGCTACGTCGGTGACGACGTGGAGTCGCTGCTCCAGGGGCTCATCCAGGCGGCGGACGGAGACACCGAGCGTGCTCAGTGGGGCATCATCTTCCTCGACGAAGTGGACAAGCTCGCCCGCAAGTCGGGTCGTGGGGCCACGGGCTACCGCGACGTGACGGGTGAGGGCGTCCAGCAGGCGTTGCTGAAGCTCCTCGAAGGCTCGAAGGTCGTCGTTCCCCGAGGCATGAACTCGAAGATGGTGATCGCGGGTGGCGGTGGAGCCGACGTGATCGACACCACGAACATCCTCTTCATCGGGGCCGGCAGCTTCGCTGGCATCGACGAGGTCGTGATGACCCGGATCAACAAGGGCTCGGGCATCGGCTTCGGCACCTCGGAGCGCAAGAAGGTCGAGAAGACCGACGTGTACACGGCCGTTACCGAGGACGACGTGTTGGAGTTTGGGATCATCCCCGAGATGATGGGGCGTCTGCCGATCCTGACGACGACGCTCGACCTCACCGAGGACGAGATGGTCCGCATCCTGACGGAGCCCAAGAACGCCATCATCAAGCAGTTCAAGGCCCTGTTCGCGATGGACAACGTGGACCTCCAGTTCGACGACGGAGCCCTCCGGGCGATCGGCCGTGAGGCTAAGAAGCGTCCGACGGGAGCCCGTGGTCTGCGGTCCATCGTCGAGGCCATCCTCCGCTCGTACTCGTACGAGGCGCCCTCCGACCCGAGCATCGAGGCGATCCGAATCACTGAAGACGTGGTGAACGGGACCGCGAAGGCACTCGTGGTTCGCAAGGCCGAGCAGGCAGTCAGCACCGGCTGATGGTCCAGGTCATTCTCGTCCCGGCCGCAACGCTCGACCGGAATGGAGAACAACGGTACTTCGTCGAGATCAAGGGTGTCCCTCATTCGCAGGGATCTGCCCTCGTGGTGACGAACGCCCTTCTTCTCTCGAAAGCCGAAGAGGTCAAACGAACGATCGAGGATGCCCTCGACGAGTACCGTCGGCCCAGGCGAACGGCCCGGCGACGCCCAGGGAAGACCGTTTGGCAGAGGCTCCGGGGCAAGGATGTTTGATCCAGCATCCGGGCAACCTAGTAGGTGTCAGAAACCTCCAACCTTGGGCGTCCTACCAGCATGACCAACACCCGCCTCGCTTCCTCCGACATCGTGACGGCCTTCAACGCTCAGGCCATCGGCACCCGGGTCACGGACCCGACCTCTTTCATGGAGGTGGCCGGCCGAGCCATCGCGGCCTACGACTTCGAGAGCCAGAAGGTACCGGGCCAGGGGTTCATCATGTGCCCCGAGCTGGTGCCCTTCGTCTCGGCGGGTGTTGGCCCTCGGTCCGAGGACGCCGGCCGCTATGTGTGCCGGGAACACCGGGGGGTCGTCTCCGCCTACCTTCGACGGGAGTTCGCGGCACCGGTGACCGGTTGTGCCCTCGTGGTCTACACCCGGAAGGCGTACTTCCAGGACCCCGACGTGACCCCGGCCGAAGCGGCCCGCATCGACGCCCTGGACCCCACGCACGTCCTGGTGGCTGTCCTGGCCTTCGCTGGACCCAAGAGCCCCCTGCCGCCCTACCGGCTCGTCTGGAACCTTGCTGGGGGCAACAACGAGGCTCTCCTGTACACGGCCGACGAGATCCGGGCCAAGGCCAAGGAGGCCATCGACTACGACAACGACTGGAGCCCGGTCGCCGACTAGCCTTTCTATCAGGGGCCTCTGGCAAGATGCCGCTTGCCCAGAACGTTGCCGCCCGTTTCCAGCGTCAAGCCGGAGGAGCAGACTTCGAGCACTTCGTCCAAATCCCGGACCTCA
>Ga0315284_10000958_pt1 | contig 40011 bp, 42 predicted proteins | sample YL17G09_16_MG_FD_203696 | JGI IMG/M metagenome (GOLD analysis project Ga0315284, IMG submission 203696) | Sediment microbial communities from Yellowstone Lake, YNP, Wyoming, USA - YL17G09_16 | ecosystem: Environmental > Aquatic > Freshwater > Lake > Sediment | place: USA: Wyoming | collected...
AGGGTTGACCCCTTCGACTTCGCTCAGGGCAAGCTCTGAGCGGCGCTCTTTTCGTTTGCCTTCAAAGAGGGAACTTGGCGCTGTCGAATGGGTCAATTCTTTGTGCTCTTCGTTTATTGTATGATTGGTTATGTTATGAGAAAGGAAGGATAGCACGAGTCACGAGACATATCTGCGCCGCCTGCCGTAAGCAGGGTCAGCGAGGACACAATTATCTTATGGTATATTTCACCACATCAGTAAGGCCAAACCCCTTCCCTTGAACCACCTTTCCAATGGCTGCGTCCACACCGAATAGTTCAGTAACTTGCATCACTCCTTTCGATTGGCCTGTGGTCCATCCCAGGGAGAATTTGGTAGTGGGATGGATGATCTCCTTTCCAGGTTCAAAGATCTCTAACGTATCTCCGATTCGAAGACCGGATAATTTGCCAGCATTGATGTAGAGATGATCCCCTTCGATTTTAGCGATAGTGGTTGTCCAATCCAAGAGATCGAGTTGACGAAGAAACCCTTCTAAGATTTCATCCAAACTAAAATCAATCGCTTTGAGAACCGCTTTGCTTCGACTATATTCCCCTGTCTCCTTGGTCCCGAAGATGGGACTCCTTCCTATAAAAGATTTCAGCAAGTTTCCAGTGGAGGCATCGATAAGACGGATTTCTACCTTTGCAGTAGCAAAGGCAACCTCTTCTTCTGAAGTCTCGGATGCTTTAGAAGAAAGGATACTGACGTCTGTAACTGCCCCTGAGGCAAAGGCTTGAATTCCTAAAGACTGGTAAGAACGCTTCATGACCGAAGGATCTGTCAGACTTTCGAATTTGAACCCTTCCCGGTTTAAACTATCTGAAACGCTTGTCCTATCCAGTGTTACTACTCGCTGGGTGGCCTCCAGTTTATCTGATAGCTTTTTAGCCACTGCTTCCCCAATCTTCTCATCTTTGTAAGTCGTCTTATTCTCAAAATCTAAGATGATTACCTTTCTCTTAAAACCCAATTGAAAGAAGGGAAGGGAAGGACTGTAAAAGGGCCTCGTTGGAACTGAAGCAACCTTGGGTTCAGGTTCTTTCTTCTGTGGGGATTGGACAGAGGGTTTTTTAGAGGAAGGAGCTTCTGGTTTTGGAGGATTGACACCTTTTATACTTTCCATTCCTTCGATCGTTACCGTCTTTCCTTCGGGGAGTTTGTCAGCCTTTTCTTCCTTCTTTTTTCCAATGAGTGGTAAATTAGCGCAAGAACTTAAAAGGAATAGAAAGACTGTTAAGAAAGTAAAGATCAATAAAATATTTCTTCTTTTTCCCATCATAGGTGATCCCTTCGGATAGCTGTTTTGTAATATTACCAATTTTTCAAAAGATGTCAACCCTTCGACTCCTTGGCCTGAGCTCGGGCCGAGGGCTCAGGGTTGATCCTGAGCGGCGCTTCTTTACCCCTCTTCAAAAGCAGCATTTGGCGCCGCCGAATGGATCAAATCTCCCTCTTTTTCCCACCCTTCTTAGAAGACGTAAGTCAAGTTCGTAGTAAGCTGCCAGGGGTTCTTGGGTTCGACGTTGGTTGTGGATGTTCTTTTCAGATCCAAGCCATCCCCTGCCCAGAGGTAACCAAAGCCAGCAGAGAATTTGAGGTTCTTATAAATCATCAGCTCAGCGATGATATCGGCCTCCAAACCAATGGACTTGTCATCCCTGAGCGTCCCATCCGATTTCACAGCATTTCCCACAGTGTTTCCATTTTGGGTGGTGTCGCCGATGTAGAGTCCTTGGAAGGTGATCTTCAATTCGGGAGCGACCTTATAACTGCCATAGAGTTTAGCCATCCATGTCCCACCGATTGCCCCCCTGTTTATTATAAATTGACTGCCGCCGTTTCCAATGCCAGAGGCTGAGCGGTTGACCCAGGAACCATAGAAAACGACAGACTCACTGAACATTCCCGGAGCTTCTGAGCCGGGCGGGACCACATAGGATTCTACTTTTTTGGAATTTGCACCTGTAGATGTTGCAGTCCCAGCCAGTCCAGTTGAAGATGTCTTTCGAGTGTCAGCGCCGGAGGCATAGAGTCCGACCACTCCAAAGTTGTACTTCTCCCAGGGGTAGTCGACCTTGGCATAAGTTACCCAGCCGTGGCATTTGACCTCCGGGACGGTGGGGGTCCTTGGGTCCTCAACCTTTCCAGTATCATAAATAAAGTCAACGTTAAAATTGACAGGGCCTGCCTTTCCATCCGCATAGACTCCCAACCATAACATTTTGGCCTCTTGACTCCCATCACCATAATTAGAACTCACTGCATTAAGGGGGTACGTGTTCATATTGTAATAGAGACCGTAACCCCCTATTGTAACCTTATCAACGTTGGCCCTTATTTGGAGCCCATATACATCCACGTCATCGGATGTCGCATCTCTTCCTTCGAGTGCCTTAAACCAGAAGGGTTGAATGTCCACAGGGTCAATCCTGATGGCACCTACCACACCCATACCATCCGTATATACTAATAAGTTCCCTCGGATGTAGAGAGGCTGGAGGCCCACCCTCACAGTCATGGGTGCTGGGATGCCGAAATAGGGAAGACCGAAATCTATATAGACATTTTTGACCTCAAGCGCAGCCCGGTCCCCCGACCAAAAGCCAAAGCTGTTTTTGGTACCGTCAGGGGATCCCCAGCGGCCAGAATCCATCTCAAAATAGATTGTTCCGCTCAGCTCTTTTGCCATCAAGAAATCGAATTTGAGGTGGGCACGGGATTCCAAATAAGCTACTTTTCTGTCAAGTGCTCCCCCACCAAATTTATAATGTGAATAGAGAGCGTCGTAAATACCAGCTGCAGGATTACCAGGGGTAGTATTTACAAACCAGTATGTTTGGGCATCAATGAATCCCGCTGCCTTAAACTCCAATTTTGTTTCCTGACCGTAGGCTATTGCACCCAGCGCCAACATGAAAAGACCGAAGAGGCATCTGAAAGTCAATTTTTTCATCTCTTCTCCCATGAAATTAAAATGTTTTAATCAGGTACCATATCTTTAAGAAGGTTGTCAAGCATATTTTTGGGGTTGTCCCTGATAAAAAGGTACGCCTTCTGTTTTTAGTTATAACTAAAAACTATTTCCCAGGCTGCTATCCGTGGTCAATAATCACAGGATTCTTATCCGATCATCTCAACGGATCGCCGCATCCTACGAAACGTAACCATCTCTGTTACAAGGTGAAAGTTAGCGGTCAATCCAGATCGTAAAAGGATAATGAATTCCATAATCTATCAACACACTCCAACCACGTAGGGTTCATGCCCCAAAAGCATCTTCCTGATCCTGATCACTAAGTTTCTTGCAATAGCAATAATGGCCCGCTTTGCCCCCTTCATACTTTTCAGTTTATTATATTTCAGTCTCATCGTCATCCTTCCCTGCCGCACGTACTGTCCCGTGAAAAACTCTGAAGGGGTCAACCCAATATAAGAAGCCAACTCCTCTGCCCTCTGGAACCTCTCCACATTCTGTAATTCCACCAGCATCTCCATCGTAATCAAAGTCCCTATTCCAGGAACCGTCCGCAAAAGTTTCACCCTCTCCTAATATTTAGAGGCCTGGGATAACTCCATGACCCTCCGGTTCATTTTCTTCAACTGGTCAGTCAAATACTCATACAGCTCAATTAAACTCTCAAAGCATACCCTTAAACCCTCTCTCTCAAAGTTCAACCCCTTTAACCATTGGAGAGAGTTCCGGTTCCATCCATGCCTTGCAGCAAAAGGAGATGATATGCCGTAAAATAGAAGCTTACTCTTGATCTTCCTAGCCACATCATTGCGATGCCCTACGATCTGACGCCGAGTCCTCATTAACTCCCGGTCAGCACGGTCCTCCTCCGAAAGGACATACACTCTCTTGAGCAGATTACTCTTCAAGAGCCTCGTCAACTTACGGCTGTCTCGCTTGTCCGTCTTGACCTTGTTCCCAGATTCAATTGGAATGAGAGAAGGAGGGACAACGATCGTTTCAATCCCATCTTGAATGAGCCTGTCATACAGCCAGAACCCACAAGGACCGGCCTCGTAGGCCACTTTAATTGCGAAGCCGGGAAATCGATCTAAAATGCTTCGAAATGCGTGATATTGACTAGGGATACTCCCATGAAACACCTCTGTCCCTTCTACGCGAGCGGTAAGATGAAAACTCTCTTTGTGAACATCAAACCCGATATGGACTTTCTTCCATCTGACTAAAATCCTCCTTTCTTTTCTTGTTTTACCAAGAGGATAAAGGAGGGCTAACAATCTATCATAGAATGTACAAAGAGTGAGGATTATGCCATATCAGAAGTTAATTACGGGTTGAAAGTGCTTATACCAATTAGATAAAAAGGGGATTAAGAGAAAGCGTTTGGCTTTTTCTTCAATTTTGCCTTCCTGAAGCCTTACGAAGAGCATCAAGAAATCTAAGATGAATTTCATAGCCTAAATTTTCTACCTTCTTTACATCCTCCCACGATTTGTCATATTCTCCTTTAAAGTAATAGGCAACTCCCCGATTGTTATAGGCCAACGCATCCCTTGGATTGATTTCAAGAGCCTTATTGTAATCGGAGATAGCCTGATCATATTGACCTTTATTAGAATAGACAACTCCCCGATTGTTGTAAGCCTCGGCATACCTTGGGTTTATCTCAAGAGCCTTATTGTAATCGGAGATGGCCTGATCATATTGACCTTTATCAAAATGGGCATTTCCTCGATTGTTGTAAGCCTCGGCATACTTTGGGTTTATCTCAAGAGCCTTATTGTAATCGGAGATGGCTTGATCAGATTGGCCTTTATCCTTATAGGCATTTCCTCGATTGTTGTAGGCCTTATCATACCTTGGGTTTATTTCAAGAGCCTTATTGTAATCGGAGATGGCCTGATCATATTGGCCTTTATCCTTATAGGCATTTCCCCGATTATAGTAGGCATCAGCATCCTTTGGGTTTATTTCAAGAGTCCTGGTGTAATCAGATATGGCCTGATCATATTGACCTTTATCCTTATATGCATTTCCACGATTATAATAGGCATCAGCATCCTTTGGGTTTATTTCAAGAGTCTTGGTGTAATCAGATATGGCCCGGTTATATTGACCTTTATCAAAATACTCATTCCCCCGCTGAAAATAAACGTTAGCCTCTCTTGAATTGTCTATCTTATTTCTCATCATGCGCCTTCCTCCTAAAACAAAAGGGCGGAACTCACTATCAGTTCATCCCTTGACAGCTCGGCCATCTCCCAAAAGACCCTTGACTTTCCGTCCCTTCCTCGCGAAAGGTTCGGCTCCGTCACATGAACCATTTTAGGCTATCTTCTATCAAAGTCTGTCGGATTTGTCAAAGATATAATTCGATTGGGGTAAGACTGGAAAGACACGCACCAAAATCATCGAGTCGAGTGGCGCGGGGAGATTTCACCCCCACACCCTCAGTTGGGATAGAAACTAGGCGCACAGCACCTTAAGAAAAAAAACAGTCAAAACCAACCGGATTAGAACCCACAGTGCATTGGGCTACAGGCCTCCAACACTAGAGGCCATCATGCCAAGTCTAACTCTGGGTGTGGTACAATAGTTTGGAGAGGTCATGACGGTGCCCCCTCTGCCTTCTCCGTCACATCCGTCACATCACTTATTGACAAACCCACTCAATATAGATAAAAAAGGGTAAGATAATGAAAGAGCGTCTTGTAAATTATGACAGTGTAAATAATTTTGCATTAAGATATCGGGGAACTGTCAATTCAGGACAAAATATGAAAAAAATAAAAAAACACTTCCTTTTTATAGGTAGATGTTTTTGGTTACTGCCATTTTTGATTATGATTTTGGGCTGTCAGAAGAGGATCATCTATAAGGCAGAGGATATAAAGACATTTAATGAGAAAAAGGCGGGTGTCGAACTGCGATTCCAAACGAGCTATGGTATTCAGAGCGCCTATTACATCTTCCCCTGGCAAGTTGGCGAAAAAATTCCGGCACGCCTGGTTATCGCTTACCCGGGTATAACCGCACTGGCTTTGGGATGGTTGGATTTTATCTCAAACACTCCTTACAATGATGCCGGTTTCCTTCTTATCGAATACCCAGGACGGGGGAACAGCGAGGGAGCATTCCGTCCGAAATACCTGAATGAATCCTCTTCAGGGGCCTTAAAGGCGCTGGGTGATTACCTTGGCGTTCCACAGCAGGAGCTGACAAAAAACATGCTCTTTCTTGGCCACTCCTTCGGCTGTGGGGCAGCACTCCAGTTTGCAGTTAAAACCCTGCCGAAACGGATTGTCCTCATAGCGCCTTTCAACACATTTCACAAAGCCGCCTTCAGAAAATTTGGCCCGCTTGCCTGGATCATACCAGACAGGATGGATAACTGTGAAAGAATAAAAGAGCTTTGCGGATACTCCAGCCCGCCGAAAATAATCATCTTCCACGGGTCAGCAGATGAGACACTACCCGTCTCCATGGGGAGAGATCTTGCAGCGTGTTCTCCCGGGTGCGTTGAATACCATGAGATTGAAAAGGCAGGTCACGCGGACATTCTTCATAACGCGCGAGGGCTGATTATAAATGCACTTTTTGATTCGCAATGACTTAATGCTTTCAGACATTTTGAAATATCTATTTATTAAAACCGCAATATTTCACGATATCTTGAGCTATATCCTCGAGCATCCTGTTATCCGTAGCTCCGATAGTCCCTGCGCCTGCAAATGCCCCTGAACTCCTATAAAATTCCGGGTCCGCAATAATTTCACCGTTTGAGCTGTCACGTAATGTAGCTGGCATCAGAACGGCTGAACTACCGGCCATAGCACTAACCCAAAAGCGCGCACCACCCCCGACAAATTTTATTTCTTTGATATATGGCGTAATTTGTAATGTCCGTTCCTTTGTTTCTGAAAAATCATTGTCTTGTTCAACGCGTTTGATGTTCGGGAAAATCATTCTCATGTCCTGGCGGGTTACCTTGGGTTGGTTTTTTTCTTGACTTGATATGACTAGATGTATTACTGTTTTTCGCAACCTATTAGAAAGAGTGCAAAAACGTGATATTTTGGAAAAGTGCAGTTTTCAAATATGCATTTGAAATAGCAAATTTCCGGTTCGTTTAATAGAAAACTGAATGAAGGTCCTTCTGATAAACCCTCCAAATTGCGGGCGTAGCATCCCTGAGGAACGATATGGCATTGACTCCTTAAAGCTGATTTTGCGGGGAGAACCCCTATCACTTGAGGTTCTCGCAGGTAACCTTGATGAGCATGAAGTGAGAATAGTTGACCTGAAAGCAGAACCGGATGCCTTCCAGGAAACCCTTACAGACTTTAGTCCCCACGTTGTCGGAATTACCGGTGTAACCTGTGAGGCAAATACTATGCTAAGGCTTGCATCCACGACAAAGGCGACAGTGAAGGCAATCGTTGTCGTTGGTGGTGTTCACGCAAGTAACGATCCACATTTTTTTAATAGGGAAGATATAGATTATATCGTCCTAGGTCTTGGGAAACTGAGTTTCAAGGAGTTACTCGCTGCCCTGGAGTCTGAAGACCGGGCAGATACTATCCCGGGTATTGCAAAGACAAACCCGCAAAACGAGCTTGCCTTTATACAGAGAAGATATTCCCCTGACGATCTTGTGGAGGAAAAACCTCCCCGTTATGATCTGGTGAACCAGTACCGGGACCACTATGTTTTGAAGACATTTGGTTTCAGGATCGGCTTTGTTTCTTCCACTTTCGGCTGCCCTCACAGGTGCTCTTTTTGTTGTATTGAGCATATGGCAGGTGGCCGTTATCTGACACATAGTCCGGAGACGGTTATCCGCGACATAGGACTTCTTGGGGATATTCCCGTGATACGCCTCGTGGACGCCAATTCCTTTGGAAACATCGCCCATGCTCGAGCATTATGTGAAAGAATACAAAAGACAGGTATACGAAAGAATTTTGTGGTTGATGTGCGGTCAGACGCTGTAGTGCGCCATGCCGACCTCTTTGTGGAATGGAAAAAGGCGGGGCTGCGATCGGTTATTGTCGGATTCGAGGAAATAGATGACGGAAAGCTCAATGAGATGGATAAAGTGAATACCGTTGCGATAAATTCTGAGGCGATCCGGATATTCCATGATATTGGTATCACTGTGGTGGGTGATTTCATCATTTCGCCTGATTACGATGAGAGTCAATTTGAGGCAATGAGTGCGTATATAGAGCAAAGCCATATTGACCTACCGATGTTTTCGGTCCTTACACCCCTCCCCGGAACCTCTCTTTATGAGTCGATGAAGGAGAGGATTATCAACCACGACCTTGATTTCTACACCCTTACAAATGCTGTAATCCCCACAAAGATGGAAGAAAAGGCCTTTTATGAAAACTACGCAAACCTTATGAAGTCAGGCCACGCAGGGGCAAAGTTATGATGAGGTACCCTCTTTAATGGATGTGTATATAACCGATATATCAGCCTTCCTTCCCAATAATCCTGTCTCCAGTGAAGACATGGAAAAAATCCTGGGGGTTGTGGATCATATGCCATCCAGGATTAAAAAGATTATCTTAAAGAGCAATAATATCCAGGAAAGATACTACGCCATTGACCCTGCCACAGGCAGGGCAACCCACACGAACGTACAGCTCACTGCGGAGGCAGTACGGCGTCTGAAGCCCTATCAGGGATTTTCTTTCAATGACATAGAGTGTCTCTGCTGTGGGACATCATCTCCTGACCAGTTAATGCCCGGTCATGGGTTGATGGTACATGGTGAGATGGGAAGTCACCCCTGTGAGGTGGTCACTACGGCAGGCATATGTCTGTCAGGGATGACTGCCTTAAAATATGCTTACATGAATGTGGCACTTGGCTTCACGAAAAACGCCGTGGCAACAGGGTCAGACCTGGCATCGAGCTTTATCAGGGCTCAGTTTTTTAAGGGGGTTAATCAGAAGAAAAAGACTTTTTTGGAAAAGGAGGCGTTACTGCCTTTTGATACGACTTTCCTTAGATGGATGCTCTCTGACGGGGCTGGTGCGGTTTTTATGACAAGCACGCCTGTTTCAGATAAGCCTGTTTTGAGAATAGACTGGATTGAACATATTTCTTATGCCGGGGAGCTTGAAACCTGTATGTATTCGGGGGCAAAAAAAAATGCCAACGGAACTATTACCGGTTGGCGCGACTTTTCCTCCTTACAGGATGCCCTCGAAGAAGGGGCCTTTCTTATAAAACAGGATGTAAAACTCTTAGATCGGGAAGCCTTGAAGGTAGCTGTGGAAAAAACCTTGCCCCGCGTCATTGAAAAGCATGATCTTTCGCCCTCGCATATCGATTGGTTTTTGCCTCATTACTCCTCTGAATATTTCAGGACGAAGCTTTATGAGCATATGAAGCATGTCAATTTTGAGATTTCCCTTGACAGGTGGTTTTCAAATTTGACTTATAAAGGAAATACAGGGGCAGCCTCAATCTATATCATGATGGAAGAGCTTTTCCATTCAGACAGGATAAAGAGGGGAGAGAGAATCCTCTGCTTTGTCCCCGAAAGTGGCAGGTTTTCTATGTGCTTCATGATGCTCACCGCTGTGTAGCATCGGTGTGCTTTCTAATATAGTTTGCCAGCGTTTTTAATGACCTGAAAATCCTGCGACTTGTTTCCTGTACATCGATCCTGACATTATATTTCTTCTCCACGGCCACTACAATCTCAACTGCATCAAGTGAGTCGAGTCCAAGGGCAGATTCCGGGCCAATGAGAGGGTCGTTGGAGGACAGATCATCCAGCACTGGATCGGTTACATTGCATACCTCAACAATCAATTCCAACAATTCTTTTTCCAGTCCGTCTTTTTGAGAGAATTCCATACCGTTTCCATCGCTGTTACTGAATGTGGATCCGTCCCCTCTGAGACATATAAAACCATGCTATGAATGTTGTTGACAAAAAAAATGACAGCATGAGCCCCACCTCAGGGAGTATTGATTTCACATCCCCCCCGCGGACAAAGACATTCAAGAATGCGTTAAGACCCCACGAAAGAGGGGAGAAAATACTAATGTCCTGCATGATCTTTGGCATAACGAAAACCGGGACCATAATCCCACCCAGGGCTGCAGCAATGACCACAGAGACAGCGCCAAACATGGAAGCCTGCTCGTAAGTCCTGGCAATTGTTCCTAGCAGAATCCCATAGCCGGAAGCAGCGAGGGCCGCACTTAATGCGATCAGGATAAGGGCGGCAGGCGATGACCCTGCGTCCAAGACCGAGGTTCCAAGCAGGGGGAACAGTACCTTCCCCACAATCATAATGAGCACAAATTGAACCATGCATATAATCACGTATGCGATTATTTTACCGGAGATTATGGTCAGGTATGATATTGGCATTGTAAGGAGTCGGGCCAGCATCCCATTCTGCCTTTCCCTTATGAGTGAGCCACACAATGGAACGACTACGAAGAACATGCCGAAAAGTGTCCACGCAGGGACGTTCTGCTGTACCGTATTGGGGGTCTTCGTTAAATTTCCATACTGGGAAACCTTCTCCTTAACCGCCATAAGGGGTTTATTGTCCCACTCAAGGTGAATCCTGGGAATTGCACTTTTGAATTCCTCCGACCACATCGGGCCCATCGCCTTTTTGGTAGCAGTCTCTATCCCGATAGGGAGCAGTTCGGAGAAGATCTTCATCTTTTCACTGGCTTCAATGCCCAGAATCACTTTTTCCAGAGAGCCGATCATGCCTCTCCAAAATGTCTCGCGGAGGGCCGGATCAAAATAGACCAGAAGATCGGGGATGTCCGGACTTTTCTCAATCTGTGCCCTGCCTTTGATGTCCCCTATGGTAATAGAATTCTTCACCGATTGCTTGGCCTTTTTCCTGAAGGCTTCAGTGATCCCTTCAGGGATCATGATGCAGAACTGGAACTCTCCCTTTGCAACTGCCTTTTTTGCCATCACAATATCAATTTTATTTCCATTGAGTTCCTTGATTATCGCTACAAAACCTGACTTTCTTAGAGATTCTTCGATACCATGACCCACGGTTTGCCCGTCGTTGTCTATAAGCAGTACCTGTGTCCTGGTTTCCCCCATGGATTTCAGGACATTCTCCTGAACCAGGGTGACAACAATCACGAGGACTACAGGCATGACGAATAGCACGAGCAGTCCCGTAAAATCCCTGTAAAGGAGGGTAAGCTCCTTGTACACGCTGGACCACAACTTATGCATAGCCATAGACTAATCTCTCAGTTGTTTCCCCGTGAGGGTAATAAACAGTGCTTCCAGATTGCTACAGCCAGGGATGCCATTGATCAGTTCCCCTGGAGACCCCTCTGCAATGATGCGGCCTGCATCAATTATTACCACATATGAGCAGAGCAGTTCTGCCTCTTCCATATAGTGCGTTGTATAGACCATAGTGGTTCTGTCCCTCATTGCGGCGAGCCTCTCAAGGATCAGATTTCTCGATTGGGGGTCTATCCCTACTGTTGGCTCGTCGAGAAAAAGCAGCCGCGGTTTATGGAGAATGCCGGCAGCGAGATTCGCCCGGCGTTTCATGCCTCCGGAAAAGGTGAAGACACGCTGGTCAGCGCTTTCCTTAAGGCCAACAAGCTCAATGCCTTCGGAGATCCTTTTCTCAAGCTCTTTTCCGCTTAACCCATACATACGTCCAAAAAAGCGGAGATTTTCGCGGGCGGTGAGATTCGAATACAGGGCGATCCCCTGAGGGACAAAACCGATTAGCCCCTTCACCCGGGATGGATATCTGACAACATCTATTCCACAAATGGTGACGCTCCCGCTGGTAGGCTTTAGCAGTGTGTTCATAATGGAAATTGCCGTGGTCTTTCCAGCCCCGTTTGGTCCGAGAAGACCAAAGATCTCCCCTGCGTTAATCGAGATGCTAAGCCCATCCAAGGCAGGCTGGGATGTACCCCGATAGACCTCAACCAGGTTTTTTGCTACCAGTATTTTTCCATTCGTTGATTCTACAGTGCTCACCTGATCACTTCCAGCAGGTCTTTATATAAAAGGTATTCCGCTTCGGCGCAATCCAGCATGATATTACCCAGGGTTTCGTAATTGTCTCCGTCTAATGAGCGGCCCTTGCATATTCTCGCACCGAAGAGAGCGAACTCCCTCCATTTGTCTCCTATGCCTGTCATCCTTTTTGACATGTCTGACAGGTGGTTTTCCTTGAGGATATCCGCAGCTTCCTGCAAAAAAGCGGCATACATGAGGCGAAATCCGCCTCCTCCGGTTCCGATTTCTTCCTGCATTCTAATAATATGGCCAAGATACAGGGACGCTTTGCGTTTTCCGTATTTCTTCGGCCACTCTTTTATCCTCTTCGCGAGAAAACGTATCCCTCTCACTCCGATGAGAGGGAGTGGCGTTTTAATCATTACCCTGCAGGTTTCCTTAATACCTTTGGTTATTGCCAGAGGAAGATTGATTTTTTTCGGAATTTCTGCGAGATAATACATTTTGCCCTTTGGGGCGAATGTGCCTTCTGCGAAACGTGCCTTCATGAGATCCTTTCGGGGACAGATAACCGGTTCGTCGAAGACAGGATCGCTTATAAGGTAGTCATTCCCGTCCATGCCGTATGCGACAAGGGTATGGGCATTAAAATGAAACCTTAAGGGGGGAGGAAAGTAGGGAAGCCAGTAGACACCTGCCTGGAGGCCCACATGGATGCCCTTGCTGAGCATATCATCAAGGGCATCCATGGCTTTCTCCGGGTTTTTGAATTTGAAACTTTCAATACGGACACCGAGCCGTTTTGCCGTATTTTTCAATATCCTTCCCGGCGCATTACGGAATGTGATAAGCGGCTGGTTCTGAATCTTTATAAAAGGGAAATAACCGAAAAACAGACCAGAGCCGATGCCGAACACAAGCGCCTCAGAGATGTCCAGGCCGCAATTACGAAGGAGATTCGATGTGGCGCCACTCTCACAGTGGGCTGACTGGCGGTGGATAAAACCGGTTTTTATTGGTTGCTCGGGCATGAAATTAGCTTGTGACGCGCTACCCCGCCACGCCCATGTCTTCATTATCACGCGCCCCGGACAAGTTCTTCTACCGGTATATTGAAGACCTTCGCATAGCGTTCAAGGAGGGCGTGGTTAATGCGCCTGAATGCCTGAGGTTTGAGATGCCTTTTGACCCTCCAGCGTGGTAAGCCTGTATATTTAGCCAGCATTTTTACGTCCATGAGGTTCTTTGCCATGTGATAGGCAATGGGACTGATCTCACCCTTCTTAACCTTCTCGGAAATTTTCGCTATTTCGAGCTCTATGACTTCCCATGCCTGTCTATTGGCAGTATTGGCCGGTTCCCATCCTGAACTCCGGGTGAGCACATATTTCTCATTTTCGTCTGTGGCATAACAAACGCCATGCCATTGACCGTATATGCCTTCATCCTGAGGTACATCCTTCTTTTCCATTTAAAAGAAACGACCTAATGATACTTTGACAGAATTGACGCCCCTGTTTTCGTGATTGAGCCCGCCGTTTGAAATATGGTAAAGCCTCAGGACTGCAAATATTGGTTTTCCTGAGCCCACTTTGTCATGCTTGCCTTTCTTAGCATAGGCATTCCCCCGGTTGTTGTATGCCTCAGCATACCTTCCTTTGAGAATTCATGTTCCTTCCTTTTCCTTAATATCTTCACCTCTTTTTTAGTTTGGACCTGCTTTACTTGGTAGTTCTTTAACCAGTAAGAGAGACCAAACTTCTCTTCAAATGATAGGAAAAAATGATAAGAACTCGCTTTAAGGTGAGTTGATAATAGCAAAAGGGGACTTGTATATCAAGAAAAAACGACACAAGATATGGGGGTGTTTTCTTAAAGCATTCGGGGGGCACCCTGACAAAAAGCCTTAACAGTTGGATCGGGGCCATCGAAGACATGACCTTCGCCCTCCATAGCCGGTAAATTTGGAATTTTAGCCCTTGCTGTGGGTGCACCAATCCCTTCCCCATTCGCCAGGATAAGATCTAATGCCTGCTCTCAGCTTATATAGGAATCCATCGGGTAATCAGGGTCAGCGTTGAAGGAATCAGGGGATGAACTCTGAGAATCTGACTCGTCGAGATGGATCGTTCTGGGCGGAGGTCTGGGCTTCACATCCCAGAGTCCAAGATGCTTGAGGATCTTTTCGATAACCTCCTCATCCTCTATAAAACTGATGATCTCCATCCTCCCCTGACATTTGGGACAAGTCAGGGGGTCCACCTCGTAGATCTTCTGAATGAGCCTGGCTCAGTTTTTTCGGTACTCTTTTGAGGACCTCTCCGGGTCCAAGATAGAGGGGACGAAGACATCCTGGTTTTCCTCCTTCCTTTTCCCCCGAGAGACATTACTGTAGTATCCATAATACCTTACCATCTGTTCTCCCTTGTCCGGTACATGGGAGCCCATGGCGGCCAACCACTCTAAGGCATCAAAGACCTTCTCCTCTCTGCTATCCTTGGATTTATAGATCACATTGGACTCCTCGGGCAGATAAGTCATCCTCTCTTGGGAGAAAGAGGCACGGATCAGGTAAAAAGAGGAGTGGGGTTTCGCGATAGGGATGCCGTCTCGCGCAGGAGCATAGTTTTCATAGGTTTAGAAAATATAGGGGATGAACATCTTTGTCTGCTTCATGTAGCTTTGATAATCAGTGCCGAAAGTTTGGACGCATTCCGTTTCGTCCGCTTTGGCTGTGGCGACCAGAAAGAGCGTAGCAGGGGCAGCAAAGAGCAATCCTATCCACGAAGGATCTTTGAAATATATGCCCCAGCTGAGCAGGAGCAGAGAACTGTACAGCGGATGTCGGATGTATCGGTACACACCGCTTGTGACCAGTGTCGTCGTCTTTTCGAAGCCCAACAATTCAGGTTCTGGACGTTGGTCTTGGTTGGGTTTACCTTTGGTACGGAGGAGATGAATTCCCAAACCCAGTGGGATGAGAGAAGCAAACAATAGAAGCCATGAAATCACTTGGTGCCAGTCAAAGGGGTCGAGGAACCAAGCGTCAATATTGAGCAGAAGGATGGCAGCGATGAATTCCCAAGCGAAGAAACGGTAAAAGCCATGCGAGCGTGGCGCTCGCAGAGAGGCGCGCGAGATGTAAACTAAAATTCCACTGATAACCGCGAAAGCCACAATTTTCCACATGGCTTACTGCTTACCATTCTAGTGATTACTGAATCATCCTGTCCCGAACTGACGATCGCCCGCGTCGCCGAGACCAGGGCCAATAGAGGGTCTTTTCGATAACCTCCTCATCCTCTATAAAACTGATGATCTTCATCCTCCCCTGACAGACCGAACTCATAATCAAAAATAATAGCAACCCAAAGAATCTCCCTATAAAATGGAAATGTTTTTTCATTTTTCTATATTTTTCTTATTTTTGATGAGGTCGTAAAAAGTCAATATTTCTCCAGTTTGTCATTCCTTCTGTGCATGGCGCACCCACAACACCGCGCTGGCCACCATACCGCCTTTATCTGAGAAAGATCTTTCTTCAAATGGGATAAATACATTAAAAGTAATGCCCAAGTATCAGGATGACGGAATTGATGCCCTTGTTCTCATGGTTAAGCCCCCCGTTTGAGATGTGGTGGAGCCGGGTGGCAAAAAAGAATTCCGCCTTGGGATTAACCTTAATATCTGTGCCGATACCAATTTGAGGGTTAAAATTGAAACGCAACCCCTGTCCTTCAACTCTGAAATCCGTGTAGATAACGCCGGTTCCGCCCTCGATGTAGGGCCTGAAGATACTTGTTTCAAGACACCGAAGGTAGTAGAGGGCAAACATATTTGCCGAGGCCATGAACCTCGTCTTGGGATGCATTGTAGTGCCTGCACTGACTTCGACCTTGAACCGCAGCGGTTCAGGTGCCCGATGAGACCAGACTTTATCGTAGTCGAAGAGCACAAAGCCGGTCACAAGGCCGTAGTATATGTTGTCTCCAAGATTATAAGTCGTTCCTTCGGCAATGGCCATGCCAAAACGGGTGGGTTCGCTGGTGCTGACGTTTTCTGCGGGGATAGCCTCTCTGCCGGGGATCAACAGGAGAACCAAGACAATAAGAATTACTGTTATCGGGTTGAAGCAACATATTCTCATATTTTTAACCCCTTTCATCTTTTCATGTTCTGCAAAGGGTGATAAACCCAAAATCCCTCTCCATACCAATCTTCAGACACTGCACGAGATCAATATCCTCATACGGGAGGGGTTCTTTCGATCTGGAGATTACAGGCTGTGGGGCGGCATAAGGTGGGAGGAAAGTCCCGCCCCTCTTGAGAATCAGGGCGGCAGCTGCCATATCGAAAGCATTATTGGTGGGGAAACTCCCATAGACCGGTGTAAAGGAGACCGTCCGAGTACTCTTGCCTAGGAATTCCCTGTAAGATTTTCCGCATTGTTTGTGCCCATCTGCACTGACGATAAGGAGCCCTTTTTCGGAGAGAGAGGGTTTTTCGCTTTTCATGTTCCCTGTCTGGACGTCAACGATATTACAATAGGCCCCTTCATTTCTTTTAGGACTCGAAAGAAGGAAAAAGGCCGAACCTTCTCCGGGGATCGCGCTTTGCCTGCCAAACCTGAACGGCTCTACCTGGAACTTGCTCCATTCGCCAAAAAAGCGCCACCAGCAGTAGCTAAGGATATCACAACATTCATCAACGCTTCCCAGAAGCACAAAATCTACCCTTCTCTCTTCCAGCCACGTCATTGCAGTGAGAAGCGCAGAAGCGAGGGAGAGCTCGAACTGGCTTACTGTAAGGCACGGCCCAGAGGCTTTTAGAAAAATAGAGATATGGGCGGCAGCAGCATTATGCACTGAATTGGAAAAATGAGTAGGGCTGGGAAAAGTGTCCCCTTCGTTGATGAATGAGTCGAGAAACGCAGACGTGGTGGCGGAGGCCCCGTAGCCTGTGGCAACAACGATGCCGAGGCGACTTCGCCTGATCTTTACTTCTCCCGAATCTTTCAACGCGAGAGAAGCAGCAAGGAGTCCCATCCGCGCATAATGATCCACTCTTCTTAAATTTGTTCTCGGGATAAATTCATTAAGCCGGGTGGTATCTGTACGGTAAAAAGGCATCTCCTTTTGACCACTGGAGGATTGGACAACAACGCTCTTTGTGCATCTCTCCTTGCGGGCGAGTGCTTCTGAAAATGCATCGATTCCGCTACCGAATGCGCCTACAATTCCGATACCATGAATGGTAACCTGCATTTTTCCCCTTACCCTCTCTTGAAAAGGAGGACTCCATTTGAGCCGCCAAAGGCGAGTGACTGGGAGAGCGCGATCGTGCCTTGGAAGGATGTTGTCTTTTTAACTGGTGATACCGGGAGATCAGGGTCATGAACAGAGAACCCTGCATTGGCGGGAATCCTCCCCATCTCAAGGCATGCTATGGTAAATACTGCCTCGATGGCTCCCGCCGCACCGAGGGTGTGCCCAGTATATCCTTTTGTCGAGAGGAAGAGGACACCTGGGAGGAGTTCGTTGAGAACGTTGCTCTCGACACGATCGTTATCGGAGGTCCCTGTGCCGTGTGCATTTACAAAAGAGATCTCCGTGGCCTGGACATTACAGGATGTCATGACCTCCTTAAGGGCACGCCTGAGGCCTTCACCGTTCGGATGGGGCGCGGTGAGGTGATAGGCATCCGTGGATGCCCCATAACCGAGTATGTAGGAACGGATACGGCCCTTTCTTTCCTGGTATGACCTTTCTGATTCGAGCACGAGGATCCCGGCACCTTCTCCGAGGTTGAGCCCTTTCCTATATTTGTCAAAGGGTTTGCAAGGGCTATCATCGGTGATCATGAGTGATATAAAACCGTTAAAGGTAACGCGGCACAGTTCGTCGGTGCCTCCCGCGACAACGATATCGCAGATACCGGACCGGATCCAGGAGAGTCCGATCCCAATAGCATCCGTACCTGAAGAGCAAGCGTTGACAACGGTCTGGCAGGGACCCTTCAGGAGGAATTCCCTCGCTATCGCCGAGGCAGGATTACTCCTGAGATATCTTGTGATGGGCACCATATCCGGATTCCCACCGTTTCTGAATTCTCTGTAAAAATCCTCGTTGTTCATGGAGCTTCCCACGGTAGTGCCCACACAAACGCCAACCCGTTTCTTCGCGAGTTGCCCGATGGAGAGCCCCGCATTTTCGATGGCCTCGTATGCAGCAGCCACTGCGAGCTTGCTCGTCAGATGGATATCCTCTCTCTTTCTCAGCTTTGCAGGAAGGAAATCGTCAGGCACCTCAAAGACAGGGTATGTTTCTTTGCGCGTGCTTTTGAACCGTGAGGGGGGTCTCAGGTTCCTTTTGCCTTCGAAAAGAGAGGTCGCAGATTCATCAACATGGGCGCCGGCTGCACAAATGCATCCCATGCCCGTTACAGCGATGGGTAGATTTTTCTTCATTTAGTACGCCTCTTTTCGACGTATGCGGTGAGGGCATTGATCGACTGGAAGGCGATACGGCCCTCTTCGAGGCTTTTTACCTGGATCCCAAAGTGTTTTTCCAGGATGACGACCAACTCCACGGCATCGAGAGAATCAAGCCCCAACCCTTCGCCGAAAAGCGGCATGTCATCTTTAATCTCATTGGGGGTTATATCCTCCAGATTAAGTTCCTCTATGAGAAGCTGCTTCAGTCTTTTTTTTAATGTCATCGAGCATTTCCTTTCTTGCCTTCTGAAATCTGTAAATCATTTTCCCACATCTCGAAAAAGTTAAAAAACTGGTACGGATGGTCCTGCGTGTACGACTCAAGGGCGTTTACGAATTGGCTCACATAAGGGAGCAACTCCTTGTCTGACATTCCCAGATCGGGCTTCACGCGGATTACTCCGTAGATGCGGAGCTTGTTGTGCGCGGGACCAGATTTATGCGAAAAGAGAACAATGACAGGAGCGCCCGTTGCCGAGGCAATTTTGAAGGCGCTGAAGGGAAATAGGGCCTTATCCCCGAGAAAGTCGACTGTAACAGCCCCTTTTCTGCTCCCGAGTTGCCTGTCTCCCATGATGCAGACGATCTCACCGCGCTTGAGCGCCTGCATCATCTCGATGACCCCACCCATGGCACTTCCCGGGTCGATGATGGTAAAGGGAGCCTTTGTCCCTGCATGCTCGTAGTAGTGCATGTCAACGTCGTCTTCTTCCCGCCGGAGGACGAGATGCACGGGTACGCCCATCAACGTAAGCGATGCCATTGCGGTTTGCCAGCATCCCACGTGGGCTGTCATGAGAATTACGCCCCGTCCTTCTCCGACCAGATGAAGGAGCGAGTCACGGTCGGGAAAACTGACCTCTATCCATTTTTCTCCGAGTATCCCGATGATGGCACGGTCAATAAGCGCCTGCCCGAGGGCGACAAACATCCGATAGCTGTCAGTGAGCCTGCACAAGAACCCTCTTTTTCTAAACCTTCTCGAGAGGTACGGGGTTGCTTTCGCACGGATCGATGGTCTGCAGAGAACGTAATAAAGGGCGACAAAGGAGAGGAGGAAATAGGCATTTCTTCTTCCCCCGTACTTGATAAGAAAATAGAAGATATGATGCTGCACCCGTGTGCCAATGCTCCGGCTTGTCCAGCGAGCTACATTACCCCCGGATGTAGTCATTTCAGGTGGCACCGTTCTCCTTCTGGATAAAGGAAGCGATCACATAAATGATAGAACCTGTTGCGACCGCAAGGATCGGCCCAAGGATGAATGAGCCGATAATCCATTCGTAAAGACGCTGGAGCGACTGATATCCTATCGTTTTGAGTGAGATTTCTGTGAGGAATCTGCCATGCCGGATAAAATAGCCAAGCTCGATACAGAGTGCTGGTACCAGTGGCGGCATACAGAGTTGGCTCGCGGTGAGGGCGGCAAACTTGTTAAGGCGCAGAAAATTTGCCATCGCGAGGATCGAGATCGTCTGGCATGCGATGAGCGGGAGGCTGCCCAAAAAGACTCCCAGGGTGGCTGATGCTGCAAGCTGCCGTGGCGATGCATCCCTTTTCATGAGGCTCCTCAATGACCGGAGGGGATGGAGGATCGTGATGTTTTCCGATTCAGCGGTGACCGGCATGAAACGCCTATGCGGTACCGGTACAATGGCGCGGATCGTGAGCCGGGTATTGAGGAGGCTTAGTATTAAGTTATCCCTAAAAGGCCGGAAATGCGAGATGCGTTTGGTTCTTTCCGAATAGTGAACGGAAATATCTACCTCTTTCAAGTCGATACCCGCCCAGGCTGCCTTGACGAGCACTTCTATCTCGAATGAATAGCGTTTCTCGCGGAGTTTGAGCCACTCGAGAACGGCAATCGGGTAGGCGCGAAAGCCGCTCTGGGTGTCTTTCAGTGATCTGCCAGTCTGGACTCTCAACCAGAAGTTTGAAAAACTCCTTCCAAAACGCGATGAGAAAGGAATATTTGTCCTGGCAAAGTTGCGCTTACCCACGATGATTGCATAAGGGGCTTGTTCTATTTTCGATAGAAACAGCGGGATATCGGCAGGGTCGTGCTGCCCGTCGGCATCGATCGTAATAAGGTGGGTTGTCCCGAGATTCCGTGCTTCTTGCACCGCACTCATGATTGCCACGCCTTTACCCCTGTTTTTATCATGGCGGACGATGTGAACATTCAGATTTTTGAGCGTTTCGATACCACCGTCGGTACTGCCATCATCGACGACCATCACATGGGAATGTATATTAAGCGCACGGGATACGATGTCCCGGAGGGTTTTTGAATGGTTGTAAACGGGAATCACTATGAGTGGTTTAATGGACGTGGGCATGGTTTCGTTCATTGGTTCGTAAATTTCTTTCTATGATCTTGATAGAATTCCCTCAATTCACTCATAATCCACTTTAATCTTACAGGCACCTTGTCCCCGCAATGCGGCGGTCAGTCATGGCGAATCGGATGAAATGACTGATATCGGAGAGGAACCGCCTCCAGCTATCAGGAGAGCGCCACATCATTGAGAAGTAGTCGGCAAGCACCTTTGGCCGCAGGAAATGCCTCCGGTAGAATTCAAGGAAGAGCTTCTCCATGCGCGTTTTTGTCATGCCCTTTGGAATAAAGAGGAAATGCATGCAGTCCATTTTCTCCCAGTTTTCTTCGAAAGTCCCCAGATCATGAATTTCCTCGTAGAGGGGGGAGCCAGGGAATGGAGTGAACTTCGACACGTTTATATCATCAATTGGCAGCGAGAACACGAAATCCATGCTCTTTTTGATACTCGCTTCTGACTCACCGGGTAGCCCCATCATCATAAGGCCCTTTACCCGAATACCGGTTTTTTTAATGAGGTGAATTTTTTCTCTTAAGAGACCGAGATCTGCGTTTTTGCGGTGCCGGGCAAGGAGCGCCTCGTCGCCGCTTTCGATACCAAGGCTGATCATCCAACATCCTGCTTCTTTCATCCGCACGAGGAGGTCAAAATCTATATGTTCCGCACGGACAGCACAGTTGAAGGTCATACCGAGCGGTTGGTCGATCATCAGGCCCGCGAAATCCTCAATCCGTTTCCGGTTGAAAGTGAACTGGTCATCATAGAAATTAATATGCCGGAGGCCAAACCTTTCTTTGAGGTAGCGCAGATGCTCGTGGAGGTAGCGGGCGGAATGATACCGGAAGGTGCGCAGAAACACCGACCGGTCACAGTAGCTGCATGCGTATGGACAGCCGCGGCTTGCAATACAACTCGTATTGGGTGTTCGTGGATAGTTGAAAATAGGGAGATTGTATGCATGAGGATATCCGTCTAACTTCTCATAGGCAGGAAAGGGCAGTGTATCGAGATCGAGTCCCGGCGTACGGTAGCCGGTAAAATGGACTTCGCCGGATGCATCCCGGTAGGTAATGCCCCGAACTTGAGCAAGCTCCTCTCCATTGTGTTCCAGAAGCTCGGAAAGCGTTTCTTCGCCCTCGCCGACGACGGTAAAATCGATGATAGGAAAGTCCCGAAGGATTTTCTCTTTGAGGGCCGATACATGGTGCCCACCGAAGATGACTTTTATAAGAGGGAGAATCTCTTTTGCCATTCGGGCAATCCTCACCCCATCAAGGAAACTTGAGGTCGTTGAGCTGAAGCCTATGAAACGGGGTCTTGTACTTTGCAGGAGGTCACGTATCGCTTGCTCAGAATCGGGTTTTGCGTAACAGTCAATGATTGTGCAGGTTATTCCCCTTTTTTCAAGATATGCGGCGATACTCGCAAGCCCGAGCGGCGGCATCATATTCGCCATTCTTGCGATGTCATTCCTCGCTTGTTTCCTGTTATATCCAAGAGGATGAACAAGCAGCATACTTACAGGTTTTGTTTTAGGCATGTAATACAGCCCTGATGGAGATTTCCTATTCATATGATCAATTTCGACCACAAAAACCGCGGGAGCTAAAAAGGCTCAGAGCCCGAAGGCGCATATACCCTTCCGACGGAGGGAATATCCTGTCTTTTCTCTTGGCGAAAGCTTTCCTAATCGTTTCATTCATAGATTCTTTGTCGATGTTTGGGGAGAAGTAATATATGGGCCTAAGAAGAGAATCATGTAGGGCTAATACTCCATCCTTTATTGACCTCTCATGGAGGATCGTGCCCGGAAATATACGGATTCCGGAAAAACCCATAACTAAGGAACTTTTGAGAAATTCAATATTCTTAAATGCCTCTTTAACAGTAAGGTCAGTCTCTCCAGGGCATCCAAACATCACATAATGGAAGCAGGGGACCCGTTCCTGTAGGCAGACCTGGTTGAATTCTATGACTTTTTCAAAATTGAACCCTTTGTTTAGTTCCGTAAGCGTCGTATCCGTTGCTGCATCGGTACCGAGTTCAATCATGTGGAGACCAGAGCGCTTTAGAAGGCGTATTTCATTGCAGGTTATCGTATGGGGGCGGAAAAATGCAGACCACGTTATATTGATCTCACGGAGTATCAATTCTTCCGCGAGCGAGAGGTAATTGCTTTTAGGGTCATTGAATACCGAATCGGTAAAAAAGAGCGAATGGATACCAAAATCTTTAATAAGCCTCTCTACCTCATCGGCGACTTTTCCTGGTTCCATACATCGTAAATCGTTCCCTTCTAAGGCCGGATATGTACAATACGTGCAGTTATAAGCACAGCCACGCTTTGTCTGCAGGCCCATAATGCCGCCCTTTTCGCTGTAAAAATTAATCAGCTCCTTCTCCCAGAGCGGCTGAGATGTATTAATATCAACGAAGGACTCATTGTGGTTTTGAATAACCCTGTTGGATTTTTTCCCTTCTTGAATGTCCTGGATGAGTATATTAAAAAGGGATTCCCCTTCTCCTGCAATGCCATAATCTGCACCGATATAATCGAGGATTGCTTCAGGCATAATTGAAAAGGCAGGTCCACCGAGAACAACAGGCGCATCGGTAATCTCTCGAATCATCGTAACAATGTCTCTGTTCAGGGCAAGCGACCAAAAGTCATCCGGGGAGGTCGAATCCACGTTGTCTATATTCCGAAGGGATATGCCGACAATATCCGGCTTAAATCGTGAGAGGGTGCTACGGAGCCGTTTCGATGACTGTGTTGCTACAAAATAATCAAACTGATGGACGGTATGGCCCTGAGAGGAAAGAGCAAATGTTAAAACTGCCATCCCCAGTGGATACACGGGGTAAGGGTCCGCGATCGTGTTCGATGAGATGATAAAGATCCTGCTCATATCTTCCCAGTATTGCCTTTTTTCCCGAAAGAGCGCCGCTGCCGCGAGTCATACCGGCGGTAGGTCCCATCTTCTATTTCTCTGTGGATCACTTTTTTCAAGAGCTCCCCCATTCTCAGCTTCCCCCCGTTTCCCTGATAAAAAGTATCCCATGCATAGTGGTAAAGTTCCTGAAGTTTCTCCGGGGTCATTTTTTTGGGCCTGAAGACCACCGTATCGGCCGTGTAATCGACCCAGTTGTTACTTAGGATCCGTCCTTCCCGTTCGAGCTTTGCCCGTATCGGTGAATGCGGGTAAGGTGTAAGCACGGTGAATTCGGCCATATCAACGCCGATCTCCTGCACAAAATCCACGAGCCTTCGGATATAGTCTTCATCCTGCTCATCGGTGCCGAGGATAATCGTCCCTTCGACGCCAATACCATGGTCTTTTAATCTTTTGATACGGCTGCGGATGACTTCGGATGTATCGAAGATCGCCTGGTAGACGTACCAGCACCCTGCCTCGGCAGCCAGCGAAAGTATCTCGTCGTCGTCAAGAATTGGGTGGCTTACCCATTTCTTCTTGAGAGGGATCATGGCACGGAAGAGGTCAACGAGCCATTTGCGTTCCTGTGCCAGGGAATTATCGACGAGGAAAAGCCTGTTGTTCGGGATTGATGCCATCTCTTCGATGACCTTGTCGATTGGGCGAGGACGGAATTGTCTTCCGCCGAGAAATCCCACGCAGCAGGGGAAGCAGTTGTACTTACACCCCCTCGAGGCATGGACGAGATCGAGCATCTGGACACCACGATAGTTGTAGAGGCTGCGGTCGAGGATCTCACGCCGTGCTGTCCCGACGAGACTGATGTCGGGAAGATTATTCAAATAATTATAGGTCTTTTTCAGCTTACCTCTTTTGAAATCTTGGATGACCTGGTTGAAGTACCCTTCTGCTTCTCCAATGAACACTGTTTCGGCATGGTGCTCAACTTCCCCGGCATGGAGGGCTGTTGCGATCCCGCCGAATATGACTGGGATACCCCGCTCTCGGTAATGGCGGAAGATTTCGAATGCCCGCGGGAGCTGGCATGTGAGCATGACCGATATGGCTGCCATATCCGGTGCATCATCGGAAGGCAGGGTCTGCACATTTTCGTCAAAAAAGCTTATGTCCACTTCTTCGGGAACAGAGGCAGCAAAGACGACTGGCCCGTGCGGGGGAAGGTGAAACTCCGTCTGTCTTTTCAGTTTCGGCCACTGTGGATAGATAAGCGTCATTTTCATGCAGTCGCTAAGATCCTTTCAACTTCGTGGCTGTCTCTACGCAGATCTGTGTTAGGCTGAGCATATCCTCGATTACGATCCCGTTGAAGTAGATCCTGCCTGTCCTGTCTTCTCTAATTTCACCATAGGAAAATCTGTTTGGTTGATCCGTCTTCTCAAGAAGACAGAAAAGTGCACCTGATACAGGGATTGATGGAACAGTGAGGATATCGGGACATCCCGTATCGCAAATGCCGGCGAGGATTGCATTGCTTTCCCCGTCAGTAATACTGTCTACTGCAAAACGCAGGCCCTGAAGGCCTGTGAGGGGCTCTTCGCAGATTACGAAACTCGTGCCAGCTAACCCGAATTGGATCGCTGCCTCGCCTAAGAACGAGTTCGGTAGCGTATAGACAAAGAGGTTCGGACTGGCAAGATGGCCCCCCTCCGACAACACGGTATCGAAATAGTCTATATCTGTCATAAGGCATCCGGAATAGCTCGAGGCAATGACGCCCACGTTCCGCTTTTTTTCCCATGCATAACGGTGTGCATCTTTGAGGGTAAGCGCGATCGCGGTGATACCGATTTTGGAGTAGGTATCGAGCCTGCCGAAATGCGGGAAAGGTTCATCGAAGGCCATTTTTCGGGTCAGTGCAGGGATAGGGCCCTGACCTCCCGGAGGGGAGGTATGATCCCGTCCACGGCCGATGCTATCCGAGGTGACCCAGCCGATACCGGTAAGCGCAATATTCATTGTGTATTCAATTCTTTCAATATTACTGCGGCATTCACGCCGCCAAACCCCGAGTTCGTTGCAATGAGATATCTTCCGTCAATGGGAACAGGATGTGAATGCACTACGCCTTCCGCACCGTTTTCGGGGTCTGCAAAACCTGCTGTCGACGGAACCGTGCGGGTCAAAAGAACCTTGGTCGCAACTGCCACCTCGATTCCTCCTGCTGCGCCGAACGTGTGCCCGATTGCCCCTTTCACGGAATACGTTGGAGGCACGCGATCACCGAATATGCTCCGGAAAGCTTTGAGTTCCATAAGGTCGTTATAGACTGTTCCGGTACCGTGGGCGCTGATACCTGCTATGTCCCGCGGGTGCACCGATGCCCTCGCCATGGCACGCCGTATTGCATCTTGGAGACCGCTTCCGTCTTCTGCCGGTGACGTAAGATGGAATGCATCGTTTGCCACGCCCCATCCGACAATTGAGAAGCAGAGCCTGGTGCCATTGTTTCCCGCCCTTTGCGGGCTGACAAGGTGCAGGTACGCTGCCCCCTCACCAAGCGAAAGCCCCGACCTATTCTTATCGAAGGGTTGTGCCGGCGACGGTGAGAGCGCTTGCAGTGCCGAAAAACCGGAAAAAACAAATTCTGTCACAATATCGGCACAGCAGATAAAAACGGATTCGGTGATCCCGGATGAAATAAGGGAAGCACCCAGTCCAATGGCGACGGTAGATGACGCACAGGCGGCACTAATATTGAAGCTTGGGCCCGAGAGGTTTAATTTCCGGGAGACAAAGGCGGCCAATGACGACGGGAATATGTCAGAAATTTCAGCGGGGAAGCCTTTTTTTTTCTTTTCCAGATTATCAATCCCTGCTTTTGTGGTAGCCATAATAACTGTTGAATCACAAGGGATATCTGCTGCAGCGGCACAGATGCGCCCGATGAGGTCGCAGATCATTGATCGTTCTCCATGCCCATTGAGGTTGTCGATACATGCGGCAATACGGGCCCTATAGGGATCTGTAGGAAAACGTGATAGGTTACGGATTGCTGTTTTTCCTCCGATGAGCCCTTCCCAGGTGTCATCGAGGGTGGCGCCCAACGAGGTTATGATACCCACCGATGCGATGAGGGCTTCCTTCATTCGAATGCACCTTCTTTCCATCGCTCGCAGAATTCCCGGTAAAAAGGAGGTGGAACGAGAAGCAGGTTGTCATCTTTGTCCAGCATGACCTGTACGGTATAGCCCGTTGTCGATATCCCGCCTTCGCTGTTCCTGATAATGTATTCGAAATTGATCCGGGCCGCCTCCGACCAGTGGAGGATGCCTTCAATGGTGAAATCTTCATAGAAGCGGAGCGGCAGGTGGTAGTCGATATGGAGTATCCTGATCGGAGCGACGACGCTGTTTCGGTAGAAGTCGAGATACCCGATGCCGTATTTTTCGCCCATGGCACCTCGCGCATCCTCAAAATAGCTCGAATATCTCCCGTGCCAGACGATACCCAGAGGGTCTGCCTCTTCAAATCTCACCCGCCGTTTTACGGTAATGTGAAGTGGAGGTGGATCGTATTTCTTAAGGGGAAAATAGGGCTTCATCATAAGATGTGGTTCCTCTCGTTACGGTGCTTGATAGACAAGGGAAAACGCTGAGGCAAGCTTTCCGTCAACACGTAAATTAGCTTCTATAGTTGGTTTTCCCAGTCTAGATAGTTCGCGGCAGGTGACCTCGATTGTCGTATCGGGTTTGATCTCGATATAGAATTTTGCCTTTTCCAGTGACTCAAGAATCAGTTCATGTCCCTTCACTTCTTCCATCATGGCAAGAGCTGTTATGACCTGTATGAATGCAGGAAGGATCGGGTATCCGGGGAAATGGCCGGAAAAACCAATAAAATCGGGCTTAAAGCGGTAACATCTCCGTACCACTCCGTTTTCAAGGGACGCTATATCATCGAGAGCGCATCCGGTTATGGTCTTTCTTATCATCTCCATACAATTTGGTACCGATTCATGCGTGGCATGATGTAATTCAGTTGCTGGGTTTTCCAGAAATTTTAGTGAAGAACACCAGCGAATTTCCCAGTTATTTACGTTGAAGCAATAACACGGAAACCTGCTTAAAACAAGAGGATCCCCCTTGCTTCGGTGTTTCAGGTTCATTTGATGATGTCGCAGTTGCGAAACGACAAAATAGATCAAGGCCAATTAAGGTATTGCTTTCTTCATTGAGTTTGCTCCCTTTTAAGGCTTTTCATGATGGGGGTGCGGTTTTGAAACAGCGCGGGAACGACTAGGACTGCTGCGGGTATTGCCCCGCACATTCCGAGGAAAACCGTGATTCCTATGGAGTGGAGCGAGGGATGGCGTGCGAGCATGAGCGCCCCCAGGCCGACAAGGCTCGTAAGCCCGCTTAAAACAACAGCCAGTGCCGTATTTCTGTCGACGCCCTCCGAGACCCTGCTGACCATGAAAATACCCAGATCGACACCGAGCCCTATCACGAGGATGGTGGCAATAATATTGAAAACATTAAACTCGATCCCAGCGAATCCCATGATGCCGAACATAAACGAAAGGCCCGTGGCAACAGGGACAAGGGCGAGAATTACTTTCTTCACGTTTCGGAAGAGAACCACAAGAAAGGCGATCATGACGAGTGATGCAATGAGGATATATTCGACGAAACTCCGGGCCATGAACTTGCTGATTGCCAGATTGAAACGGCGCTGGGAGACGAAGCGGATCCCGGCAAGTTCGTCGTTCCGGGCTGAGAAGAGGTCCACCACATCAGGCGAATCTGGTAGGAGTGTCAGTATTCTGTAGGTGCTGCCTTCCTTCGAGATGAAAGAATCAACGATATCGCCGAGACCTACCTTCTTGAGCCCGTCAACTGTGATGATTTTTCCTTTTTCCTTGAGTCGGTTGAAAAAGGGGGCGAATGCATCGGGGTTAAAGCCCATCGAATTCCCTTCTTTCACGATGAGGCTTTTGAGTCGTTCCGTTTGCTTTTCAGCCCAGAAGGAGGTCCATCGCTCCTGATTTGTGTGCTGGGTTTTGGCAGAAGGGAGCACCGGTGAGATGCTTAGGATTTGGCCGGGTGCGATTTTTCCTTTCGCATATTGGTAGAGGCGGTCGTTCCGGTCAAGTGCCTCCTCGAGGCTTGCACCTTCACTTATTGCCACCGCAGACCCCCGAAAATCCCCCCAGGTCTCCTTCAGGTACTGCTCGGTGTTTTTTATCGCAGCAGGAACCATACTGACAGCCCGCATATCACCATTAAAGGAGAGATGGGCTGCCTGCCAGATCGAGAGCATCATGGTGATGCCCCAGATGGCGATTACGGGGAATCTGTTAGGTATGCTCGCCTTGCGGGCCCGGTTCGGGAGGGCATGTTCCCGCTTATTCATTCCCCTGATGAGATGGGGGAGCACTAGGAGCGAAAAGGCAAGGGATGCGATGATTCCGATTATCGAGAAATAGGCTATCTGGCGCTGACTAGGAAGACCGGAAAAGAAGAGCACACTGAAGGTAGCCATTGTGGTCACGCCGCTGAAAAGCACTGGGGTGGAAACCGCTGATACTTCTCTGGCGGGGAAGTGCCCTCTGTCGCGCAGCGAGAAATAGGTAAATATGGGGTAGTCGTCGGAGATGCCCATGAGGACCGCGCCGAAGGCAATGGTGACGGCAGAGATCGTCTGGTATGTCAGGATCGTTGCAGCCGTTGCAATGCATACTACGGAAGTAGGGACAAGGTAGACGAATAGTGCTCTCCAGTTACGCATGAAGAGAAGAAGGAGCAGAAAAATTGCAGCAGACGCACAAGTGAGGATGACAAGAAGGTCGCGCTGAATCGTCTCGGCATTTGCTGAAGTATAAGCATGGCCGCTCAGAAATGAAGCGTCAATATCCTTCGAAACGTTTCTATCAAGAATATCCTGTGTATATTGCAAAAGTTCTCTCGCACCCTTCGAGTCCGTAATAGGAACCGGGGTTTCAGCGATGATGAGTACGTTACGTCCGTCTGCACTGATGAAGTGGTTATGTTCGATCTTCATCCCCTTCAGGAAATTGAGGGACCTGAGCTTCTCAAGGCCTATTGCGGAGAACCCTAAGGGATCTTCCTGAAAGAGTGATCTCATGGCCCACCCTTCCGGTGACTGAAGTCTGCGGTAGATGTCGACAAGGCCTTTTTTCACACCATCCGGGTTGATGAATCCTTCAATCTTTGTCATGTCTTCAACGCTGACGAGACTGGGGAGCGACTTTGTGAGCCAGGAATGGAGTTTCCCGGGGTTGATCGTCCCGGGGCCTGATATGGCACGGCTGAAGTAAGGCGGGATGAGTGCCCGGGTAATGCGGTCGGCAGCGATGATTGCGTCGCTGACTGTAGCCTCGGGGCCCACCTTCAGATTTATCAAAACCTTTTGCAAGAAGGACGTCCTCTGGAGGAGAGAGAAGTCGGCAGTGACTTCCGGATCCCGGTCGGGGAGCATGGACCGGATGTCTTCATTGAGGGTGATCTTTTTCAATGCCAACACTGAAATCAAAAGAATCGCGCACGTCAAGGAGTACAGAATAATCCTGTGGCGGGCGAGGGTGTCGAAAAAAGATGTAAAAAGACGAGCAGAAGAAACCATAAATCGATCAGAAAAGGTTTTCTGGCAATAGTGTGTTGAGCACGATATTGACGAATCTGATACGGGTGGAATCACCGTGCCTTTCCCGTATCTCAAAAGAATTGACATAAGCGAGATCGAGTGAAAAGGAGATGGCGATATGGCGGATGTATTTTTTTTCCTCCGGGGAGCGGGGAGTAAGCATTATGGTGAGCGGCTCTTCAGATCCGATCATGATCTGGTATCTTTTTTCAATCCAGGTAAAATCACCCCGGGCCCACGCGAAAACCTGTTCAGCGGTGGTTCTCAACGCCGGTTCTTTTCCGATCTCGAAGGGCTGCAATTGTTCGGGGTTGTCCCTCCATCTCTTCGCCTTATCACCGTTAATTGTGAAACCGGATTGAGACGGCTTCAAAAATTCCCAGCGCAGCCGTTCAGGTTTTTCGAAGAAAAACCTCCCTGTCGCGATGAGGGGCTCTTTGAGCATCGATGTGCGCCGTTCCTGCACGAAGTCGCTGGATATTGTTTTTATTTCCGAAGCGCCTTTCGCGATGGAGGCAAAAATCTGCAATTTCCTGTTTTCCGGGACGGAAGCATTTTCCCTCTCATCAGCTGTGAGGAAGCAGGGGAATAAGGCGAAAAGAATTACGATTGCAGGGACGATCCGTCCGATCAGCTTGATTTCCATGGCCTTTTCTGAGGGAGCCAGACCATAACGTTACCCGTTGCGATCACATCATCTCCGCATATTACTTTTCCTTCGCCAAGGGCAAAATCGTCTGTCTCACCTGCTGGCTCGATGGCAATGTGGAGCATGTCCCCTTTCCGGGCACTGCCAGTGAATCGCATCTCTTTAACAGTGACGAGAAATCCCATCCCAATGGATTTGCCGTTTATGAGATCTCCGTAACCCTTTACCGCTGCAAAGGATTGTGCAATGAGTTCAATCATAGCACACTGTTCGAGTTCCCCGTCCTCCTTCAGGAGCAAGTTGTCGTCCCGGATGACCGATTCAACAATACCGGAGAGGTTTTCGAATTGAATGAGCCTATCGATAAGGCGAACCGGTGATCGGTGCGGAATTAAAACCTCGGCAGAAAGCGGCAGTGCGAGTTTAGCATTCATTGCCCAGCCTGCATTGCGGCGATTGTCTTTGCCATAAGGTCCTTTACGTGTTTGCGTAGCTTCATGTGCCCATTCGGTTCCTCGAAATCTGGGGGATCAATGGGGGGCAGGGCTTTCAGGCAAATTTTTGCAGGCCTCATCGACAACCTGCCCGGAGGAAAAAGCACGTCTGTCCCTGTGATACAGAGCGGCAGCACCTTGATGCCTGTCTCGCAGGCGAGTTCGAAGGGTACTGAGGAGAACCGCTGGAGTCTACCGTCTCTACTGCGGTGTCCCTCCGGGAAGAAAAGGACAGAACCGCCAGATTTGATCACTTCGGCGCCGGCAGAGAGGGTGCCTGTAAGTTTCAAATCTTCCACATTAAGGTAGCGGGCAAGGCGCATAAAGGGCGCGTACCAGAGCATCTTAAAGGGCCATGCCCGGACAGCGAAGGCGACGTTGTGGAATGGAAGGAGCGCCATGCAATAGGTATCGAAAAACGAATAATGGTTGACGACAATGACGTAAGGGGGTGAAACAACGTACTTGTCGAACCCTTGCCGACGGAAGCGCACAAAAGGGGACATCACCGCTATCCAGCATCGCCCATAGAGCCAGATAAGGGCACGCATGATCCGGTCGTGCGTCCAGCGCATGACGACCTTGTATGCTGTAAAAAGGAAGGGGAAGACAAGGATGCCGGCAATTGTTAATATGACGATCATCGGATAGGCATAGAGTGTCATAAGACATGAAAGGAACGGAAGTTTCTTTTCGAGAGAAAATTCTATAGTGCACGTCTTATCCATTTTTTGCCAGTGAAAAACTTCGGATTATTGTGCGGCGCGGAGTTTGGCCAGCACATATGCGTGAATCTCACCCAGGGTCTGTATTCCCCTGATCGTTTCTTCTTCCCGAATTTTGAACTTGAAGGCATTCTGAAGGACGATGACCATATCGACACGATCAAGGCTGTCAAGCCCGAGATCATCACGGAGGTGTGCTTGCGGCACCATACGTGTCATATCCAGTTCAAACTCCTCCGTGAGCGAAGTATTGATGAGCTCAATCGCTTCCTGGTCAGTCATCCTCATATCTCCGCAATATAATGCATGAATTGATACCCCCCAGAGCGAAGTTGTTTTTCAGGATGGTGCGGATCGGTTTTTCTACACGGCTCCTGAAGTGAAAGATATTATCACATAAGGGATCGATACTGTCCAGATGAAGTGTGGGGATCAGTATACCTCTTTGCATCATTATGATTGTTGCGATGGTTTCGATTGCGCCGGATGCAGCCATGGTGTGACCGAGATGTCCTTTGAGGCCGCTTGTCGGAGTTTTGTCGCCGAAGATTCTCCTTATTGCCTCGCTCTCCGCAATATCGCCCTGGATGGTTCCTGTTGCGTGGGCATTGATATAATCGATCTCATTCTGTGCAATGGGAGCCTCGGTAAGGGCCTTCCGGATACAGATCTCAATGGAATTTGCGTTTGGGTCGGCAATATTGGTCGGGTCAGTAAGGGTAGCGAAACCAATGATTTCGGCAACAATGGGGGCGTTGCGGCTCTTTGCCGAATCAAGCGATTCCAGAAGTAGAATACCCGAGCCTTCGCCACAGACCACCCCGTCTCGATCCCGGTCGAAGGGACGTGGGGCCTCTGTGGGACGCTCATTGTATTTCACTGAGGAGGCATTAAGGATATCGAAAACTGCTGCAGTAAGGGGATGAAATTCATCAGCCCCACCGCAGAGCATCATCTCCTGTTTACCGTAGGCAATCATTTCGTACCCGTAGCCGATAGCCTGGCACCCTGTTGAGCAGGCGGCAGAGGGGGCAAGCATACGGCCGCTGATACCGAAGACCTGCGCCACATTGGATGCACAGGAGTGGTTCATGATCTGGAAGAAGAATGTGGCCCGCGTTGTCTCAAGGCTTTTATTAGGCAGAAATTCCTCATAGAATTCTTGGGTGGCGACAGGGCTTCCTACGGTTGAGCCGATGGCGACACCGGTATTCCCGCTATGCAATTCTTTTTCCGTTACGCCTCCCTGAGAGATAGCCTCCTGAGAGGCAAGGGTTGCATAAATGGACATGTTCGACATAGAACGACGGTATTTTCGCGGAATCTCCTTTGGGTCAATACCAGGGACGAGGGCAGCAATTCTCGTTCGGAGTCCTTCGATACGGGTCAGTTCCGGGACGTATCTTACGCTGCTTCTATTTGCGAGAAGCGATTCGAAAAGCAGTTCGACCCCTATCCCGAAGGGGGAGATGGACCCCATACCGGTGATAACAACCCTTCTTAGGTGCATTCCTTTAATTCCTTTCTCAATGTTTCGTGACCGACGATATAACCGCAGGCGAGGAAAGCCGAGATCATCGCACCCATTATTCCCGGGGTAGTCACAGCCTGGCCGGCAAGATAGAGGTTCTTGATTTTCGTTAGCGGCATCGGGTTCATCTGACCCATTTTGTGCTTTACCCCGTAGAGGCTACCGGTGGGACTGTTCGTAAATTTCATGAGGGTGCATGGGGTGGCACATTCGGCAAAGTTTATGTTGCGCTTTAACTCAGGGATGACCGCCTCGATATAGGCGCGCAGCCGATCGGTTATCTCTTCTTTAAAACGATCGTAATCGCTGGCAGGGTTATGGGTAGGGTATTGGGACCAGAAAGCGTTTTTCACATTAGGCACCGGGCAGATAGCAATAAACCCCTCTGCGCCATCCTGCGTGTTTTCTGTTCTTGTCCCTGTGATAAAAAGCGGGCTTCCTTCGATGATGCCTTCCCGTGGGCAAAAGGTAGTTTTTGTCGAAGGGAAGGCGAAGATATTGCTATGGCGAAGCATGTCGAGCGGCTTCCGGGATATACCAAAGAGGATAATGGCAGAGGAAGTGTCTTCCAATTTTGCGAGGTTTGCCCGGTAGGCAGGACGGAAGGTGCGATCCGGTACAATCTCAAGGAGAAAGCTGGGATGAACCGTCACGACGGAACCCGCACATTCAATAATATGGCCATCTTCGAGGCGAATCCCCGTGATATGCTGGCTATCGGACACAAGGATTTCCTCCGCTCTGCTCCTGCAGTATACGTCGACGCCGGTCTCATGCAAGCGCTCGTCAAAGGCTTCTGCAAGGCGCCTCCCGCCGCCTGCAATCCCGTGCGCCGATTCGTAGTAGGACGCAACAACGCCAGCGTGGTTCGTTATGGGCACTTCTTCCGGGGGAACGCCATGCAATAAACAGTGCATAGAGAGAACCGATTTAAGCAGGGTGTTTGCGGTGAGTCTGTCGAGTACCTCACCAAGGCTCTCTTCATGGATGCCGAAATGAAATACAGAGGAGGTCATCTCCCGGTCGAGATTAATATAGGGGAGCCTTTGATAGGCGTCCCAAATGAGCTGGAGGTATGCGGTGACTGCTTCAGATTCCCGTGGAAAAGCATCATTCAGTCTCGACCGGATATTTTCCAGCCCACAAGGACAGGAAAATTCAAAAGACGGTTCAAGGCAGCGGAACAGGTCGACGCCATTCTTGTCAAAGGGAACTCTCACGATCTTTCCGGAGATACCGATAGAACGAAAGAGGCGGTCAAGAGGTTCACCCTTACCCAAGGCACCGGTGTAATGAAACCCTGTATCAAAAGAAACACCGTGACGAGTGAATCCCCTGATGGTAGGTCCTGTGGTATCTGATTTTTCTATCAGGGCAGTCCGGTAACCTTTTTGTGAAAGGATAATCGCAGCGGACATGCCGGACACCCCGGCACCGATAACGGAATAATCATATTTCATAGGGCGAAACGCAAAACGAGACAGGAATTAGTTCCGCCAAATCCTGCAGAATTACAGAGCACTGTGCGTGGCGGTATGCAGATCGTTTCTTTTACGATATTCAGTTTCCCCGAGCTTTCGTCGGGATTCTCGAAGTTGATATTGGGGGCGATAAATCCTTTCATGGCCATGATCACCGAGTAAACCACTTGGGAGGCGCCTGACATCCAGAGTTCATGGCCGGTCATGGATTTGAGTGATGAGACATAGGGTTTATGGTCACCAAACACTTCTATAATCGCCGCTCCTTCGACGGCATCCCCTACCGGTGTAGAGGTTGCATGAGCACAAATGTAATCGATGTCATGAGGCTTGAGGTGTGCATTCCTGAGGGCCATTTTCATGGCCGATGCGATCCCATCTCGGTTCGGCAAAGAGAGGGAATCGCCGTCAGAGGAAAAGCCATAAGAAACTACTTCACCCAATATCGGCACACCCCGTTTCTCGGCAAGGTCAAACCGTTCGAGTATAAGTGCCGAAGCACCGCCTCCAGGGACAAGCCCGTCCCGGTCTTTATCGAATGGACGGCTTGCTGCTGCAGGATTATCGGTTCGTGTCGAAAATGCTCCCAGTGCATCGAAACTGCACATCGATTCCCAGTTGATCTCCTGGGCGCCGCCGCAAATTACCCGTTCCTGCTTCCCCAGCATGATGAGGTCTGCCGCCTGCCCGACAGCATGTCCGCCGCTTGAGCAGGCAGAACTGATAGACCAGCAGGCGCCGCGGGTCTTGAGAAGGGTATTGAGGTTCATCGTTACGCTAGAGGTCATGGACCGGAAGATAAGACCACTGCCGATCGATTTTGTCTCACCGTGGGCCTTAAGGAGGTTCACCTGTTCGACGGCTGCAAGGGCACTTGAATCGCAGCCGAAAAGGAGGCCGGTCTGATCGTTCTGGATTTCGTTCTGGCCAAGGCCTGCCATGCACAGGGCCTCCATCGTTGCCGCATAGGCCTGTACGGCAAAATCAGGCATACTTTTGAGATACTTTTTTGATAGGAAGTCACGTGGATCAAAGCCCCGGATCATGCCGGTTAGAGGACTGCGAAATCCAAGTTCGATACGTTTCTCGTCAACAACGATCCCCGACTTTCCCATGCGGAGTGACTCACCGACACTCTCAATATCGTTCCCGAGGCAAGAGATAATGCCGATACCGGTTATGGCGACTCTATACATGCCTTATTCTATTCCCGGCTGCTTGAGGGAATACATCTCTTGTCTTGAAAACCGCAGGTTATGTTGATGCGCCTGTTTCTGCAGTGGCAGCCTAAAGTCAAAGATATGGGGCATACGCTATCATGGATAGGACCGAATCGAAAATAGTACCATATTTCCAGGCTGACATATACACTCAAAGAGCTTCTAAAAAACGCTGACGCTACGGCTTAGATTACAGTGATCTCTTTCACATGGTATAGCGATTACATATATGCACCGCCGTTGACCGCAAAAACCTGCCCGGTGATGTAGGAAGCGCGTTCGGAGCAGAGGAAGCTTACGATCCCCGCGACTTCCATCGGTCTTCCAAGCCGGCCGAGGGGGATCATCGGCAGAATCTTCTCCCGGGGGAGATCTTTTATCATCTCTGTTTCTATGAAACCCGGGGATACGGCGTTGACGAGAATGTTGCGCCTGGCAACTTCTGCCGCTAAAGCCTTCGTAGCCCCGATTAAGCCTGCTTTTGCGGCAGAATAATTGACTTGACCTGCCATACCGCTCTGGGCAGAGGTTGAGACGATATTGATGATCCGCCCCTCTCTTTTATGCAACATACCGGCAAGCACAGCCTTCGTGACGTTGAAAAACCCGTCAAGACTCACCGACAGAACATCTTTCCATTCGTCCCTGCTCATCCACGCGAGGATAGTATCTTTTTTGAACCCCGCGTTGTTTATCAACGCAAAGGGTGTATCTTCTTCGAGAAGTCCCTCCAGGCCCGAGGATACAGATTCAGGATTAGATACATCAAAGGGAACTAACTGGCATTTGACTCCTTGTCTCTCTATCTCTTCTGAGACAGTAGCCGCAGCAGTGTGGTTGCTACGGTAATTAAGCCAGATGTCAAAGCCGTCCTGTGCAAGGGCTATAGCAATTGCGGAACCAATCCCCCTGCTCGCACCCGTCACAAGGGCTATCTTCCTTTTCTTCATCGAGAGCGTCCCTGCTTCGCGTTCCCTACTTTCCAACACTTCTGACCCTTCCATTCCCGCCGAATTCAATGGCGATCGATTTGAACCGGTTCGTCCAGAAATACCACGTGTTGCTTTCAAGCGATGGCGTTTTATGTGGTGCAGGATATCCGAGGGCAATTCTGACGCCTTCCTTTGTCATTTCCACATAGGCCTTGCCCTCCTGAATTCCTTTGCGGTCAATCTCGGAGAGCTTATCAAGTTTAACCGGCTCCGGAGAAGTAATGAGACGCCAGTATTGTTCAGCACCCATGCCGACATTCTTTTCGTTAACCTCGAAAAGAATCGACTTTTGAGTGCTCTGGATAATGATGGTAAAACCGCTTCTGAAATGCCCCATGGACACCAGGGTGTTTACAGGTATGACAATATGGCCCTTGCCGGGGTTTGTCCAGTTTGCATAACTTGCCCGGTAATCACCCGTGTTTTCGTGCTCCTGGACGTGGATATTGTTTTTGAGATAGACCGCTTTTTTAGACTCCTGAGCACTGACCAAGCGACCGGCACCGCCCCCGGCTACTACCAACAATGATGCGAAAAGGGTCAATAAAACAACGATTACGATTTTCTTGTATCTCATGGTCCCCTCCTCAAGATTTTTTTAGTTCTGATAAGAACTCGCTTTAGGGTGAGTCAAATATACGGAAAACGGAGTTGTATGTCAAGGAAAAAAGACCACAGGAAAAAAGACCACAGGAAAAAAGACCAGAAGATATGGGGGGCTTTTCTTATGCCCTCTGGGGGAGAGCTCGGCAAGAAGCATTTGTAGTGGGATAAGGGGAAGCGAAGATAGGACTTCCGACCTTAGAAGCCGGTATAAATGGATTTTAATAAACGAGTGACATCGATGCAACAACGATGGATCGATTGCCGGCGCTTCCCGGGCTGCCCGAGACGCCGGGACGAGCCTGCGTGATGTAACCGCCGTCCGGAGGACATGCTGTCGACGGAACGGTCAGATCAGTTGTCCACCCCGAAGTCGAAGTAACTGTCTCCTCCGGTGGGGAAGAATCCCGAGACCTTCACCTGGCTGTTGTACAGCACAAATGCATACTCCCCGGGAACCAGGTTCTTTGCCGTGGCAAGGCGGTACAGGGTGAAACCCTTGGGAGCCCTGGCCTGATCGGCAAGTTTCTCGGACGTGGTGGGTACTATCCTGTCAGGATGGACACCCGTGGAATAGCTCATGTAGCCGCCACCGACCAACACCTCGCGGAAATTGTTCTTCCGAACGACGAAGTTGACGAGCGTCACATAACTCTCGGGCTGAGCATTATTGGGGACAATCACGAGGAAAGCGGGTTGCGCGTTCTTTATCCGATGGGCGGCCCTGGGTCCCTTGAGCACTGCATAGGTCGCCACTCCACCGAAGCCGAGTGCCCGCATCGCCGTTCGTATGTTCGGTGTCAGATAGCGCATCGGGGTCTGCTGACCGCCGTCGATGAGTATTACCTCTTCAGGGTTAAATCCCGCATCCGGTGCTTTGGCCGCCTCCGTGCCGCTCGTCGGGGCAACCGGACGGGCACTGCCCGAGTTGGCTTCGATCATCGCCTGTATCAGGGTTTGCGAAACACCAGCCGTTGTAAGCTTTATCAGGCCGTCGGCCGATGTGTCAAAACCAGGCTTAGCTGACTTGATCGCCATGAGAATGGTGGTTTCGGGCAATTTGGCTTGTATCAGATTTATGACGTCTTCGTTGGTCATTGGCTTCGTGTCGGCCGCAATCACTGTTTGCGAGATGCACAAGAGGCAAAGAATCACAATTCCCAGACTACGCTTCATCTCCCACCTCCCCGGTTGAGTGAAAAAATGGTATATAGAAAGCAACTATCTGCCACCTCGGATGCCAAGGATCACGATTACACCATGACTCATTGTCCTTAACCGATTTGCACATTATAGTCAAGGCGGTTTCAGTGATAATCCTCATTTCCCCTGGTTAAAAAATCTCCCCATGCTGATCTGCACGGAATTGATCCCCCACCTTGACGTATGACCTGTTATCGCAGATTGCTTTGCTTGTCGACAGAGAAATGTACTCATTTTTTGGAGGTGATGAGGTGATAGTGTGTAGGGGTGCTGATAGATAATGACAGTGGCAATTAGTTCATTGAACTTTTTTGTCTAATGATCTGGTTAAATTCGAGAGCATTTTAATACAATTTCATATTTATCTTTTGCCAAGTAAATCTCTTATGAGATATAGTGTAAAAATCTCTTGAAAGAAGTGTTTGGTAGATCTCTGTCATTAGTATTACTAACTCAAAAGAGCTTGAAGAAAAAGAGGTTGCTTTTCGATGTTTTAGAAAGAAACCCTGTTGCCGATTCTTCGGGAGCGACAGCGGCGACAACCAGTTCCTCATCGCCATCATTATCTACATCTTTGATTTGATAATCGGCTATATAGCCCTTGATCTCCCGCGTCTTCCAGCTTGTCGTCAAGTAATCCTCATCCCAGACCAGGTCATAGATTTCTCCTTTTTCGTAACTCCGTACCCTTTCGAACAATGTTCCTGATGAAAACT
>Ga0315284_10000959_pt1 | contig 40004 bp, 33 predicted proteins | sample YL17G09_16_MG_FD_203696 | JGI IMG/M metagenome (GOLD analysis project Ga0315284, IMG submission 203696) | Sediment microbial communities from Yellowstone Lake, YNP, Wyoming, USA - YL17G09_16 | ecosystem: Environmental > Aquatic > Freshwater > Lake > Sediment | place: USA: Wyoming | collected...
CTGTGTTCTTGTGGCCATCACAGAGCGGCCCTCCGCTGGTCACAATGCCGCAGTAGTAGCAGCCTGGCTGGTGTTTCTTCACGAAGAGTTGTTTCCACTCCTCCCGCGGCAAATCGGTGTCGTTGTAGAGTCGGCTGCCCGGGTATGGCGAGCAGAACAGACATTGATCTACTTTCCTAGCCGAGGATCCCTTTGAGTAGGTGCCAAAGAGCCGACAATCCTTGCATCGGTAAACAAGCACCTTGACTGACTCATAACTCTCTTGCGTGGCTTCTTGCTGCGCATCTTCACGGCGCTCAAAGAGAAGCGGCATGTTTAGGTGTTTTTGTGATAAACAATTGCAGTGATATCAATGAATTTACTTCTGAGGAACAGCAGCAATGAGTCCGGCCTGCACCATGGCATTGGTTATTCGAACGTGTTCGAGACCGGTGGCACCCCAGGTCATCAACTGGGAGGGCATGTTCTCTTGGGTGTAGTAAGCCAACAACTCGGGTTCATTTTCGAGCTCGTGAAGATGTTTCTCCACCTGCGAGTTGACAATGCGCAGCTTGGTCAACATGCTGCTCACCCAGCCGGGCTTGGTGAATTGCATCTGTGGCAGCGGAGTGGCGGGAACTTGCGGGGCGAAGAGGTCGCGCACAAGTATTTCAAAGTGTGGCACAGGGAAGAGATATTGAGCTGTCACATGTTTCACAACATGATCACACAACAGGACATCTGCTTCAATGCGTTGCATCAAGTCGGCAAAGGCCAGATTCATCTGCTCTTGGGACATGGGCTCAGTGGCCATCGCCACCTCGCCGAGCCAGTCGCAAAGCTCGGCCTGCTGAATGGCATTCGGTGCAGCGGCCATCCAGATGGCAGCGCGGGTTTCGGGAGTTTCAAGGGGATTGTGCATGATGCGCTCGAGGAAGGGCAGCTGGATGTCTTTCACAGCTTCCTCCACAGCCTTTCGGTAGGCAAGAATCGGGAAACTGGTGTGCATCACGGCATTGGCGCGTTCGGCAACTTCACAAAGCGCTGCGATCAGCGGGTGCCAGCTCTCGGAGCAGTTCTTCCAAATGTCGCAAAGTGTGGCGTTTGGCGGCAGTAGCCAGGACAGGCGGGCGCGCAGGAAGTCATTTGTTGCGGGTCGCTTGAGAACCATCTCGATGGCGGCGTCTTTGCGCTCATTCGAAGCAGAAGCAGCGCAAATTGCGCTATTGAGATGAGCGCGGAGATAGTTGTCTGGTGCTCTTGCGACGGGCAGGCTGTGATTCATTGCAGTGACATTGATGTCAAAACAAAATACTGAAACAAACTCCGAAGATTCAATTGCCTCAACCAGGGAGCGGCTCTGTGGCAAATTCTCCTGCAACAGGCGCCAGATGGACCATGCAAAGTTTTGGGTTTGTTGGTTGTACTTCTCGAAGAACCAGTTCTGAAAGGCCGAATCGATAGTACCGGCGCTGCAGAAGAAGTTGAACACCTCTCGCGAAGTGGCTGCCATCGTGCGGATGCGAGAGGGCGCACCGAGTTGTTCCAGCTTTTGTAAGAGGCGACGGAATGCATCGCGTTGAGGCCAAGAGTTAATCGGGGGATTCCAAGACATTTTCGTAGTTTCGGGGGATTAGAAAATGAATTCTTCGAGCGACCAATCTTCGAAATTTTAGGAATCCTGCGATATTTTGATAATCTGGGTCAATGAAAATATAGGAAGTCTACACATCAAGGTGACTCCATCTATGTGGATTTTATAAAAAGTTCCAACATTTCATGACGTTCCAGTACATGGGTAGATTATGGCTGTACTCTTCGACCACTTTCGAATGGTGCTTTAGCATCCATTGGTAGAATTCTTGCATTATCTTGGAGCGCAGGCGATCTTCAATCGCAATGAAAGGATGTTTCATCTTTTGCAATGCAGCGTAGGCGTAAATCTCATCGTCCCACGTCCTCTCGCGCTTCGTTTCCTTGAATTCTTCAGTCTCGAAAAACTCCTTTGAGAATTCATAGAGGCTTGAGCTTAGGGCCTCTTTTGTAGCCATTTTTCTTGTCGACTGATCCCCAATACAAAGTAATTAATGAATCACCTGTATGAGATTGGCATTGTGTATTATCTGATTTCATATTTATCATGCCACTGCCGCGTCGGGCTGTCTTTGCCTATGCGAGCGTGGCGTTGACTTCGGAGTTGATGGCCGCGTTCTGGGGTCTTTATGGGCTTCATTTTCTCACAGATGACGCCGGCTTGGCACCACTGTGGACTGGCGTGCTCATGATCTGCTATCGCCTTTGGGATGCCGGAAATGACTTGCTCATCGGGCACCTCTCGGACACAACAGAGTCGCTCTACTGGGGCAAGCGGCGCGGCTGGATGCTTGCGGGCATGCTGCCACACGCCATCACCTACGTGCTCTACTGGTGTGTGCCCTTCATGAATCACATCCCGCTCGATCTACTTGGCTCTGTGGAGTTTGCATCCTTTCGCCAGGGCATTCTTTTTGTGTGGTATTTTGTGTTGCTTTTCATTTCCGATGCCGGTTGGACAGCAGTGAGCGTGGCTTGGCTCTCTCTACTTGGAGAGCTGACCAACGAGCCGCAGGAGAAGTTCAGTGCCAATCTGTGGCGCAGCATATTCGGTGGAATTGGCAGCATTGTGTCTGTGCTCTGTATTGGAGTGATCTCGCTGCCAAGTGTAGAGCTGAAGCTCTTCAATGGTGAGCATCTGCGCGGCTGGATCTACTTGAGCATTGCCTACGCAGTGCTCTACGTGGGCTCAGTGACTTGGTGTGTATTCGCCACACTACCCTACAATGTGCAGCAGGGTGCACAGAATTCAGTCCGGCGTCGCGAGTGGTGGCGCTTCTTCGGTCGCATCCGTGTGTTGATGCGGTTCCGCGATGTCCGCATGGCCGTGTGGATTCATGTTATCACCTCGTTGACTGTGCAGTTCAGTCTGGCTTGCCTCGCCTACTTCTTCATGGACATTCTCGGCACCAATGAATCCATGATGGCCACAGTGGTGCTGGCTGCGCTCGGCTGTGCTGTTCTCACAGGCGTCTTCATCAAGCTGTTCTTTGCCACGGCAGAGAAGCGGAGCATTCTGCGGGCTGGTCTCATTGTGTGGAGCACTTTTTACTGGATTCTGCCCTTTATCACTGAGTTTTCATGGCGCCTGTATCCGGCTGCACTGCTCATTGGCGCTGGTCTCGGCATCAGCATGGTGATCCCCTATGCAATGATTGGCGATGTTGCCGACTATGTAGAATTTGAGACAGGGGAACGACAGGATGGTCTACTCTTTGGCATTTTGCACTTCTTGAACAAGCTGCTGCTCGGCGCGCTGTTGCTCTCCTTCCAGCTCGGTTTACACTTCACCGGCTTCAATCAGGCCGAGTCTGAGGTTGGCAGCTCTACAGAGTTGATGATTCGTGCCGGCCTCTTACTACCAATGCTGCTGCTCAGCATCGCCTTCTGGGCCAATTCAAACTACACGCTGACGCGACACAAAATGAACGAGATCTCGCAGGTGCTGTTTGAGCGGCGGGAAAGCAAACAATTCGGCGCTATAGAATTAAACGAAAAGCTTTAGTCAACACCGGTGCAGACATAGTGTGCTTGTTTCAGGGAGTCTGGATACTTGACACTGATTTCTTTGCTCTCTTCATCTAGTTCTTCCACATCAGCATCCTCGTAGACAGAAATCGGCGGCACCTCATGGTCTTTGAATCGACCGCGTTCATTTGTAAAAGGATGTGCGTACAGCAGCACGGAAGACCTGTCACCAAGTAGATTGGTCTCTGGATACTGGGCCAAATAGCAAGCCAATATCATCTCATCCAACGCGGCCACGTAGCCTGTCTTGTGCGTCTTGATGTATCTGCTGACAAAACTCTCGAACGAGTCGTACAGCGGATTGATGATACGCTGCTCTGGCTTAGGTGCATACTGCAGATGCAGAGTACGCAGTTTGGTTGGATGCCAGACAGAAAAGCCACCATCCGCATGCGAATGTACTGGCCTCTGTTCGTTTCTCGGTTTGAATCGGGGGTACAGAGCAGGCGTATTCTTGACGGCGATTCGGGCATCCTTTTCGCAAGCCAGACAATCGCTGCCCTCTGCCAGCCAGTATGTGAGGTAGACGCGCATCGAGGTCTGGCCACTGACTCCGAGTACCTTGCGCAAGTTTGCCAGAATCTTCACGGGATCGTCGTGCACATCGATGACAATGACAGTGCGGTTGGGCTCCGCAAAGATGGGAAAGAACCGTGCGACTCTGATGTAGTTGTAGTAGACTGGGTCTGCAGAGACACCGCCTGCTCCAATGAATCGAACCACAACTATCTTCAATTTGCCATAGGCCGCCTTTGCAAGCAGTGTCTTCTCTGCGGTGTTCACGTTTTCCGATACATAAATCACCATGTCCAGCGCCGGCCAAGCTTCGCGCAGAGTTCGAATCGTGTACAATCCATAGCTGAAGTATTTGTCAAACTGTGTTTCACCCTTGAAGAGTCCCATTGAAAGCAGCGGCCGAACCGCAGGCATTCGCTCATCTAACCAATCAGTCCATTCTAGTTCGAACTCTGGCTGAGGGACAGGTGGAGTCTCCTTGCGGGGCGCCTGCGGACTTGGTACGGTAACGTGCCCGTGATGTGCATTCCACCACTCGCGAAGTGCTGCTCGTCGTTTCCCACCCTTCTTCACAAGTAGATTCAACAAATTGGGTACGTACTCGGGCTCTGTGATGAAGCCCTTATCCGCGGCATCTTGAAGAATCCGGCCCAGCACCATGAACAAAGCTTCCAAGTTCCGGTCTCCGGGCTGCATTCGCAATTTTCGAAGTTGATCTTGTCCACTCATCAGGAGATTCCTGACAGTTTCGGTCCCACTCTTTGCCTCTATGAGATCATCGAGCAAGACCAGAAACTCATCGATGGGCTCCTCAGTAGCAGCCACTAGAAATTTGGGTTCATTTGGCACATAGCGGTGCAGCAGATTGTCAATGAACTTGAAATGGCGCCGCATGCAGGGGATCTCCTCGGTTTCCCACATTTGCTCAAAGAGCTGCTCAATCCGGGGTTCAACAGCCAGAATCATCTGCAAACGCCGACGCCATCTTGTCAGATTTCCATTGTACTTTCCTTTTCGAATGTTTCTTTCCAGGATCTCAAATGTCTCTGCATCCGCCCCCTCGCTCTGGCGCAACTTCAGTGTGAAATTGAGAGCTTCGCGGTCGCATTGCAGGGCGTGATGCGGTCTGATAAGAATAGCTGCAATGTTCAAAAACAAATTGACAATCTGCACACGGATGCCAGGAATGAAGTTTGCAACCAATTTCTCGCTGATCTTGGATAGCAAATCAGACCAGCTGTGACGCTTCATCTTGCGGAACACCTCCGGTCCCACAATTTCGTTGAGTGGTGTTGCTACCACCGCCTCTTTGATTCGAAATTTGATTCTTGTGGTATCATTCACCGACGTGTAGGGCTCCTGTACCACATACTGCGAGGCGGCCTCTCCCGGCTCCGGCTCAGCCTTTTCTGTGAGCGCATGCCACCAACGTTTCAACACCCAAGTCCAGTAGCGCTTGTAGACCGCAATTTTGGTGGGGTCGTTTTTGGGCAGAGCATAGTACTTCTGCCGCTGCGGGCCCTCGGTACCCTGCAGCACTTGATCCAGTGTTTGATTGTAAAGCTCGGTGTGCTCTACAATGTTCCAGCCGGTCATCGGGTGCACCAGTGTCAGCTTGTGCCAGGCGTACAGTTTCATGAACATGTGCTGAAAGCTGCCGAGTGATTGTATTGCGCTGTCGGAATCACGTGGATTCATCTCGTTCAGCCAGTGCAGATTCAACAAGTTTGGCGCCGTGTACTGCATCTCGGTGTCCTCGTAGCCTAGATTCTTGCTTGATGCAATGTAGCATGGCAGAAAAATCACAATTCGCGGCGCCTCCGCTCTGGCACCGGCATGCAGCAGTGCGCCATTGAAAAGGCACACACTTCCAGCAGCCGCGTTCTCCATCATAGGCCGCACTTTGGCCATAATCTCGGCAGGCTGCTTCTTGTTCAGCACATCGTAGGCACTCTCTGTACGAATGTCGTGCGGATAGTACAGCGTCGCTGCGCCTCCAGTCACATAGAAGATGCAGGCCAGTGTGTCCATGCGCTCCGGCAGGAAGTCAGTGTGCAGCACTTGATCTTCGGGCCCGGCCCACAGCACAGAGCCCTGCTCAAAGTTGAACAGCACATTTTGCTCAGATCCAAAGTATCCAGCAGCCACATGCCCAAGCAGCGCTTGTAGCATTGGAATTAGCCCACGTTTGATGTGTACATACAGGTCAGCGCGCACAGTGCCCTTTTTGGCTGGCTTGTTCAGGTGCAACACTTTTCCCCCGGCATACAGTGTGCTCTCCGGCTTGATTTGTTCTAGTAGCGGACGCATCACATTGGCCACAGCACGTGTTTCCAACAAGGGATCACTGCAGTGAAAATGCTGCTCCCGGAACAGTCCAATCGGGTCGATTCGCTGCTTTTTGGGTGGTCCAATTAGACATTCACCCACATGCTCTGAGAGACAATGCACACAGACCATCGCTCTGAGGTTGATAACCGTCTGTTGCCTACTGAATACTCGAAGCAGTTCTTTTAATTCCACCTTACTTGTAGTATCGCTGTGTTGGTGCGCTTGTGCAGGTAGGCTATCGTCTCGAGTACAACAAAGGAGCGGCCATCCAACAGCTGCACTGTCTCATCGGGCTCGGGGATTTCCACATGTGGATCACCAACACCCCGATTTGGTTTGGACTTGGGTGTGCGCACATGCACGGTGTTGGGCTCATTCATGGGGAAATTGTAGCCGCGGCCCTCTTTGTCTTTCACTGCAATGTGGAATTTGGAGTAAGGCGGCGGCCGGTGGGGGTCAATCAGAAACCACGGCCGGCGGCCATAGCGCTCATTTAACAAAGTCTGGCTGAGACCAGAGTCAACCGCCCTATTATACTGCTCCAGACGTTGCATGCCAGTGAAATACGGAATGCGTCTGCTTGTTCTACTGCTCATCTTTTGTGTGCAATTCACCACGGCGCTAGTCACACGCGAGACGGCCTTTGAGTTTATGCATGATTGGACAATTCAGTGCCTCTTGGATGGCATCAACAAGTGCCAGCTCTGCAGCTGGAAGGCGCAAATGCGCTATCCCGAGCTCGAGGATCTGCAGACATTTCGTTCGGGGTTTGGTGCCGTATGCCAGCCCCTGATGTCGGCCATGACGCCGGCAATGATCGAGGAGATGCGAGCGGGTTTTCAGATGAATACTTAATTGTTTAAAGACATTCTACTATACAACATAAAGGGGCAGGATTTGCTGCGTATCCGTTCTGCAGATTGCGCATTTCTGTGTCAACTGTTGAGCTGTTCGTGTGGCACAGTCTGCACAGACACCCCAGTGGCCGCAGGGCTGGAAGAAGCGAGTCGCCTCAGAGCCATAGCATATCGAACACAGTGGGCCGCTGGTGCGGGCAAACAACACTTTTGTGCTGGAGCAAGTGTCCATGTGCAAAGGCAAGGAAGCCTGATGGGCCAAGTCGAATTTGGTGTGCTGGCCAGTATCGAGAAGGTGCAAGCCGGCGAATGTGTTGTCTCGAAAGACCACTGCATTTCGAGCGCCTATTGTGCGCACAGTAAATGTGCGATGCGGTGTGTGATTTCCTGTTATGGTGATTTTGATATTGGAAGCTGTGATCTCGATGCAGTGGACTTGATGTGGAAGCAGTATGTAGTCCACCGAGTCGCCACAGGTGCTGCAGTGCTGAATTGTACAATGTGACCAAAACGGATCCAAATGCAGAAGACTTGCATTGACTTGCCGAGAGAAGCTCAGCTTTGTTAGACCCAGTACTGTGCTCAAAGTCAGCTCACTGATGCTTTCGTCTTTGATGTACAGGGTCATGTTAGTTATCAGTTCAGTGACAATAAAATCTAATACCATAATATTTCGCTGTTTATTCATTTCGAAATTTTCACAACTCATATAAACCAATGAGCAGTCTGCTGCCGGTGCCTGCGACCGAGTGCACCTTGTTTGGCCGTACAATCGACTGGACAGTTTCCATCACGAATGTGGATGAAGTGCTCAGCACACTCAAGCGCAATCCAAACCTGGTGCGCCGGCTCATTTCCACACAGGAAGAGATTGTTGATGATCTTGTCTATGCAGAGGATGGCCTGCTCTTGTTGCCTGCAGAAGGACTTCAGCCACCCCTCGAACAGAAACCACCAAATTCTGTGCTCTCGCGCGAGTCGGCACTTTGCTATCCTTTTGCCGTGGACCCGACTGCAAAGCCCCCACCGCCGCGCCAACCCCGGCCCAAAAAACCACCACCGGAAGTGAATACACCCAAAGCTCCGCCTGTTGTTGTGGATTCACCCAAAACACAACCGGATGTTGTCATTATCGATCCACTTTCTGACTTGCCCGAAGACAGCCCCGAAGAGGCCGCCTCTGAGCAATCATCATCATCTTCCTCTGCCATTCCAGAGCCGGACTTTGAGTGGGCCAGTGTGATGGCCGCTTTTGCCTACAATCCCGAAGACTTTGTTGATGACAGTCCACCGCAGATTGAAGAGTACGATGGCGAAGAGGAGCCAGCACCCACTCGCCCTCAACGCCAGAAAAAACAGACCGAGTTCTTGCTACCGGAGCACTTGCAAGCCGGGGACGCGGATGATGAAGCCGATGAAGAGGGATGGGTGGGAAAACCAAAGGGCAAAGGCGGAAAGCGCAAGAAGAAGATCATATTTCTCGGCAATTGTAAGCCAAAGAAAGCCCAGCAACATCTTGAGCTACCCGCGCCTGCGGTGTTGGATCTCATGCAACACGACACGATCAAACGCCTTTCCGCACTCAAAAATGCCCCGCATCCTGTGCAGCCAATGCCTGCGTTCATGCGCTTCACCCAGCCCTTCCCCTTTGTCTCTGCGGAGAATGCTGCATGGCGCTGTTGGTTCTTCAACTTCCAGGATGCCTGTCTCACGGCTGTCTCGATGCTGTGGAGCAAACGCCAGTACTACCGCCCCGTTCCACTGCTGCCACCCAACTACACTGAATTGCGGGAGACCTTCTGCACTTGGCGCGAGCGTGCCTATGAAGAGTGCAACCAGAAACTGGCTGAGACCAGCTTTGCTCCTGACAGCATGCTTGAGGAGCCCGATGACGACACGGAGACCATCTCGTTGCTGCGCGTGGCACTGCACTATCACGTCATAGTGTGGCGCGAACTGGGGCCAGACAAGTACTTTGTGCAGTTCAGCATTCCCTATGCGCACATGATCGCGTCTGTGCCAGAGACCCGCTCATTCGTTGTGAAGTACACAACACTTTTTCAGGTCAAGACACTGCAGTGCGCTGTCAATCCCTGGCAGCTGATGTTGGAGATAGCTCAGCAGTACTTTGGCCAACTTATGGCACCCATTACAAAGCCCCAGCAGCGCAAGGCGACTGTGCCGCTATTTTATGAGCGCATCCTCAAGGCGGATGAGATGGTTGTTGCACGGGCTGCCGAGTGCTTCAAACTGTGGTGGCTTTACCAGTCTTTCTTCAAGTGCACTGTTGCGTGGAATCTAGTCGAAGCGCGGGCCCGTGAGCCATTAGCTCGAGCTGCACTCACCCTGCCAAGCGGCCGGCGGGTCGGGGTGCATTAAACTGTTCTGCCTATTACCTGGAGTAGGGTGTGCGCTGTGTCTGTAGAGAAGCGCCATGTATGCGGTATCGAATGACCCACCGCCTTCGCGCAAGACGTTCTTCTCAATCGCCGGATCATGGTTCCTGCTGATCTACTCGATTATTGTGACCGGCGTAATTACGTTTGTTACCACGGCAAAGACGTTTTTCGAGAAACTTACAGAAAATCTGTTCGGTTGGGTTGGAAAAACCCTCATCAGTCTCTTCTTGCTGTCGCTTCTGAGTGTCGTTATCTACGATGTGCAGAACAGAGCCTTCGAGACGGCAAACAATGCCTACTGTGTGACTGCAGACACGCGGCACACAATCAATGATGGTGTCGATGTATTTGCACCGTACATTGGCCCCTTCATCTGCCTCAACAATCTGATATTCTCGCTATTCAGCTCGTTTACGACTTCTACCATCTCCATTGTCTTGGATTGTGCGGACTGGAACCAAATTGGAAAAGATCTGAAAACGTTTGTGGGCAATGTCTTGGAGTCGATATTGACATTCTTTTTCACAGATGACACCTTTCTGGGCAATCGCCTCGATGTCAAAAGCATGATACTCTCCTTACAGGATCTGATCAGCAATCTACAAACGCCATTTGACTGTCTCTGTCTGGACTTGGGAGATACGTTTTTCTTCATACTCACGCTGCTGACCAACGACTCGCTGGCCTGCGCTCTCGATTACTATGTCAACGCAATCATCGCCTTTTTCCAGGGCATTTGGAGCACTCTCACGAGTTTACTCAGTGGTGAAAACACTGTACCCAGTCTGCTCTTTATCAATGATGTGTGTAGCGGGACGCTGTGTCTCGGCCTCTGGATTGATGTGGCTATCACCAATTTCTTCAGTATCTTCTTGCTGAATCCGCCCAATCTAGCACTCGGCTGCACTGCTTCACAGCTTGTCTGCGTGATCACCGACTTGCTCACGGTCATCATCAACATCTACGTGCAGCTGATTTGGACTGTGGGCCTGCTCCAGGAAGAGTGGAACTTCTTCACCGACACCGACTTTCAGCCGCTGATCAAACGCATCAATGATCTGGGCAAGTGTGTGCAGACCTTTCTTACTGTGATTGACACGTGCCTCGGCGAAGCGGGTGGAAATGCTGTTCGCTTTGTGAGTGACTTCCTGCGCTATATCGTGAAAATCATCCAAGAAGGCGAACAAGATTTTAGCATTGTCAAAGACTCATTAGATCGTTTCGTTGGACAGGCCACCTTTGGCGGCGGCTCGCATGTGGCCAATACAGCCGGCCACGCCGTGGCGTTCAATCAAACCTCGCTTACATGCTTTGTTTCAAATCTGCTGCAGTGGATTCCGACCAGCTCTTGCAACATCGCAGTTGGTGATCTAGTCAACGCGTTTGCACAAGTGTTGTTGATTCCGGTTGCATTGCTCAATGATATCTTGGAAAATGTTGACTTGCTCGAAGATATCGACGGCAACCCGCTCGCTAACGATGCAACCAGGGCGGACTTCGAGGAGTTCTTCACGATCGTGCTCAATTCCATTGTAGATCGCTTTTGGGGGTTTTTTGATTACGCAGCACATTTGATCGGCTGCACGCCAGTACTGCAGGGCTTTGGCAACATGCTGCTCATCACTGTGCAGAATCTACGTCTGATTTGGGCGGATATTGTTGATTTGGTGGTGCTCTTGGTTGAGGTTATCTTCCAAGCGGTGATCACAATACTCACACTGTATACTGGTGGCGATATTTTCCCCGGCCGCAGTTTTGATGATGAGATTGGCACATTCTTTCTCATTTTGGTTGATGTTATTATCCAACTGGCCGAGCTCTTACTCAACATTATAGAAACCGCAATCAACTTTACAATCGGTTTCTTCTTTCCTGCGCTCTTTGGCCAGGATACGCTCTATGAAGATCCCTCCGCCGAGGCCACACTCACGGCCTGCATCACAGAGCCCGGTGATTGTATCTGCGGCCTGGCCAAATCGCTCTTCACGCTGATGTGCATTCCAGAGATCGTCTGTCTCAATGATCTGCTACCCGGCTGCGGAAAGTTCCAAAAGACTCCCACCACCGATGGCATTGTCACCACCATCACCGGCCGCAAGCGTTCCACAGCGGACAACGTCACATATTTTGCTGATGTGTACGACAATCCGTTTGACTACTATGCTGGCGAATTCCCGCATGGCCACTGCGGTCGTGTGTTTGCAGAGACACGCAAGTACAGTGCAGTGTGGCGCAACAACAATGGCCAGTTCCCAGTGGGTGAGCGCATGCCGGACACGCAGTTGATTGCCTTCGTAACCTGTGCCAAACAGGTCAAGCTTAGCATGGAGTACAACGAGCAGCAGAACTTCACTGTCGGGCCGCACTACTTGCTGCAGGATGACCGTCTTCACAACTCCACTGTCGAGAGTATGCGCGGACTCGGCTCTATGTTTGTCATGGGCGCCAACAATATGGCCGCACATCTCAATACACCAGAGTACATCATCAACAAACCGACCGGCGCCAAGCCGCGCATTATCTCCTTCCAAGAGCAACTCAAACGGCACAATATCACTGACAACATCGCCGTGCAGTATGTTGGAAGCGTGTTGAAGATACTGACAACTGGTTACACGCGTGGCTCTGACTATGTGCGCGAGAAACGCACACAGGGCACACAATTTGGTCGCTTTGCTGATGTGGCTGACTCCTTTGCCAAACTCTCGACTGCATCATGGGCCACGGCTAAGATCGTTGGAAACGAGTTTTCGGGCTCTGGATTCAGCGAGGCGCTTGCTGACACCATCACCCAGTGGGCCACTGTCGCTAGTACTGGCGCATGGAAGGAGTACATCCCCGAGAATAGGCGCCGCCATCACGACGAGGCGCCCAAGCCACAATGGTTCCCCAGCATGAATCGCACTACAGAAAAGAACAAAGATCCCGAAGACTACGAAATCACCTACGCCGACATGGTGTTCTGGCGCAGTTACAATGCATGGCTTGCCTTCCGTGCATGGGGTGGCATGCTCTTTGGCCCCTATCTCGAAATGGTGGCCAGACGCAACATCAATGCTGAGCAGTTTGAAGGCCTCGAGATTATGCGCCATGGTCAGCCAGACATGGAAATTCAGGGCCCCTACGACACGATTGCACCCTACCGCATCTCTGAAAAGGGCTACTATGGCTTTGGGCGCATCAGCAAGCGCAACATGTGGGCCGATATCAATCGAGTGCAACCGGATGCCGCGCATCCCTACCTGGATATTGATGAGGATGAAGTACACACTGGCTTGAGCTATTTGCACGGCATGGGAGGGCGAGTGCACTTTGTTGATCATGTGCCAAACAGCTGCGGCTCGGTGCTCACCTACTGTGACGAACCTGTCAATGCCAGCGGCTGCTACTCCACCGAGTACTTTCAGACACTTGGCCTATGCCAGAACTTCCTCGGTATCTTTGGCATTGTGATGTGGTGTAATGAAACCGTGCAGGCAATGGCTATCTACCGCAATGACTCCTGCCTTGGAGACCCGATCCGCATTGCCATTGCAGCACCCGAAGACCCACTTGACTGTGTGCGCTTCCGCGTCGCACCACCGGGTGTGGAAAACGACTACTTTTGCGTGCGTTATGACCAGTGTACTGCCTGTCCAGTGCGCCAAGTGATTCCCGACTTCCAGTGCCGCGTTATAGATGAGACCTTTCACCGCATTGAGTACATGGCACAGCGCTGCCTGGTGCAGTTCATTGGCGCCATTTTTCCTCCATTCAACTTCTCTGTAATCATTCCGGATGTTTTCAATCCCACACTCTCAGAGCCCACCTCGACTGTCTCGCTGCCCGCACCGCCTGTCACGCCACAGCCGGGCAAGTGCAAAGCCATCTGTGGCGACGGTATCGTCGAACTGTTTGAAACAGATGCAAATAACAATCGCTGTGAAACGTGCGATCATCGCAATCGGCGCGATGGAGATGGCTGCAGTGCGCACTGCCAACTCGAACCTTGTTGGCAAGTGCCAGACCAGCGTCTCTGTGCACCCTGGAATGTTGCTGATCCTGCCTTCAATTGCGATATCAAGGCCGGAGGACCATTTTCAACGATTCAACATTTTTCCTGTCCCGCAAAACCAATGCTTGAAGCTCAACAATGGCCTCTACAATGTCTGCAGTTGGCGAAATTTCCATCATTTCCATTCAGTCTCCAAGCTCCCGGCAATCCTGATGATATCTACGGTTCGCGAAAGGTGTTGACCATGGGCCATGATGTCGCAATTTACGAGTACGGCAGTCTCGATTGCAGCGGAAACATGCTTGATGTTCGCATAGTAACCGAGAATCAATGCGGGAATGCCACAGGTTATTGTCATCGAAAGGCCGATGTTCCTGGACGAGGATTAGAATGCATGCTCGATTACATACCACTACGGACAGACAGACGAGACTGCAGAATCTGCGGAGATAACACCAAATTCGGGCCTGAGGAGTGCGATCCCAAGGATTCTTGGGTTAATCCAAACTGCAGCTATTGTGCAAAAGTGCTGTGGTATGGACCCTGTCCTGCGGGCCAGCAGTGTCTCGGCTTCTGCAGACCGACTCGTGGTTTCATCTACATGGACCAAGAATTTGGTATGGCAGCAAAGCACTTGTGCTTTTCAAATCCCACAACATCGGTAGGATGTCCCTTTGCCTCTGAGTGCATGTGGATCGATGTCAGTTTCGCAACGCGCAAACGTGAGGTGAATGAGAAGTGGGAGCGGCTTGCTTGGGCTATCAACCATTACCGTGCCAATCTGGTCGAAGAAGATGAAGATGACGCTGACTTTGCCGCCTACGAGAAAGAACTCAACGAACAAGCTGCTGCCAATCGCCAACAGGGCAAGCGCGAAGTTGTCCATTTGGCCGCAGCTATCATTCCCAAAGATCCCTTCATGGTGAATGAAATCTACAGACTCGCGAATGATCTAGTCGCCTTCTTCAAGGGCGCGTCTGATATTGCAACTGATTGGAGTGACTGGTTGCACACCTTTGTCACAAACACCAACGTTAACAAGTACACGCCAGCGGAGGAGCGTGGTCTCCTCTGGTATCTGGTGTTCCCATTCTGGTGTCAGCTGCCGATCAGCTTTACCTGCGAGATTGGCCTTGGCCTGGCTGATGGCACGGTGCTCTTTATCTACATCTTCTTTGTTGGCCTTGTGCTTGCTGCATTGCTGATGACCTCACTGAGCTCGCTGTGGGTTTCGCTCGTCTCAATGATCGGAATGAGCGTATTCCTTGGCGTTACATTTGGCTACCCTTGGCCCGGCTGCATGCTATTTTCGACCAATTTGCGCCTGCCCGAGTGTTTGGCCACCGAAGTGCAGGATGTGCTACACATCTTCAACGGCACCTGCATTGGCTTCCTGGATCCTGATTTTGCATTGAGTCCCTGCACTGATGCCTGCGATCAGCAGCTGATCGATTGTCGCGACATTGGCTTCATTGATGGTTTCGACACGGCAGTTGCATTTGTTGAGGTGTTCTTGCCGACCGATGCCGCAGTCTGGATGCGCACTTCATCTACTGCAGCCGGCTACAAGTCGGCACTCAGTCTCATCAGCATGCTGAGTGGCTGGGATCTAATTGGCTCTTACGATATTGCGCTACAGAACTTCGATCTACAGGGCGCTGATGGCACATATCCGCAGAAAGTCTGCATCATCACGACTTCGCTCAGTGTGTTCCAGATTGGCCTCTTCGTTGTGGGCATCTACGCACTAGCCGGCCCGCTCTACGCGCTTTTCGTCCCGCTTATCAGCTGGCTCGGCATCATTCTCTTTGCACTGGCCAATTGGATCGACCAGAACTTCATCCCCGATGCAAATCCAAATGACGATCGCCTGGCTGCTCTGGAAACCTACCAACTCAATCACCCAAAAGCCCAGTAATCGCATTTACAAAAGCGCCCAAAGCATTACTGCCACGAGGCCAAGAATAAACAACACCACGATGAGGATTATCCAGACACGGTAGGGTCGGGGAACGCGTCCAAAGCGCTGCAGTGAAGTTTGCTTTTGCAGTGGCAGCACAGTTTTGGCATTTCCGAGTGTTAGCTGGCCAACAAATGCACGGATCACCGACTCGGAGTAGGACTCTTTGGGCAAGGCGTACTCGCGGCGGTCGGGGAACAGTTGATACAACTGCTGGTGCAAGTAGTCCAGCAGCAGAGAGGTCTGTGTGTGCAGTTCCCCGCCAACTTGTCCACCGCGAATCGCTCTCTCGCGAACTCCCTTGAGTCGGGCAATCTCATTGACTATGGCGCGCTCAATGCCCAGCTGCAGAGCTAGCAGGGCCTTTTTCTGCTCTCGAATAAAGTCCTGGGGATTCCGCTCGATCGTGTAGGGACAAACCACCTCGACATTCTTCTTACTCATCGCCGAACTGCTAACTGAGGGCAAGCTAACTGCATTTAATGATACGAACTCAGATCTTGTTGCCCAGTGCAGCAAGCAGGTTTTGAATGTAGGTGGGATTCACGCCTGCAACCACTGCAGGCACAGCGGAAGGTGCGGTCTGCCGCTTGGCCTCGCTGTTGCGGATGAGCGAAGCGGCCATGGCCACTTCACCGCTGCGCTTCTCCTGCTCAGCCATCGACTCAGGCGTTGGCAGCATCTTGCGCAGCTCCGCAACCTGGGTCTTGGAGTCGGCCAGCTGGCTGAAGGCCTTGTGCATCAGCGTGAAGCGGTCTTTCTGGTCGTAGTCCTTGGCAGATTCAGTGATAAATAGCTTGAGTTGATCGCGTTCTCCCTCGTCTTCCCAGACAGGCGTAATCTTCTCAGCCAGCTTCTCGGCATCCTGTAGGGCCTTCTGTGTCCACTCATCCCGTGTGCGCTTCTCTGCTTGCTTGTACTTGCCCAGCTCGCCCTCAGTGACAGCAAGGCGCTCCAGTGTGGTGCCAAACAGCTTGGAGTAGGCCTCATCCCGCGTGGCCATGTCCTGCTCGTACTTCCTCATGTCATCAGGGCTGGCCTTGGTCTCGGCAATGACCTTGAGCAGAGCAGCGTGCTTGTGTGCGGCATTGGTGGCAGGCGCTGCCGTGGTCTGTGCAGGAGCTTCCATGGCTACGGTGCTTACTGAGGATGGTGAGCCAAACCCCGCAGTTAATAGACTTGCGTAGACTTCCCATGCTGTCCGATCACCCGCTGCAGCCACACTGATAATGTTGGCTTCGGGGTAGAAGCCCTGTTCAACCAGAGAGATCTCCCGCATCCAACGGCTCTCCGGCACTGCAATCTTGTCTTCATCTGGCGCGCCGGGATTCGCCGCCTGGCCAGTCCAGTGCATGGAAAGCATGGGGATGCGTTTGCTCAGCAGGTCATCGCGAATCTTGTCAAAAAGCTTCTCACCAATCTCATTGGGTCCGCGGATCTTCCCCTGCACTACGAGGTGCTCCTCATCATCAATCCAGGCCCGCTCAATGTGACCAATGCGCTTGTCCTTCACCACTTTGTCGTCTTTGTGATTGTAGCGCACTTTGGTGCCCACCAGCTCAGTGGCCAGCTGCTTCAAGTCATCGAGTGTAAAGTCTTTGTTCTTAGGACCCCGATCCGGTCGCGCTTTGTACACTCTGCCCTCAAAGGTGATTGGCCGCCGACCCATGTGCTCAGAGTCTATAATCCGTTCCGCGTAGGTTTATTCTGTCTTCGTGCGCTGGCAGCAGCAACAGCAGGCATTCACAAAGCCGCGACTGCAGCACACACAGCAGGTAATGGCAATGAACGTGGTCAGGATTGAGATCGCTTCGAGAACAAACATCACCATCATGTCCGTGGTAACCCAGGCCATCGTGCCGCGCACGTACGGCCGCTTGAAGTACCACTGGTGAATGTAGGGAGGCGCCAGATAGGCCACAATGGTCATCATGATGAGTATCGGCAGCACTACAGTGACTGTGATGTAGCCACAGCTGAGCCGGGCCGGAGCTCGCCGCTGCGGCAGTCCAGTGGTCTGCAGCACACATGTCTGGCACTTGACAGTGATTCCACGGCGCCGCTGTGCTGCAACACACGTGCGATGCGCAATGAAGTTGGGACAGCAAAGTTCAATGAATACATCATAATCACGGGCCGGTGCGTTGCAAATTGCACACAGTGTTTGTTGTTCATTGTCATGCTCCGGCGTCACCTCAACCGGCCCGGCAGTGTGCAGGCTGTCGCCAACGATTGCACTCATCCGCACCAATCTGAGTGCTACTCAAAACAGTCGGAAAGTCTCTACTGGCACTTGAATTTCTTCAAACACCTGGAACAGTTGCCAGAATTGAAACTGCCAAATGCTCAGGACTTCACACTGCACCGGCGCTGCGCTGAGACCAATCTGCGGCGCCTTCAAGAGAACTTTGAAGTGAACAGCCCACGAACCCACTGGTGTCGACGTGTGGTTGGTGATCTTTTAACTTTTAAAGAGGCCGATCTGATTGCGCACCAAGTCGACTGCGAGTCATTCACTCTGCAGGGCCTTGCGGCCGATATTGCCCAGCAGTTGGATGTCAGTGCTCTGACGGGGCGCACAGTGGATCCCGTGAATCCCCTGCTTGCCGAAAGCAGCAGTCGCCCATCACCCGGCACCATCAATGTGGTGTGGAGTCCAACCGGCTCGCTCTGGGTGGCCCATCTCTTTGCCCAGCGCAGCAACACGCCGCCAAACCGCGAAGAGGATTCAACATCACGCATTGCATGGTTTCAGCGCTGTTTGATGCTGTTGAGCCATTTCGTGCAAACAAATGGCCTGCGTACGGTGGCGTTTCCGTATGGAATTGGCTGCAAGTATGCCGGAGGTGCGTGGAGTCGTTATGAGCAGCTGCTGGAAAGTTGGGCCAGCGAGCATGTTGGCGAGTTCACAGTCTTCATAGTGGCGCGTTAAAAGAGACAAATCCACAGCTGGAATGTTGTGCAGGCCGTAGTGATTCGAAAGAGCTTGGTGGGCTGTTTGCGTTTCACTGTGCAGATCGCAGTCTCCAGTTGTTCATTGTCGTAGCGCAAGATGGCAGCCAGTTGCAGGGGGAGTCGAGGCTGTTGATCGGCTGCAAGTGATATCTCAAATTGATAGACACTGGCATCACTGCGATGTTTCCGACCCACTAGCACAAACTCCAATTCCTGTGGATTCTCTCGCCGATCGGGCACTGTAAGCCGGAGCCAGGGCTTGGCTTGATCCGGCAGTGAGAACTGGATCGAAGCTTGTGGGGTCGTGTTGCGGAGAAGTTCGAGCACATACTCAGCGCGCTTCTGCGATTTGGCGTTGAGTTTGCGTTGATATGCAGCACAGAGGGCGTAGTGATTGTCCAGCATTTGATCAGTCGTAACAGCGGTTTTGCAATAGCGGCAAAGACGGGTGCGCTTTTCAGCACTCAACTCGAACACCCGATCCAGTGCTCGATTCTCCGTGACACAGATCGGTTTTGCATTGCAACAGGGACAAGCGGCAAGCTGTTGGTTGGCCTTAATCCAGCGAAAGATGCATGGCTTGTGAAAGCTGTTGCCACATTGATTGCAGATAGCCAGCGGTGGCACAAACAACTCCAAACAGATTGAACAAAGGAAATCATTGCTGTCGGGATTCATTTTGTGTTTTATTCAATTGATTATTAAAGTTCATCCTTTACGCGCTTCGGTAACATCAAAAGAGATCCACAGCAACACGCCACTACCACGCAGAGGATGGGAACGAAACAAAACATACAAACCAACGCGCTAATGCCAAAGAGAATTACAATGCCCAAGATAAACACGGCTGGATTTTCAACTTCGGGATAAAGCGGGTGTTGTTTCGGTGGCGGATAAGCATCTGCGCGCAAAGCTATACCAGTTGGCTGATGCAAGACACCGCAACTCCATTGAACCAGGCCGTATGCACAAACTAGCCGCAACTCAACATCCACTGATTTGTTTGGCATCGCTGAAATCAAATGGCCAGTTATGGGATTGAAATCCCAATGTTGCCGCACTTGATGTAGGCTGTCCCGATCCCCGGCCAGATAACTTGGAGGAAATACAGTATCTTGACTAAGAAGGCAAGGCAGTTTCCAGGGCACTGGAAAGATGTCTATTTCCGCCGTCATCAATGTTCCAGATGTTGCCGTAAAGGTTGGGCACCCGGATAATTGGTGCAGTTGAACAACAAAACTAACAAAGATGCAAAGCAGTGAGAGAACAACACCGGAAAGTGCTGAAAGCAAGCAGCGTTTGTAGGTTGAAAGAGGGTGGTCTCCACCATGTACAAGTGCAACAAGTCGTTCCATCGGTTGTCGTAGTGTTTCCCAGGGTATGAGAGTAATTGCAGGCGAATTTAAAGTTAAACACGCCGACCAAAATATGTGATTATTCTTACCAAACGATGGATAATAACACATACCGATAGCTCCCATTAAAATGCCAACAAGCACCATTGTCAAAATGAGATTCATTCCTTTGGATTGGCCTTTTTTCACAGTGTTGTTTGTGCCGTTGAAATTTACCAAGCAAGTTCGAGCTCGAAGAAATTGTTCGACGCGGTGTCTCGTTTTGCTGCGCAATCCGGCGCGATGTCTCGCAGGCTACATTGCAATGTAGCCCTTGCGTATTTCAATGAAAATTTCGCGAATTTGCATTCATTCATTTGCAAACATGAACGAGTTCTATAGCAACACGATGATTGCCAATTCCAAAGTGAATCTGCAGAAGATTCTGGAGTTCCTCCATAATACAGGCAACCCATTCTACTTGCAATTTGCCCTGCGGAACATGCCGCTTCCGCCTTGGGTACAGCAGGCACGCTTGCCAGTGACCAGTTGCTCACCGGGAACGGTGACCACAGAGCTGGCACTGCGCGTCTTCAAGCTCAGCCAGCTGCTACTGTATCGCTGTGGTATCAACATCACGGAAAAGGGCGATGTGGAGCGAGTTACTGGGATTTCCGAGCAACTGCTCAATCCGAAGATTCGCATGCATCAGAACACTCGCAGCCATGCACTGGATCTGATCGGTGATGTTGTCTCCAATCTCTTCTGCATTGGCCTCTTTCGCATTGCCTGCGCAGTGACGAATCTGGTGCTGGTCTATCACCAGGAACTCGTTGAGGCCAAAGTACACGCAGAGAGCTGTCTTGGCCTGCGCGCCTTCATTGACAAAGTCTGCACCGCAGCCATGCAGTCGTGGCTGACCAATGAGCAGCGCTATCTTGCTGAGCGACCCGAGGCGCAGAAACTGTCCGATCCAACTCCAGTGAAACTAGTGAAGGAGGGACGCGAGATTGTGCCCTGCAAACATGGCCTACTGCAAGTCTGGAACAGCTGTTTATTCATGCAGACCGATGCGCTGCACGACAGTCGCTGCCAGTAAACCAAAGTTAAAGTGTGGGCCATATGTCGAGACCACGACCGCAACAGAAGATCGCAACCATGATCTGCAGCCAACTGAGCATGATCCAGACAGCAAAAAGGCCGGTGTTAAGCATCCATCCGGTAAACAGCGTCTCAATCACATCCGGTGTCTCAATCCACCAGCTGTCTGGCAGCACAACACGCCAGAAGAAGTACCCCAGGCCAAAACACTCACCGAGTATGCATGCAACTAGCACAGCGTAGATGGTGGCGTGTCGCAGCGGTAGCATGCGCGCACAGCAGGTGGGCCGAGTTGGCCGCTCTTTCAGCTTGGTGATGAGAAACTCCTGATACGAAGCCGGGCGACGACGTTTTGACTTTGGCATGCGCGGCTCGGGCATGTCCAAACGAAGCGGCACCTCTCCTGGCTCCATGTGTTCTTTATTTGATCTTCTTCTCCTGCACCCCGGCGGGTGTTTCTATGATATTCTGCACTGAGGGTGGACTTGCCGCATTGGGTAGGACAGCAGCGGCAAAAATGCCCTGTATTACCAACGACATGCCAATGACGAGCGCGATGACCTTCCAGTGCGCCAACGAGGTTGGATAGTTGCTGTCAAATGGCATTGTAAGCATGTAGAGCAGCAACACAACCAGCGGAATCAACAACACGTAGCTGACGTAGAATGCTTTCCCCAACTTCTGCAGCGACTGCCAGTAGACACCAATAAAATTCATGTAGTAGGATTTGATAGCGAGCAGCACGAGCAAGAGACAGAATGCAGGGAAGTAATGCACAATCCAGTCGCCAGTATGATTGTCGCCAATGGTGCGATTGGTGCCGCCCAGTATGGTTGTACGAATAAATACCCAATCATTCAGCTCTACGATCACAACAATGGCAAAGAACACAAACAGAGTTGTGCCAACGTAGAGCGGCAGCAGAAACACGGTGACCAGTTCAAATAATTCAACAGAAAAGAAGCTAATGTAGAGTAGATTGTAGAACGCAAAGCCAAACGCGTAGTTAAAGTATGTAAAAAAGCGCGGATCATAGATCTCCTTGCCAACTAGATAGCCCAGCATGAAGCCAACCCAGAGCACGAGCGCAAACACAAGTATCAACGCAAACCATTGCACCTTGCCGTACATTTCACTGCAAAACAAGCTCTGCACATCTATCGTTTATCCTTGATCAGTTTATTTTCCCTGGCTCATGTACTCTTTGAGACTGACCGCGCCGCTCTGCACGCTGCGCTCACTCTTCAGTGTGACGTACTTCCGCTCGGGAAAGATGTGCTGCAGAGAGCCCTCTTCCGCGACTTTCACCTTTCGCAATTCAGCAATCTGTTTGCTGGCTCCGTAGCCAATGATCAGCGCTACGATCAAAACAAGGCCGGCTGTTGAAATCATGACAATGGCGCCGGTCTCTAGACTCCTGTCTCCGAACCAATCAGTGATCATGTTCAAGGCCAACCAGCCGACCACGTAGATGGCCAGCTGTCCGCCAAAAAAGGCCAACGCGTACTTGCTGTTCTTGTAGAGTGGGTCGAATTCGCTCGGCTCAAAGACACGGGTGGTGTTGTCATCCAGGTCTTGTGTTCCGCGCCGAAGCACGGGCAAATACACAGAGAGCAGCCAAACCACAATCTGCAGCACAATGAGCACACCAAGTGAAAGCAGTGCCGGCCACGGGTCACTGAGTCCCCAATCAAAGAAGGCCAGGTCATTGAGCACCAAAGAGAGCGGTGGCAGAATCGCGAGCCACATGTACTTGAGGCTGACGCGGCCATCGTAGTTTGTGGCAACCAGCCCGATGGTGAGCACCACCATCATGATGCCAAAGGCCACGGTCATGCCAATGCCGGGACTGATGAGATCTGCATTGATTGGCGACAGCCCACCGCCACCAATGATTGTGCGACCGAGCCAGAAATTGATTCCAGCGGCCACCAAAAGCGTGGAAACTGCAAAGAGAAACACGAAAATGTCCTCCATTGGGATGTAGACGCGATCTCGCAGAGAGCGCAGAGTTGAGAGCACAATGAGCTGGGGACAGGCCATAGCTTTGGCATAGAGATGGCCCGCTACGCCGGCGGCCAGAGCAATGCCTGCAGTCCAGACATGAAACCAAAGCGATGTGTCAATGGGCGCTGCGGTAAAGTCGCTCACCCAGAACACGCTATGCAGCAGCAACAAGACATAGCCCAGGCCCGCGAGCCAATTGTGTGTGTATGACCCGATCGAGAAACTGACCAAGAAGACGCCAAAATTGGTGTACTGCAGCGGCACCATGACGGCTTTGCTGGTGAGACAAGAGAGCGCGTCGACTAATAGCGTTAGTGGTTTACTGAGAGAATGTTTTTCATCATAAAGAATTTCACTGGATTCTTGCCATACACATGCTCGATGTACTCTGAGAGGAGAATGCACCTGCTGCGGTTGGCCGCACACATAGCAGCCAAGTCTTTGTGCAGCTTCGGAGTACCGCGGAAAAACACAGCTGTAGAGTCGGACCTGAGAAGGCCGCTAATTATGCGCAATTGGCGCAGCATGACCTTCTTCAGATCTTCAGTGTTGTTCTCTTCCTGATCTGGTTTCACTTGATCCATGTAGCTCTCCAGATCGCTTTGAGACAACTTGCGAATACCAACGAATCTGGCAAGATAATCTCCAGCGATGAACTGCTCTGGTTTCAACAGATTTTGAATTCTATCGATCATGACCATGTAGCGCCAGAGTGTCGGTGCATCCAACTCATCACCGCGCTGCCGCTTGGCCGGCTCTGATTGGTCGGCACTGCGTTTGAGGTCATTGGAATGGCTCTGCAACAAATGGTATGGTGTGGATTGGAAGGCAGGAGACTCGGCCGGCTCATAGCGAAACTCCAGGCCAAGTACCTTCATGCGGTCGCAGCATAGCAGACACAAGGTCGTGCCTTTGCAGGTGAAGGTGGGATGATCAAAGCGCTGGCAAAGCGCACACCCCGCATAGCTGGCGCGAGGCCAGCGTTCTTGAAAAGCAGCAATCGTTTTGTATTGGGAGAGTTCCGCATTGGCAGTGAGGGCTTTGTCCCATTGGGGCTCACATTTTGTCAGCACTTGCAACACAGCTTTGCATTTTGTGCATACTGTGTATTTGGCGTGATGATCAAGGCCACTGGCAAGACAGAAGAAACAGCGGCCTTTCATATAGTCTTGGATTTGCACTCGGCTCACTGGTATCGTCATGTGCGATTCCAATGCTTTGGCGGCGGGCATAAAATCGAAGAGAGTTTCCCAAAAATGCCTCTGCATTGCTGAAAACATCTGCATGGCGCCATCAATGTGCAACGGACTCGGAAGTTTGTTCGGCTCATCAGGGAAGTCCCAGGAAAACTCATAGCCAATGTCGAGCAGTTGAAGAAGCACCATTGCTCGTTCAAATGGACTGTTGGACTTGAGAACATGATACACAAAAAAAGTTATTTCATCATCATGTTCAGACTTGAAGAAGCATTTCGCTAAGTGGTCCACAAGCAACGCATTGTCAATATCCGGTGGACAAAGAACCACTAAACTGGTTTGTTCTTGCTTGGCACACAATACGGCAAAGTAATGCAAGCCTTGGCTCGGGTGCGAATAAAGGTCGGGAATACATAGCACCAAAGGCAGTTGTTGGCTTTTGTCAATGGGAAAGTTGTGTTCGGGATCAACCATGACTAAGCGAATAGAAGAGTCCGTACAATAGACCTTGATATACTCAAGTGCCAGTTTCGTCACGATAGGACCGGGTAATTCGTGATCGCGTTGCAATTTCATGCCCCGTGAGATCATCAATGCAAACCACTTTGCTAGAGCATCTTGTTCCAGCGGAAGACCCGACTTCTTGAATATCCTATCCATTCTCGAGTGTGTTGGACTGACCGGTAGTCTGCGAAATTTTGCATAACCCGTCGGTCGAATATGAAAATATCGAAGAGTCGAAGTTCGACCCGGTCCGCATTCACTTTAAAGGACGAAATTTTGGGAGGTTTGCACCAGACCTAAGTCACACTTAAATATACAAGCGAAGAAAAAGTTCCTGGTGCACGAATAAAAGATAATAGAAAAGGTCCTGCGAAAATATCGAAGACCGTTGCTGATCAATCGCACAGACAAAATGCTGCAAGTCAAGCTCAACGACGACACCACATTCACGATTGGCGATGATATTGTCAAACACATTGGCTTGCTTGCTGGCATGATGGAGGCAGTGGAAGCATCGAGCGAACCCACTCCTCTGCCAAACGTGACGCGTGATACGCTTCAACTGCTTGTGCAGGCCATCTCGATGCGAGAGACCCCTGAATTAGCTGAAATGCTTCACGACTGGAGCCCTGAGCTGCTTGTGAACTGCATCGAAGCCAATCGCATTCTGAGCATTGCTTGCTTGGAAATTCCGCTCGCAGAGGCCTTTGATCGATTGATCAGAACAAGCACAACGCGAGAGATTCAGACCCTGTTCTCGATTGAGCCCGGCTTCACGGATGCAGAGCAAAAGAGCCTGACGCGCCAAGTTGATGCATTCTTTCGGCGCCAAGAAGCCCGATATACAAAAGAATTGAACGCCGTGAAAGCAGAGCTCGTGGCAGACAATTAAAAACGGAAATGTTGCAATTGCTGTTATTGGTTGGATTGTGTTGGGCTCAAATGCGATCTACATGCGGCTATGCTGGTGCTCGCTCAACCCTCGCTCCGAATGCACGAGCTGAATTCCCAATCCAATATGATGCCACAACACTGGCCTACCAAGCAACCGGCCTCACCAATATGGCGACGGGACATGTTGATTTGTTCAATCTCTTTGTGCTGACGCGAGCGGAGTACAACGCGGCAGTCGCTACGAACTTTTCAAGCTGCAGCGGAAATCTCTCTGTGTGCGGCCCTAATGTTACATGTGCCTTCTTGGACACCACAAATGTGGTAGGGTTGAATCTATCGATGCTGGTGCTGCTCTGTTTGAACACCGACCAAAATTGCAGACTCGACAGCTACACAACCGTTGAATCCCCACGACCTGACTGCGCGGCCCGCTGCAGTTACGACATGATCTCGAACTTTCGGTGCAATCCGCAATGCAACAATCTGCTTTGTCAGCGTGACGGCCGTGATTGTGATATCTATCCTTGGTGCGACAGTCCAGCGTGCCCGATTGCCAACTACCAGAATGGCATCTGCGAGCCGGCGTGCAATAATGTTGCTTGTGATTATGATGGCACCGATTGTCTTTTGCCAGGCCTATGTGCCACGGGCTGCAGCGCAGCACAACAAGGCGATGGCACTTGTCAGGCGGCCTGTAATGTTGCGGCGTGCAACTTTGATTCAGGTGACTGTGTTGGTGTGCAGCCACAGTCAAGCGATGCAGCCCGCCAGCGACTCTTCCAGTAAAACTGCAATCAGTCTATAACAGGCGCCCATGTGCTGCGCCACGTTTGAGAGTCAAGTCGATGTCGGAGCCACTGATAGGACAGGAGCTCAAACGCGTCGAGAACACATTCAAGACTTGCAGCCTCTTCTTTTGGGTGGTGCTGTTTTTCTTCACAGCTTCTGTGGTCAGCCTAGCCGCGGCACTGTTCAGCTATGGCCCTATCTATCAGGCGGCTGGATTTGCCATTTGGCACACGTTTTACAGCTACGTTCTGACATTCCCACTGCTGGGCATTTTCATTGCTGTCTACTTTCCCTTCCTCTACACAAAGAATCTGCTCTCCTGCTCCAAGGGCGCAGTGCTGGCTGTTCTGGTTCCCTATGCCATTCTGCTGACCGCAATTGTGGTCTACATGATCTACCAGTGGGTTGTGGACTGCGATGCTGGAACGGCAGCTGCTTACTGCTGGGATGGGCTGAATGTGCACTGGCAATGGCTGTGGGTGCTCTTCTCCATTCTTGTGCAGTGGCTGATGAGCATTGTGCAAATCATCATTTCAGTTCAAGTGTTCGTCTACGCAAGAAAAGTGAATAACGAACGCATTCTATCCAAAACTCAACGCAATGTGCCCGGTTCTACTGTGGACAACAACGTGTCTGGAGCACAAGTGGGCCGCCGATTCGGTGTGGCTGGCCGCTGGGACCAACTTACCGAGTTGCTCACACTGGAAGCAGTGAAAGTGCACGATAAAGTTTAGTACGTCCACAATGCAAAGCCATTGGAAAAGCGTTGCGCAGTGATTGACTGGGTAGGCTGTGCATTGAAGCGGGCCACCTCCTGCAGGAATGTTGCCTGTTCCTGCGCAATGTTGGCCTTGACTTGTTGCAGCCGCTGCTTGGGGGAGGGCTCACAGAAGTGAGCGAAAAGATTGTTGTCGTCTTCGGCAAACTGGTCAAAGTTGTCCATGGTTTCTACAAATTACACTTTGCTCGAGCCGGCTAAATGGATGAACCTGAACTGCCAGATGATCTCCTTCCGATCGGCACACTGTTGCGTGAACACCGTACGGCTCGCAGCCAAACACTAGTGGCCGATGCAGCGCTGACGCTTGTAGTCTGCATCGCAGTTCTTTGCAGTGTGGTCGTGCTCACTGCCGCTGCGGAACACGCGCCAGCTAGTCTGTTGCCTCTGGTTGCTTGCAGTTTCGTAATATTCTACATGCTTGGTTCAAGCGAGTGGCGTTTCAGCGAACTGGGCGGCTGTTTGCAAGATCACCAGCCACTGCTTACTCTAGTCTCGTACTGGATGCTTTGGGAATTGCTGGTTTGCAGCCCCAGCATATGGGATGCACAGGAGAAGCCAACGGTGTGGCGCACTACATTGCACAGTACGCAGCCACTTTTCCAGTTGCTGCTCTACGTGATTTGTTTGAGCCCCCTGCCACAGAAGGCCCGTATCGTGTTGCTGATTTGCATCGCGCCATTCATTCGCAATGACGGGCTCTCAACGGATGAGTTATTTCAGGCTTTTCAATGCTGCTGTTTCTTGTTCAACTACACTATCGACTTCATGCTCTCTCGGCTGAGTGGCTCTGGCAACAGCGCCTTGCAGGCCAGCTGGTGTCTGGTGCTGGCACGACCCCTGCCCCTCATTGCCGGCACAGTCGGTAGTCTCTGTGTACGGCTGGTCAGTCTTGTGTGGGCACAAAAAAGTCATATTAATTAAAAGCATGGACATTGATGCCGAGCTCGATGCCTTGCTGCACGAGGTCCCGGAAGTGCAGGCACCGGCAGCCAAGCGCCAGAAGACTGGCAAAAAGCGCAAGTCCACCATGGTGTCGCGTTTCAAGGCCGATACGCGCAAGCAGATGCGACAAGAGGTTATCGAGCAGACACAAAAGGCCAACTCAGACTATGCCGTAGTGGAGACAGTAGCAAAGCCGGTCCGCTCGGAGACCGCGGCACCGCAGCCGGTTGATCAAACTACCACCGGCTCGCGCATGGAAATCCACCAACTCAAGAAGCAAACACTGCGCATTTCCAATCGACTCACCTACGCCAGCAAGAAATTGAAGACTCTGCTGAAGACACAGGCCACACCAGAGCTCAGCGAGTGCATCAATGCCCTGCAGAATGTGCAGACCGATATGACAGAGTTGCCGCGACAAATCGATCGCGCCATCTCGGCCTCATCCACACTGGCACTGCTAGAGGGCCGCAATTGGCGCAGTCTGCCACATTGCCTAGTACATGGGCTGATCTATGATGCGGTGACTGCAGATCGAGCAGCAGAACTCACTGCACGCCTCGCTCGCACACCGCTGCAGTGGGATCAAACTCAAGTCGAAGCCGATGCCCAAGAGACACTGGCCAAGTACACAGAGGCACTGGCGGCAGAAATCAATGCAGTCACTGAGAGCACCCCGGCACATCACACGCTGCGGCATGCCCAGCAGCTCATGTGCACTCAATACGAGCAGGCCATTCTCAGCGGCACCGCTGCACAAACTGCAGAGCGCACGCAGCGGTACAACGAACTCACGGCAGTTCGCTCGCTGATGAAGCTCACGCGGCACGAGCGCCTCAAGCCCCCGCCTGCACCGGCTCTCATACTTCTGGATCCGCTCGAGCGAGTTGCCAGCGTGCCTGCAGCCGCGATCGACCCGTGAAACATTAAACCCGCCTATGTACCATGGACCCCCTGCAGAAGCACCAATAGTGTACACCAAGGATGTTCGGCCACACCTTCTCGGGGTACGGCAACCAGAACCTCGGTGGTGTCTTCCAGGCACAGCCGAGCCGCGAGATCCCTGCCAACGCGCTCTCCAATGTGCAGCAACCGGACTACCCGCTTTCGTTCGACCAGTACAGTGGTGAGCCACTGCGCATGCTGGCTGAGATTGTCTGGCAAGTCGGCATCATGGATAAGAGTGACTTCTTCCTCACCGACATCCTGCCCGTGCAGGAGACCAACAAGCTGACTGCTGATCTGAACATGACCATCTTTGAGCCCAAGCTCATGGACACGAACCCGGAGTGGTCGCAGGCTAAGCTGGTCAGCTTCAGCAAGCGCCAGCGCAGGAAACGCCTCATCCGGCGCGGTCTGCAGATGGAGTTGGAGCAGGGCTTTGCCGATACCGAATACGGCAGGGACACCTTCAACCGCTATGTGATGACTATCATCAAGTCGCAGCGCGACACTCTGAGCACGGAGATTCTGCTCGCTCTTGAGCAGGCCCCGCTCGACACCGAAGACCTCATGCTGAAGAAAGACCCCCGCTGGCGTGGAATGACCACAGCCGACTACATGTCGGATGAGGTGTTCTTCTACGGCATCATGCAGAAGAATGCCCGGCCTTTTGAGGCGCTGGATGCCCGCATCCGCAAGAACATGGCCTTTGTTGATGGCCAGTACGACACACTGATTGTGCCCTCTCATGTCACCGGCTACACCAAGTCGGTCAAGGACAAGTACCTGGACTACAACATGGCCGGCCCATCCGGTCAGGCGCTCTCCCGCGCGAATCCCGACAACAACGATGACAAGGGCCTCTACCCCGGCATCAGTGGCAACCTGATTGTGCCGCTGCGGCCCACCTTTGAGCAGTACCGCATGAACCACGGCGCTGCCCTGATGACCTCGCCCTTCTGTGTGGGCGAGTACTACTGCTGCAAGAGCTACATCGACTTCAGCAGCAAGTACTGGACCCCGGACAACCAGGCCATCGAGATCTACGATGAGACCGACAGCACCCGGAAAAAGATCACTCTGCTGGATATCTGCTTGAACTCCAAGCTGTTTGCAGCTGATGGAAGTCTTGCGCCACTGAAGATGCTACCATACGCCGAACATGGCGACTTGAAGCTGAACCCTGAGCAAGGCATTCATGACATGTGGTCAGATGCTCAGGGTGACCCGTTGCTCTACTTTGGTGAGATTGACTGGCTGCACTTGAGTCCTCTGGACATTGTGCACTGGTCCAAGGCCGTGGTACTGCGAATGAAGAAAGAGGCCGGTATCACCGCCGAGCAATTTGCCAATCTTGAGGCCCAATTGGTCGACTACAAAGGCGAACGTCCTAGTGACTTTCAGGCGCCAGTTGCTGGCTTTCTCACGCTTCTTTTGGAACAATTGAAAGCTTGCTTTCCGCGATCACTTTTTGTTCAAGATCAATTCGCGGAAGACTGGTTTTCAGCAAATCCCGTGCCTGTTGCAGTCACCGGCGGTTCTGCAATGACTGTACCGAGCTTTATTCGCGGTGCCAGTTCCCCCTCAGAAAAAGCAGGAACTGCTCTTGCCAGGTCCAAAGTCATTGGAATTTACAAGAAGCTGTTTCCAGATTATTTTGTGCGTTCACCAAGTCCAGAGCAATTCGCACAAGCAGCGAGAATCTATGCGGCTCGGGCGGTGACACAGAACGACAGCATCATAGTAGCCAGCATTAAGGAGACTGCCGACGACCTTCAAAAACGCGCAAAAGCCATTTTGAACCAAATACAGGACCAGTCAGTTAAGGACGAAATCAACGAATTGGTGCAGAGATACATTGCAATTTATGACGAAAACAAGACCGTGGATTTGGCGGGAGGTGCAACGTACCAACCCAGTGGCGGGCCTTGGACCAAAGATGAGGTCTTGGTGCTTTGGAACACCGACTGGAAAGACAAACCTGACCTGCAACCTGACCGGGTGCCTGCTGATCCCGTGATGACCTGGTTGCCAATAACCTGGGCGCGCATGGATGAATACTTTGGCAAAAAGACCGCCAATTGGGATAAGGATGTCACCAAAGGACAGACCTACTTGCAAGCACATCTGCATGCCCTCTACCATCTCATTCAACAAAATGATGGCACCCACGATGCTGTACTCAGCCAACTGCACGAGAAGGCCTCTCCTAGTTTCCGTGACACACTGCGTAAGATGTCTGTGGGTTCCAAGGAAGCAAATGAGGCGCTCTATCAACCCAATCGCTACATCTCTCCCGCAGAAGCGGCGACCTTGACGGAATCGACGATGCACACGCTTGGCTCCCGTCGCTTCATCCTTACGCTGCAAGAACTCATCACATTGTGCTCCGGGTTGACGCGTGTCATTGCACTCGCCTTCATCTCTAGCGAGATTCACCAGGCCACCATTCAACGCTGGGCTTCATGCGGCATTCCATTGCCATTCCAGGGTGTTATCTTCCGGCCGAACATCACCCACCGCGTCTCTCATGCGATTGCTTGCATGCGCGGCCGTGCCAATCTTGGTCACACTCTGATCGGAAAGGCCAAGTTCACCTACGGCTCAGACCCCGGTCCCCAATCGATCATGGGTCACTTCACGTTCTACTCGCTGCCAGTCATCGAGAAGCCGTGGAATGTCTGCGTCATCCCTGCCATCACAGTTGATCAGTACCTGGGTGGAAAGGGCACACAGTGGATCAATATTGAAAAGGAGATGACGGGTCAATCTGAACAAGAGCAGTCAATGCTCGGTCTTATCATCCCCCTGCGTGCTGAGATGCCCATGGTCACCTCCATCACCGGCTCCACATTCGATCTTGAGCGCGTGCAGACACTGCAGCTCAAGGAGGAGCCCTACTTCCCCCAGGCGCTGCGCTTCCGCTTCACTGCCGGCACACAGAAGATGCTGGCCGAAGATGCAGAGATGCAGGCCAGCCGGCCCGGTTACAACCCCCGCAACTTCATTTGCTGGCCCGGCAAGTACTGGTTCCGTGAGGAGTCGGAGTTCAAGGGCGTGCATGAGGGCAAGGGCCACTTCGGCAATACCGATGGCCCCGATGCCAAGTTCATTCGCGGTGGTGCTCTGGCACAGTATGTCACGGATGCCGGCGGTGCTAACCGGTACTAAACTGTTTACTCGCTATCGCTGGTGTCGTCTTCGCTCGAGCGGTAGGGCCGAATGCGCACTCTGCTGCGCGGCATATTCTCATAGGCGATCATGGGTCGGCGCCGGTAGTGAATGCGCGGTGCCGAAATAGCTACTTCGCGCGGCGCCAGCTGTACTCTGGCGAAGAGCACATAGGCCACAAACAACACTGCCGCAATGCCAAACCAGCTGCGGTAGAAGATAAACGTGTTCAAAAAGCAACTCCACCAGACCTCTTCGTGGTAGTTGTAGTCGAGTTTGCGCCGCAACGCCTCGCAGTCGAGCACGCCGCCATACACATCGCGCTGCTCATTGCAGGGTGGACTGCGTAGAATGTACTCAGCCTGTCCTGCGAGTTGATTGACCTCACGCTGGCACTTCTCCACTTTGCCATAGAGCCACCAGGCTAAGAGCAGTGTGCATATTCCGAAAAGCAAACGCTCCCACGGGAAGAGAACAACATCAGCCCAGCGGGGCATGGCACTGGAGCTGTTCAATCGGAATGCGGAGTGGCTACAGCAATGCGAAGTCGATGGAAACAATGACCGCCTTATGTTTACGGCGTTTGAAATTACTGCCGAGTTGAAACTGCTGGAACGCGTGGAACTGGAAGCCGAGCTGACGCGAGAGTATGGCCTGCTTCAGCGAGCCAAACGTGCTGGCTTCTTGGTGCTGAACTATGCCGACTTGTGTCAGCTGCGCGATCGAGAGGTCTTCTGGCGTCGTGATGCACACAGCACACACCGCTGCCGACGTGTGGATGTGTTTGTCTGCAGCGTGTGTCATGCCGAAGACCGAAGTGGCAATCCACTTGAACAGTTTTTGCAGATGCGATATCGATTACATCGTGCTGATGTGATGCAGTATCACCTGTGCACTGCGGAGACCGTACGCATGACACGGGGTTGCACTCTATTCAGTTTCGCACACAATGAGCGGGTGCAACTGCTATCCGAACCGCGTGAATTTATCACTGCCACTGCGAGTTGGTTCATCTGTCTGGAAACAGGGCGCATGCACCGGTGTCTTGGGCGCGAACAGTGCTCTGCGCTGACAATTCAGAAGGAAGAGGGTATCACACTGGCCTATTCCTGCGTGATCAGTGGCTATGCTAAGGCGGCACCGGTGACTGCGTGGAACTCCTGGGACGGCGTTCACTTCTACTCTGCTGGTCGCCTGGCACAAATTCGCAATGAGATCGCCAATCGAGATGCCGAGGAAGCGGGAGATGAGGAAGCGGATGATGCGGAGTTTGTTGATTACGATGAGGCACAAGACGAGGAACCGGTGCCAAGAAAACAACCACAGCCAGTTGAAGAGACGAAAAAACGCAAGATCGGTGAACTGCTGCGAGAGGAGAACAAACCGGCAGAGGAGCAGGAAGTCGAGCTGGAAGCCGATGCTGCTGAAGAAGAAGAGATAGTCACAGAAGAAGAGGACAATGATGCATCGGAACAGAATGTGAAAGCCTTCCTGGTGGATCGCAACAAACGCGATGTAGACACGCCAATCCAGAGTCTGAAACACCGGGCGGCCACCGCACTACATCCCAATCCTAGTTTGAGTGAGTTGGCAGTGTTTTTGGCACACGAGCGGATTGCTGAAGAACAGCGGGCACTTGAACAAAAGGCGGAGTACGATGCCAAACGGAGTCGAGCAGCACAGCGCTTTGGTTTCGCCAGCAACAACCGAGAGATGCGCACGGTGTTGGCGCGTGTGCAACCACAATTGAGTGCACTGAAAGACAAAACAAAGACTGAAGAGGGTGATACTGTGCAACGCTGCAAGGCTTCAAAGCGCACATACCTACAATTGAGTGCCGAAGAGAAGACAGCGCAGTTTTTGGCCCGAGGAAGTGAGGAAATCGCCATCGATGTGGTGTGGTACCTGTTTGGTGCAGAGGCAAAGAATCGTATTGCCGCAAGTCGATTACAGCGTGGCATTGAAGTGGCAAACCTAGCTGTCAGTGAGATGATGCAAGAGTATGAGATACCCTACGCTGTGCAAGTGTCAGTCTGGTGTGAGAAGTTGAGTGACGCGGTCGGCTGCACGCTCTACAACACACCCGCAAGCATTGACTCTGCTCGCTATTGTCGCATAATTATGGACCATTGGACACAAGTCTCAACACTGCCCCTGGTCACAGAGATGTTGGATGTGCACAAGAAGAAGAAGCGAAAACCTCTGGACTTTGTACTCTATTGTCTTGGTGTATTGCAGTGTATGGCCGAAGGCGGGATCACGGTGCGAGTGCAGCTCAATGGCAACATCCCACCGGTTCTGCTGAACAGTGGCACTCGCATGCGCCAAATAGTTCTGAATGGGCCGAAAGTGGGAGAATTCCCTGATGAAAGTGCTGCACTGGGCCCCTGGCTGCTGCGCTCTGACTTGATCGAGTGTTTGACTGAGGCCTATCCAGATGGCTACCAGTTTACCGCCAGCTCGCTACAAGAGGCGCGGCAGATTGTGCGCCAATGCTACGAGGCGCGACACCGCCTGCAACAGCAGCGTCTCTACAACGCGATCGAGGAGTGGGAGTTGCAGCGGGCCCGTGGTGAGCCAAGTCCGCTCACGATCAAGACCATCTACTTGAACTATTGTCGCTGGCTACAGCCGCCCCACCTAGCAAAGCACGACTGAGATGTTTTCAGTCGACTTTTCGCCCTACAAGACACCGGGTCTGGTGGGCGAGGATGAGCTGCGAAAGCGGTTCTGGGTGTTGCTGCTGGTGCACAGCGACTACAGCTCGCACACGAAAATCGAGAAAACCACCAATGTGCTGCGCAATCTCGATTCAACAGGCCTGTGGCACGTGGCAGTTGCAGTGCCCGTACCAGACGCTACCACTGCAGACAAATTTGTCGAGCACTTCACGAATGCCACAATTCGCGGTTCGTTGTCGCGCTCTGTAGTCTTCGAACAGGTCGCTCATGACCTGGGCTTTACCGTGTACAACGATCTGAATGTCATCTTCAAGCTGGCGAGTGCTGAGCGTTTGCTGGTGCGGGAGAAGCCGGATTTATAAATTAGCAAATGCAATGTAGTTGAGAAGCGCACTGCTGGTAGGGTCGAAAAGCAGGGCAATGCAGAACTCGCTGGATATGTACAGCTGGAGACCAGCGCGTGACTGATTCGATGTGTAGCGCTGGAAAGTGCGGTGCAGAAGATAGGCAGCTGCTTCCTGCACGGGGGCGCCAATGGCCGACTCCAGACTGGGTCGCAGGAACTCAAAGTCGCTCTGCAACGCGGCGTTGTTACGAATCAGCTCCTCCGGTGCACATTTGAGCAATTGTTCAAGTGTTTTTTGTTGAAGCCAAGTCTCAATGTCAGTAAGTTTGCTGCCAATTGGAATGGGTGCAATGACCGGGACAAGGGCTGCGTGTCGGGTGCGAGCGAGTGGCGCAGTCTCGACCGGCTCTGTGCTTCTCTGAACTGACTCATCAACTTCAACTGTTTGGCTCTGCTGGAACTGGCGCCAGGCACTCACTCGTGTACTTGGCAGCTTCATCTTGTAGCACTGGCCAATGCGGCGCAGTTCCTCTTCGACATCCGGCGTCAGTTCCACATCTTCAATCAGCTCTTCCTTGTAGCGATCCTCTGTGAGCGGCTGCTTGAAGGAGACGCTTTTCTTGCGCTGCTTCTTGTCCATGGGATTACAAAATAATAGATTCTATAGAGTCAAGATTTCACTTGCCCTAAAACAAGGACCAGTGAGATGTCCAGTGTATGTGGATAAAATGCCCTTCACCAGAGAATCTGGGCGAACAGCGCTTTGTATATTCGGATACCGCACAGAAACTCTGTTTATTGCCCGGGGAAGACACTATCTTTCTCGGCTATGCCAAGGGCAGCCATGCTGTTTTGCAGTTTCGCAAAAAGCAGTTGAATCGGCCCATTGCCCCAAAGGGCTCCGAAGGCGAGGAAGAACAAGAAGATTGTACACCAACTTTGAATTGGAACGAAGTACAGAAGAAGTTGAAAAAGAGCGGCTGGACCCAAGGCCCATTGGAGTGGTGGAAATGCACCAAGAGCACAACACGCCCGCCCAAGTTTGTGCGCCGCAAGGGCTTCTGTGTCAAGGCGGGTGAGAGCGGTCTCGAAGCACTCGATCGCATGGGCGTCTTCACATTCACAATACCAGCACACACTACGCCCTGGGAAAAGCAGAGCACTCTGGTACGGCGTTATTGGCGCTGTCTTTTCATCTACTTATCCGGCCTTGCACCGGGTGTGCACTTCCCCCGCTACGATATCTCCCGGGCTTTTGACTACATCTGCGAGTCTGTACCGAAAATGTGGCAACCAGCACGAAAACCGCACGTCTTTGTGCCATGCATGCGTTTTGCTCCGTGTCAGATGGGCTTTTTCGCTCGGCTTTTCAATTTGGCAGTGAAGTTGCAACGCGAGGGCTTGCGGTCGATCTACAGTCCCGACCAGTTCCGTCTCTGTCGTGACTACAGCCAGCGTGCTGCACAGTATGTGCGCGAGAAGTATCCGTTTGTGCGTGTTTCTGGCATGATCTTCCTGACCGAGACAATAGCTGATCGCATCTGTGAGGAGTTGTGGTTCAGCAAGGATCTAACTGACACACCGCTGATGTTCGAGGACTTCAACCTAACACGAGTGTTTCTCGATCACGCGGATGCCAGCATGACAGTTTATCTCTTGGAAAACTACATGCCATCCATTCGCTATGAATTGATGAGCGTGAGACAAGACGGCCCACGCAAAACCGATGCCAACGATGTGCACGCGGAGTTGGCCTCTGTGGGATTTCGTTGGCACCACTACTCCACAGTGAAGAAGCGAAGCAAAGTGTTTAGCGGCCGGTCACGTCCGTTGCTTCCACTGGTTAGCAGTGATCCAGCATTCCGCGAGGTCGCTGGTGAGAATTGGAAGGGTATTTTTGATGTGAATTGGATTCGATATCCACACGAAGCCACTGTGGTGGTGCCGTGGCGATTGCAAGTGCTGCGATTGTCCATACCGGCACTGCCGATGGTGTCAGCCGAGTGGCCTAAGTTGATGGAGTTGATGCTGACCTGTGCGCTGGATGACAACTTTCTGTTTGCACAGCGTGATTGGTACCGATCGACACCGATTTTCGTGAAAGAGCGCAAGAAGTGGTATTTTAATGCGAGTTTTTATGATTGCACACGTCACCGTATGGTGAGCAATTTCATTGCAATGCTGGAAACAGCGAAGCCAGTAAATCAATGAGCCGGGAGTTGTTAGTGATTGATGCGGCAATTGTTGTCATTGATTTCTGTAACTCAGCATTGGAAGTATGGATATGGCTAGCTATTGGAACGATTGCCGCTCGCATTATTTGGTGGATGATCACTGGCACTGTGCAGACAATAATACCGACATAGACGTGCATCCTGCACTATGTACAACACCAAGAACTATGGAAATCGATAAGAGTGAGGACAATCATGGCTGACAAGCTTAGTATTCTCACTCTCACGTGGAATATGAGCGGGATCGATACCTCTCGCTCAGTTAAAGAGTGGGAAAATAGCATTGTCGGACGTCATTGGATTGATTGGCTGCAAGGCAAAACACAGAGCACTGAGAAATTGTCGAATAAGATTGGTTCATTCGACATCATTGTTGTTGGACTGCAAGAGGTTCATCGAAAGTCGGAATTTGGCCGGTTCTTTCTCAAAACCATCAACTCCTCAATTTCAGATCCAAAAGAGCAATACCTGGCTGTCGAAGCGAAAAACAAATCATTGGCACGCTTTACGGGCCATTCATTTGACCAGCATTTGCACGTGTTTTCCAAAGTCAAGCACCATTTTGCGGCTCCCAAGCGAGGCAGCACTTGTTTTGGCGCTGGCGGCAGTTGTGTGAAAGGATCTGTTGCCATCCATTTGAGCCGCCAAGATGAACACTACATCTTTGTGACTTCGCATTTTCCCTTTGTCGCAGAGGATGACAGAGGCGACCTCGCGCGCCTGGCTGCCTACAGACAAACAGTTGACAAACTTCTTTTGGAAATGCGCACCATCGACGGTACAGAGGTACCCCTTGACAAGGTTACGATTGTGTGGGGCGGGGACTTCAACTATCGTACCGACCGGATGGTGCAGTTTGCCAACATTGGTCGGCAAAGTGTTCTCCACAAAGACCGATTGAACAGCATTCGAGCTCTTGGCAAAGAACCGTGGGCCTACAATCTTGGTTGGCGCGAATGTGGGGAAGTGAAGCAAGATGCCAGGTTCAAGCCCAGTTACGAACCCACGTTTCGCCTGATCCAGTTGCCGAAAACTGCGACAAGTGCAGAAATTGCCGAGCAAGGCCGACTGCGGTACACTGGAGACAAAACAGCGTACTCGACAAAGAGGAAGCCTGCTTGGTGCGATCGATGGTTTATCAAGGCATTGGCGCCCGAAAATCTATCCAGCAAGGCCAACAAATTCTCGACTGGCTCTGTGGAATCGGACCATGATGCCGTCTTTGCCGAGATTTCTCTTTCAAATGTGATCCCTGGCCGTCCGCTGGTACAAGGTCACATCGAGGAATGGCATGATTTCACTGATATTCCTGTTCTCTCCGAGAGGGTTACAATTCCCATTTGCGCAGTTTGTACAATGGCAACACCGCAGATGCGAATTTGTGCCGTTTGTGATCAACATTATTGCAGTCGCGACTGTCAGACGTGGGATTGGAAAAAGAACGATCACTCTGACGTGTGTGCAAAAGGCCAGGGCTCAAGGCCTTGCTTTGATCGAGTGACAGTACAGGAGAAATAAGTAAATGTTTATGAGTTGGTTTCAGTTGTGATTAGTCTCGCAAGGTACCACTTGGATTTTCATCCCACATTGACATTGGTGGCTCTAATGTCCAGCCCTCTGCGAGTTTGGTAGCTTTCAGTTCTTTGGCATGATCAATAGCCTGACGTAATGCGTCTGTGCCGTAGAAGAATCGTTCACTGTCGTCTTTCACACGTGCTTTGGCATTGCCCGGGTAGCGATAGACATTAATGGCTGTTCGTAGGCCATTCTTGCCAAGCACTGCGCTGCCGCTCAGTGAGCCGTGCGCTTTAAAGTCCAAATAAGTGCGCTCCACTTTCTCGCGTTTGCAGTTGCAATCGCATTTGGGATCATCGCACCAAAACTCGGGGCCTTCAAGAAAACACTCGCTACAGATGCCTTCTTCTCCATCCAATTCGACTTGTTTGCAATGCGAAAAGATAAACGTGGTTTGCCAGTCAACACACCAGTAGGCGCCGCATAACGCACAGTTGTTGCCTTTGTCTTCCCAGGCCAATGCACCGCAGTCGACACAGTGATGCATCTCATCATCGCTGCCTGGACATTGATCACCTTCAAAATGACCCTCTGCTGCACAATGAAGACGCTTGCACGGTTTTGGCATTTTGTGTTTATGTGCTAGCTTCTTGTACTTCCTTCACGCGCGGTGTGGCCTTGCGCTTGCGGGGTTTCCGTTTGGCCGGATTGAGTATGGCCTGCACGCCTTTTGTCTGCATGAAGCTGTTCTTTCCATAGACCAGCACGGCAGGAATCGAGCCGTGTGGACACTGGTTGTTGCGCCCAGCCACAACACAATCCGCGCCCTCAATCAGATTTCCATTGCCTTTCACATGGCAATAGTTGCCGTAGATCTTGTTGTTGTTTCCGACGATCATCAATTGATCACCAAAGATCTCTGTGTCGTTGATTCGAATCACCTCGCCGCGCTTTG
>Ga0315284_10000963_pt1 | contig 39945 bp, 26 predicted proteins | sample YL17G09_16_MG_FD_203696 | JGI IMG/M metagenome (GOLD analysis project Ga0315284, IMG submission 203696) | Sediment microbial communities from Yellowstone Lake, YNP, Wyoming, USA - YL17G09_16 | ecosystem: Environmental > Aquatic > Freshwater > Lake > Sediment | place: USA: Wyoming | collected...
AAGGAGAATCCGTGCAACAAGGCTTAGCCTCACCTGCTCTTCGTTCTTGTAGAGTCCTGCAAGGAGCTTCTCTCTGATATCTGCGAGGGTGTCTTTCATAAACTGTGCTCCTATCTGAATACCGGTTATGATATTCAAGTTTGTGGCGGCCTAACGCCAAGCTCATTGGCCCGCAACCACGCGGCTAATTAACTTTCATGCAACACCAACAAATGCGCTCCGCGTGGTTGCGGGTCCGCTGGAGCGAAAGTTATGTGCTTATTTCTCTTTACCTTTTTTTTCATGCAGAGCAGGTTCGAAGACTGGTACGAGGACATCCAAATACCCATTCCATATGGTTCCAATCATCAGCGTGCAAAAGCGGTATAAGTCGCCGGTAGATGGCTTGATCTTGACAGGAAGGAATCTGTCCATTGAGTTGTTGGCAAAATCGACATCGCTCTGAGTCACCTCGAAGAAAGTCTGATGCACCGCTCGGTTTCGAAGCTTTCTGAACCAATCAAGAATTTTATAGAGCCTGTTATCCAGTAGGCCGAGTTCGTTCAAAAAGACAAGTTTCACTGAATGAGGATAATCGCGGGTATTTGATGTGATTTTCCTTTTGCCCTGCTTGCATTTCGCATCGATTACGGAGTTAAGAAGAAGTTCAACGAATCCAGCTGTGACGATAACCAATGATCTTTGGCTGTCACGAACTTTCGCAAGCTCTTGAAAAAAGGCTTCAAGTACACCGTTTTTCTCTAGGCTGGCTTCATCTTTGGGCTTCATCATAGTGTAATCCGTTTATCCAAGCATTCTCACACTGCCCAACGATTTGACTCTCAGTCGCCGGCGAAGCCGGTCGGCTGAAGCCGTTTGTTAGGAAAAGTGCGTATCGATGCTCCTCAGCCCGAAATCGTCCAGTGGCCGCCCGGTCGCTTGAGCAATGGAAACGGCCAGATCCTTGATGGCGACGTACAAACGCAGAAGTAGTTCCTGGAAGCGATTCTGGTTGTCGGGATCCATCATATCGACAGATTCGTAGACACGATCGAGGTCGGCGTCGCTGTAAGCTGGATGCACGAAGGCCGAGTTACGGAAGACGCGAACAAGCTCTCCAAAAGACATACCACCGATTGGCTCATCAAGCACAGCCTTTACCGGGTTGAGAAGATGGCAGAGCCCGTGTCTCTGGAGCGCGGGGTAGACAGACCCTGCCATCGGCCTACCCTTCGGGCCGAGAAGGAAGAGAAGAGCAAGGTAGTTGTAGACCGAGTTGAGGTAGAAAGCCTTCGCTGGACTCCCGTCTGTGACGTGCTCATCCAGATCATCAAGCTGCTCGAATCCGAAGAGGAGCTGCTTGAGCGTGTGGACTAGGAACAAGGCCGTCTCTTCGAGGGTACCGCTGGCCATCGATATTGCTCCTTACATCTTGCCTAATAATAATTATACAGTCTGTATAAAACTGCAAAGACAGACTGATTCTTTCTGTATAATAATGGTTGTCTTTTCGTGATTCCTGAACATAATTCCCTTAAATTAAATGACATCCATTATATCGTGATGCGAACACCGTGCCGGAGGATGTACTCAGCGAAACTGCCCTGACCTGGATTCACCAGCGCCGAAACGGGGTAAAGATGGGCCTCGACAGCCGAACCGGCTTCCTCCATCACAAGTGCCATCGCCCGTGCCCGCCGCAGGATATCCCAGTTCTCAATCCCTTCCATAAAGGCGGCCACATCTATGTCGCTCCACCGGTCGGCGCTGCCTTCTACCAGGGAGCCAAAGACATAAACCGCCCGTACGGTGCCCAGCCGCGCCAGTGTCCTCGCTGCTGCCAGCGCCCTGTTCTCTATTACGGCATCGAGAAGAGCCATTGGAGCGTTTCCTCCGTTTTTTTTAGAATTTCAGCCACACTCTCGTGTGTGATGGTAGAACCCAATACTTTTATCTCTTCAGGATAGCGAGACTGGATATAATAGGCCGATAGCTCTCCCAGAAATCGTTTATGATCGATATATGCTTCGATACCTGCTTCTTCCGCAAGTCGCAGAAGGTTGTGGATACGCGGAGGAAAACCACCGGTCCGCTCCACAATCACAGACTTCAAAGCCTTCTCGACCGCTTGATGACAGCAAAACAGGACGTAAAGATATCGACTCGAAGCCAGCATCACACGCGCCGTCTCTAGATCGTATCGTGACTGTTCCGCCCAGTTTTGCGCTGCTTCGTTCATGACACATCCCGGCATCTAAAATGAAATATTTCTAAACTTTATGCTCATTACTCAAATCAAACATGTCTTTCAATCTGATTTTCGTCAGCTTACACATGAAATATACAGACTTTCTAATCTTCTCCAAAAACAATTCTTCATCACACAAACACCCCTTCCTTTATTCCCCTAACTTATCTAACCTCAACAAAAATATGCTATAATAAATACTTCTGGTTGCTTATGGGGTCAGGGCACAAGCCATCCGTAAGACACGGCTTTTAACCTTTGTCCGTTTGCGCTATCCACAAGCGATGGCAATCCACCAATGGTTTTAGAACAGACGGGGGAACGACCTATGGCCGTGCCATAACTGTTGAATATTTAAACCAATGAGCCGTTGTCCTGGAGCATATCCATGACCACATGGTACTTCTGCTTCTCAGTGAGCTTTAGGTTTTGCATAGAGCATTTCCTTTCTTCTTAAAAGCTTATTAGATTAAAAGGGGTACCGGATACTGCCATATATATTCAGACCGCCGAAATTTTTCGGTCGTTCGAACCGTATCCGGGGAAATTCGGGTGGCAGGGGTGCCTTCCCGGGAACCTGCTTTTTCACATGGCGGACTGGAACGAGCTGACTGATTCCCGTATCGAAGGTGAAACGGCCGAAGTCAAATCTTTTCCCCGCCATAACAGCCATGAATTCAAAGGATCGCGTTCCGTCCGTTTCGATTCGCCGTTTCCCGAAAATCATGTCCCAGGGATTGATAGAGAGATGATCCCTTGTCGTGATACGGAACCGGTAATCGGGATACACGAGGAGGTATGTCAGGCTCAGATTCGTCTTTTCATGAATCCGCCAGGTACAATCGAAAGCGTTCGACACAAACTTTCCCCTGCCGGAAAAGGTCCATGTCTTGTCACCGATAATCTCTATCTGCTTCGGAGTGAAGGGCCAGCTATCCGCGACTCCGTTTCTGAAATCGAGGTCGGTGAATACACGGTCGTACCGGAAAGCGGGGACAGACGGAGCACCATCCTCGACAGCCGCTGCGATAGAAATACGGTGCGTACTGATGGCAGCCTTTCCACGAAGATAACTCAATCCATCGAACCAGAATCCCAGATCCCCATCGATTGCTTCATCGGCATAAGCGGCGGAGAGATCAATACCGGGCACAAAGCTTTCATGGGCTTTTATTTCCCATTTGTTACGGTCGGCTTCCCATACGAGGGTATGAAAATCCCTCCTGTCTCTGTAATTATCATGTGTATGAACCGTCCCCTCGTGCAAGGTCAACGAAAGATCGCCCCAGCCTTTTCCCCTGAAGGTAAGAACTGTCTCAAACCGGTTGTACCGAAACTGTGACAACAGGGTTTCGGAAATACCTCCCACAATTGTCTCCATTCCCCATTTGTAAGGAGTCGACGCCCACCGGACAGACATTCCGAAGCCGGAGGGCAGCACATATACAATCTGAACCGCCTGAATGATGCCGCTGCCTCCGGCCACTGTTTCCCCGAGAGTATAGCCCGCTGAAATTCCTTTCCCCTTCAGGAAACCTGACAGAATAATATCGTGCGCATCGAAAACTTCCGAAATGCGTATCCTTTTGCCCGACAACGGAAGGGACACAACTCCCGACCTGTTGCCCCAGGCGGCAGCAAGCCCGGTGTTCCTGGAGAGCATTTTTTTGAAAGCGAGAGAACCGAGCCCATGGTTCACCCGCTTTTTTTGGCCGGTGTAACTCCTGAGCACTTCCTGATGATCGACAAACATTTCGCAATAGGATTGAGGATCCGATGCAAAGTGCGCGGGATACTCGCCGAGTGTCAGGGGATTTTCAGACTGACCGGGAACCGGGTGAATCCCTGTCAGATAACCGAGCACACACCTCGCCGTAAAATCAGCCAGCGGTTCCTGGCCCAGACAGAAAAAAAGGGCGGCCAGAGCAACAGCCGCCCTTCTCCGGATACGGTTCATGGTGATTCCCCGGACCTTTACTGTGCAATTTCTTCAAGTCTCTGCTGGGTCATACCCGGAAAAACACCGCCGAACGTGGGGTCGGGAAATTGCGGAAAAGCATCTTTAGCCAGGTTATTCCCGAGACGGTCCACCAGATAAATCAGGCTCATCCCCTTTTCATCGAATGAGGGGGTGCCGGCAAACCTTATCATCCCTGTATTGTCACGGGTGCCGAATGGAGCTTCTGGCGAGTAATTTTTCGGAAAATTACCCGGCCAGTTGGCAAGGTCGAAAATCAGGCGGTTATCACGGGGGAGGCCCTGAATGTAATTATTGATCGCATCATACGCTTCCCTGGTGATACATAACCGGCTCTGCCCGTCAATAGAGAAAGCGCCGTCAGACGTTAAATCGGTGTTGGGAGTGATGTCTATCTCACTCCCGCTCTGCCAGTCATAATATCCCCGGATAGTCACGATGCCGTCTTTTGAGGCATTACCGAGATAACTGACATGATCCCAGACTGTCTCATCTATCGCATCCTCATAATACTCGATCAGTGGCACCTCTACCATTCTGAATTCTTCATTATCATTATCCTCAGTCCACGTACTAATACCTGGGCCATGGTAGTTTATCTGCAACATGTCGAGGTCAGCCCATTCATGATAGGGCAGTTTTGCTTTGAAATCCGAAATGCCGTTATCGAGGAATGCGGAAATATTAACGGTCAGGTCTATTGTCTCAGTATCGGTTTTCAATTCGACTTCAAACGGCCCGCTGATCATGGTTTCAATCGCTTCCACCAGATCGATTATACCGGAAGTCCCGCGCAAAAGCGGAAGAGGTATGTCGTCTGCGCCAGGTTCGAATTCAGAGGCGATTTCGCTGTCCGCACGGGTGAGATCCGCCTGCTTGATCAGGTCATTAGATTGGTCGTCGGTTTCGCTTTTTATGAAGTCGACACCGCTATTCACCAATGAAAGGGCATAAAGAAAGTCCTGCTTTGCCGATGGCAGGGTTGTCTGGCTGCGGAGTTTGAGGAAATTCCCTCCGGTAAGATCCTGTGTTTTCAACAGGGAAATCAATGTGGTCATATCTGCGAGGTCATCATTGCCGGTCAATCCCGGAATGGTGTACTGATAGGCGGTCATTATTTTCAGATTGCCTCGAATGACATGCATCAGGGCGGAAATCATATACGCTTCTCCCAGGTCTAGTTCCACATCCTCGCCATCCTCGATATTGTAGGGCTCGAGCGAGAAAACAAAGCTCTCATCATCGAGAATTTTATCGAGGTATGCGATGGCCTCGTCCAGCGTTTCGATCACCGTCGTATCGATGATATTCTGCAGAAGGGAAATCAGATCCGGTTTCGACAGGGAATCCTGAACAAAATACATTGTCACCATGAATGCTTGGAACGGATCGAGACTCTCATCCCATCTTCCATGATCATCGCTGATCCTGAATCTGTCTTCGCCGAACATGAAATACCGGGTCACATAATACCGTGAATAATCGAGGTTGTCGACATCGTCCGCCCATGTTTCAAGCGTTTCACTGAGGTATTTCATATCGGGATTTTCAAGAAGCTGCTGGAATGTGAGGAATCCGGCACCGAAATTTGCCCTGGAGTTGTCCGGATTTAAAGTGGCGGCCATTTTGTATAAATTTTTGGCATTTTCCACATAATCGAGGACTTCGCGGAATCGGGCGCCCGCATCCTCGGCTTCTATCATTCTCGAAATCACCGAATCTGCCGAGGTCACAAACTGTTGAGATCTCAGGATATTTTCATCCGTGATTATGTTCTCACCTTTTTCCTCCACGGGATTTTCTTCACAGGCAGCACATAACATGAGAACTGTGATCAATACCAGGCTGACATTCAGAAATTTCACTCTGCACCTCCTAATCTTTGTACGGTTCAACATAGGCTGGCGACCAACATACGCCATATCAAGACACACATGCAGGTTTTTTAACTGCCATAATATACAACAAAATTCAATCTCAAATATATATTTAATGACATTTCTTCTTTTCAGTTGAACAATTTATTATTACAGGACCGCATCCGGGGTCTTTAGTACAACCGCCTTTTTTGATTGTCTCTTTCAAGGGAAAGTGGTATCATATATACTTTAATAACCGTTCTGGCAAGCAATTCCCTACATACAACAGCTTTCCCGGAAGGACTCATGGAACTCAACTGGTTTGACATCACGTTTTTTCTTGTATTCATCTGTTTTGTTGTCACACTCAGCATGTTCAAGAGCCGTAAAGAAAACACAAGCGAGGATTATTTCCTGGCTGGCAGAGGTCTGGGGTGGTGGCTCATCGGATTTTCCATTGTCGCGGCGAACATTTCGACCGAGCAGTTCGTCGGCATGGCCGGACAGGCCGCCGGGAATGTGGGTCTGGCGGTCAGCGGCTACCAGCTCTGCGGCGCTGTGGGAATTGTGTTCGTAGCATTCTTCTTCCTCCCACGGTTTCTCAGGAGTGGTATCTACACCATGCCGGAATATCTCGAATACCGCTATAATTCAGCCGCGCGGGCGATCATGGCGGTGTACACGATGGTCATCTATGTCGCGGTGACCATCACCGCGGTGCTCTATTCGGGCGGGCTGACCATCCACACAATCTTCGGGCTGGGCCTGGCACCGTCCATATGGATCATCGGGGGCGTCGCGGCCCTGTACACATCATGGGGAGGCCTGAAGGCGGTCGCCTGGGCTGACCTCTTTCAGGGTTCCGCGCTCATCGTCGGCGGGCTTCTGACACTGGGGCTCGGTCTGTATGCTGTGGGTGACATCGGGGAATTCTTTGCAGTGAACGCCGGCCGGTTCCACATGATATTGCCCGCCGACCATCCCGAGATACCCTGGACGGCCCTGCTCGTGGGCATCTGGATACCAGTTTTCTACTACTGCGGTCTCAACCAGTTCATCGTCCAGCGGACACTTGGGGCAAAAACCCTGAAAGAGGGCCAGCTCGGTATCATTTTCGCCGCCGCCCTCTGGCTGACCGTGCCGTTCGCCATCGTCGTGCCCGGTATCATCGCGTTCCATCTGTACGGCGACCAGTTCACCACAAGCGACCAGGCGTACCCCTTTCTCATCCGGAGACTCATCCCGACGGGACTGCGGGGATTCATTTTCGCGGCGATCTGCGGGGCGGTCATGAGCTCCCTTGCCTCGATGCTAAACTCGGCGTCGACCATCTTCACCATCGACCTCTACAAACGCCACATGATAAAAGACGCCTCCCAGAAAGGCCTCGTCATGATCGGGCGTGTGATGACTGTGATCTTTGTCCTCGTCGGCTGCATCATCGCTCCCCGGCTGAGCGATCCACGGTTCAACGGGGTGTTCCATTACATACAGGAGTTCCAGGGGTACATTTCTCCGGGTATACTGGCGGCGTTTGTGTTCGGTTTCATCGTAAAGCGCACACCGCCCGCAGCGGGTGTGGCCTCGCTCGTTCTGAGCGCACCGGTGTACGGATTCCTTCAGTGGAAATACAGTTCGGTGGCATTTCTGAACAGGATGGCCATCACATTCGGTGTGGTGGTCGCAGCGATGACCTTAATCACCGTTCTGAACCCTCTCAAAGAACCGAGAGTAATGCCGGTGAAAACGAACTACGAGACCAGGCCCTCGCCGACAGTCGTCGTTCTCGGATCGCTCGTTATCGCCGGAGTCGCTTTATTCTACATTATTTTCTGGTAATTTTCCGATGGGAAGGCGGGTATGGGCCGTCACAGCATGACATCCCCCCGCCTCAGCCTCACTTCATGTCAGACCATCAGCGCATATACCGGGTCGTGACAAAAAGTGTGCCGGGTTTCACCTTCATGACACAGGTTCCGATGACTTTACCTGTATGTGGTGACCGGACTGCGTAATCGGTCACCTTCACCTCGACCGGCATCGGAATGCCCTCATGAAACTCGTACCGGTACCCGTCGATTCGACGGTAGAGCATGCGGTTGTAGTACTGTTCGAGCCGCCGCGGCATATAATCCAGCCCCGGATCGAGATAGAACAGGTACCTCTGGTCGGCTCCGATGTTCGGATACATAACAACAACGCACGGACAGCCGTCAACTTCCTCATGTTCTTTGAGGACCTCACCGCCGAAAACTGTCAGGTACCCATGGAAGAATGTCCCCATCGGACCGATGGCGCCATTGAGATACTGGTCATAGTCAAGATACAATCCGCCGGTGTTCTCGCGGAAGACCTTTTCGGCGACAGCGTCCGGGTCGTCCGGGGCTCCCGAAATATCCCTGAAGCGCCCGCTCAGCACCCTGAGCGACTCACCATCGTAACACACAGTCCCCGAATCACTGACCGCCAGGTTCCCTGCAAAGAGTTCGCTTGAATAGTGTTTTTCCCTTTTGTCCCCGTCCATGATCCAGTCGGAGACAGTGTATCGCATACCGGAGACCGGCGTATCTGCAACGACCGCCGATACCTGGTCGCCGAACCGGTCATAGGTCGCATCCATAAAGCTCTTATATTCAAGGGAATAGGACAACCGGATGCTCACGATGGCCCCAAGACGCCGTTTGATCTGGGCGGTGAGCGAATCACTCGCTGAGTTGCGGTTGTTGAACTCCTCGGCAAAGGAGCGGCTGCACGGAATGACCGGCGGCGATTGTATGCCCGGCCCTGAAACGAGACCGTACGTCTTACTTCCGGCCCGTTTGAGAAGCGGGGAACCGGCCGAGAGTGAAAAATCACCGGCATCAGGGTCGGCGAAACCCGGATCGAGATCGATTTCGCCGTCTCCCGGGTGAGGACTGTAAAGGATGGGAGCCCCGTCCTCGGCGAACTCCTTGTAATACGGAGAGTGCCAGGCAACGTTATCATGGATAACCGGCCGGGCGCCTTCAATCACCCGCTGGCCCCAGTAATTCCGGTAAAATATGTTAAAGCATATAATCGGCATTGAACGGTTCATGTTCACGGTGACATTGTTACGGTAGAACACGTTATGGTGTATGAACGGCCGCGAATGTTGGGTCATCCCGAGGGTTTTCACATTCCCGATGAAGACGTTGTTGGCGATTTCGGGTGCAGAGTGGATCGAATAAACCGCCCGTTCGCCGATGACGTAAAAGGTATTACCGATGATCCTCGGATTCGGGTAGCTCGTATAGTCGATATTGACGAGCGCCTCTTTTGGTGTGATATACCGTTTCTCAGGATTTTCCGGTGTCCCGCCGGCACGTGTACTTTCCACGAGGACGCCGAACACCGCATTGCTGTCGAATATATTTCCCCTGATAACAAGCGTGGAGTCGCAGTCCAGGGCATATACACCCGAGGAAAAATCGTAGGTTTTATAGTTCATCCCTGTCCCGGTCAGGGTGAAACCGGATATGTCGCAGTTGTTCGCCGCATACACCGCCGAACCGGTGAAATCGGGATTGATGATGGTCGTGTGCGGATTTTCCCCCCAGAGGCGGATACCTTCCTTTAGTTTAACGCATTCACGGTAGGTGCCGGACCTCACGAATACGGTCGTTCCCGGAGCCGCACGGTCAACGGCTTCCTGGATCGTGCGGACATCACCGGTTCCGGCTGCGTCCACAACAATCACCGGGCTGTCGAAATCATCAGGTTTAGCGGTGCCATCGTTCACCTTCCCGTAACCGTCGAAACACATGGAAGGCTCAGGGCTGCCAGTCGTTTCAAGCCAGGGACCTTTCCACCAGCCGGTGTAATAATACTCTTTATACGGATTGTACGCCACATCAAGACCGTAGGGATCTTTGTATCCGTATGGCTCGGTCTTGTAATAATCGTATACGAAACCGTGCCGGTCCCATCCGCGGTAATAGCCGAATTCCCAGCTCCAGACCATGTGACACTTAGTGCAACGGTCTGAATCCTTCCACTCGGGATGGAGCGCGCCCGGGATGTTACCGACCCTGAGGTCATGCTCACGCACACTGAAGGGATCGCTTTTCTTCATTATCCCCGCGCACCCGATCAGTCCGAAGAACAGTGCGGCGGCAACCAGCCTGTGTGTACTCATTCGATTCCTCCATTCAGTCAGAAATCAGTTACTTTTAACTTCCATACAACCGTCTCCGATCCCTTTATCTCCTTGAGGTATAACGTAATCCTGCCACGATCCTTTTTTACGACTGTCCCCCGTACGTTCCGAATAATGTGCACCTGGCACCGTTGCCAGACTGCCCCCTAAAAGTACCGAGCAATTACCCTGGTCAGTCCATTATATGGCATATTCAGGGATAATATTTTCTTTCTTCAGAAGATTGTATACAGCCTCAACTGCTGACTCCTTATTCTCAATGATTTCAATATTGATATCGACCTCAAATAAGATAAATCTATTCTTGCCTACATTCACAACAATAATTTCATGAGGTGAATTCAATATCTTGAAACCTTTGAAATAATGGTAAAATTTTTCTTGATCTTTTGATATTATTCTCCTATTATATTGATATAAGTACAGAATAAACAATATAATAAGAGGATTAATTCAAATGATCGGCAAACAGAAATCACCGTACTTTCTTCTGGACAGCGTATTCAACAGACGTACCAAGAAGAGCAGAACGGAAACCCTTCTTGAGAAGATCGATCAGTTTGTGGACTTTAAACAGCTTGAAAGCCTGTGCGAACCCATGTACAAGACATCGAAGAAGGGCAAGCCGCCGTTGCCGATCATTGTGACGATGAAATGCCTGATAGTGCAGTATCTCTATGATCTCAGCGACCCTGCCCTTGTGGATGCGCTTATTGACCGTCTGAGTTTCCAGCGCTTTGTTGGCATTACGTTTGACACGGATATACCCGACTACAGCACTATCTGGCGATTCAGAGACCGTCTGATCAAGGCAGGGCTCCTCGACAGGATATTTTCCGGGATTCTCAAGCAGATTGACGGCAAGGGACTGATTCTCAGGAAAGGCACCATTGGAGATGCATCGCTGGTGCAGGCGGCCCGGAAGAAACGTCGTGGTGGTAACGATGGGCCGACCACTCCACAGCAGGACAATGATGCTACGGCGACCACACGCGGGAAGAAAGGATATTTCGGGTACAAGGGCCACATCGGTGTTGACCGGGGATCGGGTATTATCCGGCGTGCCCGGTTCACCACAGCGTCCGTTCACGATGCCAGAGAACGTGAGCACCTGGTATCGGGTGACGAGCGTGCCATTTAGTGTTCCAACAGCGATACAGTGCGGCTCTGCAAAAGGGTAGTACATTAATGGAAAAGGCGCAGTGAGGGGCACAGCGCCTTTTCCAGTCAAACGTGCTGGGAGGGTGTTTATTTGACGAGCATCATCGGGAGGGATTGGACATTTTTACCCGAGACGAGCCGCGAGAAGTACACACCGGAAGACACCAGATTCCCGGAATCGTCTTTCCCGTCCCAGACGACCGAATGAGAGCCCCGGGGCATGTATCCGGCGGCGAGTTCGCGGATTTTCTGCCCTGCCGTGTTATAGACGGCGAGGCTGACCATATCAGCTTCCGGAATGGAGAACTCGATGGTCGTCGCGGGGTTGAACGGATTCGGATAGTTGCTGAGAACGGCGAAGGATCCGGGGCCTTCTGACTCGACCGCGGTAAGATCTACGATCTTTTCAAGGGTCGAAGGGTCGAAATCCTTCACAAAAATACTGTAGAACTTGTTCTGATTGTCCCAATCCCTCAGTACATAGCAGTACTTCGAGACGTCCGGGGAGAATTTTCCATCTGAAGTAGTGACATTGGGATTCCCCGGCAGGAGATAATAGTTGTCGCCGGTCAGGTTGTTATATACGCACTGACGCTCGATACCATGCGTGTACGAATATCCGGACCCCGGGTCGGTTTCCACAGAATCTGAAACGACGACAGAGGTGTTCAAGGATGTGTAGAGCGTCCATGTACCGTCGGACGAAAAGTCGATATCGCTGTATATATATTCGCCGATGGCGCTCCCGTCATAGAATGTGTAGGGGACGAGGTCACCACCGTTGAGCGGAACCTGATAGACACTGGTATCGCCGAAAAGCTGCTTGGCAATGATATAAGAATCGTCGTGACCAAATGTCGGGTATATGTATGTATCATCCGTCAACCGGAATCCAGCCCTGGCGAGGGTTTCAGCGTCGAGCAGTTTCCAGGAATTACCGGTCTCCAGGTCATAGACGATAAAGAGCCCGTCAGCACGGGTATCGTTGTTACGGTTGATGGAGCATATCATTCTTCCGTTGTGGCTCATGACGGACGACAGATGAACCACGTCACGAATCAGCGTTCGCGATTCGCCGGTCTCCACATTCACCCCCATAACGTCAATTGAGGGCTTGGAAAAACTAAAATGATAATCGGTGCTTGTTCCAGAAATTTCAATTTCGGCGCCGCGGCTTTCATCGTAGACGTCGAAATCGAAAAAGATTTCTGAGCCGTCAGAAGAAAACCCGATTGCATGGGGCAACCCAAGCATGATATTACGGATTTCGTTCTCGTAGACGAATTCATACATCATCTCGGCGTTTCCGCCTCCCACAGGAACTCTCCACAACCTGTTTCCAGAAGAGAAGGCCAGCCATTGGCCGTCGGGGGACCAGACAGGCCAGGAATCAGACATATTAAATGAATCTTTTCCAAAAACGTCGAAACTGGGGAACTTGAAGTCTGTCGTGATGGCAAGCTCAGTGCCGTAGTCCGGGCTGAGCGTCTGCCCGAGGGCAAGCGCCGGCATCAGCATGATGCAAACGAGAAGAAGAGTTACTTTTTTCATATACTCCGCTCCTTTATGAAAAATGGTGAAACGTTATCAAAAGGAATGACAGACTTCCTTTTGGGGTTAAAAAACAGTAGTGTACACTGTATTCTGAGCTCTTATTCTTTTATACATGGTGATAAAATTATTTACCCAATAAGACCCTGAAACAAGTTCAGGGTGACTATAGTAATTTCACTGTCATGCCGAACTTGCTTCGGCATCCATCTCCACTCATGCGAAATTATTTTGACGTTATGTTTAACTATGTGAAAGTGTAAAGACTGTCCGTTTTGCACTTTTTTAAAGACCTCATAACACCAGAAAAAATAGATAATGTTAATTTACATTACTAAATTTAGCATTATAAACATATTTTGTCAAGAATTATTTATTTTATCATTGTCATTTTCATTGTTTTCATGGAATTGTCTGCTTTCACTTTCGCAAAATATATCCCCGCTGAGAAGCCGGAAGCATCCCATTTAACAGAATGTGTTCCGGCAGTCACAAGACCGTTCTCAAGTGTAACTACTTTTTGTCCCGAGACATTGTAAACATCGATTGTCACATGATTATCTTCAGGAATTGAGAATCTTATAGTCGTCGACGGATTGAACGGATTGGGATAATTGCCAATCATCGAAAAATCCGCAGGAGTCCGTGAGTTGACACTTGTGGAATTTCCGGAATACCTGTCGGAATTGAAGGATATTATGTGAATATATTCATTAACGATTTCAGTATCGTACATTGATAAGTTATAGCAAATCTCGGTACCGTCCGGGGCCCAGCATGCATGATGCATACATTGTGAAGAACTCTCAACAGTTCCATAATTCCTCTCTTCAAACTTCCTTCCGGTAAAGAAATTGAAAAATTCACCTGTTTCAATTTTGTAAAGGACTATTTCATGGCTTGTGTCGAAACATAACCATGAGTAGTCCGGAGAAATTCTGATGTTATTGCATCGGGTGTCCTCATTTGAGAATACAGTCAGTATCTCGTGGGTTCCACCTTCAAATGAAATCCGCGCAATTTGTCCTGTTCCCGAAATTGTCAGAGAGAAATAAACAGTTTTTTTATCAGGGGATATGCAGGGATATTTAAAGATATTCAATAAATAATCACCACCGAGGCCCGTGATATCAGTTATCCGATAATCCGTCAGGTATCGTGTTTCACCGGTTATTGTATCATAAATAGCCGGAGCACCGTTGTGCTCAAATGTAGTATCGCCGACCCAGGTTCTTTCATTAAATTCAATATATGTCATGTATCTTCCATCACAGCTCCATGACGGATTAAATCCTCCACGTTTCAGGATTCTGTATTCACCGCTGAAAATATTGATGCTGTGGATATTGGGAATACACTTTCTATAAGTCACAGAACCGTCTTCATGATTTATTATTTCCCCTCCCAGTTCAGGATCGACAACAGCAACAACAAATACTATTCTCTGGCTGTCAGGCGTGAAACAGATCTCTTTGATGAAGGTATTCGTACTGTTTTCACCATTTATTTTGTATACGGTGAATGCAACTCCTCCTGCAGAAGGAACAATACGAATCGATTGTCCGTTAGCATCAGTAAATGCTATCCATATCCCATCCGACGACCATACAGGATTTTTATTGAACCTTTCGAGACCGTCTCTTTCTGCTGGTGTCAGTTCTTCCATAAAAGTGACTCCCAGTTTTTCTCCATATTCTATTACGATTTCATCTGCCCGGGCGGAAATAAAAAAACTGAAAAATTGAAGAAAGAGAAAACATGTTGAAGTTCTTTTCATCGTATCATCCATTAATCAGTAATATCCCTGGGTCATGAATTACCCAAAAAACATTACCAGGAGTACGAAGAGGACGTATCTTTGTATAACAGGTATAATTATCTGAATTAAAATATTGGATGAAAAAGCTGTAATTGAATTTATAATACTAAATTTAGTATGATAAACAAATTTGTCAAGAGATATTTTTGTATTTATTTCAGAAGAGTCATGCGGTTTGTCAGAAAATGACCGTTAAACCGAAGGCGGGAGATATAAATGCCTGAAGCGGCCCGGTTTCCGTTGTCGTCGTAGCCGTTCCAGACAATGGCGTGTTTACCTGAGGTGATGTGATCGTTAACGAGTTCGACAACCTTTTGTCCCGAAATATTAAAGATTTCAAGCGTTACCGGCCCGCTTTTCGGGATTGAAAATTCAATCGTTGTCGAAACATTGAACGGATTGGGGTAATTTCCTTCTAATTGAAACGGTATGGGTTTGGTTTTTTCTGTATTAACCGCTTTTGAGAGTGCTTCCGGGTAAAAATCGCAGATATAAATGTAATTTCCGTCATTTTCCTCGGACAGATAACAGACCTTTGTTCCATCGGGCGACCATTTGCCGAATGAATTCGGGTAATATGCGTTTTCAAATACTTCGTAAAGATCTCGTGTCATGATATTATAAACAAAGAGTCTTTTATCAGGTTTATTCTCGCACCAGGTAAAGTCCGTGTAAAGGACCCACTTACCATCTGGTGAGTATTCGGGGAAGTTGCAGTATTTACCGTGTGTTTCATCTTCGGTGTAAATGGTCAGTTGTTCGGGTTGTCCCCCATCGAGCGGAATTTTATAAAGTTCGATAGGTCCGAGATTATCTCTGACCGGTATAACGATATGGCTGTCATCGGGGCTGAAAGTGGGGCTTCCGTAGTGTTTATCCGTATCTTGGGAGAGGAATATCTTTTCTCCGGTCAGTGTATCGTATAATACCGGTAAACCGTCTAATGAGGCATTCTGACCTGTTTGTGGTGTCCATGTGAGGTAACATAAATATCGTCCGCTGTGGCTCCATGCGCCACATCTCCCCTCCTCAACAACAACACGATGCTCCTGGGAATAAATATTGACGCTTTCAATATTCTGGACAGGATTCCTGAATATGGCATAACCATAGTAAACAGGATTGTTGACATAGGATTGTTCGGTAACAGGGGAATACTCGTACGTCTCAATGATGCTTCCTTTTGTGACGTCGTATACATCTTTTTTAAATGTGATTTCATTGCTGTCCGTGGTAAAACAGAGCGATTCAAAATTCCCGACAGAGTAACCATACTGCATATCTTCATAAACCAACCTTGGTTCACCGCCTCCGGATGATACCACCCAGATTCTGTTATGGTCGGTAAAAGCAATCCATTTCCCATCCGGCGACCATGCCGGTTCATTTTTATTTTTATCAAGACTCTGGTAAAGATTATACAGCCTTCTGTCATCTTTGTTATTGAGATCGAAATCGAAATTCCTATAATCGAATGTAACCTGTACATTGACTACTTTGGCAGCCGGCATTTTAATCCTGTTTTCTTTCACCCCTGTTATAAATAGAGCGACATTGCTTGAAGACTGTGCATTATTCAAATATGTGTCGATTTGATTTTCAAGAGTTGTCTGTGAAGAATCCTTTACAGTCAGAATACTTTCAAATCCATTGTGATTCTCATAAGCACTGCGACCGGAGGAAGGAATCGGCTCAGAATTTCTTTCATTGGGGAAAGAGGTATTGTGCGCTGATATTGAATCGAATTTCTCATGGATAACGTCGTTTTTGATTGAATAAACGGAAATAGTATTAAAAACAGTCTCCATTTTCGCTTCAATTATATTTTCAGTTTTAACGGTTTTCTCAGGCTTTCTTGTGAAATTTCTCGTATCACTTTTTGATAAAATCGTTTCGTTTTCCCTGAGCGGAGAGGATGCAGTTGTTTTTTTATTCATAAAAGCGAAAACCGGCACAATAAAGCTCTGATTCATCAATGCGAATGCTTCCTCTCTGACAACGATCATTCCTGCAAGGAAAACAGAAAAAATGCATATACAGGATACACAAAAGATAAATTTTTTCCCGGGTTCAAGACGGATAATTCTTTGTTTATCCAATATCCTTTTAATACGTCTTACCATCAGAAGTTTGAACGATAGAAATCCAACACCGGCGATACTGTCTCGCCAGACGGGATTGTATTGGCAGGCGAGCCGGAAAAGACCGTTCGCATAATCATACCGGCTTGACGTATGTTTAATGACATAATCGTCGCACGAAAGATCGCTTGTTTCCTCGATCCATTTTGAAAAAATCCACAACAAAGGCTGGAACGGGATAAATGCGATGAGTGCATGCTGGGCAAGTTTCCATATGTTATCATGTCTTTTAATATGCGAAAGTTCATGAAGGAGAATGTCGTATATCGATGCTCCCGAAAGTGTTCCTTCTGAAGGTAAAAAAATTGCCGGTGCCGTAAACCCTGCCATTAAAGGGCTTGTAATCAAGGGAGTTTGAAAAACAGGGGGAGCTTTTAAATTCAATTTATCTGCAGCCTGAGCGCATGCAATCGTTATTGAATCGGTTGCCGGATTCGATATTTTCTTTAAACGCAATAAGTAATATACTGGCAATAATTCTGATTATCAAAAAAGCAGAAATTAGAATCCATAAGAACGTGAATATTATGTATAAAATGGCTTTTCTTTCATTTTTCTGTTCGAAATTCGGAGGTAAAGAGAGAGAATAATTATTTACAGTTTTTTCTTGATAAAGAAATGATTGGATACATGGCGTTTCATTATTTTTAACTGTTGTTTTTATTTGAAATTCTGCAGAAGAATTATCTGTCGGATGATGGTAAGTCACTGGTTGAGTAGTAAATGGTTGAGATAATGTTTTCTTTACAATTAAAGGTATTATTTTGGGCTTGATTTTTTCTTCCGGCGGTGAAAAAACTTTTGGAATTTCAATAATGATACCTTTTAAAGATGAAACGCTTATATAAGGCGAAAGAAAAATCCACATACATGTTACGGCAAGAAATACTCGCAACACCAGAGATTGAGCCGAAGGGCTTTTCCATCTGACAATAAATGCGACTATTAAACCAATGAAAAGAATTACAGTTGAGTGGACAACTAATCTTACACCATATAAAACTGTAAAGTTAGCGGCAGTAAGCATCCATGCAGGAAAAGATATTCCCCACAAGGTCATTACTCCTTTTTATCGAGTAATTCGGATATTTCGGACAATTCCCGGGTAGAGATATAACGGTTTTTTACCAGATATAATACCAGAGAACTCGCAGACCCGGTAAAAACATTGTCAATAAACTCTCTCATGGCGTTGTTGATAACTTTTTTATCCTTAACGGTGGGATAAAAAATAAAGGTGCGGTTTTCAGCTTTATGATCAACAACACCTTTTTGTTCAAGAATTCTCAACAAAGTCTGGACAGTGCTATGGGCAATGGGTTCAATTTGATTGAGATCATGGGTTATTTCCCGGGCGGTTGCCTTTTTTCTTTCCCAAAGGATTTTCATGATTCTCATTTGAATTTTTCCCATCTGTAATTCAGTCATCTTAATTCCTTTTTAAAAAATTTCCAATTATTTATCACAATAAATTTAGTTTAATAAATAATTATGTCAAGAATATTTTTTTATTATTTTAGCCCGAATAATTCATAAGGGGGGGATATTTCAAGGCTTATCCCTTATTATAAGTATTATTTTAATAGCATTCTATGTCATTCTTATTTTTTAAAAAGCAATTTTACTTCATCCCCCACAGCATGTAATCAACATTTGTAATCCTTTACAAAGTACGTAATCGCTGCAATCAAGAAATTTATTGTCAGGTGAGATTTAACACATCTTGATTGTTGAAGCTTTTTCATTTGCAACTATGTAATGTTAATAATGCTGACCTTGCTCATGAAGTTGATACAGATATTATGTTAGTATCTGGACACCACTTTTCCACAGTTCTATTTCCTTTTGTGCCGCTTCCGAGCTTACACCGGCTATACCCGCTAACTTCTCATGGATTTTATCATACTTATGAGAGTCCTGACACGATTGAAAGGAAGTCATTATTAACGTACCCATTAACCTCTTGTTTCTCCGCAGCGCATCGATGTAAATGGTTTTGCATTCCTCGACGGTCAGTTTTCGGTGAATGCTTTCCCGGAGTCCCGAGCCATCGCTGCCCATTATTTTCACCCCTTTTTCCAAAATTAATAAATGGAATCAAGGAAGATCGCATCTCACTCTTCTATGACGATATTTCCGCTTCGTATATTATATAACCATCCGCATTGACTCCCTGTCCGACTGGTATACCCCAGTTTTTCTTCAAACAAATCCCAAAATCAAATAATTGTTTTTCATGAGCATACGTCGATGTTAATAAAAAGCCATATAAGAGCCTGCTTATATTGTATTTTCTGCTGCGGTATGTAATCTGTCATTCGTAAGGAGTTTAACGCTCAAACCAAGTTCTATAGGGCGTTTTGACGTGAAAATAATGGAAAAAAGTAAGGTGAGAAGAGAAGGCAATATTCATTTTGGAATGATCAGTATATAAAATAGGAAAAGCGGAATGTAAATCGTGGCAATTGGTTGGAAATAGAATTGGAAATTGATCACTTGAAAAAAGAATTTGACTTAGTATACCATCACTAACCATTTGTATTTATTCATGGTGGCTCATACGGGAATCGAACCCGTGTTTCCGGCGTGAGAGGCCAGCGTCCTGGGCCACTAGACGAATGAGCCATATGCTACATTATAACCGAAGGATAAAAATAAATGATTTTTAACGATATTACAAGCCCTTTTACGGTTGCTTTTTTAACCGTTTACAAATTTTTTCAAACGGCAGCGTATTCAGCACATCGGTTTTTGTGAGCCATCCCTTACGGGCAATATTTACTCCATAATGTACATGATTAAGCGTCCCGGTCTGATGAGCATCAGGATTGATGCACACAAGTAGTCCTCGTTCGCGTACCGAACCGAGATGACGCCAGTCAAGGTCAAGACGGTGCGGATTGGCGTTGAGCTCGATAATCACTCCATGTTCCATACAGGTATCCAACACTGTCTCCATGTCGATAGGGTATCCCTCACGGGCCAGAAGAAGCCGCCCCGTTGGGTGGCCGAGCATGGTCACTGCCGGGTGTGATATAGCGTGGACGATACGTTCAGTCGCCTCATCACGTGTCATTGAAAACCACGAATGAATCGAGGCGATCACAAATTCGAATCCTTCAAGTGTATTGTCATCATAATCAAGCGACCCGTCATGGTGAATATCCGATTCAATCCCCTTGAGCACATGAATGGCCCCTCCCCGGGCGTTATACTCTTCAATCTCCTCCCACTGCCTCCTCACATCGTCTGGGCTCAGTCCTCCTGCATACCTTGCACTTGCGGAGTGGTCCGAGATTCCGAGGTAATCCATCCCCATGCTTCCCGCTGCTTCAGCCATTTCCTCAATGGTGTTCGAACCATCGGACCAGGTTGTATGAACATGGAACAGACCCCTGATATCTCTCGAATCAATAAGCTCCGGAAGTGTTCCGTCAACCGCCGCCTCGATTTCACCTGTACCTTCCCTGATTTCCGGCGGTATGTACGACATGCCCAATTCCCTGTATATATCGCTTTCGTCCTTAAGGTCGAGTTGTATTTCTCCCCGGTTCAATTTTGTGTGGTTGAGTATATATCCCCGTTTTTGTGCATACCGTTTCATATGCTCATAATGGTCTGCCGATCCGGTATCATACATGAGCGCGCAGGGTAATTCTTGTTCGCAAACAATTCTCAGTTCACAGTGAAGTCCTCCTTTCAGGTGCACAGATACTATCGAAATACTGCTCTCTTCAATATTTTCAACACTGCCGGAGGCGATAAATCCATTGACGACATCAGAAACACAGTCTTCTTCCACCACGGCGACTATCTTACCAACCGCTACGGTTTCCATGTGTCTCCTCATGTCTCCTGCACAGACTGCATGGAGGACCCGGGGATCTTTTTCAAGGGTGGAGATGAATGCATTGACTGCGTTTTCGGCCTCATGATACAAAACCCTCTCACTTGAACGCTTGAAGAATTCGATTCCCTCAAGAATGTTTTGCTGAGATTTAAGGCCGAATCCGGGTAGATCCTTCAACCGGTTCTCACGACAGGCGTATTCCAGTTCCCCGACCGACTGAATGCCAAGCGTTTCGACAAGGATACGGATCTTTTTCGGGCCGACTCCGTGAATCGAGAGGAGTTCCCTGACCCCCCGGGGAATGTCGGACTCGAGACGCTCCAGATAAAGCAGGCGGCCTGTATCCAATAACTCGATGATTTTCTTTTCCAGGGCATCACCTATGCCATTTATCTGCTTCAGCGACCCTTTCTCATAAACGTCCTTCAGGCTCACGGGTAATTCAGCGATTGTTCTGGCTGCATTATAATAGGCACGGCTTTTGAAGAAATTATTCCCTTTAAGTTCAAGGAGCTTTCCGATGTGTTCGAATATCTGTGCTATCTCTTTATTATCCATCGTTGACTTCCCCGTTTAATATTATGACACACGCAATATTTCAACGCATGGTGTGTTGAACATTCTATCCCGTTACTCCACCAAAAAAAACGGGGGATTCACATCCCCCGTTATGCTGATAACATGTTATCCACCGGTATTTCAACAAGCGCTCATCTTATTCCCACGGAGCAGGATCACCGACATTGAGGTTCCTGGCCAGACGGGCACCGAAACCGGAATTCCATCCATCCTTGTTCGATGGTGCTTTGTTGGGATCGAACGGAATCCAGAGGCCGCGGAGCGGTATCTGCATATCGATACCATTCATATACCAGGTTCCGCCCTTGACGACATAATCAACTTGGTCCTCCTCCGACCAACCGACCTGATCAAAACCTGAAGGCCGCTCACCGGTAAAAATATCACTGCACATTTCGGCAACATTACCCGCCATATTGAAAAGACCGTATGGACTCGGAAAATCAATGTACGATTCCACAGGACTGATACCTCTGCCGTTCGCCAAGATGGTCATGTCCGGGGGATTAGGATCGGATAACGAATTGCACCGTCCTGCAGGTGGTTCAAATCCCCACGGATACGGAAGAGGATTACTGCCGCCGCGGGCCGCTACTTCCCATTCCGCTTCGGTGGGCAGCCGCCAGCCATCGGAATTGCTCACAATCACCATTTTTGCGTATTTTGATTCCTGTACCGAATCGACATTATTCTTGTCTTTGTAACTATACGCAGGAATCAAATTGTCCCGCGCGCTCAGGAGCTGGCAGTACAGGGTCATTTCATAGATGGTCACAAAAACAGCCGGATAGTCGGCATAGGTGGCTGAAAATATGTCCTGGGGATAAATATAACCGCCGACCTGCTTGTCCTCGAATTTTTTGTAACGATCCTTGACTCTATCATCGATGTCCTTGCCGCCGTTGGTTAAAAAATCTCCCATCGAAAGCTCGTATTTCGAGATTATAAACGGGCGCGAGAACGTGACTGTCCTTTCCGCGAAAAGAGGCGGCCCGATTGTATACGTCCCTTCTTGAATGTAGGCGAAATCCTGATCGTTCTCTGTCACCGTAACATTGACAGGCACTCTGTCGAGATTTCCATCTGAATCGGCTGCGGTCATGGTGATCACATGACGGCCGATGATCAATCCGCGGTAATTGAGAACCATTCCCTGTCCGAGCGGTCCCTGAAGATCAGACGACCACGAAATGTTGGCATCGCCAAGTGCGCCATCTTCCGAATCAGTTGCCGTCCCGCTCATGATCAGGAGGTATCCCTGCATCACCTCGGTTGCATCTGACGGCCCGGTCAAGGTTGCCACCGGTGCTATCGAAGGTCCCTTCGTTACAGACACCACATCGGATTTTTTCGAATTGCCGCTGACATCAACTGCTATCGCATAAAGGTCCGTCACTATATCATCGGCGATTAAAGTCATGTCCCATTCGAATTCGTAGGGTGCGGTTCTGTCCGTTGCCAACAGCTTGTTGCCGACATACAATTCGACACGGCTGATACCTTTGTTGTCTTCAGCCTCGACCGTCACATCCACAACACGTTCCCGTGTCGTTCCGTCCCACGGCGTTATAATCGAAACCGATGGCAGAATTCTTTCTTTCGGACCAGTGCCTTCGTCTTTCGAACATGATGCAACCGCGAAAACAGTAACGATTATCAAGCCAAGGATCACGGTTTTTTGAATCATCGGTAATCCTCCATACTCAAACGAGAAATTATTCGTTTTTTCTTTTAAACATAATATTACAAAACTATCCACTATGCAAAAAAGAATATAGTCGCCTGTTATTATTATGTCAAGATATTATTTAGTTTTTTATTACTTTTTACCGGTCAATGAAATGCACAAGATTTTCGCCGTTTTTTTCATGAAATGGAAATTCTTATATCCGTAAAATAATATAGAGAATTCTCCGGTGAATGCAATGGATTTTTAGAAGTCTTGTTATAAACCTTTTATTTTTATTCAAACACTGTCAGGGGTCGGCACGAAACACCGATTTACAAGCCCTTGACAGTATGAAAGCAACATATTTTGAGTACGGGGCTTGTGAAAAAACTTTTTCACAGCTTCTTTTGTGTATTCGCTTATCTAGTTGAAACAGCATGGGTCTGTTTGAATGCTTTCATTGTATAACAACATCGTGGAAATAGACCTCCCCTGCCTCCGGCATCCCTCCTCGCAGGGAGAATTGAAAGGGGGTTATTCAATGAAAAGCGGTACGTGGTACAGGCATTCTGTTTATCCTGAAAATAATGGATGAAGGATTCCATTTTTTTATGGATATGTTTCTGCAAACATAGTATTATGTACAAAATATGCGAGAAAAATAACAACCATAGTTGACACGAGGCTTATCATGATAGCAAAAAGCCGCATATTTTTTACAGTTTTTCTGGTGAGCATGCTCTTTCCAGGCATATCTGCCTCGGCAGGCGAAAAGGCACTCCATATATCCCTTTCCGGTAACGATTCATGGTCAGGCACACTGCCTGAACCTGACCGAAACGGATCAGACGGCCCGTTCGCCACGTTTGTCCGGGCACGAGCGGCTATCCGTGAAATGAGAAAAACCGGCCTTCTCCCCGAAGGTGGCATCACCGTGTACATCCATGAAGGAGCTTATACTTTTTCCTCCTCGTTCACCCTTACTGAAGAGGATTCGGGAACCGAATCCGCCCCGGTCACCTGGCGCGCTTTCCCCGGTGAGAAAGTGCAGATTGTCGGCGCTCGTGAAATTTCCGGCTTCACAGAGCTCGACGATCCATCAGTCATCGAGCGGATCGACGAACCCTATCGCGATAAAATCCTCACCATCGATCTGAAAGCTCAGGGGATTGACAACTATTATGAGATCACCCCGAGAGGCGGTCCCGGCATGGAACTGTTTTTCAACGACCGACGTATGACCCTCGCCCGCTGGCCGAATGAGGGATGGACGACTATCGTCGACGTTCCGCAGACCGGGGAACTTGTGTTCAAGGGGGACCTTCCCCACATGAGGTTCGGCATACCCGTCGGCCGTCATTATGGCCGGTTCACCTATGACGGCGACCGGCCAAAACGGTGGTCGCACATCGACGACATTTACCTCCACGGGTACTGGACATGGGACTGGTACGATTCATTCCTGAAAATCAAGACTATCGACACCGAAAAACGCGAGATCTATGTCAAGGAACCACATTCCGTTTACGGGTATTGCAGGGAACAGCGGTATTATGCACTCAATATCCTCGAAGAACTCGACATACCCGGTGAATGGTTCCTCGACCGTGCCCGCGGCATACTCTATTTCTGGCCGCCGGAGCCGGTTGACCGGGGGAGAGCGTTCGTTTCCGTCCTCGAAACTCCCCTTTTCGTTCTCGATAATACCAGCCATGTCACCATTCAGGGATTTAATCTCGAATTCTCCCGCGGTGAAGCCGTCAGAGTGATCGGCGGCTCCGATAATCTCATCGCTGCATGCACCATCCGTAATCTGGGCGGCTCGGCGGTATCTATCGACGGCGGAACACGCAACGGTATCACCGGGTGTGATATTTACGACGTCGCTGGCGGGGGAATCAGCCTGAGTGGCGGCGACCGCAGCACACTCACTCCCGGTGATAATCACGCTACCAACAACCATATACACGATTACAGCATCTGGATCAGAACCTATCAGTCGGCTGTATCGATCAGCGGCGTCGGAAACCTCGTCGCCCATAATCTCATCCACGACGCCCCGCATTCGGGAATCATCCTGGGCGGAAACGAGCATGTCATTGAATACAATGAACTTTACGGCCTCGCCAAACAGACCGGAGACGTCGGCGCGTTTTATATGGGCCGCGACTGGACCCAGCGCGGGAACATCATCCGTTATAACTATTTCCACCATCTTCTCGGTCCCGGCCTCCATGGTGTCATGGCGGTTTATCTCGACGACTGGACGAGCGGAACAACAATCTTCGGCAATGTGTTCTACAAGGCCGGGCGGGCGGCTTTCATCGGGGGAGGGAGGGACAATCGTGTCGAAAACAACATATTCGTCGAATGCGAACCATCGGTTCATGTGGATGCCCGCGGCCTGAGCTGGGCATGTTACTATTTCGACAAGTCTATGGACATCTATGTTAATACCCTCTTTGACCACATGGACACGATGAACTACAGCAAGCCGCCGTACAGCGAGAAATACCCGGAACTCCTCAAACTGTATGGCGACGACCCGGCTGTCCCCAAATACAATATCATAACCCGCAACGTATCCTTTAGCGGGCGATGGCTCGACCTGTACGACGGGATAGACTTTTCCATCGTTACGGTCAGGGACAACCTGATTGCGGACCCGGTGCTCTGCAGGTGGCGCAAAAAGGATGCGGACGATTTCACCGTCTACAATTACGGCGATGCCGAAATCATGAACGAACTGAAGGACAACATGATCATCGACCATGATCCCGGATTTGTTGACTCCGGGCATGAAATATTCCGTCTGAAGGACGATTCTTCTGCATACAACCTGGGGTTTCAGCCGATACCCTTTGATAAGATCGGACTGTACAATGACCGGTACAGAACAACGCTGCCGGAAAAATGAAAAAAATCTGATACATGGAGGAATGCCGTGAACAGAACATGTGCAATCATAATTTTATCTTTTATCGTCTCATCATTGACCGGATGTGCCAAACAACCCGCCGGTCCGGCCGTGTACTATGTATCTCCATCAGGAAACGACAGTTGGTCGGGAAAACTTTCCGAGCCCGACGCTTCCGGCACCGACGGCCCTTTTGCGACACTCGAAAAGGCACGTGACACCATACGGGCGCTCAAGCAGGCGACTGCATTTCCGCTTGAAGGTGTCACTGTGCTCCTGCGGGGAGGAGTATATCCCATCTGGGCGACATGTGAACTGACCCCCGGGGATTCAGGCACCGAAACAGCCCCTGTCATCTGGAAGGCATTCCCCGGAGAAACGGCCGTTTTGACCGGGGGTAAAGTCCTCACCGGGTTCGTGCCGGTCACCGATACGGATATTCTGAAACGTCTCGACCCTGTGGCACAGGGAAATGTCATCCGGACCGACCTCGCCGCTCAGGACGTAACCGGCTATGGGAGCCTCGACCCGAGAAGCGGGAAACGCATGGAATTGTTTTTCAAAAACAGGTTCATGAAACTCGCCCGGTATCCCAATGACGAATGGCTGACCATTGCCGATGTGCCCCAGACCGGGGAAAAGATGATCAACATGGGACTTGATCGTGACACCTCAGCCATACCGCGGGGCCGCCATTACGGGCGATTCACCTATTCCGGCGACCGCCCGAACCGGTGGGCGGTTACAAACGATATCTGGGTTCACGGCTACTGGACATGGGACTGGTCGGATCAATACCTCGCGGTGGAAAAAATCGACAAAAAGAAGCGTGACATCTACCCCAGGGAACCGCATCACGGATACGGTTATACCACGGGTCAGCGGTTTTATTTTCTCAACATTCTGGAAGAGCTCGATTCTCCCGGTGAATGGTATGTCGACCGCGCGAACGGTATCCTGTATTTCTGGCCTCCGGAACCGGTGCGCGACGGCGATGTCACCATCTCGGTCATGGAAAACGTCCTGATCTCCCTGAAAGAAACCGCGAATGTCACGATCAGCGGGATCATATTCGAATGCAGCCAGGGCAGCGCCGTATCAGTAGAGGGCGGTACACGTAACCGGATCGCTGGATGTACGTTCCGTAATTTCGGACTGGGGGTCGTCTCGGTCAACGGCGGAACGGATAACGGTGTTCTGTCATGCGATATCTACGATGTCGGCGCGGGAGGTATCTCGATCTCGGGCGGAGACCGTAAAACCCTGACTCCGGGAGGCAATTTCGCCGACAACAACCATATCCATCATTTCGGCGAGCGCATCAAGACCTACAGTCCCGCTCTGAGCGTGCACGGTGTCGGCAACCGTCTTGCCCATAACTCCATGCATGACTCTCCCCACATGGCGGTTTCGTTCCATGGCAACGAAAATATCCTCGAATTCAACGAAGTGCACCACATCGCCAAGGAGACGGGCGATGTCGGCGCCTTTTACATCGGGCGTGACTGGACAGTTCGCGGCAATATAATCCGGCACAACTATTTCCACGATCTCCTCGGCCCGGGCCTCTACGGCGTCATGGCGGTTTACCTCGACGACGCGGCAAGCGGTATGACCATTTACGGGAACGTGTTTTACAAAGCCGGGCGCGCGGCTTTTATCGGCGGCGGGCACGACAACATCATCGAAAACAACATCTTCGTGGACTGCGCGCCATCGGTCCATATCGACGCGCGGGGGCTTGGCTGGGCACAGCCGTACATTGTCAGGGGGGGCAGCTGGAACATGTACGAGAAACTCGAAGCGGTCAACTACAAGGAACCACCCTACAGCACAAAATATCCGGGTCTCCCCGGCATCCTCGACCATGGCGATCCGGCCATGCCGCGTGGGAATGTAGTCGCCCGCAATGTCAGTATGGGCGGACAGTGGCTCGATCTCGATAAAAAAATCGAGGAAGGCCTTGTGACATTCGAGAATAATCTGGTGGACGAGGACCCCGGATTCATCGATCCGGCGAACGGGAATTTTCAGCTCCGTGACGACTCTCCGGCTTATAAGCTCGGCTTCAAGCGGATACCTGTCGAGCAGATCGGACTGTATGTCGATGAGTACCGGACATCCCTGCCGGAGAAAACGCAATAAAACGGACAGTGAAAGGTTAATCCACAATGAACGGGAAGGGAAGGTTCATTCTCAATATTTTCAGTATCGCGGTGTTATCCATTTTCACCGCCTGCGCCGGGAATCAGGACGAGAAAACCGCCGTGTATGTCTCCACACTCGGTGACGATTCCTGGTCCGGCAGGCTCCCCGAACCGAAAGCCGGTACAACCGACGGCCCCTTTGCGACGCTCGCACGGGCACGCGAGGCGGTGCGGGAAATGAAGCGAAACAGCACACTCCCCGAAGTGAGTATCACCGTTTTCATCCGCGGGGGACAGTATCACTTCACCGAAACGTTCACCCTGACCGGCGAGGATTCCGGCACCCCTGAAGCATTTATAAACTGGCGGTCCTTTCCGGGTGAAGAGGTCGTCTTCACCGGAGGGAAGAATCTCGACGGATTCGCACCGGTCGAAAATCCCGGTTTGCTGAAACGGCTCAGCCCGGCGGCGCGTGAAAGCGTCCTCGCCACCGACTTGAAGGCACTGGGAATTACGGATTATGGCGACATCAACCCCCGCAGCGGAAACAGGATGGAACTGTATTTCCGGGGTATGTTCATGACCCAGGCACGGTATCCGAACGAGGGGTGGCTGACCATCGCGGATGTTCCGCAGAGCGGCGAACTCGTGTTTGAAGGTGTGGTGCCGCACAAACGCGACGGCATCTATGTGGGGCGCCATTACGGGCGCTTCACGTACGAGGGTGACAGACCCGCGGGATGGTCGCTCGAGGATAACGACATCTGGATGCACGGTTACTGGACATGGGACTGGTCGGATTCATTCCAGAAAGCCGCCCGCATCGATATCAAAAAACGCGAAATATACCCTGCGCCGCCCCATCATTCATACGGCTACCACAGAGGACAGCGGTTTTATTTCGTCAACGTTCTCGAAGAACTCGACATGCCGGGGGAATGGTGCATCGACTCCCGCAACGGTGTCCTGTATTTCTGGCCGCCTGACCGTATACGCGATGGCGATGTGCTCGTGTCCCTCATGAAAGATCCGCTCGTCACATTTGAAAAAACTGATTTCATCGTCATGCGCGGCATTCAATTCACCGGTTCGCGCGGGAGTGCGGTTCGGATGAGCGGTTCGGGAAATACCCTGATTCTCGGCTGCATCTTTAAAAATTTCGGGCAGTATGCTATCGTGGTCGAAGGAGGAAGGAGAAACGGTATCGTGAGCTGCGATATTTCGGAAGTCGCTTCAGGGGGCATCCGCCTCGATGGCGGCGACCGTAAGACCCTGACGCCGGGTGAAAACTGGGCAGTCAATAACCACATCCATCATTATGCGAAGTTGATCAAGACATACCAGTCCGGAATCCACGTCAGCGGTGTCGGTAACCGTATCGCAAACAACTGTATCCACGACGCCCCCCACATGGCCATCGGCTGGAGCGGGAACGAGCACATCATCGAGCTGAACGAAGTCTATGATGTCCTGACGGAAACCAACGATGCCGGCGCCTGTTATAACGGGCGTGATCCTTCCCAGCAGGGTACAATAATCCGCTATAACTACTGGCATCATATCGGCAGGGTATCAGGGCACGGAACCAATGCGGTGTATTTCGACGATGCACTGTGCGGAAACACGGTGTTCGGCAATATCTTCTACAAGGCAGGCCTGCCGGGCAGGGCGCAGATGGGAGCTGTATTCATCCATGGCGGCAGATACAATGTCATCGACAACAACATATTCATCGAGTGCGAACAGGCTTACGGCGAATCCCCCTGGGACGATGCACGGTGGGCTGAGATGAGCGTCGTTCACGGGTGGCATAAACTGCTCTACGAAACTGTCGATATATCCAGTTCGCCATACAGCGATCGGTATCCCTGGATGGCGAACATCATGGACGATAAGCGGCTGAATGTCCTGTCGCGGAATCTCGTCTTCAAATGCGGACGGTTTCTCGGACGCGGCACCCAGGAACTCATTGACAACCTCGAAACGGACCGTGACCCGGGATTCATGGATGCTGCACATGAAAATTTCAGGCTCAGGGACGATTCATGGGTGTATGATACGATTCCGGGATTTCAGACAATTCCTTTCGAGAGGATCGGGTTGTACGCCGACGAGTACCGGTCGGTGCCGTAGGGGACAGATAACTTTCACGCCGCCGGTTTGTCTGAGGAGGTCGTCATGCGCTGTACGATATATCGTATGTGTCTGTTTACACTGATATTGTCACTGTTTTTTTGTTTGGATTGCACCGGAAAAAGGCCGGGAAAATCCGCCTTCTATGTCTCGCCCCGCGGAAACGATGCCTGGTCGGGAAAACTACCCGAGCCTGACAAACGTGGGACGGACGGCCCTTTCGCTACCCTTGTCCGGGCACGTGATGCGGTCAGGGAGCTTAAAAAGACCGCTCCCCTTCCCGAAGGCGGCGTCACCGTATTCATCCGGGGCGGAGTTTATGAGCTCACGGAGACGTTCGCGCTTGGCACCGAAGATGCCGGTTCCGAAAAAGCGCCGGTGACCTGGCGCGCTTCTCCGGGAGAGGAAGTCAGACTCATCGGGGGAAAATACCTGGATGGATTCCGCCGCACAGATGATCCCGAAATTATGAACCGTATCGATGAAGCGTACCGTGACAGCATACTCGCTGTCGATCTCGCTGCGCGGGGCATAACGGATTACGGAAACATCGATCCCCGTGGCGGCGGGCGGGTGGAACTGTTTTTCAAGGGGCGGTACATGACCATCGCGCGGTATCCGAACGAAGGGTGGCTCGCCATCGCCGATGTTCCTCAGAGCGGAGGGAAAGTCATCAACCAGGGACGGCTCGAATGGGTTATCGACGGCATCCCCCGCGGCAGGCATTTCGGGCGGTTCAGGTACGATGGCGACCGTCCGAATCGCTGGTCAAAGGACAATGAGGTATATACCCACGGGTACTATGTGTATGACTGGAGCGATGAATACCTGAAAATCAGGTCCATCGACACAATTAAACGCGAGGTTTTCCCGGAAGAACCTCACCACCATTACGGCTACCAGAAAGGCGCACGATATTACTTCCTCAACGTCCTCGAGGAACTCGATGCTCCCGGCGAATTCTATGTGGACCGTGAGCGTGGCGTCCTGTATTTCTGGCCGCCCGTAACGCCTCAAAATGGCGATGTGCTTTTCCCCACCCTCGAAGACTACATGATCACCATGAACGACACTGCTTATATCACCGTTCAGGGCATCATATTCGAGGGGAGCCGTGCAGGTGCGGTCAAAATATCCGGCGGATCGAACAATGTTCTCGCCGGGTGCACGTTTCGCAACCTCGGCAACGACGCCGTTATCCTCGACAGCGGAAGAGAAAACGGCATAACCGGGAGCGATATCTACGAAGTTTCCGGGGCTGGTGTTATTCTCTCCGGCGGCGACCGTAAAACCCTCACTCCCGCGGGTAATTATGTCGTGAACTGCGACATCCACCACTTCGCCCGTGTCTTCAAGACGTACCGCCCTGCTGTCAACCTCGCAGGGGTTGGCAACCGTATCGCCCACTGCTTAATCCATGACGCGCCTCATGCGGGAATCTTCGGCGGCGGGAACGATCATATCATCGAATACAACGATATAACCCTTGTCGCCCAGGAAACAGGCGATGTGGGAGCCATCTATCTTGCAGCCGACTGGACATTCTGCGGCAACATCATCCGCTACAATTATCTCCATCACATCCATGGTCCGGTGTACCTCGGCTGTATGACCGTGTACTTCGACCTGCCACCTTCGGGTAATACTGTCTATGGCAATATCTTCTATGACCTCGACCAGGGCTTTTTCACCAACAATGGGCGTCACAACACCATCGAGAACAATATCTTCATTAAATGCAATCCCTCGGTGCATATCAATGTTCATCCTGCACCTGGGGAGTTCGTGCCGGGCGGCGCATGGCGTCTCGTGGAAAAACTCGAGGAAGTCGATTACAAAAATCCCCCGTACAGCATACGTTACCCGTTTCTTTCCGATATTTTTCGTGACGGTGATCCGGGCATGCCACGCGGTAATGTCATCAGGCGTAACATCAGCTGCGGCGGGAGGTTTATGGACCTTCACAACAAGCTCGATTTCGATATAGTCGCCGTGAAAGACAACTATATCAGTGACCCGGTTATACTCTGGTGGGACCATGAAGAAAAGGTCAAGGGCGAACGATCGTACGATGTCTATAATTCAGGTGATCCGAAAATAACGGTGATTCTCGAAAAGAACGGCAATGTGGTCTCTCGGGCCGATCCCGGCTTTGTGGACATGGAGCATGAGGACTTCCGGCTCAGGGAAGACGCACCCGCCCATAAGATCAGATTCGAACCCATACCGTTCGGTGACATCGGGCTTTTAAATGACGAATACCGGACATCGCTTCCTGAAAGGAGAAGGTGAAACAGAGAAACTTCTTGAATAAACGATGGTTAAATGATATTAATATGCTGTACATACCAAAGGCCTGATGAAAAACCTTTATCTTTTGTTTAAACACTGTCAGGGGTCGGCGTAAAGAGCCGATTTACAAGCCATTGACAGTGAGAAAGCACTGTATTTCGAGCACGGGGCTTGTGAAAAGACTTTTTCACAGCCCCCTGATCTTAACGTTCATTTCCCCGGAGGAAACATGTCACAAAAGCACACGACAACACGGCGGACCGCTCTGAAAGCAGGGATTGCATCGCTCGCTTCAGCTGCGGTCATCACTCCCGAAGGCCACGCGGCGATGCCGCAGGACATCAAGCCGAAAGCCCCGGGGGAAACAAAGGTCGTCTTTCTCGGCGGAGATATGCTTCATAATTTTTCCGCGCAGGAACCGGCGCTCAGGAGCATCTGCGAAGGAGCAGGTTGGAAATTCTACGCTGTCCATGATGCGCGGTACTGCACGCCCGGGCTCATCAGCGACGCCGATCTCATGTTCATCCAGCGCTGGGTCGGCGGAGTTCCCGGCTGGGTACCCGGACCGGTATTTGAAGAGGCGCCGAAAAACGACGGTTATATGAGCGAAGAGCTTGAAAATACCGTTTACGACAACGTGGTCAACCGGGGTATGGGCTTCGTGAGCCTCCACTGTACGATCTGGGCGATGTCCATGAAAAAATTCACCGGCATGCTCGGTATACGGGCTATAATCCACGGCCCCTTGCAGGCAGTGAGGGTCTTCAATTTCAACCAGGACCATCCCATCACCCGCGGCATGAAGGAGTTCGATATAGCCATCGACGAGAACTTCGGTGTGGAGCTGATAAACCCGAAGGCGGTGAGGCTCTATGAGACATTCGGCTATTCCGACAAACGCCACGACATCGGCGGGTGGTGCATCGAACAGGGTAACGGCCGCATAGCCGGGTTCACTGCGGGGCATACGTATTTTGCATACGAGGATCCCAGCCATCTCAGAATGCTGCGGCGCGCCGCGTTCTGGGTATTAAAGCGCGATATTCCGCCCGACCGGGACTGATTTGAACCCCTTTAATACAAAGTGAATTTGAGACATTGACAATAAAGGATAACGACGATGCCAAAAACCGAAGTTTTTCAGGATATCACAATGATAGCGCTGCCCGGCGGAACGTTCATGATGGGTCACGACTATACGCCCGATCCTTCCCTGTCGGACAAGGTCAACGCCTTTTACCCGGACGAGCAGCCGGTACATAAAGTGTCGGTCAAGCCACTCCAGATGGGGCGCACCCAGGTCACCCAGGGACAGTACAAGAAAATCATGGACGACAATCCCTCGACGTTCACCGAAAGCGACGACCTGCCGGTGACCAACCTCGGCCCGGCGGAAATCATCAAGTTCTGCAACAAGCTCAGCCAGCAGGAAGGTCTTACACCCTGTTATATTGAAAAGACGAGAGAGTGCGATTTCTCCAAAAACGGATTCCGGATGCCGACCGAAGCCGAGTGGGAATATGCCTGCCGCGCCGGCACCACGACGCTCTTCTACACGGGTAATACCGAAAAAGACCTCGACCGCGCCGGATGGTATCTCGGCAACAGCGGCGGAAAAACCCATCCGGTCGCCCGGAAAGAACCGAACGCCTGGGGCCTCTACGACATGCACGGCAACGTCTTCGAATATACGAATGACGACTGGATACCCGCCATGTGTTACGGCAGATACCTTCCCGAAGGCGCCGTCAAGGTCTTCAACTATTACCACTCGCTCAATATGACCCGCGGCGGGGGATGGTTCAGCGAGCCGTCCGAATGCAGGTCTGCGACGAGGGCATGTTTCTGCAGCTGGGCGAACATCTATCAGAGCTATTACATGGGATTTCGCATCGCACGGAGTATTGTATGAGGAAAGATGCCTTCTGGAAAATCGTGCATCCATTATTACTGGTTCGGACTATGAGGTGACATGAAGATTAAAGCCCTCATAACGGGCATGTGAGAAAACAGGCTGGAAACACGAAATCCGTTTCAATGACCCTGTCAGGGAAATGGTGAGAGCGGATGACGAGGGGCTGAAAAAGGAACGGGGATGAGGTAACGCTCTCCGCACTACCCTTCCCCGCCTCAGTATCGATACTGCTGCCGGAATGTCGATTGTTTTCCGGCAGCTTACATTTTTTTCCGCTACTTTTTCGCCATCTCCTCCTTGACCGCTGCGGCGATACGTCTGACTGCCTCGGTGATGGTGTCCTCGTCCTGGCGCGAGAAACAGAGCCGGAAATGGTCGTGGTGACGGTTGTCGAGGTAGAAGAAGTTGCCGGTAAAATAGGTGACCCTGTTCTTCGCCGCCGTCTCGAACAAGCTGTCGAGATCGATCCCGGGCGGCATGGACACCCACACGTAAAACCCGCCGTGCGGAGTGGTCCATGAAACGCCTTCCGGCATGAACGCTTCAAGGGCGCTCACCATCGCATCACGCCGTGCGGAGTACCCTTTTTTCAGCTCCTCGATATGGCCGTCGAGCCAGTTGCCGACATGAAGTTCGGCGATAATCTCCTGGTTGAGCGCGGGCGAACCCACATCGAACATGGGCCGGCACATGTTCCAGGTTTCCGCGAGCTCGCCCGGAACGACCGCCCAGCCGACCCTGAATCCCGGTGACACGAGCTTCGAGAAACTCCCGAGGTAAACGACACTGTCTGAGGTATCGTACGCCCTGACGACCGTCTGGTCCACTTCGGGGTCGTATTGAAGTTCGGAATAGGCGTCGTCTTCGAGGATGTGGCAGCCGAACTCCCCGGCGATAAGGGGAAGCTCGCGCCTCCGTTCTTGCGAGATCATGACACTTGCGGGATTGTGGTAGTTCGACATCAGATAGATAATCTTCGGGCGGATTGCCTCGTTTTTCAGCTTCGTGAGCGTATCCCTGAGCACATCGGTCCGGATGCCGTTATCGTCGATGGGAACTTCGACCAGGTTGTAGCGGCTGTTCTTGATGGAGTCGAGTACACCGAGAAAGGTTGGCGCCTCGATGATCATCGTGTCACCGGGATCCATGATCATGCGGAGCACCATGTCGGTCGCGTTCTGCGAACCGGCGGTGGCGACGATGTTGGCGGGAGAAGCATCAACCCCGCGTTTTTTCATACGGTAAGCGATGGCCTCACGGCACCGGAGTGTCCCCTGTGGATGACCGTACGGGAAAATGGTTTCCGGCTCTTTTCGGATCAGCGATTCCACAATTTCGGCGACTTTTTCCGTCGGATAGGCCCCGGGATAGGGTACACCTTGTGCAAGATTCAAAATTCCCGGCTGATTGGATGCCTCGAGAATTTTGGCGATGTCTGATTTTCTGAGCCCTGTGGCCCAGTGCGAGTAATAAAGCACGGACAAACTACCTCCCTCCCTGTTTTAAAAGCACTTTTTCTTTTGCTCATCCTGAAAATGTATACCTGAAAAAATAATGATAAAAAAGGTGGACATCAAGAAATAACCTCCATGACCTTAATGGGCACAAGGAAGGATGAAAATGTATTTTCAGATAAATCCGGGCTGACAAGGAGGTCGCTATCAAACACGAAATGAGCGGCCGGTTATCGTTCGAGCCGGATATCAGGTTTGGTGGAACCGGGTCATGTCCCGCCGCCCGGAAAACATATTCCGAGCCCGCTGACAGACACAGCGCCGTAGCCTTATAGAAATGGTGCCATTCACCGGAATTTTTTACTATATTTAAGGTATATCCCCTGAAGACATGACGATTATTCCATCGGTCAGGGACGGATATATCAACGGAAAAAGGGGGCGAAAATAATGAACAAAACACTTGCGGTCATACTCGGCGGAGGCCGCGGCGCACGGCTTCAGCCACTGACCAGGCTGCGAGCCAAACCGGCGGTGCCGATAGCAGGGAAATTCCGTCTGATCGATATCCCCATCTCCAACTGTATCAATTCGGAGATCAATAATATCTACGTGCTCACTCAATTCAATTCCGTTTCACTGCACCGGCATATCAACCAGACATACAAGTTCGATTCTTTTACCCGGGGATTCATAGAGATTCTCGCCGCACAGCAGACACTCTCAAGCGACCGATGGTATCAGGGCACCGCCGATGCTGTCAGGCAGCAACTCCCTCACCTCCGCGCCCAGGAGATGGAAAATATTCTCATCCTCGCCGGTGACCACCTGTATCAGATGGATTATTCCGAGTTCATCGCATTTCACAATCAAAAACGCGCCGATGTCACCGTCGCTGTCAAGCCGGTCACCCGTGAAGAAGCGGGTAACTTCGGCATCCTGAAAACCGACGAGAACGATACGATCGTTGATTTCAGGGAAAAACCCACGCCGGAAAATCTTGCCGGAATTGAATCGGACACCGGAGATCCCGTTCGGCCATACATGGCATCGATGGGTATTTACGTCTTTCAACGGGGTATGATGGTCAGGCTTCTCACCGGCGAGAAGGGGGATGATTTCGGCAAGCACATCATCCCCTTCGCGATCAGGCATGTATGCGTGAAGGCGTTCAAATTCAATGGGTTCTGGGAGGATGTCGGAACCATCAGGGCGTTTTTCGAGGCCAACCTCTCGCTGACCGATCCCTTGCCGGCGTTTGATCTCTACAATAAGGACAAGCCCATATATACGAGGGCACGCTATCTTCCCGCAAGCAAGCTCGACGGCTGCCAGGTGAACAGATCGATCATCTGTGAAGGCGGGATTATGCAACAATGCTTCATCGAACGCTCCATAATCGGAATACGATCGAAAATCAGTCCCGGTGTCCGCCTTAAAAATGTGATCATGATGGGGGCTGACAATTACCAGACACTTGAGGAAATTCAGGAAGGCTTAAAAGGCGGTTCTCCGCTTGTCGGTATCGGGAAAAACACGGTCATCGAAAATGCCATTATCGATAAGAACGCGCGCATCGGTGAAAATGTCAGGTTGGTCAACGAACAGAACATCACTGATGCCGAATTTGATAATTTCGCTGTCAGCGAAGGGATCATCGCGGTTTATAAAAATGCCATCATCGAGTCCGGAACTGTATTTTAGCGTTTCCACATGTCATGGAAACGGCAAAAATGATTGATTGTTCGTAATTTCATAGAAGAACCATTAACCTGTATCCCGCAAGTTGAGAGATGCCTATGAGACAGCAGCCGCTTCTATGTACAAATCAAACAAAAAAAACTTGGGAGGGAACAAATTAATGAGGAAGTTATCTATTCTTCTCACGGTATCAATGATGATTTTGAGTATCAGTACAACAGTGTATGCACAAGTCCAGGTTCATGGCTTCGTACTGGCACGAACCACGTTTGCAGACACCACTTATACGTCGCGTATCGAACGGTACGGCCTCCAGTTCAAAGAAACCATCGATGACGAATTCGACTGGCTGACTGAATTCTATATTCACCCGCATCAACCCTCCGACAAGGGATTACTCTACATGGAGAGCGCCTATCTGAACTGGCATCTCAAAAACAAGCTTCCCTGGGATTTCAATGTGAGAATCGGTAAAGGGCGAAGCTATTGCTACGGTATCACACCCTCGTACGGAAACAGACGGACTACGGAATATTCTCTCTACAGCCTGGCCTTTACCCAGATGAGGATCACCGGTTTCCAGACATACTCAAATTTCGGAGACAACATACAGCTCGCTGTAGCTATCATAAATCCTTATAAAGTGAATGTACCGGCCCCGAGAACACTGCCCGATTTCCCCGTCGGCTCTAATCTGCCTGTTTCCGTGAGCGACAGGGACAATGACAACAGTACGTTCCGCCGTTTTGCTCTCAGTGGAAGGCTCGGATACAAGAACAGCATGCTGAATATCGGCGCCAACCTCTATGCAAGCGATCCGAAGGAAAATGTAGATGGAGCCAAAAGCCGGTTAGGGTTCGATGCCGAGATCGCTTTAGAGAACGGTCTTATCGCACAGGCACAGTATACGATGGCCAGGACACAGATCGAGTGCGATGGCACCTTTGAAGATCTTGACCATATGGGCTTCGAGGTCATGGGCGGCTATGAACGTGAAAAACTCGCCCTCTATGCCCGGTTCGGGATGATGACCTATGATGATCAATTGCAGGATCTGAACTCACTTATGCTGTCCGCCGTCTACAAGATCAGACCATTGATCCATTTCCGCATCGAGGGTCTCATCAACAGTGAAACGACTCGTGAAGCGTCAGCAGATAAAGCAGCTTGGGATGAATCCGACAACAATGTGCTCATATTCGAGACTATGTTCCTCTGGTAGATGATTTTTTTCATATATTATGACAAGGGATGGGTTATATTATACTCATCCCTTACTGTGTAAAGATTCTCAATACGGTGTGAAACAACCATGAACATCCTGTCGTTGAAACAGTCCTTTCATAAAAAAATCTCTGAAAAAGAGGGATTCATCTGGCGCCCCCGGTGGTTTCTCATTACACGGTTCATTGCGGTTGCCGGGGTTGCGGTGACGCTTGTGGTGTCGCGTTTCGGTTTTCAAATCGAGACGATTCATTATCCTGCTTTATGGATGCTTACCGGTGTGCTGTTTCTCTGTAATATCCTGTATTTACTGTACTATCATTTTTTCTGCAATCTTAATGCCCGCAACGCCCGCAATTTGAAACACCACCTCGGTCTGTTCACCATGCTGCAAATCAATGGCGACCTGGCGATACTCACCCTGATGCTGCATTTCAGCGGCGGTGCGACGAATCCGTTCATATTCTATTACTTTTTCCACACGATTCTTGCGTCCATCCTTCTCTCAAAAAAGGCGGCCTATACCCAGGCGTGTGTCGCCGCTGTCATGTTCAGTACGATGACCATTCTCGAAGGTACGGGTATCATACGGCATTACATTCTCATAGACGCCGAATATTATGCCATGTACACGTTTATTGCAGGGATGTGTTTCGCCCTGACATCAGCCCTTTTCATTGCGGTCTATATGGCCACTTCAATAATGGAGCGTCTGCGCCTGCAGCAGGCGGAGCTTGTCCGTGCTCTCAGCGAAACTGAACGTCTTGAAATTGAAAAATCACATTTCCTCGATGTCGTCGCCCACGATCTCAAGAGCCCGCTGGCATCGATCGAGACGCTGGTCACTTCCACGTTGTCGGTGTACGGCGATGAGCTGCCGCCGAAGGTTACCGAGGTGCTCAAGCGGATTCCCCATCGGACAGAAAAACTCCTCTCATTCATCCAGGAGCTACTGGATTTCTCAAAAATACGGAACATCGACAAGGTACAGGTCCCGTTCAAACCATTGAACTTCCTCCCCATAATGACCTCGACGGTTGAAATGCACATCAGCGAGGCAATTGAAAAGCATATAACCATAACTCTCAACTCAGACCCGGACATCCCCACCATCATGGGAAACAAAACCCACCTGGAGCATATGGTCTCCA